>Ga0179593_1565216_pt1 | contig 15675 bp, 16 predicted proteins | sample CZODoug2_1_08_16_FD_185931 | JGI IMG/M metagenome (GOLD analysis project Ga0179593, IMG submission 185931) | Vadose zone soil fungal communities from Angelo Coast Range Reserve, California, USA - CZODoug2_1_08_16fungal (PacBio error correction) | ecosystem: Environmental > Terrestrial > Soil >... | reverse complement strand
CTTTCTTTTTCTCTTCCCCTTTTCCCTCCCCGGCTCCTGAGCCGGCTCGCTCCCCTTCTCCCCTCAGGGATTTGTTATATTGATTTGTCATAGACCCCTTTCTCCTCCAGCTTAGATCGTCTCTTCAAGTGGCTCTCGTCCCCCGCGCTGTGGCAAGGGTCGACAGAGAAAGTTTTTCCCTTCTTTTCGCCTGGGAAGCTTTCTCTATTTTCGGTGGGCCCGCTCGGAGTATTTTCCCTCCCACCCCCCTCATATCACGATGGCCCTTTGGAAGTCGTTTCTGCCCTACGTTTCTCGCAGTAGGTGCTACCCTTTGACGTCGCCGCAGCTCTTGCCCGGATCCTGTCGAGGCAAGTTATCCCCAGCGATCCCTCGGTTTTTCTTCTTTCAGCCGCCGCCCCCAAGATGGCGGCTAAATCATAATCCTTCTCTTCTTTATTTTCCTGGCGGCGGACTCGTTCCCGTCAATAGGTGTGGATGATTGGGTTTGATTCGTGCTTTTCATTTAAAGTTTTCCCCTTTCAAGTTTTTAGACCTCGGTGTTGCCACGGAACCAAGGCCTTGACCCCTCTCTCGGCTGCTCGCAGGGGCTTTTCCCGCACTGTGCTAGGTAAGGTCCGTGCTACGGGAAAGCTTTTTTTCCGTCTTATTTTATCAATTACGGGAGGGGCTCTAAGTAATTCAGAGCTTGTAGTAGGAGGGAGTCTGCATGTCAGCCTCGCATCATGTGTTCGTGTAGAGCCCCTCCCAGTTGCTCCTCCCTGCTTTTCTTCGCCTGGCTGTCATATCGGCTTCTCGAAGGCGACAGACCCCTCTTTCCCCCTTTCCCTCGCCGCCGGTCCTGCACGAGTACCCGAGATCTGAGAGGGAAGGGTTTCTCCTGTTCCGGCGAAGCGGATCTTTTCACAGGATAATTTCCTGATCGTCGATGGCGGCTCCCATCTCTCGGGTTTGACGAGGCCTTTCTTCCCCGCTCACAGATTTCAGCGGCTTGACCAGGGGGGAGAAGTGCGACGGCGGTCCTTCCCTCTTCGCACAGGGAACCTCGTTTTCAGGCCCACGGGGAAGCACGCTGCTTTCCCCGGATCGTACACTGTGGAGTTCATTTCCTCTTTCTTCTTTGATCATGGCAGCATTTTCGGGGCTTCCGTTTGCTTGCTCCCGGAGTCCCCCCCGCCCCCTTTTTCTCCCCTGAGTGCCATTTTTTTTCTTTTAATACCTTCCCCTCCCCTTTTTATCTGGGCCATGGTCTTCATCTCACTCTTCAGGTCGAACTCCACCTGTGAACTTGGTGTAGCTCCTCCCTTTTCTCGGCCTTGTAACCCGCTTCTGTCGTTGAAACTTTTCTGAATGCGAACTCTCGTCCCCCCAGAAGTTGTTGTTGTTTTCTCTCGATCTTAATTGCTCCCCCTTTACTTCCTTTTCCTTGACCCGGCCGAGCGTAGGAGTCCTTCCCCCCGGGGGGGGATCTTCTTCCCTCTGATGAGGCGACCTGAATCCTGGCCTCCGATCGATCCGGTTGTCCTTGTATGACTGCGCCAAGATCCATCCACTCCGGCTCCTTCTGGAATCACGCCTTCCCAGCGAATTTCAGACCACTTGGAGCTCGCCCTGCAGTCCCTTTGGGTATCAGGCCTTCGGCCGGGCTTTCCCCCTCTTTCCTGGACGATACAGCGAACGCTGTTTTTTTCTCGCGTCCGCGGCGCTTCAGAATTTTCCCCTCTTCTTAGCGGTCTCTGTCTTCCTCCCGCATCAACGCCGATATCTTTTCACGCCATCACTTCAGAATGACCGGGAGAGGATCCCCTTTGCCCTCTTTAACTTTTTTCATGCTTTTCCTCAGATCGTTACTCGTGGCAGGATCCCTCTTCTCTGCCACGGGGATGCTTGGCGTCAGGAAGTTCGGAGCGCCCCTCTGCCGATTCACAACGCGCTCATCTGGAGCAACTGGAGGTCCTTTTCTCTCTCTTCCTTTTCAACGCCTGCTGCTTCGTGACAAGGCTTCTCCTTCCTCTCTCGCGACCTGCCTTTCCCTTCGCGAACCCTCCCCTTGCATCGAATCCTTCCTTTTGTGTGGCCCGTTTCCACCTTCCGAAGTCTCTCCCTTCCAGGCTTGAGCGCAGCGATTCGTGATCCTATCTTTTCCCCCCGAGCGTTTGTCACGGCTATTGCCTGGTTATGGAACCTTACCCCATCAAACTTCCCTTTAGGCGGTCCGCCTTTCTGGCCCGTATTGCTGACGATTAGGGAGCCTTTCTCTTTCTCCTAGTGAGGCGATGAAGATATCTCCTCCTTTTTAAAGGGAGTATTTTTCCTGCCGTCGGATGGATTTTTCTCCGGCGCAGCGTTTTTCTAAGCCTACGTCTGGATATGCCGGACGTGGTCATTTCCCTCCCCTCGTCCCTACGGCCTGCACGCGGATAGCTAGATGGTTTTCTTTTTTTTTTTTTTTACTTTTTCCTTTTTTTTTAGGCCGCCTCGGCCGAGTAAAAGGCGACCTTCCTTTTCCTTGGTTCAGCCTGGGCCCACAAAGCTTGTTCCGAAAAACCAAACAGGGTCAGAAAGGAAGCTCGTCGAGCTTCGCCCCCGGCCACCCCCCCCTCTTCCACCAGAGCCCCTATTTACACTCCCCCCCCTTCCCGATATAAGTCCTTTTCTCTTGGTAATGACGATCCCTTTTCCCCCCCGGTAGGTTCTGCTTATTATATTTTTCATAATCCCTTCTCTTTTTTTTTTATGCGATTTCGGAGAATGCCCCCCCCCCATTCTCCGAGCGGCTTTTTCTTTCCCCAAGCAGGCCGGTATAGCTTCTCTTCATCGGACCCGACTTATCCTTATGCTTTACAAAGCTCACGATCGTACTTTTTCTTTCAGTATACCTCTTACAAAGCTTTTTGGTAAAAGCTTGAAAGTAGCCATTTCGCTCGGACTCCTGAGAGGCTCTCTTCTAGTAGGCGATACTTCTCGGAGCGTCTAAACGCTTTCAGACGGGGCGAAAAGAGTGCTGACGATTCCCAAAGCCCTTTTTTCCTTCAGTATAACATACTTGTGCCCTCCGAATGGCCAGGATCTCCTTCACGGATCAAGGAGAAGTCCTCGCCCATGTTATAAGTTTCCCTAGAAGATCGATCTCCCCCTCCCTAGTACGCCCCTGCGATGGAGTCCTACGGTCCTTCTGGACGTGGCACGGCCCCCTCTTTTTTCTCTTGGTGTGTCCTTGGTGTCTGGAGGAAGATATAATTTTCCCTTCCCCCCTCCCCACATAAGAGAGTTCCCTCCCCCCCACTGTTCCCCGAATTCCGGTTGAGAGCAGGACGGATCTCTCTCCGACATGTTCATAGGTCTTGTTTGGAGGCAAATTTCTCCCTCCACACGATGCAGATATTGATTGGAGGGTCCTCCTTTCCCTGCCGAGCTCGGTAGTTAGGCCTAGAATGTTTCCCAGCCAGCGTTACCCCCTTCGAGTCCTAGAACGGATCCCTTCCTTTCCTCTCCCTGCTCTCGAGCTCCTTCATTCTTTTTCGACAGACCCTTCTCTCCGTTTTCCGCTCCGAAGGATCCCTTCGGCGGCCCCCGATCTGAGTTGGAGGGTTGGCAGCGGGGCCTCCTCTATTCCCGCGTGGACATTCAGCGTGCCTGATGATCGCTCTTAGGCGACCTCACCCCTTCTTTTTGGAAGCGGCTGCGATAAGCGGCAAGGCGTTTCCCCTCTCCAGCGGCTGGGCTTTCTTTCACTCGCGCTCCTGGCGCACCTTCCATCGTTCGCTTGACGCGTCCATTCTCTTTTACGCCCGCATTCTGGGCGAGCTTTGTCCAGGTGGCGGAAGTTATGTCCTCCCTTCCGATTAGCGGCCTTTCCCCTTCCAGGTAGACGCTTTTCTTTCCCTCTCCATTGTATAGTGGTTTTCGTAATAAGTCATGAACTGTCCCCTTCCCCCCCGATTACCCTTTTCATTTAGGTTTCCTCATCAGAGCAAGCTTTTTTTCCTTCCCCCCACCGGTATTGAGTTTTCTTCATCCATAAGATATTTTTCCACCCGCCGGCAGTCAGTTGAACTTGTCTGCATGAGCATTTTATCCTCCGTTTTGTGAGAGGATTTTCCCCCTTTCAACGGTTTTGGCGCGGGTTTTTCAACAAGGCCGAGTTCTCTCCCCCCCCACCCCGTTCAAACGGGGGCGTCGGTAGGAATGCTCTCGCTTATTCGTGAATTTCTTTGGCCCCCCTCCTAAGGGACTGTTCCTCTGGCCACACCCTTCCCCCCCCCTTTCGAAATGTTAGTATCAGCACGGCGCTTCTTGAAGAACGACTTTTTTTTAGAGATCAGGACACGTTCCATGATGAAGGGCTCGCCTCCACAGTGTCTAGCGGCCTCAAGACAGGAGGGCTTGCTGGGATATCCCTTTTTCCCAGAGAAAGTCGTGGTCGTTTTTTTTTCTTAGGCGTCCGCCGTTGAGGGCGTCTACTTTTTCTTTTTGGTAAAGCCGCTGAGTCTCGTTCGCGCCTGGAAGATTACTCCCCTTCCCAATTGCCTTATATGAGGTCGCCCTCCCTATCAGAAGGACTTTTGCACTTTTTTCCCGCTCCCCCGCTGCCCCCGGCCTTAATCTAAGACTCGTTGTCCATTTTCCTCCTGAGGTCCGCGGAACCTTTTTTTTTTCTTTCGGCCGCCCAGATGACAGCCATGCTCCTTTCAGAGTAGCGGTTTTTTTTCCTGGAGTGATCGGGAGATCTGACCGCTGTTGATGATAGCTGCCCGCTCTTCTCGACGAAGTTTCTTCTTTGGCAGGCCGTCCTCCCCTTCTCCCGAAATGGGCCTCCGAGCGCAGCGGAAGCCTTGCAGCCCGTACCCTTTCGAACAGGTGCGGCCACTAGAGTCGATTTGCTCGCATCGACTCGGATCGAGGCACTGGACCCCTTAACCGATCGGATGTTCGTGTGAAGGGTCTGGCCAGATCGCCGAAATCCCCTACCCCCACCCGTGGTTAGTCGGGAAGGGGGTCCCATGGACCAGCTGGAAAGTTCTCTTTACGCAGATTTCTTTTTTTGCGATGAAGCTACTCCCTAAGGCGAACGTTTATCCGACTTGCAGGCGTAGATGTCCAATGCTCAGGATCGGAGATCCGGGCAAGTCGGCTGTCCTCCTTCCCCCCTTTTCCGGTTTTGATTAGCCCGACGTTTGTTCTCTCAGCACGCTGGCCTTTTTTCTTCCCCGGTGATAGCTAGATGTTGGCAGATCAGAAGCTTCCTCGTCCCAGATAGAAGACCGTCTTTTCCCCGTACCCTTATCTCGGATGGTTCACTTTAAAAAGCCCCTCTTTCCCTTAACGCGAAGGAAGCCATTATCTTCCTCCAGGATTTTTTCTGCGGCCCAGCGGGGCCGATTACGCTATAAGCTATACCTTTCCTCTCCACGTTTACTGCCCCTTGACTTGAGACGGGAGTCGGGAGGTTTATTTTACTCCCCTTTTGTGGAGATGATAGAATCCAATAGTCTTTCTCCGCGGGCAGTTACAGGAGCAGCGGCCCTCTTTTGATAGCGTTAAAGCTTCCCGTATAATGGACTATCGCCTTCCCCCTCCCTGGCGAACCTTGTCTACACCACAGCGCATTTTGCCCCCCCAGGATTCCCAGCGATTGTCTTAGAAGGGGATCTGGAGATTTCCCCCGAAGCTGGTTCTTTTTTACTCCATCGCGAGATCACTCTTCCGCGGAGGTCATTTGCTTATCCGAATGATCTCTATGAGCAGTATTCCTCTTTTCGCCCAGACGGTCCGGATAGTTCTTTCTTGCAAGGTGCCTAACAGAGGGACGTTCCTTTTCCGAGTTTTCCCCTTTTGTTCGAATTCCGGGCAAATCGTCGCCCTGATCGGCTCCATAATCTTTTCCCCCTTTTCCAGCGTCCTGGAGGCACATCGTGCAGAATCGGTTTTCTTGGTATGGACCGGAGATGCGGTAGAACGTTCACGCGCGTGACCCCCCCGACGGGGAAAACGGTGCCTTCCCCGAATTCGGTCGCGCGTCAGGTCCTTAGCTAGAGGGCCTCCTCACTGTTGATCACATCCTTTTCCGGGACTTTCCGAGCCCGGATTTCATCTCGGGAGGGTTAGAGTTTTTCTTCCCCCCGAATACGCCGTTCCTCGTTTAGTAGAGAAGAGTCTGGTCCGCGAGCATTCCTAGTTCTCTCTCTCCTATAATAAAGTGATCCTCTCTTTTCGCGAGCTCATGGATGTAATTCCGCTTCCTTCTTGCGGATCTTTTGAACTTTCCCTCCGTGTCCTCAGGATAATGCCTTCGTAGGATACTATGGAGGCTGGTCCAAGGCAGGGACGGGTCCCCGGTAAGCGATGGCATTCTCCCGGCATGTGATCGTCGTTTCGGAGACTCTACTAGAGAATTTTGTTCCTCTTCTATAGCGGCAGTTCTGCTGATCTCAGACGGCCCCCTTTCTTCCCCGATAGACTGATTGACGAAATCGATCATTTTCTAATTCCTTTGGTATTCCCTTTGACCCTTTTTATGCAGGGATAACCTTTTTTAACCGCCTTCTGGGCGACGGATAGTCCCTTTTTTCCTTTTTTCGTTTCAATGTAGGGTTCTCGATTGGTAAGTCCTTCTTTCTCCTTTCTGTTAGGACGTTTTTGCCCAGATCAAATTGTCGTGTCTTCGGGGCACATCTTTTCCTCCCGATACTTTTGCGTCTTCAGGTTTCCCTCATAGTCTGTCAGTGAAGACTAACCCACAAGGGAACTGCTCTGTAGATCCTAAGGTATCGGTCGCTCACACCCTGCGCAGAAGTCTTTCGTATGCTTTCCTTTTCCTACTCCGTTTCTGTGAGAGGACTCATTTCCCACGTTCAAGACGAAGGAGAGGTGTCCTCCCCCGGGGCAGAGCTTCTCCCCCCCAGTTCCTTTCGTCCTGCCGCTTTTCCCCTCGATGAGGCCTCCCCTTAAGACCCCCCTGTCCCATCTAAGGATTCTGGACGTCCTGTAATGTCCCTCCCGGAATCCCACGCATGGAGCTGGCACTTCCTCTTACAAGGAGCCCCCTCCCTCGCGGACCAACCTCTTAAGACCCTCCCCTCTTTGAATGGCTTTCGAAACCTTTCTCTCCGGCTATCAAGCCGGAGTTCCCCTTTTGGATACCCGTTGGCACGCGGCAATCACTCTTTCCTGTGAGACAGGTCCTCCTCTGTCCGACTCCCGCCCTTTTCTTAGATGATCTTTTTCGCGCATTTCCATTATCTGCCTCTTTCAAAGCCCTTTTTTTTCGATTTTCCTCTCGACGATCAGCACAAGGGCGCCCCTCCTTGTGCCCACGGCTCCCTTCCGTCCTTCCTGATTTTCCCTTCTTCCGATCGCCGACCCTTGCAGGATGGCGGCGCGACACGTGCCCCGATGTGGGCTGGTCTCTTTCAATTGCCCGCCGAGGAAGATCTCCTCCAGGCGCGCGATCGATTAGAGGCCACTTATTATATTCCGAGACGATTGCTGATTCGTGATAGTATAGAAGACCCCCTCCTTTTTCAGGGGAACTTCTTGAAGGAAGTCTTTTTGAGGTGAACCTCCCTTTTCCTTGCCAGCGCACGGCCTTTTCGTCCCTTGTCTTTGCAAATTACTGCAAGGCCCTTGCTTCTGCGAGCCTGGCCCCGAGCTTGCCGCTGCTGCGAGGCAACTGGTCACGCGCGGCCGAGCTTTTCCCTGGAAATAGCCCGCCCATCCCCCCCATTCCACAACCGAGTCGGTCTCTGCTACAGCCAGGACGCCTGACTTATGATCCCCTCTTTTCTTTGATCTGGCCTTTTTTCCGAGTGCGGCCTTCTTCGCGGACGAAAATCTCGAACGGGGGCCTGCTGCAGGACGTCGCTTTGCGACGGATCCTTTTTCAAGGAGGATTGACCTCCTTCCCCCCAGTTGTACTCGCCCGATAGACCTGATTCCTTTCTCGCCTTTTCTTTTCCCTGTGGCCAGCGTGCTCGATGGGGGCCTTCTCTCAAGCGCGACACGTCCGCTCGAAGCGCCCATCTCCTTCGGAACCCTGGTGGTCAGCCAACAGAGGCAGACCCCCTCCCGTATACTGGAGCCATGAGTGAGGCCGCTCTTCTTTTGTGCTTTAGCCATTTTTGGCCGCTGGGACGGCTCTTCACGCCGGGCTGAGGTACTGCACTCTCTTGAGATTGGGATTTCCCCTCATCTCTGCTCCTCCGTTTTCTTGATGAGAGCTAGGCCTGCACCTACCCTGTTTGAGCGGATCAGGTTTCGCCAGGCTTATAGAGAATCCTTTTCTTGCCAAGCTTAATTCTCGCTATCGACTGAACATCTCTCGGTGCGAAGTTTTCTATCAGTTCTTTGGACAGGCTGACCCTTTGGAGTAGAGTCTCGTCCTTAGAGCCGCCGTAGAGCTGGGCGCTCTTTTCCCTCTCTCGCCCCATAGATCCTGCTGGCCTTTTCGGAGGCCCCCTTCTTAGCGACGATTTTCAAAGTCCGGCTTGGCCGTAGGCTATTCTCCGTCGCCTCCTTCCCGGATCGCCTTTAGGAATTTTCCTTTACTGAATGAATTAGAAGGTTTTAATTTAGTCTTCTCTGTAAGAGCCCTTTAGAAAGATAGTTTGACCCTTCCTTCTCCTTCCCTTTATGGACGATTTTTATTTCCATTCGGACCTTCCCAGAAACTCGGTGTGTATGGAGGGAGACCTCTCGACCGAATGAGCCTTTGAAGAGCATAGGTGCCCTGTCAAGTGCTTTTCCCTTAGGATCCTCTAGGGACTGTCCCAAAAGGTTGATAGGTAAGGTCCTCTTTTGCACGGGTTTGGCCCCCCCCAAAAGACAAGATGCTCGGAGTTCACTCCCCTTGGTTTCGAGAGAGACTCCAGTGAAAGAATCCCCCCCCTAATGGGGGAGCTCTGGTTTTTATGTTTCTTTTTGTGGTTGGGGTGGACTGTTTTCCCGTAGGGAAGCTTCCCGATCCCTCCCACTGAGTTCTCTCACGACATAGGATTCCTCCCTTTATCTTACTGCTCTTGCTGTCATTCTCTCGCGGGCGGCTCTCTCCCGACCCAGCCTGGCGCCCTTACGAGACGCTCTTAATGCCCACGAGTTCTCGAGGGGCCCGCTTCCCTTTGAATGAACGTGAGTGGCAAGTTTCCTTTCCTCTCCACAACCTTTTCTATTTCTCTTTCGCGCCTTAATCAGAGACTCAGCTTGGATTGGTTTTCCTCAATTCCATTCTGCGCGCACACTATATAAGAGGGTACCTTTCTATCCGAGGGGACGCGCTCTGAGCAAAGTCCCCCCCCTCTTTAGTCGAAATTCCGGGATCTGAAGGGGTCCTTCTTTTGCTGGTGCGAGCTCTCAATGTGGCTTTGGTCTCAGACCTCCCGGGTACTCGATTTTCTCCGCTCGCCCTTCTCTGCTTCCTTCTTTAGCGCGGGTGGCTGCCAGATCCTTTTCTTCTTTTTGGGCCGGGGCCTAGTTAAGTCAGTCCGGCCTTTCTTTCTGTGAGAGCTCTTCTTCATCCCCCCAGCGGCACTTCAACTCCACCAACCCTTCTGTTGTGTAGGCTTCTAAGCTCTGCGTTGTTAGCAAACCTCGGGGCCCAGTCCTCCCGTTGTTTTTTCTCCCTACTCCTCGTTGTTGTTTTTTCTTCCTCTCAGGCAGAAAACCTCTTCCTTGTTTCGAGGTTGAACCCGGCTCTCTTAGGATCTACCCAAAGTTTTCCCACGGGTGGGGGATTTCCCCTTCCTGGGACGTTCTTAGGTCTCAGACACTGGTCTCCTGAGAGATCTGACGGCAGACTCGCACCGCAATTTCCTCCCGAGCCCCATGGATCCATAAGGTGAATACTATTGAATAACTCCCCTTCGAGATTAAGACCCTCCTTCTGCCCAATGTTTTTCCCTTGAAAGAATTCCACTTTCAGAGAAGTCTTTCCAGAAGCTTCCCGGCTGGGATCCCCCTTCATGGATCCTGGCAGCTCTCGGGGAAGGTTTGTCCATAGCGAGGTCTCCCGCATAGCCTTTTCGGCACTCCCCGGAGAAGTGTTTTCGAAGGACGATATTCTCAGAACGCCCACACGTAGCGAGAGACTTTGTTTGAGACCTTTAACTTTTTTTCTATGCTGGCCCTTGCGATGGCACTCTTTCCCGGAAGTCCCCCCCGGCCGCCATCTCTCCTAGTTTCCTCTACGTGCGGGAGCTGACAAGGCTCTCTGGTTCTGTCGCCTTCAGCCACTTTCAGAGGCAGTCTGAAAGGGCCTCCTTAGATCTTCGCGGGCAGCACCGGAGGATCTTTCTATCGCGCGTACATGATAGATTATCGCTTACAGGAGTCCCTTTCAAAGCAGTACTTCGGGCAAGGACTTCAGTAAACTCCCGCATATTATCGCGTTTCCTTCCTTGCACATAATTCTTTTTCTACCAAAGGTGGGTGCCCCTCTTGAGCTGGACCTTCTGTCAGCCGGAATGCTTTCTCCCCCTGGACCGGGGTCCCTAGAGGATTCCCCTGAGGATTTTTTGATACTTGAGATCTCGACTCCATCCCCTTCCCAACACCGAGCCCGCAAGAGGCCGGGTCCCCCCCTTTCCCTTGGGAACCTTTTTTTTTTCTCCTCCGCAGATATTGATCAGAGGGGCTCCCTCCTCCGTATAGTCCTGCAGGACGCCGGGAGACCTGTTCGGCCGTCGATTCTCTTCCTGCCTCTTCGGCTTACGGGCCAGTCTTTCATGTCGAAGTTTTTCGCCCTGCAGATAGCCCTCCGTGGTCCATCTCCTTTTCCCTTTCCACGGGGCCTAAGGCTGCAGACGGGGATCATTGGAAGATCGGACATTTTGTTTTTTCTTTCCGTGCTCGACCGCATTCAGGCGCCTCATAGTAAAAGGTCTCTCCCTAAGCCCCTTCCCGATGGTTTCCTCTTAAGCGATGGTTCCTCTAGAGATACTTCCCTCACTTCAGCTATCGCGCTTGTGCGGCCAGCGAGAAGTGTTCTGACCCAATATACTCTCTACCTGTCTACTCGAGCTCTTGGAGACGGGAGGTAGTGCTGCGATTACCTCTTTCTTTTTCCTTAATCATCCTTCCTCGAGCGCGCTCTCACTACGAACGGATCCCTTATAGGAGTACTCTTTTTCTTGTTATATACTGATAGCCTCGGACGTCCATCTAGGGCTATTCGCTCCCCCCTCTACGCTTCGAGCCTTGGCTTCCGCCTCTCGGACCATTTTTTCTTTTGTCCGGCCAGAGAAGTGGCACCCGCCCCTTTAGGAGCTTGCGTTCTGGGGAGCCTCGGGCGATATCGTCCCCCCTTCCCCCTACCGTCCTTTCGCCGGCTTTCCATGATTCTTCGATTGAAACGCGGCTACTCCCGTAGCGAAATTGTCAGTTTTTTTCTTCAGTTGGCCCCGGATCCCCGGCTTGGGCCTCCCGGAGACCTGCCCGCCCAGGTTAAGTTCCCTTTCGTACCTCTTCACGCCGCCTCTCAGATCGGGACGATCAATACTTTTTTCTCCTAATGGCAAGAGTCGGAGGAAAGGCATTTTCCTCCTCCTTCTGGAGATTGGGATCGATCTCTCCCGAACGTCCCCCTGCGAGGGAAGAAGATTTGTCCAGGTTTTGGATACTGCTTTATCGCGAGCATTCCTCTAGGGCATGCTTCCTGTTGAGCCAGTAATGTCCGTTGCCGTTCCCGGTCCCACGTTTTCCCTCCCTCGGACATATGCCATCTTTTTGTTAGGGTCTCCTTCTGACCCCCTTGCTCGGTCGGGAGACGAGCCTGGTCCCCGCTATTGCGTTTAGGCGCGAACCCTCTCCCAGTTGCTCCGCGATTTTGCTCGCATGTTCTGTCTCGCGCGTCGGGCTTTCTTTACGGCAGATGCGCCTTAGAGCAGAAGTTACGCGTAGGCGATCTTTTGGGAAGTTTTCCGCAGTCTGTCCTTTTTGGCAGAGTTACAGGATTACGTTCCTGACGTTTGTAGACACCCCAGAAGCCCTGCTCGTTGTGGTAAGCTCGGGAGATAATCGTCCATGCCTCTCGTACGGGCGGCTCCTCGCCCGGAGTCCTTTTCCGGCGCGCCACCCCGGGACTCCCCCCCCCGGCTTTTGTCATTCGCTGGAGGGAGATTGACCACCCTTCGGCGATGATGGGCGGATGACCCGCCTTCAGCCCGCCTGCTGGGTTTTGATGCAAGACTCCTTACCCCCTGATCCTGTCAGTGATTCCGGAGGCGTGTTGATCTTACAGAGATTTTTTTTTTTCTTTTTTCTTTTCTTTCTCTTTTTTTATTTTTTGATGCCTTTTTTTTGCCACCCTTCGAGTGCCGCCCCACCCCTAGCTCCACGTACCGCCGCGCGGGTGAGTAACTTGACCTTCCGATGGCGGTTCCCCTCTATGCCGTAAGTAAGCTCACAGTTCTTTTACCTCTTAAGGTCTCTTCACGGGAGGCCAGTCCTGTCCGAAATCAAAAGGGTGAACTTTCCTCCCCTACTTACTGAAGGTAACTAGAATACCCTTTGTATGCATTAGCTCTTCTCTTTTCCTCCTCATTTTTTTGTGTTAGATTTCTCTCCCATGAAGCTATTCCGGGCGGTTTGCAACACGTCCTTTCTGAGGGAGCCCCCCGTTCACCTTTTTTTTAGGACTTTTTCCTTGATTTTTTTTTTTTTTTTTTTTTTTTTTTTTCCTACCTGAAGACCCCCTTTGGCTCGTTCCACGGATGTCATTTTGAGCCCCGGCCAAAGCTCAGAAACCTTGGCACTCCGGCCGCTAACAGGTTTTCCGGAAAGATGTGAAAAAGCCTTTTTCCATGAAAACGACTTTCCTGTTTTCGCCCTTCCACGTGGACGAGAAGTCTTCTTCAGGAGGTCTTCCTATGGGGATCAGACTCCTTCTCGATTTTTCCCTTTTGCGAAGGGCGTTCTGCGGATCAGGCGACTTTCCTGTCTCTCTTGTTGCGCTACTGGCTTTCACAGGAAGCTTTTAAGATTCTGAGACCCATCGCTTTTCCCTCATCGCTCGGAGGATAATGGCCCCTTTTCGGTCTCACTCCGCCCCACCGTACTTGTCCTTCCCCGGCCTTTAGATCGCCCTCCTGGCAGGATACGGGCTCTCTTTGTGAAAAGTTTCTGGTTTTTTCCGGACCGCCCGACTCTCGAGTACCCTCCTTCCGCGCTCTAGTCGCGGAACGGCCAACCTCTTCCCTGGGAGTCCTCTCCCTCTGATGCTTACATGGACCAGGTTCCCTTCCTGTACTACCCATCGCGGTGGGGTTTTTTTTTCAAAAAACCCAAAAAATCTTTTTTTCCTCTTCCTCGTACCACGACCGGACCCTTCTCTCCTCCTTAGAGAACTCTTTTTGCCTCTTGCTAACTGACCCTTTCCCGATTTTCTCTGGGACATAGAGTTGAGGACTGTCTTTCTAGAACCTTCTCCCCTTTGCGGACGCCCAATGGAAGGGGTAACCGCGGATGGTCAGATCGGGTATGCGGCGTTTTTTCATATCCCCCCCTTTCTCTGCCAGCAATACCCCCCCCCACCCCGAGTTCTGCCTTTGAATTCCCTGGCCAGTAGGCTCCTCCTTATTATGGAGAAAAGCCGCTCCCCTAGTGGGTCGCATTCTTTTCTCGGCAGACAGGAGGAGACATCGATGAAGGAGTTCCTTTGATCGGCTTACGGTTCCCGGAAGGCTTTTGAGTCCTTCCCGGTTCCATCTAAGGCAGAACAGCCTTTGGTGGTAATCTGTCAGACCTTTCCCCCGTTTGAAGAGGTGATAGTGGCGGGATTCTTGAGCGTCTCCCGCTGCCGAATCAGGCCCTCTCCTTTTCTTCCCGGCGCACGCCCGGCTGGTAGCTGGGCCAACCTTTTCCCCTAAAGTCTCAAGCCCCTTGTCCTATCGAGCTTTGCAGGCGCTCTTTTAAGCGGTGCCCCCTGCTATCCGCTCCCCGCGGCTGCAGGTAACTGCCAGAGACTTCTTCTGGCTGCCGGGGACACCTTTCGTCATCTTCTTTATAATACATTTTTGTTGAGGAGATAGCGTTTCTTTTCCGCCCCGTTACTGATTTCGGTGCTCGGGAAGTACCGTGTTTTGTTTTTTAGTGATAGAGTTTTTTTCCCGCTTAGAGGCTTTCTTCCCTGGAGACGTCAGTGGCCCCGTATCCGGTCGGTGTTCCCTTTCCCGCGTGCGAACAGGGAAGCGAAGATGGCGTTTTCTCTTTTTTTCTCCGGCCGTGCAGCCTTCTCCATCTGTTCTTTTCAGGCGATCTCTCCAAAACATAAGCGATCCTTTTCTTCCCTTGAGGGAAGCGTTTATGTATATGAAAAATTTTCCTCTTCCTCTCAGTAGTTCTTTGGCAGCTTAAGACTGGCCTGGATAGCAGGAAGCTTTCTTCCAGCCCTACGGACCTAGCAGGTATAAAGTGTCTCTCTTGATGCGGACACTACAGAACTCTCATCGGCGGATATTTTCGTGTGGCCAAAGGTTTTCTCTGTCAGGAATATTGAAACGGGTTTGGGGGGGTTTTCAGCGAAATCCAGGGGGGTTTTTTTGGTTGGGCGGGGGGGGGTGGGGCGGGTTTACCTTATTTGTTGGGGGGGGGGGGGGGGGCCGGGTGGGGGGTTGGGGGGTTGGCGGCGGGGTCTTGGGGTTGGGGGGTGGGTGGGGGGGGGGTGGGTTTTTGCTGGGGGGGTTGGGGGGGGGGGGGGGGGGTTTTTTTGTGGGGGGGTGTGGGGGGTTGGGGGGGGGGGGTGTGGGGGGGGGGTTTCGGGGGGTGGGGGGGGTTTGGGGTTGTGCGGGGGGTGGGTAGGGTGGGTTTTTTATGGGATGGCGTTGCTAATTTTCCTTTTCTCCTCCAGAACCTTCATCAGTGTTTTTCCAGGCAGTGCCTCAGATACGAACCCCTTTTCAGGGCCAGTGTTCCCTTAGGGCATGCACTTCTGTGTCGGTACGGCCGGTGGAGTATCTCCCGCGCTGGCTATGATCATATGTCCTTTCTTTGTGTTCGAGCCTCATGCCCTAATTCCTGCCTTTCGGTCGTCGTTCTCTCTTGTAAGAGATCAATTTTTCTGTATGAGACCTCTCTTCCCACATTTGCTACGCTTTTTATGGACGTCCAGCGCGGCTGTCATCAGGCCCTTGAGGGTTTCCTCGAACAGGACTCATGGCCAGGTAAGTTTCCTTCTTACTGCACCAGTGTAGGAGATCTCTCGGCCGGTTAAGGTTCACGGCGTTGAAGGGAGCTTGTTTTGCAGTGATCTTCCGGGCCTGCACTTTTTTGCGGCGCCCTCCCAAGAAGCTTTCATTGCGGCACTTCTCTCTATAGCGGACCCGGCTAAACGAATCACGATAACTTCTCCTTCCTGCCGGCTTCCTGCCCTCATGGCTTTCGCTGCCGCGCCGGTATTTGGGATCAAGACTTTACCAAGATTTTGTGGCTACTTTCCTTTTCCACGTGTAAGGCAGGGCGAGCCCCGGCCCAGCCTGCGGTTCTGAATATATCTTCCCTTGCGGATTCCCTATCCGCCGGAGTGCCCCTCATTGTCCTCGGATTTCCCTTCCCTATTAATGCACAGCGTACGGATACGTATGTCTTTACGGGTCCCTTCATTCGCGTCCCCCCGAACTCCCCTTGTGAACTTGGTTCCTAAGCTCTTTCAGGGTTCGCCCTTTAGCCGGCCAACGTTGTCTTCTG
>Ga0179593_1531104_pt1 | contig 15676 bp, 20 predicted proteins | sample CZODoug2_1_08_16_FD_185931 | JGI IMG/M metagenome (GOLD analysis project Ga0179593, IMG submission 185931) | Vadose zone soil fungal communities from Angelo Coast Range Reserve, California, USA - CZODoug2_1_08_16fungal (PacBio error correction) | ecosystem: Environmental > Terrestrial > Soil >... | reverse complement strand
TCCTAAACCTTTCCTTGTATTTCCCGACGCTTGTTCTATCTTCTTCTGTAGGTGTACCTTTTTTGATTCAAGGTTCCCTTCGTTGGAATTCCGCTCCTTCTCAGCTGAACCCTTTCCCCAAACTCGTGCCCCTTAAGTCCTTTCGGTCGGGGATTGTCAAGACCCCCCTTTTTCGTTTTTTGTCTAGACGTGATGGAACAACGACCTCCAGCCACACCCCCCTTTTCTTTGACAAATCCTTCTTTTTTTCTCTTCTTTCGCTAGAGTCCATCTAGCTCCTCCTCAGAATCCCTTCCCTCCACAGAGAAGGGGAGGATGTTTGATATTCCTCCTGAACTTTTCCCGCGTCGCCTCTTTTCGGAATTGTTCTCTATTCGGACCCGTCGAAATTTTCTGGACTCGGCTACAGTCTCGCGTTTTTATTAGTCAAATGGAATACTGATGTGACCCTCTTCCCCTTCCAAAACATGGAGATCTCTATACCTTAATATACCTTTTTGCGTTTAGTTTCCCGATTTGTGCTTCACAGGTCTTACCACTTGGACTTTTAGTAGGACTATATTTTTTTTTCCTTTGGCGTCTCTGATTTCCTTCTCCTCTTTCGCGTGCCTTTTTTTTTTTTCACCGAGTATTTCCTATATGCTCCCCAGGTATTTTTTTTTTCAAAAGCACAAATAGTCCCTGAATCAAGTTCCTCTCCTATTTTCCCTTTCATTTTTTTTTTCCTAGCCTCCTCCAATTCTTCCCGGTCCTTCCCATCTATCTTTTTTGTTTTTGTTTTCTTGTAAGTTCTGTTTTCCTCGTGCATGAAGATTTGACCGGACATCTCCCCCCCCTCTCCTTTAATTCGTGTTTCCTGACGATCGTAAACTATCCCTTCAGTTTTCGATCGATGCGAGGTTTTTGTCTTTTTCGGATTCTTGATTAATCCGGAAGCGTCCGGACTTTGTAGCCTCCTTGCAAAAAAGATCAGGGTGCTTTCCTCCCAGTCCCCCCTCTTTAAACCCCCTTAAGATTCACATTGGAACTCCCTCCTATCTACCTTTGCAGAGTATCCGTAGACGTTTTTAAAGCTTGGAGCTTCTTCTTCCCTTTAAGGCTCCTCAATTTTAACCCTTCTTCCCCACCCATCCTTTGCCGGTTTCTCAGTCGCAAAGAAAAATCAAACTGTCAACTCTCCCTTCACCCGCTGCGCCCGCGAAGTTTTGAGCCCCCGCAGATCTTTTCGCGATTCTTTAAGAGTCTTTTTTCGCTGGAGGCCCGAAAATCGTGATGATGTGTCCCCCCTCTCTGCGACCTCCTTCCTCCTCTCCTTTTACTTCCCTTTGGTTCTTTTCCGGCAGTTTTCCGCTAAGGCCCTCCCATAATAAATTCTATTGAAGATTTCTCCTCCATCCCTTGCTATCCCTTTTTTTCCCTAGTTCTCTTCTCACCTCCCATCATTTTTCGCTCCTTGTACCTTGAAAGTTTTTCCCTCCTCTGCACCACCCTTCCCCTCCGGTGTACACCCCCCTCCCAACTTTCCCTACGACCCGGCTTTACAGGTTTAGTTTTGATGTTCGAGTTCCCCTTCCCCAGTTATTCATCTCCATAAGCTTTCCTCGAGTCTAATCGGATACATCCATTTGTAATGACCCCCCTTGTCAACAGAGTTTTTGGAGAGGCGAGCGATACTACCCCCCCCCCCCCCCCCCCCCTCTTGGCAACTTTTATTTTATTATTTTTAGACTACCTGCCTGTTTTGTAGTCAATGACATGGATCGTCTCATATTTCTCATATCCAGCATGCACTTTCTCTTGTTGAAATGACTCCCCCCGGTTTTCCCCCTCCTCCTTCTCCCCTTTGTGTCTCCCCCTTTTTGTTTCGCCAAGAACTTTTTTCCTTGAGAGAACCGTGCCAGTATTATTGGTAGTTTTATATGAACCGTCCTGCGTTCCATGGCGCCCCTCCTCGATATTCGACAAACGGTCGTAATCTACTACATGCATCCTTTGCCCTTACCAAGACTCCTTTCCGATCACCGAAGATTTCCCCTACTTTTTCTCATGGGACGATCCTCCTGAAACCCCCCCCCCCCCCATTCTTTATCCCCTCCCCTTTTTTGCTAGTTTCTTTTTCCCTATAAACCTTTTCGAATTTCTCTTAGATCCACATCAGGCAAAAGAATCCTGTGTTGTTGTTCCTCCCTCTTGGGCGCCTTTTTTCCTTGGAGCGTATTTATACACTTTTTTTCAGCCTCCGATTGGATTGAGACCTTCTCCCGAAGATCGATAGAGCACACCATCACCAGCTCCTCCCTTGACACAAACACCTTTTTTTTTTCCCCATACGATCTTCTCTTTTCCTTCCCCGTTGGGTTTATCTCCTTCTGGTGTTTTTTTGGTCGTGCTCTGTAGCTTTCTAGACAATCCAATACCCCCTATGTTTTTTCCTTGCAACCATCCTTTTTCTTCCTCTCCCTCCTCCTGTCGTCAACCGTGCATCTCTCTTTCTCCCCCCAAGATTGATTCTATTCCCCTGAGGACGATTTATGAAGATCCCAAGCAGACCACGGCCTATTGTCCCCCCCCTTCCTCCCACTCCTCCTGAAGACCTTCCTCTCAACATGACCTTTCTTTTTTTTTCTTGATATCCCCCCCCTCCACGTGCAGTTTCCTTCTATTCTGTCGGAGATTCCCCCTTGAAGGAACGGTTGGGACGAAACCTTACGGGCTTTTTATTTTTTTTCTCGTCGTCGGTTCCTGATTTCTTCTCCCTCCCTCCAGGCCCTCTCTACCGACCCCTCCCGCTTTCCGGGAGATTCTTTTTCGCGGCGAGTCTCCAGAACGCTAGGAGGTTTTTCCTCACCCGAAGGCTCTTTTCCTCTTCTCCCATTTTCCCCCTTCTTTGTTGGTATCCGAGACCTCCTCCTATTCAGGGTTTCAACTTGCTCTGGGACCTTTCCATTATATGGGGTCCCTTACCCCAGTGACAGCGCCTTCCATCCCCCTTTTTCAAAAAACCCCAATTGATTTTTGTCCTCCTCGCCTTCGGACCCTCCACACTGCGATGAATTACCCCGGTAAATGTTCAAATAGACTGTTGCCCTCCCTACCCCCCTCCCCAATACTTTCCCCTTGTCGGCCTTATCGAACCCTTGATTATTTTTTGGGGTTCCCTTGTTAGAAGGAGGTCAAAGCAACACTGCCCCCCCCCAGGTCCTTTATCAGCCCCCAATTTTTTGCGCTTTCTGAACCTTAAATAGGACTACAAGATTTCTTTTTCTTCGGCCTACCTTCAAGAGCCCTGAGGGTCTCTCCTGACTGTTCAGACTCCGGCTTTTCCCCCCCCTCCCCCAAACTCAAGGTACCTCCTGTCTGGCCCCTTTTTTCATTTGAAGTTTTTTTCTCTTCGCCTCTAAGATTCCTATCTTTGCTTTCCTCCTCCACTTTTTACTTTTGCTGATTCCCTCCCTACTTTACTTTTTCTCTCTGAAGCGGGTTCTCAGGTCTCGGGCCCGCCATTCTATTTTTTAAATAATGATCCTTGAGGCGTAGTCTTTGTTCCCCCGTAGTTCCCCTTTCTCCAACTCTGAGGTTTTGTCAGCCTCCAAAACCCCCCTATGAACAAGAGATCAAGTACCCCTCTTTCTTTTTATCTTCACCTCGGAATCTCCAGGTGTCCCCCAAGGGTTTTTATTGTATTGTTTGCTCTCTCCCCTCGTTTGTTTCTCTTATCGCTAGTGTGTTCGGGTTTTTCGCGTTTCCCTTCTCTTGAAACTTAACGAAACTAGAATATATTTTCAGAACCCCCGTCCTTTCTGACACTGACTGCCCCTTTCCTTCCTTTGTTTACTCAAACCTTTCCAGGTCCTCAGGAACTTTTCTTTCCAGGAATCCGTCATGAAATCTTTTTCTGGACCTGGAAAAGAAAGGGAATCCTATTTGACTCGGTTCTTAGAGAGATGTCTCCCTTTCCTCCTCCACTTCCTTTTCTTTCACCTCTGAATAATCCAAGGTTTTTTACGACTTTTTGCCGGCCCTTCGCGTGGAGGGTATCTAAACCCCTGGCAACCTTTCACTCAGTTTTCTCTTGATTCTTCTCCCAGGTCTTACGTTGTTTTTTTTATGTACCATTAAGACGTGAAGGTCAACCCCTCGAGGCCGTCCCCTCCCCGCTGATACCCAACCCCTTTTCTATACTCGAACGTCCCCTCCAAGAGAATGACCACGGTGATTTTCAAGCCCCACTCTTGCCTCACTACCCTCTCAACCCCTTCTTTCTACCCTTCCATGCCTGACGAGGTTAGTGTCATCTCTGACTCTTGGTTCTTCCCCTCCCTTTCAAATTCTCTGATTCCAACGGTCAGTCCCCTTTTTTTCTGTAACGTTTTCTCTGGCTTCAAAAAAGTTTCCGCCACGTGGAATTTCACAGACTGAGTCCACTCCTGGATTCTTCTGCTCTCTCTGAGTTTGCCGAGATCTTTTCTCCCTGATATTTGGGTAGAAAAGTATTTGCTCAGCTCCTTTTTCACTTTTTCGTCTCCAAGAGCCCCTTTCTCTGTCCGGGACTACAGCGCTTTCACTGATTGATAGCGGGCGAGTTCCGAAGCCGCCCTCCTCTCCCCTTTCGTCCCTGTTGTCCGTGATTTTTTCCTCACTCCTCAGATGTTCTGCGCATTCCTTTCCTTTCCCCCTGAGTCCATGCCCCTCACCCTTTAAAAACGCCCTGAGAGAACCAGCGTAGAAACCTGTAGGTATCCTTCCCTTTTTTTTTTCTGCCCCCTGTTCCCTTTTTTTTTCAATTTGCAGTTGATTTACTTCGTTTTCCCCCCGTAACCCTTTTTCGACAAACTTCCTTTCCAATTTGTAATGGAAAAAATAGGGTCCCATTGTTTTTCGATTTCTTTCCGTCGATTAGTTCCCCCCCTCATCGTTATAGTTTCTCCTCTGACCCCCTTCCAATATGATGCCTTGCGCTATCCCCAGGCGGAGATTCCATCTTTTTTTTTGTCCCTGAAGTTTTTGAGAGACTTCGATCGCCCCTTTCCTCTCCGGCATATTGAGAAAACAGTGTCTGCCGATCTCACAAGCTTTTCATCTTCTTACTCAAACCGTTTTCTCTGAAGACTCTTTTCCCCTCCCCCCCCACAGGTTTTTCAGTCCCCCCCCCCCCCCATTAGCGGTCCTCCATACTTCCCTTCCTCCTAACCAGGGCCCTCAAGGCATCCCCTCCCTTCGCCGTCTTCTTTTTCCCCCTCCCCCTTCCGAGCATCCTTCCCCACCAAATTTTTTTTCAAATGGTCCCCTTTTTTTCCTCATCTGCGTGGAGAGAATCCTCTGAAGAATTTCGTCATTTCTTTCAGACCTTTTTTTTTATCCCCCTCCCCCCCGCTCCAAGCAGTCTTGAAGGATTTTTTTTTTTTTTATGATGGACTACTAGGTCCTTTTCTAGGAGAAGGACTGAGGCCGACAGGACGTATCCACCTCCTCATATCATCTCTCTTCGAAGTCCTCTCCCCTCTTTCATTGTCTTTTTCCTGGCGAACTCCCCAGCAATACCCTCCTCCTATTCAACCTAACTAATCGTTTTGTTGGATTCGAGTCTCTTTTTTTTTGTTTCGGTGATGTGTTGGTTGATACCTAAAAGAAGCTCTTCCTCTCCAATCCCTCCCTCCTTGTGGTTTTTTTTTTGATCATGCCTTTAGTTAAGTTTCACCCGGAGTCAATGGGTCAACCCAGTCGCCTCTCCCCTCCTCGAAGTAGTTCCCCCCTGCTGGAGGCCTATTTTCCCTCTCGATTTCTACCGATCTCCTTCATCTATTACTTATAGAAGTCTCTTTACGATATAGAAAGAACTTTTTTGATAGAGTTCCTCGTGACTTCTTTTGATCCCCTAAACCGTTTCTTCTTTCTCCAAGGTTGTCATCTCTGTCGGTATTCCGGCTGAGCCTCTTTTTCTTTAAGTACCTCACCAGATAGTCTTTCAGTACGTAGTCGTTAGACGTTATCCCTCAGGTTAAGATCTTCTTCCTTTTCTGGCCCTATCTCCCCTTTTTCCCCCCCCTTTTTATATCCGATTTTTATTTGAGAGCTCCTGCTTCAAGTCCAAACATTACGAAGAGGACAAAACCCCCAGCCCTCCCCTTTTCCCCTCCTAACCATCTTGCTATGAGCTGCTTCTTCGCGAATTTACGCAGTCAGTTCCTCCCCGACGTACCTTTTCCATTTCCTTTGATCGAGCGGATTTTCGCGACTCCTTTGAGCACCTGCCTTTCTTCTCCCACAAAACTCTGGGTCCAGAGTTGGTGCCTTTTTCCTCTAAGTAGGGCTTCTCCCCCCTCTAGACCTCTCGTAATTTCTTTCCTCCCATTTTTTCGCCCTTTAGTGAACGGCCCTCACCTAAAAGTTACCTATTATCTATTTTCTTTTTTTTCTCATAGACCGGTGTTTTTTTTTGCACCTCTAGGGATTCCCCTTGCAAGTAAAAGTTCTTGGCCCTCATGTGCGCCTTTGATTGCTAGATGCTCCAACTTTTTCTATCAGTCCCCTAGCCTTTTTTGTATCCCCGCAACTACAGAGAGTTACCATACCTTTTATCTAAGGCTCTTTCACTAAGCCTCTTGTTAATCACCCTTTGACAAGTAATTTTCGCGCTGGAGAAAGTCCGCCCAGTTGACCCCAGAGAGTTGAGACTCCCTTTTCTCTGATCTCCCCAGTCTTCCCTTACGAATATGTCCCGTGAATATCAGGGTTTTTCTTTAGGAAAGACCGTTCGAGATGGCCTTCTTCTTCAGTCTACCTTTTTTCTTAGACCTTTCTCTCCACCTTTTTTCGGACTCTTCCGTTTCGAGCTTTTTCTTTTTGATTTTTCCCGAGACTAGTGGACAAAATGGTCCCGACTGATATACACTTCCATGCCTAGACGCCTGTGTCTCTTTTCCGATTTACCCCCCTTTTAGAATTTCTCAGTATATCGGTGGTTGTTCTATTGTTTCTCCCTCTCTTCTTCATTTTGGTTTTAATCCCGCCCTTCCCCAGAAAAGAACTACTTATGGTTTCCCCCCTCCTCTTCTTTCTTCACTCTTGCCCAGTACGTCCATGGAAGATCCATTCAGGTCCCTACTTTTCAAGTCATAAAGTATAAGTTTGATATTAAATCAAGGACGTTTCTCCCCCTGCCTTTTCCTGACCCCTTTCCCCCTCTCTTCCTGTGAGTATTTGCCCTGGATTCCCGTCCTTAGTTACCCCCTTCCATGCATGTGGATGTGCTGGACATAGGGCGCTGGAACTCCCTCCCGTCTTATTTTGGTGCTTCCCTCTTTGTTTTCAGGGACCCCCCAGTTTCAGAATTTTTGGTTGCCGCAAGAGTTTCGGAGGCCCGGCTATCAGGCATTCCTCTTTTACGCATAAAAGAATCTGTTTCCTCGCATGCACCTCTCTCCCCAATTTTTAGTTCTTACGACCGTCCTTGAAAACGCGAGGTTTATACGCTTCCACCTAGGTTTCTTCACTCTCTTTCCTTTATTCCATTTATCCTCCGTTTTTACCGAAGGCACACCTATGCACCTCCTTTCCGAAAGAAACCCCCCCTTAAAGGACCCCCCCTCCCGCCCTGTTTTTAGCTCCCCAATTCCGACGTTAACTCCCCCCAAATTCTCCCCCCTGAGACCATCCTCTCTTCTTTGACTTTCCTTCAACTTACCCTCGAGGGTTCCTTTTTCAATAGAGAAAGAGAGTAGGTTATGTCACCTTCTTGTTTCCCCTTCTGCGCCGAACTCCTCAATTCGGAATTGTCTTTTAAACTTAGGCATTGCCGTTCCCCCGGATAGACTACAGGCCCTCTAGTCTCAGACCCTTTCCAAGGCCAATGCTGTCTAGCTGGTTCTTCGAGTTTTTCCTCGTTTTCCTCTCCGCATAAGGCTCCCCTTGCTCGACTTCCTTCGAATTCCCCACCTTCAAAAACGTCATGATGGCTGACCCACCTCCTTTCTACAGACTCCTCATTTTTTTATTTTTTGATTTTCCCGGAGTCTTTCTTCCCTAGCTGTTTCCCCCCCTGAATATTTAATCCACCTCTTTCCTTCCAATCGACTTCTTCTCCTCTCTTTCCAAAATCCCTGCCCCCAACCGTTACTCCATTGGGTCTTTTTTCCGCTTAAGTACTCCATAATACTTGCGAGATAAGATCCGAACTTCTTGATTTTCTCTTGCTCGAAATGTACCCTCCCATTAGGCATCAACTTCTTTCGTTTCCTTCCCCCCCATACATATGCTTTGCTGCAGTTCCGGTTCCCCTCTCCATGGTTCCGAACCCTCTCTAGTTCTGAAGCTCCCTCCAGGATCCGTGGATTCGATGGTATTTAGAACGTTTCTTGTCCTTTGTCAGACTTCCTTCTTTTCCCTCCCCCCCCCCCCTCATCTCCATCCGACCATCCCTTCCTTTCTTTTTTCTCCGTCCATAAATTCCCTTTTACCCGGAGCCCCCGGAAATAGCCGCCGGACCTAAAAGTTCTTCCCTTTTCTTCAAATAAGGTTCGATCAACCTCCTTTTTCATCCTCCCCCCCCCCTACACAAAACCTTAAGAGTCTTCCGCGTTCTTCTCACCCCCATGTTGTCTGACCGATGATTTAGGCGTTCTGTGCCCTTGTATTCAGCCCCTTCCCTTTTTTCCCCACCTTTCCTTATCCTCTTCTTTATTTTCTTGCCCCGTAGTGGTGTTCCTATCGGAATACCTGAAGGAACGTGGCTGTTGCACGTTCACCTCTCAGACCACTCTCCTTTTTTTTGGCGAACACGTCTACTTTTGTATTTCCATCTTCCTCAAACGAACCTCATATTAGCCCCCTCTCCTCAGTTGTTTTCTTTGTCTCGTAATGTGAGATGATGGTGTTTTTGGGTCTTGTCAGCTGGTGATTGGTTGTCCCCCAGCAGCTAGGTTGGTTCCCTTCGTCCCTCTGCCACCTGCACAACGCTCTGATCCTTGTTATTTTTTTTTCAGTAATGGAAGGTTTCAAAAACATTTTCCCCCCCTTCTCTCACTTTCGAAGGCACCCAGCTTCTGAGAGATTCCGGCCGCTTTTCCCCCCGTCTGCGTCACAGTCCGCCAATTTTGACTCCCTCAAGCAGCCCCTCGTGTGGTTTTACCACTCCATCTAAATTCCCTTCATTTTTTTTTTCCTCGAGAACATTATGGGGCCTCCGAAAGTCTTTTCAGTCGTCCCAGTCTTCCCGGCTTGACTTTTTTTTGACGTCCCCTCCCTTGGTAGACCCCTTTAAGTCTTTCTCTCCCATTGCTTTTTCGCTTTCGTTTTTTTTCCGCCTTTCTTTTCTAAGCACAGGCGCGAAACGGTTATATACGCAAGCGCACAGTAGGTCCCTTTTTCTGAGGCCTCTCTTATTGTCCGGTATTCGGACTTTCTCTCTTGTCTCCTTACTTTTCTGAGGCCTCCCATTTCCGAAGCAATTAAGGGTCATGTCCCCGCCTAGCGCCGAGGCAGCACTTTTTCCTGTTCCTCCTTCTTTACCCCTTCCCCTTTCACGATGATCTTTCCTCCCCCCTCTAAGAACTTTTTCCCGACAAACGTGTTTCTTTTTCCCTTCCCCCCCCCACCCCCCCTTACCCCAAGGTTTGTCTCCCAAAACCCCAATGCTCCTGAATCTTCCTTTCCCCGCGTGCTTTTTTCAGATTAAAAAGAGGATGACTAAACTTTGCCCTCGCCCTTTCCCTTTCAAGCCCCTCAACGGTCTTCTCTCCCGTTTCTTTGATATACCCTCTTTTAGGTTTCATTCTAAGTTTAGAAGGAGTCCAGGAAAGGACAACGTCTGGCCTCTTCCTCCCCCCTCCCCCCTTCCGAACTCTTTACCTCCCCCAATAGCCCCCTCTGAAGGTTTCAGGTTTTGAGGGAGGTCTTGTAGTCCTACTAACTCTCTCTAATCGACTTTTTTTGTTTCTTTTTAAACCCTTTCCCCCACGAACCTTCTGCTGTTAACAACGTAATATCTTTATGACCCGACTCAGAGATGAGATTCCCATCATCTCCATGTTTCTTGAGAATCCATCCCTTCCGCGCTTTTTTTTTTTAAGTTTTCACCCCTCCCCTAGGGGATTTGATAGCCGAGCCGGCCCAGCGCCTTCCCGTTACTCTCCTTGAGACTTCTTACTTCTCTCGTTTTTTAGGACCCCAGATCCCCACCAAAGTCCTGATAGTCTTTTTCTTTAATTAAGAGGTTTACAGCCCAGGACCACTGGGTGCCCTTGAACTGATTTCCTCGCCCTCTCCTCCCACCCTGTTCTGTCACTCCTCTATATAGTCCTCTTCCCCTCCCCTCTGGTGTCTTTTTCCCGTGCGGAACTCTTTGTCAAGTCGCTTATTTCGTGTTAGCGCCCCCTCTCTCTGGTATTTTTTTTTCTCAGCTCCTTCTCTGCCTTTTTCCTTCTTTTTCCCCCCCGCTTCTTTCAGATCCTTCCCCCTCCCAGAATCTCTATGGAAAGCGGAATTCCATTGGGTACCCCCCTTCCAACACATCTCTTAGGCACATTCCCCTACGGCCCCCTTCTCTCTTCCCCCCCCCCGTCCCCCCTGAATGAACCGATGGGCCCGGGAAAAGAAGGGGCTTCATAATTTTCCTTCCTTTATTGTTGTTTTCTGTCTCTCCCTTTCCCCAGGCCTTTTATTTCCTTGAAGAAGTGGTGTCAAGGGACAATTCATTTTCCGCGACGTATTCTTTTTCCTTTAATGACCTTTTGTTATTTTCCCCCAAACCTTACCTGATTCAGTATTTCATCTAGCTCAGCCTTTGCGACTCTATTCGTTTCTTCTTCTGCTTCAGCTCCTTCCTAATCCCCCCAGAAGTTTTCCTGTGATCATATGGACAATCCTGCACCACTTTCCGAGAGCCGACTCCCCCCCCTTGTTCGTGACTGCCCACTTTCCGATTTTTCCCCTTCTTGGAATTCACAAAGTTCGCTAGATGGTAGTTCCCCCCTGCGCCGCTTCCTCTTAAAGCTCGGCTCTTCTTCAACAGCAAGTCCTCTTTTTTCCCCCCGACCGTCACTCCTTGACTTCTTCCCCCCCCTCTAGAGCTTTTTGCGAGCTTTCCGAAAAATTAAGACCGGTCACGCGCTCCCGGCCCCCTCTGGCCAGGCGCCTCCTAAGATTCCTTGTGAGACCTTGGAAGTCCCTTGCTTTCGAGCGTCGAGAGCCTAGGGTCCGTTCCTCTGCCTCCTTTCTGAATACCTCCGTACTTTTCTTCCTTTTTGAGTTAGTTTAAGCCGTTCTGAGTTTCCTCTACGTCCCGAGAACCCCCCTTCCCCTGACTATTCACTTCGTTAGGCCTCCCGGCCCTCTATCCTTTGAAGTAGGTTTGCCCTCGAAAACTCGTTCATCTGCCCTCCCCCTTAGTTTCGGATGACTTCCTTTTTCCCTTCTTTCCTCTCTTGACCCCACTTTTCCCCTCCCCCTTGGACCAGCGCCAAAACGTTACGTCATCCTGTTGAAACCCCGGTGCTGTTTGGCCCCTCCCGTTTTCATCCGAAGCCTTAGTTTCCTTGGGTTACCTCTCCACCACTGGATTCTCGATCTCATGCCCCAAACGAGGTTTCCCCCAAAAAAATGGGTTTTTTTTTGATTCCCTTCCTGCCTCTCTAATTTTTTCTGAGACTAAGTCACGTCACATTTTGATTTTTTTCTTTCTCGGCCCCTTCTGTCCTTTCTTAATTTTTTTAATCCCCGGAATTTTTTCTTTCTTGGACCCCTTTTGGATTTACATCAGGTGGTTCCGACGCCTTCTTCCCCTTTTTTAGCTCGCCTGGGCTTCCCCTCGACTCTTATCGAAGGATGTGGAGGCGAGCAAGTCTTCAGTTACCCTTCTTCGAACCGGTTCTTCTCCTCTTGTCTACTAGAACTCTTCCCCCAAGAGAACCTTCCCTTGAACTCACGAACTCACCTGCAAGACGCCAGGGACATTACTAAGGGTTGTCGAACCCTCTACCAGGCCTTCGTCTCTAAAAGCGTCTTTATTCCCCCCCTTTTATCAGTCCCCTCCTTCTCAATCGAGAAAAACAAAGTTCATTACCAGCGGGAAATGTTCTTCCCCCCTGGAGCCGTCTTTTCTCTCCCCCCAGATGCCTTCTGCTAATGAGGTTTTTCCCTTAGGTACCTCTAGCTTGCTTCTTTCGAGGCCCCTTGGGTCGGAGATTTTCAGTTTGTCCCACACGTCTCTTTTGATCACCCGACGCTCTTTTCTTTGTGCCTATTTTTCATCCTGAGCCGCCTTTGACGTTATTTTCTCCCCCCCCGATCTTCCCCAAGAGCCCCAAGACAAAAAAGTCCCCCAAGAAGATCTTTTTTACCTGTTTTTTTGAGTTTCAGATCTTCCTGGTGACTCGCCTGTCTCTTTGCCAAGATCTCTCCCTCAATAACCCACTCTTCGATTCCCCGGACACAATCCATGTAGGTTTCACTCGGGGGTATCTATCCGGTAATCCTTCCACAAACTCCTGCCTAGACGGTCCTTCCGCAAGTCGCCTTCCCTTCTTTTCAGCTGCCTTCCTTCTTTCGATCACCCCTTTGAAGGTCCTCCCGGATTATCTTCGTAAGCACGAGAAATCGGCCTATGAAATTCTTGGTTTTTTGACAATTCTGTTCCTTGATCTCCATTTAAGTTTTTCTATTCTGAATTCTTTCCCTTCTCCTTTGTTATCCTTTCATTTTCTTGAATCCCCCTTTCCTTAATTTTTCGTTTTCATGGTAGGTATAGAGTCGGATTCGGGTGCTTTTCTCGATCTTCATCTCCCGGCGTGGGCAGAACCTCTATACCGCTCTTACTCTCGACTTCTCCCTTCGCTTAGCCGCGCCTTAGAGGTTGCGTTTAAGGCGGCGAAAAGCGAAAACACAGCCGACATGGCCAATTTTCTTACATTTTCTGTCTCCTTCTCCAACGGAGCAGTATTCTTTTCCCCCCCTTCTATCCCCCTAGAAAATGACAGTGATACTCCTATTTCACTTCCTCCATGAAGAGTTGCTCAAACGTTGCTTTCCTTTTTCCCAACCCCACCCTCCCCTTTAGAGTCTCCGATTGGGAGCAGGTAACCTTGAAACGGTATTCCCCTCTTCCCGACCTCTTCCACGCCCTTCTTTCAACTGTACCCTGATTTCCCCCCAACCCCCCCCACCCCCCCCCCCCTTAACCCAAGAAAACCGTAAAACTTACTGATTCGTAGTACTCGTTTTTTCTTTTTCTCAGATCGGTGTTCCCTCCCCTGTAGTCCTTTCCCCCGTACAAGTAGATGTCTGTGATTTACTCCACTGGTTTCCCCATGAACTTCTCTTTTTGTATTCCAAAACTCTTGCACCTCTCTGATTTCCTCTCTTTTCTGGCTCCTGACCCCCTTGGAATCTTCCATTTAGAATTTATGAGGGTATCTAGGTAGATTTTACAACGACCCTCTTGATTGCCATTACCTTTCGAGCCCTTACTTTCATGCGTCGAGCTGGAGCAGATCTTTTTTCATCCCCTCCCCTTTGACGCCTCCTGATAGACTCTCATCTTTGACAAGCCTGCCAGGGAGTACGCCGTATTCGGCCATCTCCGTCGCCTCCGTTGTCTCCCCTCTTTAACTCACCTTTTCCCCTTCCTCCCCGGTTGCTCCCATTTTATGACCCCTCATCTTTCTTTTTGTCTTTAAGTAAGATATTACTCAACTTAAGTCCATTTTTTCTTGCGGACCCCCCTTGCCCCTCCCCCTGATCTCAAGTTCCTTCCAGCTTTCTAAGTCCATACTATTCTCCCTTAAAGTGTCCTGCGTCGTCAGAGAGGATTTGGTGCGTTCCTGCTCTTGAGTTCCGTCCATCTTTTTTCGCGGCCGGTGTTCGCGTTTATAGGACACCTCCCCAGACTTTAAAGCAGCCAAAGGAGTTTTTCTATTGTGGTAGCGTACCAAAACGTCAGGCGGGTCACCCTCCTGGAAGGCGTCTCTTTTCCTCGGTACCCTTCATCCTAAAGTCTCTTTTTTTTTTTCAATTTGTAATACCTTTCTTCACGGGATTGTCCCAGGGCAATTCACTTACTTAAGTCTCTGTAAGCACTTACCTCGGAATAGGTTCCTAGATTTCCCTTCTGTGACAATTCGTTTTCGGTTATTCTTAACGTTAAGTATTTAATCATGCGGCGTTTGGATATTTGTATTCTTTTGCTGCTTTTCCGCTTTTGCACCCCCTTTTCTCTGAGACTTCTTCTTCCCAAGACCTTTCTGAGAGAAGACGACCCTTTTACCAGTTCGACTTAACACCTTTTTTCTCAGTATTTTAATTGGCTTTTCTTTTCTTCGTATTTTTAGTTCTCCTTTTAGAAAACCACTGCGAAATCCTTTGCAACAGCAACATGCAGGTCTCCTCACCAAACCACCTTTCTCCCAGACAACAGTTTCCGATAAGTCTTAGGTGGTCCCTCTCCCATCTCTCCCCCCCCCAATTAAGACCCTCACAATTGAATGCCAACACGCTCTCCCTGATCTTTTAGGCTCTATTCGGCCTCTTCCCCCTCTCTTAAGTCTCCTTCGAGTTTCGCGAAGGAGAGCTGGGCTGCACAGCGCTGACGCGGGTCCCAGAAACCTCGCTTTTCGCTCACTTCATACCCCCTTGGTTTCTTCCCTTTTTGTCCGGAATTGCGTCGTTGCCGGAGACGTTTTGTCTAGCATCTTATTTGATAGTCCTTGATTCTCCTCCCCAAGGTCTCCGTATAGGGGTAGTCGAGATTAGGTATTTGCGCGTTTTTTCTAAAAACACGTCTCGTTTCATTCCCAACTTGGCGTGCCAGAGCTTCTGTGACTCCCTTTTCTCCAACTTCCCCTCAGACTCAGCTTGAAAAAATCAGAAACGCCTTCTAACGGCCACTTATCCTGTTTCGTTTCTTGTTTGCGCTCCTCAAGTTCTTTTCCCCGGAATCTCTGAGTTAAGGTGGAAATCAGATCCGTAGGTCTATCCGACTTCTTCCCCCACTTTGTATTGCCAAACTTCCAACCGAGTTTGTACTTTGCGCTGCGCGATTATTTGACAAAACCATGATAATTCTTCTCGAGTTGGCTTGTATCCGCTCCTTCTTGATTTGCGTTGTTTTGTGTCTTACAACCGATTTTTCGGTCCTTTATGCCCTCCTGGATGAGTAGAGGTGAAGCTTTTTTTGACTCGGTTGCCCTTTTGAATTCTTTCCTTGAGTTTTCTGATAACTTCTCCTTCTCCGAACTGTCCTTATCAGATTCCATAGATCCCTGTGTCCTTCAAGATCCAGGCCCCTCCCTCCGACTCCGTCTTACACAATGAGAAGTAGTGGCCATACCCTCCTTTTGTCTTTCCCCCCCCTCTCTCCCTTCCTCATGAACTTCCACAGTTTTCTTTTCTCTAACAACCCCTGGCTCTAGCGTTGAAAATCGATTTGTTTCTCTTGCCTATTTTTCCTCTCATGTCCGCCTTTTTCTTCCCTGAGTCAGTAAGCTCTCCGCCCTTTTTCCCTCTTTGTCATCCGATTGTCTTACTGCGAGGACTGTGGGCTTGCGTGAAGTTGTTCCTTTTCCGGAATTCTGTCGCAGTCCTATGGGCACTACTTTACCCATCCCGTCCCTAGCTTTGTCTTCTCCAAGCTCCGATGATTTTCCGAGAGCACAGCACCATCACACCCAAATTCGAATCGCAGGTC
>Ga0179593_1523504_pt1 | contig 15677 bp, 11 predicted proteins | sample CZODoug2_1_08_16_FD_185931 | JGI IMG/M metagenome (GOLD analysis project Ga0179593, IMG submission 185931) | Vadose zone soil fungal communities from Angelo Coast Range Reserve, California, USA - CZODoug2_1_08_16fungal (PacBio error correction) | ecosystem: Environmental > Terrestrial > Soil >... | reverse complement strand
TCCCCTGGGCGTGAGAAGACAGTCCCTTCTCAGTTTTACGCGGGCTTGCCTTCCCGTCCAAAAAGGGCTAGAGACCCTTTTCTGCTGGCGGGCTGGCATACGGTGTGCGGGACCCCCTCGCTCCGGTTCGTGTCCGGTTCCTTTGCGTTTGAAGAGCTTGTTTTTTTACACTACTCTCTCGAGTCCTACGTCCTAAAAAAAAGCTTTCGGAATCTTTTTATAAGTAGCCCTCGCCGATTTTTTTCGCCGCGTTAGTGCTGGAGTTAGTTGAGGCACCTCACGCGGTCGGCGCGGACTTTTTAGGTTCCGAAGCATGCGGACTGACTTCCTCCTTGGCGATCTTTTCCCCCGTCGCGGGAGAGGTTTCCGGCGGCTTCGCTTTACATACATTCCCCTGCAGCATCAGGGACGCCTTCCTGTCCCTCGTCCCTAACCCCTTCCCTCCCTTTTTAACCTGTGGATTCCCCTTTACACTGCAACTCCCCACCCCTTCCAGATACTTCCTGGCGCATTCTCTCCGACTGCCATACTCACTGCCAACGGTCATTTCTTTTCTTTTAGAAGATTAAGTTCTTCTCGCCTGAGGGAAGTGGACATGTAAAAGGTCTCGTAGCTTCAAGTACCGCGTTTGGATGATTGAGAAGCTTGGTATTCCTGATAAGGACCGATCCTCCCCTCGTGAAAGAGGCTTTGTGTGTTCATCCTCGCCAGAGTAGGATCCTTCCCGACGGAGTAGATTTATCTGCTAAGGGGTAGACCTGTCGGCGTGGTACACGGTGCTGAATTGAGGGATGCGAACAGGGATCCTTCCGGCCCGTCCCCCCCCCTTTTTTTGAGAGTGATCCTCTACGACGGCAACGAGTTGGTACGGACCAGCCCCAAAAATTGCGCGTTGTCTTTGATAACCTCCCTTTTTACCCCTCCTACCCCCAGACCCCGCAGATAAGAGTCGAGCGGTCCTTTACGGTCGGCGAAGTCGCATACTGGACGACTAGTTTCTGTGGAACTTCCCTGATTCTTGTTATCTTTTATCCCCCATGACCAATCTTTCAGAGATAGAGTCTTCCTTGGTCCTCCAGGTCTCCTCGTCTCTTGTTCGGTTTTCATCCTCTTATCTTTGCTAGTTTCTTTACTTTTTCCACGGTTCTTTTCCCCCGTCCTATCGTCGCTGTTTTTATGCAAGTCTCAGTGCCCTTTTTTGAGAAACTCCTGCGCGTTTGTCTTCCCCCTTCTCCACCTTTTCCTCTCCCTTCTCTGGAACTTCCGCGCCCAGATGCGAGAGCCTGGGCAGGGGCCTGGGTGGCCTTTATCGACGGTAATTTGGCCCACAACCCTCCTCCTCTTCCCTGCGAGCATGCTTCTTTCGTTAGTATGAGCTTTTGCCGCCTTATTTTCTTTCGCGGCGGCTTATCGCTTCTCCTGTCAATTCCCACTTTCTCGCCCTCCCTCCTTTCCTTCGGCGGACGCGTCTATGGATTTCCCGGCCGCGGGTCCTTTCAGTCGGCGGGAAGTTTGCAGGACGTCCAGTTTTCGACTCCGGCTCTCCGTTCTTTCGGCGGGGACGGCGGGAAAGGCTCCTGGATCTTTTTTCCCTTCTTGTCATCAGACGGTCGGACCCAACGTGAAAAACGGTGCCCCCTCTTTAGCCGAGGTGGACTCTGTTCTCCCCTGCCCCCCCCTTGCCTCTCGCGTTTGTCGTTCCTGCCGGGTGCCAGGTCCAGGATTTCATTCGCTTCTCCTCCTTTCGAGGGGACATCGCGACGGCTTTTTTTTTTTTTTTTTTTTTTTTCTTTTTTTTTTTTTTTCGCGTAGGTGCGCTGAACCCTCCATTAACGCCCGTTCCCCTCCCCTTTGAGATTTCCAACTTTGCGCTATTGTAATTAATACTAAGCGGCAACTCTGAACTTCCTTGAAGCAGACCTTTCCTGTCTGAGTTCCCATTAACGTTCCACTCTAAGTTTTTTGTCTTGCTTTTTACCTCTTTTTCCCTTCTATGCACACATTCCTGTTTCCTGGAAATGGACGAGGGGTTACCCTTTTGATTTCACTCCGGCACCCATCGAACGCGCTGCGGCTTTGAGCTATCTCTTTCTTTCCCCGAGTCATAAAGGTTCTCTGTCCCCCGGAACGGAGGCTTTTAAGTCTGAACGTACAAATGAATATTCTTAAAATCTCAACTATTTCAATCCTCCGGCGCTGTTCGCTCAGGTCAAGCAGATAACTACTCGGATTGGAAGAACTATAATCAAGAAGCCCATTCCCTGGAGCGATAATCTCTTCCCATGGCGCGCGTTACGACCCACTCCATTAGATCTCTCGTCACGTACCTTTCCGCGAAGACGTCCCTCCCTTGGTAGAGGCTTGCTGCTCCGGAAATTCACGGTCTTGCTTCCCCCCATTTTTCCCTTCAGGTCATTTTCTTCCCCTCTGAGATCATTTCTGATTGCGTAAGATACTCGAAGAGGTTTACCCGTCGTCGGCACGCACGTTTGTGGATTTGTTCCCGCGCCTTGATTTCCAGCTGAAATCCTTTTTTTTCAGCTTGAGATATAGCTCCCCTTAATGCGTCTTTCCTGGAGGAAGGACATTCTCGGCCCCCAACTTCCTTACCCCTTTCATCCCGCTTTGGACCAGAGCCCTGCAATGAGGTTATTCCTTCTACATCTACCCTCGTTGCTTTGTTTATATTATACCCTAGGGCCATTTCATCAGTTTCTTCAGTGATTCCTTCACAATCGTAGTACGGTCGTTTTTACTGGATGGCGTTCCTACCCGTAATCTTACTTTGTTAGGCCCTGGCCAGAAGATCTTTTTCTTTCCAGATAATTATTTACTTTATCTTTCCCCTCCCCGGAACAGCGAAGGCCCCTGCGGAGACCTTGTCACCCCCAACGCTACTGATGTCCCCTCCTTTTCTCTGTAGATCTTCCAGCTTACTTTCGCGCCGATCCTTTCACATGTGTTTACGGGTGCGAACGTTACTTTTGATTGGATAAATTCGTTTCCTTCCGGGGCGATGAGTCCCCCGGCACGTGAACGAGCTTTTTTCAGTCCCTTTGTCGGAACTCGGCGGCAAGGGTGTTTTGGTCCGATTTTTGCCCGCTCCAGTACCCCCTCTAGATTGAAGCCTCCTTTTTTTCTTCCCGGCTTTCTATCTGAGCTTCTTTTGTCCCCTTGCAAGCCCATTCTTTTACCACGTTTGATACGTTTTCAGACGGATCTTTCCCCCTGAGCGGTGTTGAAGCAGATGGCTCTCCCCGCTAGTTCCTGGGATCCACATGGAGGACGTGTGGGAACAGGATTAGATCTTCTCCCCCTCCGCAGAGTCAGCTTTGGTTCCCTGAGCAGGCTTGTGCCTCCAAATTTAGTCACCCGCTTTCCCTTCTTTAATAAAAAGTATATGGGACTCCAACGGAAAGTATGATGAATACAAACGTTTAGTGGAACGTAATCCCCCTTCGATGTTTATCCTTCTTTCCTTCCGTTCCGGCCTTAGTAAATTTCTTTCCTAGGGCCCCGCCTCCCAGCGGGTACTTCTGAATCTCCCCCCCTCCAATTTGCTTCCCCCTCTTCCATATCACTGAAGGTGAAAGAGAGAAAGCTGCAGGCCCCCTCCCAATTCCTAAAATATCTATACTGCCCCCTTGGTCGCGTGATCTACTCTAGCCACTGGAAGAGTTAACTTCTGCCCCCTTTTTTACAGCCTCGTCTTTTATGAGAGTTCGAACAAAGCCTTCCCGAGAGTAATTTCCAGTTCTCCTCTCCCCTCTCCCCCCGCCCCTCAGAGTTTCTCTCACTTTTTTTCACCTGCCAGCAGAATTCCACATCTTCCTGCGGTACCACGGCCACACGTACCTGTGTACTGGACTGGTGCGGCCGTTCTCTCTCCTTTCGTCGCCGGAGGAAGTTCCTTGACGCCAGCATTGTTTCAGATAAACGTTCCTTTTTTGCAGCATAGCTCACATGAGCCACAAGCATGCTAGCGGGTTAGTTGGTGCCCAAATTGCCCGTCAGGGAGTTCCGCTATCCCCCTCCTTTTTAAGCTAGTACTTTTCCCGCGTCATCGTCTGGGCGCTTAAGTACTTTGCCCGGCGCGCCGTTCCTGCCTTTATGCTCCCTTACGTTTAGGTAGGACCTCCTCCGATCCGAAGCATTGAATCAGGTAAGAAGATACCTTCTTCCCCTCCTACCTGGCTTTTTTTTCACGACCTCGAACCATCTATTGGAACACCGTGGACATTTTCTCCGTTATTTCCTTTTTCCAGAGACCATCCTTAGTTAGATGTTCATCTATTGATGGGATCTTTTCTTTCGAATCCCATTCTAATAGTCGTTTTTTGCTGGCGAAGTCGCCTCCGTTCTTTCCAGTCGTCTCTCCCTGTCGACTCGGTAGCTGGTCCGTTTTTTAGGAGTGGACCCAAAAGTCTTTATAACCCCTCGAGATATCAATTGGTTCCGGTCCGTAAAGGTGACATCTCGAATTATTTGAGTGATGACCCCTTTCAGGGGCAGCGGCGTGCAGCGTTCCCCCGGATGAGAATGATGGTTATCCCGGTCACCGTCACGGCGAGTCCCGGTCCCCGACTAAAGCCCAGTCCCTTGTCCTCGCCCGTACTTCTGCTTGAGCTTACTAAAGCGACGTTTGTTGCTCTGTTGATGGAGGAGCTTTTTTCCGTCCTCGTCTGTGCCTGAGTATACTGAACGGCCTCGTTTTGAGGTTGGGGACTCCTCGCCTTATTGTCCCCGTCTCTCGGAAAGTACTCAGTTGTCGAACCTGGAATTCAAGAGTCCGTGTATAAGAAGCCGGCTTTTTTTTTTAGAGACAGGGAGCCGCTGTTTTAACAGAAACGTTTTTCGAACATTCGAATCCCATTGACGTTACCTTTTTTCTGGTCCGACTCTTTTAATAGACCCTTAGGATTCCCCTGAGGTGTCTCCATCGTTCACAGTGACATACCCTTCTAAGGCTTGCGGTTGGAAGGGACTTCCCCTCTATTTTTGATAGGTCGTCTCTCTTACTTTACTTCCCCAAATGCCCCAGATCCACGCCTTCCCTCTGGTCTCCAAGGTCTCCCATACGGGCTTTTCTTATCCCTCACATCAGCGGATGCTTCTAAGTTCAATTACTTGTCCTGCGGTACTATGGTTTCGTGAGACTTCCTTTCTCTCTTCCATCACACTGGTATCTTAGTTCGTCACCTGCCAAAAATTTTCCCTTCAAGGCATTGGTACAGTCAGTTTCTGCCGGGTTGGAAAGTCCGTCTACTCCGTTCCTACTACCCGTCTGGTCTTTTTCCTTTTTTAAGGCTTTGCTCTTCTCTCCCACCCCCTGAATGTCGTCCGGATCTCTACCTCTCCTCCGTTGTTGTTGTGATCGCCTTCTCCCGGATACATATTATTTGCCAAGTATCCAGCCGACAAGACGGGGTGAGGACATCCCGGTTTGTCTTAATGGCTTACGGAGCTGAGGCGCCTCCCCCAGGTCTAGTCCTTTTCTTGCCTGGCACAAGGTCCTGTATTCCCCTCGCTCAGTCGTGGCGGTTCTGAGAGATAGGTGAGTTAGCCGTGCCTTGACTCTCCGGGAGGCGAAGTCCCAACAATCTTTCCTCCTACTTTGTCACTACTCTAATTTGTTAAAGCGATCCCCGCTTTCTTTTCTTCACATTCGCGGTCGTCCTGGGCGCTGTCCCCTCTCGATTTTCATCCCGCCGACCCTGTGGGGTGGTGTTTTTTTTTTTTTTTCTTTTTTTTTTTGCTCTGACAGCCCCCCCTCCTCCCCTCCCCTTTACGGGTCAGACGTTCGGCTTTTCGTGATTCCCCTTTGAAACAAATGTGAAATTCAATTTCCTTCGGTCCGTGGACACAGTTTCAAACCCTCGGCGCCCTGTCTTTATGTCCCAATTTTACTCCACTCACACCAGGACATCTACCCTCGGCCCTGGCTTAATCATTCGTCCCTGCCAGCTGCCCTTGCCCGCGTTCCAAGAAGAGTAATGGCTTCTTATTACACTTCCCAGGCTCTCTTCCCGAAATTTCTTTTTCTGCCCGGAAGAGTAGTGTCTTCCGCTTCCAGAGAGGTGAATTCCCCGACTCTCCTCCTGAGCTCCCACATAGCCCCCCCCTTTTCTTTTTACGCGCTCAAGAGTAATTTGGAGCAAGCCCTGGTCGCTCTCGTCTAACTCTTTAGGAGTTTTCCCCCCCTTTTAGGGGAAAAGGTATCCGGAGGCCACGCCCTCCAATTGTCGACTCAGTCCGCGAAAGCCAATAGGTCCTTTTTTCGCACCCTTTCTGGTTCTCGTGGTCCAACGTAAAGCCTACTACACCTCCTCCTCCCTCCAGGCGCGTCGTCTGTCCTTAGCCTCCCCTTCCGACGAGGGCTACTGCACCTCTGTACTCCGCCTTCTTTCCCGGGGACCCTTATACTATTTCTCGCTGCTTGGTCACGGCACCCTGTCCATGTCGCGTTGCCTTATATGAAGAAGGGGTTATGCCACGGAGTATTTTTAGCCTTTCTCTTCGCTGCGGAGATCAAGGACTCGAGGTGAGAACATTTCCGTCCCAAGGTCCGCTGGGTTCTTACCTTCGAAATGACGCGCCCCCCCCAATTTCATTAATCATTGCGACAGCTTCGTCCTTGGGCAGGGGAGGACCTCCGGTAGGTTTTAGCGCCTTCTTCGGTAAGGGAGTTACACAACAGACTTTCCTGGGTCGAAGCTTTGGAAGAGGAGTTAGAGTGCTAGCCCATTGTTTGGGGGGGGTTGGGGGGGTCCGGTTGAAAAAATTGAGGGCTGCTCCGTAATAAAATCCCCCCCCCCGGGAGGATTGGGAGATCAAAGGCTACAAGGCCCAGAGCTCCTGCCATGGTCAGTAGTTTGGTAACCGGACTCTCCTTTCCCTTTTCACAAGGAAGCCCCGTGATACAATAGTCCTTCGATTCCTTTTGGTAGGGCGGGAGACTTATTTTCCCGTCTCCGCAGGAGTGTCTGAGGCGACGGAGTTCTACTCAACATCAGTCAGTCAGACCTCTCACCTTCTTCCCCGGACTTCTCTGGGCTCGGTGTATCTCTTTAGCCTCCCGAGAAACCCCCTTGCCTCTTTGGCGGATCTTCGTTTTAAAGTTCCAGGCTCCTGCATTGAGTTCTATCTTGAGTTCACTTTGACTCGAGTTTGGACTCCAGCGGAACCGCAGCCATCCCCAGTAGTCACCCCAGAAAGATGGGTTTCTTGCAACGTCGATGTAACTACTCGCGGAATTAACTTCTCACCTTTAAGACTCTAGAGGTTTCGTTCCTCGTCCACGAAAGCCTTGCGTTTTAACTTCACTTCTGAAATAGATGAATGGGTTCCCGTCCTTTTGCACCAGGCAAAACCACAGTGATTTTCTTCATTTTTCTTATGTCCCTTGCGGCTGGATCTATTGATCGGGCTTTAAAAAATTCCCATCGGTGGTAGACAGTCCCCCGGAACGGTCTTATGCGGAACCTCTTCGTCAACCCCGCTCGTGCGAAAGATCCCCTTTCCACTTTTTTCCGAGTGGGCAAGTACCCTTCTTCTTTTCCTCGACCAGGTGGCATTTCGCGGGCGAAAGACAACATCTCCTCTCAGCGGAAATGTGAGATTTCGCTTCCCATCGCGAATGGCGAGACCCAACTTACGGGCAATGAATGCTTCCCAGCATTTCTTGTGTAAGGCCTCTCCTTCCCGATTCCCGCCGTAAGAACTTAACTCCATGGCGAAAGGTAGACGGCAATGACCTATCTCTCGGGAGAAAGTATTGTTCAAGCCACCTCAAAACCCCCCCACCCCCCCCCCCCCCACCCCCCCCTTTTTTTCACCTCCCCCCACCCCGACTTTTCCTTCATACTCGACGAGGTTGATTACGTAGTTTAGAGGAAATCCCCTGGCTTCTGTCCCGCCATGCGTTGACGTTCTTCCTCTTCAGATTACTTTTCCCCTCCTTTCTATCTGGGTTGAGTCAATGCCGTTTCCTGAGTTACGCTCTTCCAAATAACCCGGTCTTCAAGACTATACAGTGACTTTCAGGAATCGCTCTTTGAACTTTGAGTTCCTTTTTTTTATTCTATATTCTTTAATAATCCTTTGTTTTGTACAGCAGTGTCCCTCCCAGGTCGCGGGTACCCCCCAAGTTCTCCTGAACTTTCCTCCCCGTGCGTTCTTACCTTCTGGCTCCCCTCCTGTACTCGACCGCTGACCTATGCCGTGAAGATCTCATCGCCTTCAATTTGGCTTCGGTCCCTTCCTCCGTCTCCGGACAAAGAAAGCCAGTCCCTTAGCTTGCCGCGTCAACCGCCTTCGTAGATTTACTTCTCTTTCCCTCTACTCGCTCTGCGGACGAGACAGTAGTTGTCATTCTGTTAGACAGTTTTCCCTCAGTCGTTCCTGACGGCTGGTCTTCCTCACTGATCATACGTTGTCGAAAGCTTAAAAAAGGACAGTGAACCTCCTCTCGATGGCGGCGTTTTCTGAACCTCTGAGAAATTTTATGGTTTTTTTTTTTTTCCGCACTATATTTTCGGGTCAGAATTTTCGTTCTCCGCCTCTTAGTTTTCTTTTTGAGACTATTCCTCGTCGGCGCAAAGTCCGAGATGACCCACTTATGTTTGAGCCGGTGAAGACTCTTCGTGGTCTTTTTTTTCCCCGAGGTTCTCTCCCTCCCTTTCACGTGTTCCCGGCGACCACCTATTGCGTGTTAAGCCCGACTCGAGCGCTTTTTCTCTAAAGTGCGGTTTACCTTTTTTTTTATTCTCTCTTCGTCCCGTGTTGCCCGATTCTGGAAGGCCTCTAATCCCCAGCCGTCTTCTAGGGACGTTCACCAGTAGCGGTAACCACATCTCTGGGGCACTTCCGGCCCGAATAATCGTCCCTTGTCTTCTCCGGTGAATAAGTTTGGTGTCGCTTTTCCATTTTAAATATCTCAGCTCAAGCGGAGACGGTATGGTCGGTTTTAATGGACTTCCCCCCCCCCCCTTTCCTCCGATTTCCTCTCACCCTCGCGAAGCGACCGAAGAGTTGCCCTTCCAAAGGCCGTCACCACTGCGGATGCACGGTTCGACTCGTCCAGAGTAAACTCCGGAAACCTTTTTCCGTGCCCCGTTTTCCCCTCTTTTCTGTCGACGGTCTTGACTTTTTTTTCCCCTTTCGCCACTCATGGACACCTTCATTTACTGAGAAGTTCATGTAACTTCCCGACTCTCCTCAAGAGAGAGTCTCTTCCGGGTGCCACTTAAGACTATTCAAACAGGTCCTGAACCCTCCAATCCTTCAGCTCCATGAAACGGTGACCTTTTTCGGCCAGGTTCTCTCGCCTGGGACCGGGCCTGACGAGACGTCACTGCGCGACACTTTCTCGCCCTCGACACTCCCCGTTTTCCCCCTTATGCTTTGCGTTCAGTCATTCATGGTCACCCCCCAATTCCCGTCATCAGGGGGAGCGCCACTAGGAAGGTCCTTGGCCTCCTTTTTTCTTTGCGAGCATCCTTACCTTGCCCGAGCAGTGAGCTGACTTTCTCCTTGAAGTAACCCCCCCCGAACATGACCCGGAAGGTTCCCACTTTTTGATGTTGTTATCCTCGAGGTCAGTTCCTCCTCGAATTCCTGACTTGCGTGCACCCTTCCCTCTCCCCTCTTAAGAAGGGATGCCCTCCCAACCTCTCACCGTACGCCTCCCTGTCGTGCGTTTCTTCCTCTCTCTCGTTGGGATATATTCAGAAGGGATCCCTTTTTCAGGTCTCATTGCGTCACCCTACCGTACCCTCGTTCAGTAGTTCTAATAGCAGACCTATGTCCGTTCGCCTCGCCTTTCGACCGCTGTTATTAGTATGCCCCCTTGGACCGAGAAAGAACTCTCTGGTACTTTCTCTGTAGGTGACCTCCTCGTCGTAGCTTGTTTTGAATCTAAATTGGGCGCCGGCTGTCCCCTTCTCCTGTTCTATGTCATAATGCCAGAAACGTGTACACGCTCTGAGGAGTCTATCCTACGACCCGTAGGGGTTATTCCCCCCCCCTCTTAGCTTGAGTCGAGCCCCTAAGTGTTTTAGATTCATGATCCTCGACTTTTCTCAGCGGCCCTTTCACTCGATGGGCAAGTTCTCCGATCCCGAACCCTGGCGTTCTCGGGAGGAATGTCGACTGTTACTTGTCCTAGAACGTCCTATGGTTACCCTTCTTGATACTTGGCCTTTTAGCAGGTCCTACTTCTCAGAGGAATGCGCCTTTATGGCAGGTGTTCGGACTCGTTGCCGGTATAGAAAGCCGGCGTCGATTTTTTCCTGTTCCCTTTTCCTTTATCGTCTACTCTTTCTTGCCTACAGGTGTCCTATCATCGAGCCGAAGACCCAAGCTAAGAGGCCTTTGGCGGTACGGCGGAAGCGAGCTTGGTTCATCGTCAGGGACATCGCCTTGATTTGACTTCTTTCCGCACAGTAGCTAGCGCGCCATCGGCGCTTTGCTCGAGTCCAAGTATTCCTCCCTCGTAATGTGGCCAAGCTCTTCACTCGTCAGTTTCAACGGTCCCTTTCCCTATTTCTAGATGATCCAACTCCCCTCCCCTGACCTGGAGCGATATTCCCTCCCACCCTCGTGAAACTGCAAGCAAGAGGTCCCCTGTCTTCTCTCGGTGGCCTGTTTTCCTTTCCTCACGTCCCAGGCTCTAGTCTGTCTGTAGATCCCCTCCGGGCTGGTTCCAAGTTTTAAGAATGTAGCCCTCTCCTCCCCTTCTTTTCCTCATCGAGATTGATATTCCTGCCGACATTCTTTTTCCCTGCCTTAGACAAGAGCAAAGACGTTCCCATCGGGCTGATCGAAGACGGCATTCTTGGTAATCCGTGGACAGTTTTTGCGGAGCTTTAGGTGCAGTCCAACTGGCTTCCTTGATGATCCTCTTTCCTTTTGTCCGACTTGGTGCGGCACCCGATCCAGGTCGTTGCGGTCGGTCTGAAGAGAGGGAAGTAGGCTTCGCGTGCCTCAATACGGCTGGAGGTACGGGCGTGCTACGTAATCAACCACTCTGCGGTAGTCTTTTCCACGCTATTGGGCTCGTCGCGGCCAGCTGGAGAATTTTTTTTTCACTCTAGTCGTTCTTTTTCGCTGTAAATGCGACTTACTTGATGTACAGCCTCCGACATATCTTTCTAGCCTTCCCCCTCCCGCAGGCACGGAGAGGCTTCTCGATGCTCTACCCTTTTTTAAGAAGGCAACTAGAAGGTTTTTTTTCCCTTTTGTACCAGGTCAGCGCCCTGTTGAAACCTGGTTCGGCTACCGGCCCTCCCGACACATCCCCCAACTTTTTTTTCCCCACCCAGCCAATGGAGCCCGTTCGGCCTGCTTCCCCCTTCCTTAAGCAATAGTGAAGAGTCCGTTTCTCTCCGGACTTTGCTTCGGCTCGTGACAAGGTGAGTGAATTCTCCGCGCCGCTCTCTAGGATGAGCGCTTTATTTTTTCAGGACATCCTACCTGATCCCTGATTTCATGATAGTCCCAGCGAAGTGGAGTTAATCGCCCCTCCTCAAAAGGCGACTGTTATCTTTCTAGGACCTACCGAGCTATTGTTTCTTTTTTCTGTGGCCGGTACCCCCGCCGCAAGGGGATCCTGCTGCCATGCTTCATTGAAGTGTCGATTTACCTACGACTCCAGACTTTACTTCCTACCACAGCTCGTCCGTGCGGTTCCAAGAGTTTTAAAAAGTCCCTTACCCCACGAACGGCGACGATTCGCAGGCCCCCTTCGATTACAATACGGTCGTCTCAGTTTCTTCGACGAGTTTCTTTCCACTGTGACCGCAAGCGGACTCACTCCGGCGGTCGAAAAATATCTTCAATGCTCCGAGTTCCTTTTGACCGGTAAGGCACTATGTATCCCCCCTGATCCACTTTTCCTGAATGGGTTGCGAGGTCACCGCTCTTTCTTGTAGAATTTTCATGTAGATGAGACGATGGATACAGACTCTGGTTTTGAGAAACAACCCCCCCACCCCCACCCCATCCCCTAACCCCCCCCCCCCCCCATGGAAGGACCCTTTGAATACTTTCGGTGTGACCATTGAACCTGCCCTCTTCGGCTCGGCGTAATTAAGCTCACCCCGATGAAGAGTAGACCCCTATGTTTGGGGATTAGTTATCGCTCAGATGACGGTTTCCTTTTTTTACAAAATACCACGCCGATATTCATGCTGGGCTGGCATTCATGTACGCCGATTTCTTGCACGCTCCCCTAGTCTCCCCTTCCCACCGGAACTTTTAGTTCAAAGTCCTCCTTCCTTTCCCCTGGCCGGCGCAGCCAAGGTAACCCGTCAGGCGGGACTGGATGAAGTGGAGGTCCCTGGCGCAGCGGGTGCCCTTTTCAAAGTGAACGATTCCCCCCCGTGTCAGGACGATATTGCGTGTTTTTTACCGGCTTTCTTGGTTCCTCCTCCTGGGAACCTCATTTCCGCTGATTTCGACGGAGTTCGACGCTCTTCGTCTAAGAATCTTGCACACCGGTTCCCATCGACAGGGTTGACAGAGAGCGCACGCGCCCACCGTGCATCTCCTCTTTCTTTTGCGCCTGCGTGTCCGAGGCGATTAGACCCGTAGAATGTCCCTCGCGACGGCTGGCAGAGTGCGAAACTCCGTCACCGTCGCCCATGGTATGTTTTGTCCCTCGCGATGTTTCTCCATTATCACTGTGCACCTGAAAGCCGGGAAGAGATTTCCCCTCGCTCTTGCTTTGAAATTTTCAGTCTGGGGGTCTTCGTTTCATGTGCTTGGAATCCAGATCTCCCTGGGGATTAGATCCCTTCTTTGCGGGGAAAAATTTCAAGCCTCACGAAGTACCACAGTATGAGATTTTAGGAGCTCCTCTGGCGTTGCTAAACCTACTTTCCTAAGGGTTATTATGACTGGTCTCTTTTCACCTGAAACACTCTCGTTCTGCATCGTCACTGCCCTGGATAAAATACGCAAGTCCATCGGACTTGTGCTTCCATTCAACTCCTAAAGTGAATCAACCCCCCCCTCGTACCGCCTCCTTGGAGTTCCTCCCAGAGAATCCTTGGCCGCGGTTCGACAAAGAAGGCCCATGCAGATCGTTGCCCATTTCCTTTTTCAGCGCAAGAGCTGGTTGTTCGACGAGCTGCTTGCCGTCATCACTTCTCACCCACCAGTGGCGCACAAGCGACGGGTCCCGCCATGGATCTGGAGACCTTTATCTGCGTTTTCCCTGGCTCGAGATGATGAGTTTTAGCGGACTGATGGAATTTTTCCGAGGTTGATGTCCGCCGGAAAGACGATTGCCCTCGCTATTAGAAGTGCTGCGTTTCTCTTCGAGGACCTCTTGTTGGCACTCCCACTTCCCGTTCGTTCCTCGACGCGCCTGGGTCCCTCTTTTAATGGTATCTTTCTCCTACCTCCTCATTTTTGTAGAGTATTACCGCAGGGCCCTCCAGTACCCCAATCATCTCAAGTCCGTCCCGTGTCGTTGGCAGCAGGTCTTGGTCCCTACTTTTCCAGACGCGAGCCAGCGACTCTCTCTGACACGGCCGCTGTTTCTTTGACGTTGCCCGCACCCTGGGTTTCGGCAATTTGCCCGGACGGTTAAGAGACCCCCTCCTTGAGTCATTCGTGTATGAGGACAGACTCGCGATTTTTCCTCAATCCTTCCGGTTAGAACGTTCTGAATGTCCTTTTCGTCCCCAGTCTCCATTTCATCGGTATACCTGCCCTCTCATGAAAGTCTCTGCAGTCCTTGCGTTGTCACGAGGAGAACTTGCGCCCGATAAGAGGACAGTATACTTTTTCGGGCACGATACCGTATGTTTTGCTTTTTTTTTCTTTCCCTCCGATCCTTGCCCGGATCTTCTTCCTCTTCCACAGCCGATTCTCCTCTTGAACTGTTCGAAGGTGAAGACGATCTTTTAGAGAGTTTTTGCAGACCTCCCTCCTATTTTCCCTGTCCTTCTCCCCCCCGGGATGTCGGGGGGAAGGCTCAGAGAGAGCCTCCCCACCCTGTAATGAGCTTGCTTTATAAGTTTTTCCGCGTGCAGGTATTGCAAAAACGTGCCGCGATTTTCATCTTTAAGTTCCCGATGCGTACGTCCCCGTTCTCTGGGAACGTACCGCATACAAGACCTTTATCTGCCTTAAGTTTTAGACATTTCCCCCATGTTCATATTATTAGAATTGAGTAATCTCGGAAGAATCCTTTTCGTTAGAAAGGTAATGGGAATTCGTTAAGGGATGCAGTTTCCCCTTAGCAGGAACGAGATCAGCCTATTAGTCCTGTCTACCAGTTCGGAGCCGTAAGGTGGTAAGTTCCCGACCAACCCTAGGCCGGTTCGGAGCGGTTCCCGTGCTTTTCCTCTTCTCTATTAGTGAAAATACTCATTCATCCCTCGCCATACCTGTCTCCCTTCCAGGTCAAGTAGAACAAATTCTCCATCGCTTACCCTCATCTCCGGATTTTATAATGTGACCTTTGTCCTGCACGCGACTTCGAAACCCTCCGGGTACCATCAACGGGACATAACCTCAAGTTAAGAATGAACTGGTGACCGGATTCCGGGCGCGCGACTCCCTCCTAGCCCCCCATCTTTTTCGGCAGGTCCCTTATTGCGCAGCGTCCAACTTAAGCGCGGACCTATCCTAATTCGAGCATTCTTGAAGGCCCTCCTGCTCCTGGGGGCTTCCAATGAGCGACGTCTTCTCGACGGGTTCGAAAGGTGCAAGATTTTTTACTTGTCTAAGTACTTGCCCGTCCCCAGAGGAAGTTCACTGTTACCAGCGGTCACCTTCCCCATTCTATAAATCTAGCTTTTCATATATAGTCTGTCCTTTCTCACTGAACACCCCCTCCCTTTTCTGCACTCCCTCGCCCCTTTAGATGGATGCTCCCCGGCGATGTATATCCCTTTTTCTGTCAGAGCGACCTCGGATTCAATATGTGATTGTTAATCTATGATTAGCTTCTCTTTTCCCATATGAAGGTAAACTCAGTTTATTCCCGTCGCCGACAGTATAGCGACTCTGCATGTTTCTCCTTAGGATGGAGGATTTGTTAGTGCCAACTCTTGAAAACAACGACTTGTTTTGTGTACATTTTTCCCAGGTCGACGTTTTTCTTTCCTTAGATCAATTCCGGGGAGATTTTTTGAATCATTACCCAAGGGCTGCTTTCATCCGGCGACACTTGTACACTGAGCTCTTTCCTATATTCAAGCTAGGCCCCTGGGAAAGTCTTACTTTTGAGGCAGTACCAGGTTTGTTGATCTAGAGGACGGTTAGTAGCGTTCCTCCCATCGTATTTTTAAGAGTAATACTAGTCTCGTTCTTAGTCTTGTCGGACTCCTTGTTAACTTTTAAAAGTTCACTCCCCTTACTCTTGAGTCGCCTGCGCTCACCTGTTGACCCTGGATAGCGGAGCGAGTCATGCCGCAAGGGATCTAAAGATTTTCGGTGATTTTACTTTCGTGGCTGTATTTTTCCGAAAAAGGTCCCCTCTTGAATCTTTTTTCCTTTATTTGCTCCATTAGTTGGTGCCGAGTGTTCTATTCTCGAGAGCCACCCAGGACTCGGCTTTCTGTTCGAGACCAGAGATGTAGGCTGTCCCTTCTTGGACCGCTCCCAAAGTCTCCGTCCTCTATGAGTTTCCTCACCCTTTCTCCCAGTCTGTCGTGGCCCCCCTA
>Ga0179593_1519891_pt1 | contig 15677 bp, 22 predicted proteins | sample CZODoug2_1_08_16_FD_185931 | JGI IMG/M metagenome (GOLD analysis project Ga0179593, IMG submission 185931) | Vadose zone soil fungal communities from Angelo Coast Range Reserve, California, USA - CZODoug2_1_08_16fungal (PacBio error correction) | ecosystem: Environmental > Terrestrial > Soil >... | reverse complement strand
CTCCTTTGGTACCGCGCATTTTTTCCCCTCGATCCCCTTTTCTTTTTCCGTCATTCCTTCAATGCATTTTTCCGCCGATCGGCCTCCTATTGCTTTTTTAGGCGTTTCCGCTTTTTTTTTTTTCTTTTCCTGTGCGAGGCGTGTCAATGTGCCTCCGGTTATTTTTGGCGTTGTATCCTTCCTTGCCGCGTTTTTTCCCGCGGGGAAGCTTTTTTTGGCTCACTTTCCCCTCTGTTCCTTTCGCGGTCTGCCACGGTTCCCTGCCCCCTTTCAATTGGTTACTCAGTTCCCTTGAGTCCCTGTCTGAGTGGTGTTTTTTCCGCGCGGCGGCGCTGTTTCCCCGGAAGGCTAGGGAGTCCTTTTCTAGTCCACTCTCCGACCCGGTGGCATTTTTTGTCTTCCAGTATTTTCGTTTCTCGCACGGTCTGCCTCACATTGCCCCCACCCTGTGTCCTCCGAGGCCTTTTTTCTTTTGACCGTTGCAGACCTTTCCCCTCCCGCCCTCTTTCAGGGTTTCCAATCTGACCGCCCCATCAACTATTTCCACCGATTGCAGGCACCTTTCATTGGAGTTCCAGCGCTCTTCGCTTTCGGGCACAGCCTTTTCCTCCTTCACCTTGCACCTAAATCGACCCCATTTCCTGCTTTGCCACACCCCCCCCCCCCCCCTTTTTTGCTCCATGTCTGACATCGGGTCCTGAGCGATAGTCCTTTCTTCATAAATGAACCGCCTATTAACGAGCCCGCCCCGACTCCTTATCCCACCTATTACCGAGGTCCATTATTTTCCCTAACGTTCACCTTCAGGACGATCCGTTGACTCCACCCCGACTTTTTCCACTCCTTATTTCCCTTTCGACCCCCTTCTCTTGGTACCTGCAAGTTGTGCCCTTTGTCTTTTCTTCCAGTCACCAATTTGGCCCCGCCCCCCCCCCTCCACCACCCCCCACACACAACCCTCTTCTGTCGCCGTCAGTATTGACCTTTTTTTTGTGGTCTCAGCTTTACCAATTAGGAATTTTTTTTTTTTTCTGAGGCGGTACGATTTCCCGAAGTCCTTACTCTACACGCGCTTATGACGGACAGTCCCGAACCGCCCCCCCTTCTTGTGTCTCTATTTTTTCTTCTTCCCAATCGCTCGATCTTTCTTTTGTCCGTTTTTTCTGAGTCACCCCCCCTGAGCTGGCATTACTGAAGGACATGACGGCGTTTCCTTTTTTGTCCTTTTCAAACCACAATCCTTCCGCTTTTCTCCGCAGCCGCTGACCCCCCCCTTTTTTTCCCCCACATCCCCCAAAACAACACCCCCAGATATTGTGCCCTCATGGCTGAGCGAAATCCCAGCAGCCTCAGGTCTGTCTTGGCCTCGTTATTTTTTTCTCCCTCTGCACTTAGCATTACCCCCCTCCCTCACTATTGTGTTTCGCGCTTTTTTTGAGGAGGTTTTTTTCCCCGCGGGATAATGTTGTGGCCGCCGGTTTCTTTTTGCGTTCGTCCCCCCGCCATATCCTCTTGACACTCGGCGACGCAGGCAGATCCCCCCGCGAGGTAAGATTTTTTATACGCGCATTGTGTTTTACCTTTTTTTCTTTCCCTTCTTTCCCCGTGCCCCCTTCCGAAGAGATACCCGTCAGGGCTGCAGACTGGTTGTTCAATTTCTTTACATGACCGAACTTGCTCTTAATCACTAGGTTCCTTTCTAATTTACCCACCTGTTTCCTCTGGCTCTAGGTGTATTATCCTCCCTTTCCCCCCACAATCTCGTCCATACACTTCCCCCTGCTTTCAGTCCGTTTATTTGGCGTTTTTCCCTTTCGTAATGTTTTTCCAGATGTCTGCAAACCGGCGAATGGTCTCTTCTCAGCTCTTTTGTTAAGGTTTCCGATTTTGGTTCGTCCCAATTTTTCCTAGTGGTTAAGTACCCTGCATTTTTCCCCCGCCTCCGCGTTGTACTCGTCCTTTCCCCCTACGCCAATCATTGTCCATTAGATTGATTTTTTCCTAGGTGTTCTCCCTCCTCTTTTCTAGACAAAGCTCTTTGTCCTTATCAAACTCCTAGAAGGTTCCCCCCCGTCCTTTCCATTTGGCTCCCATTTCAAGCACAGAAACCCTTCCCTTTCGAACTCATGTAGTCTTCCCGCACTTACATCCCTCCAAATCCCTTGAATATGTTCCCGTAAAGTGAAGCCTCCCCTTCCCCCCCCCCTCCTACCCCCAATCGTCTTCCCTTTCTAATCGTTTCTCCTGTGCTCTTCCCCCAAGTTTAATCCGAGTCGTGTCCTCGCTGGTCCTATTTCTACAAGGCTCTCCTTTCTTTTTTTTCCCTTTCCCTAAGTTTTTTGTTTGCGTATGATCATCTCCCCACTCCCCAATACGCGATCTCTTTTTTCCGAAAGGGAGAAAGCTCCTCAGATTTTTTCCTCCGTTTAGCGATTGGGGTCGCCGGTTTTTTTTTTTCCGTCTTGACTTGGAGTTTTCATTTCTCCTTAGCGTTTCTTTTTTCTTCCTGTGTTCCGAGACCGCCCGCTCAAACCTGGTCGAGTGGATAGTTATTTTTCCTGGCGCCCCCCCTTCTTTTCCTCCTTGGCGGATGGGACCTGCCCACGAGCTCGCTGACTTTTTCTCGAACATTTCTTTTTTTTGCTAAGCATAGGCAGGTCCTAACTGACAATGTTTGGGGCCCTCTGGAGATTTTGGGACAAAAGTGAATGAGGCCCCTGCCTCCCTTTCCCCGCTGGCAGCTCGCGGCCTTTTTTCCCCGGAGCACAATCGAGCCTGTATTTTGCGCTCACGATCTTCCCCCTTTTTTCGCTCGTCCCTGCTTCCCGTCAGGTTCCTCCACGCCTCCTCGAATCCATTTTTCCTGGCATCGCTTTGTCGTCAAGGATCGCACTTTGGGTCACAGGGCAGGATAATCACTTCCCTCTTAGAGCCACCTGGTTTTGTTTTTCCCATGTCAAAACTCCTTGCTCAGTGCTCCCCGAAGTCAGGCACCCTTTCCGGTTTTAAGCAGTTCAATATTGACCAAAAACCTCGATTTTTTCTTTTTGCCCGAATTTTCCCAACTCCATTCGCCCATGGAGTCGCGACACTGTTCTCCCATGAAGACCATCGCGATCTGACCTTTTTTTCTATTGGTCTGCGGACATGGTACGTTTTGTAACGGCACCCCGTCGAACCACCGTTCCAAGCCAATGGATCTTCCTTGTCCCTCCCGCGTCTCGTCAAGATAACGGCTTCGAAGAAATGTGATTTGCTTTTTTTGAGATCTTTTCTGACCCTCATGATGAATTTGCCGACTTTGTCTCGGATCCCCCAGTCCCTCTTGCACTGCCAATAGGATTCAGCCCTCGCTTGTCTTACCTATTGGATGTCGGTCAACCGGAATTTTTTTTTTTTTGGAAAACCCCTGCCCCCTTTTCGCGTTCGGTTTTTCCATACCCAAACCCTTCACTTTATCATGGTTCTTACCGCCTTTTACTCCTTTCCCTTACCTGCACGGTTCCCCATATCCCGGCGCTGGAGTCAAAATCGTTCGTTTTTTTCGGGACTGTGCTTCTCCTCCTCGTTTTTAGCTCTTCTTGCCTCGTGTGCCCTTTCAGCTTTTCTGGGTCGATCCTCCTTGTTGCGTGCTGATTCCCCCCTCCTCCGACAGGTTGACTCTTTCAAGTTTTTTTGATGGTTGGAGGCGGCGGTTTCTTAGGTCCGTAGGCCTGTTGGATCTTGGGGTCATTTCTAAGCCCCCCCCTCTTTCACAACCCTTTTCAATGTTTAAGCTTCGAAGAAGCAGTGCTTTACTGAGTTTGGGCTTTTCCCCCCTATCGTATCTCCTCTCATGTTAGGTGGACAGCCAAGCTTCGGATTACTGTCTTTTCTTCCCCCTTTCGGCGGCTTCGGGTTGACGTCTGTCTTTTAGGTGGAAGGATACTCGGCCTCTCCCCTTTCATTTGTCCGATTGCAGCTCCATTGTTTTTGTTGCCAGGGGAAGGGATGTAGGGGGCGATTGAGGGGGCTGGGTCCACTTTGGTCAACTTTTTTGTTCTCTTGCTAGTTGCTGCTGGACCCTCACAGCCTGGAAAGTGGACTTTGCTTTTCCTCCCTGCGTTTCTCCGACATAGGGGCGCGAACATTTCTTTTTATACCTGCGCGGTCTTGGATTCCATTTTCGTCCTTCCCTTGGTCCAGACCTAAGTATTCCCCCTCTTTTTTCCTTTGTTTTTGGCGTTACTGGTTTGAACAAGGACTAAACCATAGAGCACCCCAAAGTTAAATCTGTTCTTTCCCCTCTTGTATGTCTTTCACTCCCGTGCTTGTTTCGGAGACCCTTTTTCCGCGCCCAACTGCAGGCCTCCTCCTTACCTGTTCATAAGCACACTTCCCCCGTCCTCCCTTCCAAGTTTTGGCAAGACCTTCACCCCTTTTCGTTCTATTTTGACCTGTTTTTCCCGGCCTTTCCTTCCGCTTGAGAACCAAAACTGCCGCTTTGGAATGCCCTCGGTGCCCCCAGCTCTCCCCGTTTCGACTGTCGGCCATCATTTTTTTTTGCATCCTTCCTCCAGCTGCTTCTTTTTTTCAAATCGGCTTAGTCATCTGCTTTTGAAGGCACTTCACCCTCCCCCCGCATCGAACCGCGTGCCTTTATGGACGATCAATCCTACATTTTTTTTTGTTTTGCTGCCCCTCTTTTTTCCTGGTCCCTCATTAGTACATGGCGCTTTTTTCGTGACTTGCTGCTTATTTTAAAAAGACGGTTTTTTGGTTTGTTTTTCCAAATATTTCGTTACAGTAGTCTTTTTTTTTTTTGAGCGGCTACCCCTTTTTCTTTTCCGGCAAGGACCCATCTCCTCCTGTTTCTTCGGATTTCCCGAGCGGTGCCCCGCTTCCTTCTTTGTTATTATACCAGGTCACCCACCTGTCGAGACAATCTCTCCCCGTGTTGTGTTTCGTTTGGATCTTCTTTTTCTCGAAACCAACTCTGCCTTTTTGTTTCAATAGAAACCGATTCCCCCCCTCTTTGGCTCGATTTCAGCTCGCTCACTCTTTTCGCTGGCTCTTTTTCCTGGCCCCAATCTCTTTTTTCCCCGCCGCTCCTCCCTCCGACTTATTTATCTCCAGCCCCGGCGCTCTTCCCCCCCTCTTCTTTTTCGAATTTCCGACACGCGCTTTCATTGCGTTCCCTTGCCCTACTTTGCAGGCCAAACTGTTTCGATTGAGTCCAACCAAGTTTTTCGGAGCACCTTTTCCTACTTCCTCCACGGCGCAGAAACCCTTTCCTCCGACTACGCCGCGTTTTCCCCTTTTATTCGTCGAGGAGAGATTTCCCTGTTCCAGTCGAGAGTGCGCTTTTCCTGTGGGTGCGCGTCACACCGGCCGGACTTGTTTTTTTTTTTGGTTCCCGCGGTCCTCTGCTGTGATTTTCCGCCCCCAGTAGCGATGTTGAAGCTGTTTCTCCCCCGGGGTACGTGCCGTCTTCATTGGGATCCTGTCAGGAACTCTGACTTGGGTGTTTCCCTGCAGCTCTGAGTCGACACCCTGGCTTCTAGGGAGTCTGTCTCCCCTCCCCCCCAAGCCTGCAGAGTCAGAGTATTGCTGCTCTTCGTTCCTTCGTTCCACCGGGCCGCAAATGCCCCTTTTGCCTCCTCTTGTTTCCCCCCATGTGCCCCTGAAGGACACTTGTCACAGTCTCCTTCTTCTGCCTGCAACAGCCCTATGTCAAAGAGGTCCACCCCCTTGGCCTTTTTGACAGTCTTCTTCTTGAGTTTTTCAGCGATTCTTAGTTCAGCAACCCAGAAGTTGCAGTCACCTCTAATCGACCCAAACTTTTTTCCCTTTGGCAACGTACCAATTGGACTCCTTCTTCAGCCTCTTTTCGAACTTCTGCTCCCTGGTCGAAACTCACAAACGCTCCTTTTTTCCATAACTCGGCGATTCATGGGTCCCACGACAAGGATTCCCCACTGGTATAGTTTTCACTCGATCCTCCTCTTGCTTCCCCCTCCGCAGTGACCATCCACCCCCGCCTTCACTCCTTCAGCGTCACAGTTCCCCCGCTTGCTCCATGAAAGGTTTATTTCTTGCGCGCCTCCCCCATATCTTCCTTCGTCTATTTTCCTTTCCCCCCCGAAAAATCCACCGCCCCCCACCAACGTCAAGTCTGTGACTTACTTTTTCCGGGCAGTTTCCCCGCGTCCCCCACCATTTGAGGACCCTTGCCGGGGGCCATGTACCTTTACCAAGTCTCCATGAAGTCTCCCGCTTTTATTGACGACAGTCCCGATCGTGTTTACGATTTCTACTCCCTTCCCCGCCCCCCCTTGTCTTTTTTTGTATCCCAATGCTTAGGCGGAATTTAAGTTTCACGAGTTTTGTTCAACAGCACAGATTATACGCTGTTCCTTCCAGCTTTTAGATGCAAGTTTTCCCTCCCCCCTCCCGGACTTCTCTACCTCTCTGAGACTTCCCTGTATCTCAGAGTTTTCCTCCTCCGTATTTTTCCTCGGATGTCTATCTGAGCCTCGTTCGGACCCTTGCAGTGAAACGCACCCCCCCTCCCCCCTCCTTTTTTTTTCCCCCTCTTCTTTCTTTCTTCTCAGCGTTCCTGTTGCAGACGTCTTCCTTTACGTCCTTTAGCCAAGCCGTAATTCTTGTCCCGCTTTCTTTTAGTGGACTTTTTTCCCGTTTTCTTCTTTTTTTTTATCCCCGTCTCCTTGTCCTTCATTTACATTTGTATATTCTTCCCCCAATGCGGAATACGTCTGGAGCACTGCTTTTATAATTGCATGTTTCCCCTGCAAGAACTTTTGAACTGCTTCATTATTTCGCAGGGAACTCCACCACCTTTTCCTCCCCCTTGGCTCTATATTACCGTGTAGTACTAGTCCTGCTAACCCCCCCCAGGTTGGTCTTTCCCCTTCATTCATTTTTGTGTGCGGCATCCCCCCCCAGAATTGGATTCTGAAGTTGCCCTTTTCTTCATGACGGACACAGAAGGATGCTCCTTTGCCGAGGAGGTTTTCTTTTCTTTTTTTTTTCTGATGTGGCGCTTCACGTTATTTTTTGCCCTTTGTCCGCTCAAAGTTTAGATGGTGTATTCCTCCTTTTCCCCCTCGCCCGGAAACTAAAGAGTCCCCCCCTGTAGGATTGGCGAGCTTCCCCATTGTGTCTTCCTCCCCCTCACTTCCCTGATTTTAGAATTCCAGCTTCTGCTTAAACCTCGCCTTCCCCCTCGCATCCGGGCTCCGCGCCAGTCAACCCTTTCCTTTCCGGCCGCTCTGAACTCCATGTTTTTTTCGCTACTTTCTTCCCCCCGACGAAGAACTGCCTCTGCTCTGTAAAAGGAAAGTGAGCATCGCCCTGAATCAACTTTCGACCCCCCTCCCCCCGGCTGCAATCTGATTTACTCGTGCCAATCTTTCTAATCCCCGTCGTGTCCTCGCTTTTTTCCCTCTGGGAGTTTGTTTCCCACAAAGGACCTCTTTTGTCCTTCCTTGTTGTTTCTGAATTTCACCCCCCCCCTTTCCCGTCTCTAACCAGCTCACCCCTGACTCGGTGACGGGAGTGAAGGAAATCCTTGCACGCCCCCCTTTCAGTCCGTGCGATGGGGTTCCTCTATTCGGTTTGCGTCATGACGTGAGTGCTTTTTTTTCCATTTTTTCTCCGCCCGAGTTATTGTCGGTGGAACCTCGAGTCCTTCCCTTGAGTTCGTTTGCGGCGTTTCCCTTCTTGCGGGCGCCAAATTCATGCCTTTTTTTTTTTTTATGGCGTTTTCCTTCCCCCCTCTCCCCCCCGTTCCCTTTTTTCCCTTCAGAAAATTTCATGACTTTTGCACCCCTACAGGGCAGTTGCGTCGCATCTAATGACATGTAGGCCTCCTTTTTCAGTTTTTGGACTGTCCCTCTTCGGCCACCATCGCATCAGTCTTCTTGCTCGGCAGTGTTCCTGGCACCTCGAGACCCCTTACACTTGTCGATCAAGATTCCCCCCTTAGTCCTTCTTTCAGCTGGATGGTCTTGCATATGGCCGTCATGGCTCCACGGAGCCCCCTCTTTTTTGAACCCCTTATTTCTTCCCGCCCAATACCCCCCTCAAACGATATGCCAACTGTTTGTAGCTTTTCCATAGTACTCACGCCCCTCTTCGCAAAGGGCGGAACAATATGGGACCTCTTTCCTTCATAGTTCAACTCCCTTTCCCTGCCCGTTTTTCACGGCCGGTGCAAGGAGTGCATCACCAAAACCACCCCCTCCCCCCCCCACCCCCCCCCCCCCCCCCCCCCCCCCCCCCCCCCCCCCCCCTCCCACACCACCCCCCCCCCCCCCTCCCCCCCCCCCCCCCCCCCCTCCCCCCCCCTCCCCCCCCCCCCCCCCCCCCACCCCTGGTACTCCCTTCTTTTTTAGTGCTGCTACGTGCCCTTCCAGAAGATACGAACGTTTTTTGTGAGTTAGCCGCCCATTTCCTTTTTTCTCAATTTTCCTTACATCTAACTGTCGACCATTCTGTCACTGTCCGGCGGTCCCTTCCTCCTTTACTCGCAGTCGTCACGCAATCCAGTTCTTCAGACCACCGTCGGCCCCCCCATTGGCTTCCTCGGGTAACCAGCCTTTACTTACTCTTAAACCAGATGGGGGGTGCAGACTTTTCCCCTCATTTTTCTGAAACGAAGGGTCCTGCGGGATACTTGCGGGCCCCTTTTTTAGCCCCCTATTCCTTCAGCCTATCTTTTCGCGTTTTTAATTGTCGGTAATCTCATTGTAATGGCTGCCTGAAGTTTCCAAGGTTCTTTTTGAGTTGGAAATACCCAACACGCTCCATTTTCTCTTCTCTACCTTCTCATCTTTCAAGATGTTAGAAAAATGGACCGACTCTTTTCGGAGAAATCGTAGAGCACTCTGCGTGTTTATTTTCGATCAGAGTTTTTTTTTTCTTGTGCCATTGTTCACTTTCTCTTTTTCGAGTCAACTATACTCCGTGCCGGGGGGGGGTGGTGTTGGGGTTTCGGGGGGTTGGGGGTCTTGGGTGTGTGGGGGGGTTTTTTGGGGGTGGGGGTGGGTTGGGGGGGGGGGGCGGGGGGGGTTGGGGGGGGGGGGGGGGTGGGGGGGTTTGGTTGGGTGGGGGGGGGGGGGGTTGTGGTGGGGGTGGGGGAGGGGTGGTTGAGGGTTGGGGTGGGGGGGGGGGGTTGTTTTCCTTTGCCCACGAACTTCATAAGCCGCCCCTTTGCCCGGAGCTTTAATATTGTTGGTTGAGTTTTGGCTGGGTTTTCCTATTTCGTTTTTTTGATCTCATCATCCTTTACTGAGCAAGACTGCGACGTGTTCACGATTTCTTTTATGAGGACGGTGTGGGATCCCTTCGTTTTTCGTCAGTTCAGGCTTTCCTTTTCGGAACCCTCGGGTTTTGTGTCTTGGTAGGTTAAGTGAATTCTCTTGTGGTATCTTTTTTGATGTATGTTCTCCCTTGCCTCTCCCCCTTCGCCTTCCTCCCTCTTAGCCGATCCAAATTTGTTCCGTTTGCCCTCTCGCAGGAGTCTGGGGTATTTCAGATTGATTTGGCGGGGGGGCCCGGTCCCCATTTTGCCGGTTTCGGAGTTCTGGTGAAGGCTGCCGTCCTCCCCCCGACGACAAAAGTTTTTTGACTTGCCTGCTAACTCTTTTTTCCTTTGACAGAGTTTTCTGCTGTTTCCCTGGGAAGACTCGAGGGCGGGGAGGTGTATCCCTTTTCGCGAATGGTCCTCCTGCACCTTTTTGTGTGACTTTGTTTCTTGTTTGTTCCAAAGGCTCCCACTTTCCCCTCGCCTCACCCATCGACCTACTTTTTTTCTTCCCGATTGCTAGTCCCAGTTCACAGATTTTGAGTGTCCCCTTCCTCCCCCGGACAGAGCTTTCAACTAAGAAGGACCTTTCCCCACTGTCTAAGCCCTAATTTTGTCAGCAGACGCCCCTTGTCCCTTTTTGGGCAAACGCCGGCTCTTGTCTTTGCCCTTCCTGCGTCCCTCATCAACACGCTGGCCACTCCTTGAACGTTTTGCGGCTCCACATCCTTTCACGCGCTACTGCTGGATTGCCCGCCTGGCTCTTCCCTTCCTCAAGCGGACGCCGTCTCCATCGGGGAGTCCAGCCGGATTTTTCTTTTGACGTCTCATTCCCCTTGTTTTTCACTCGGCTTTCTGCCATCCTCGGATGAGTTTTGCAGTATTTTTTTCTTCTGTGTATGCGTCCTGGTGACGGGTCGGAATTCGAAAAGGCTTTTACCAAGGATGGCTCCGTTCCTTGGTTTGCGCACCAACTCCTTGATTTTTTAGGGAGGGGATTGTTCACGCGATTTCACTTGAAACGGACCATATTTCTTTTTTTTTTTTGAACGCGGTGTATGCGTTTTGCCTGAGTGCTATCAGACTCTCTCGGCGAGCGTTTCGTTATAACCTTTTCCCAAGATGTCTGCCCTCTCTCTCTTTCCTCCCTGTTGTTTTTTTCCTTTTTTTTAGCTGTCTCGAACCCCCCCCATCTTGTTTTCACATGGTGCTCATACTTCTTTTGGAATTTCGCTTCGGCTCGTCCCCTCATTTTTTACGTTTACGCTGGTTTTCCTTTTTTGGCCGTTAACCTCGCTCTTTGACGCCCCACGAACATTCCGTCTCCCGACTTCCTTTTCGCGACTGGTCATATCATCGCGCATCCTTTTTCAACACGAATAACGTCCAGTCCTACCATTTTTGCACGCGAACTTGCATTCCCCCCATTTTGCAAAGGTACTCTTGATCGTAAATTCGCTTCTTTTTGCTCGCACGGTCATGATTGACCCGGACAATCTCAACTCAGGCTTCCGACACCTCTTTTTTCCGACTCGTTTAAGATTTTATTGCCGAGTTTACCGACGAAAAGTAGAGCGTTTTCCTTTATGTGGGCGAATAAAAACCCCGACCCCCCCCCCTTGTCGTCCCCCCAGGTTTTTTTTTTTTACATTTTCCTTCCTTCACGCGATGTTTTTGTCGCGGCCCATTACCGCTCAACCTCCGTAAAGATCCGGACCTGTTCCCGTTTGGGGTCTGCAACCGGTTTTTTTTTCGTCTCTTGGCTATTCCCCCGGCCCCTTCCCCGAGTCCTTATGTTTTGAAGCGGCTTCGTGCTTCGCCCCCACTCGAGCCCTATGTATTTCCTGAGCATAGGCCCATTTACTCCTTTTTTTTCTTTCGCTTGTCGCTTTTTTTATTTCGCTTGTCCCCGGCAAATCACAATTGTCCCCCCCCCCCCCCCTCCGGTTTCATCCTCCGGATTTTTTCTTGATGGAAGTGAAGAAAATTGGCAAACCTCGTTTTCCTTGCCCGGTGCCTATCCCCCACTCCCTATGCCGAGGTCAAAAACGCTTTTTAGGCAAGTCTCTTTCGTTTTTTTTCCAGACTGCCTTCCCTTCATCCCATTGAAAAGCCGTTGCCCACCGGTCCCCCCGACACACATCTCCTACTTTCTCTTTTTTTTTTTGGCAACGACCCCAAGGGTCTAATGGCCAGAAGACGTTATGGATCTCAGGGTATCCGCCCCCTCAGAAACCCCTCCCCCCCCAGAACCCACCCAGAAGCACTTTTATTTCCTTTTCCCCCTCAAAACCGGATTCGCCCTGTGTTCGAGATCGTGGCTGGTCCCCGCGCGAGCTCCCCCCCGACTCGACCTCTCCTTTTACTTTAACCACCTCCAGTAAAGTCCTGCCGAGTAATCCTGATCTCCTCTTGCCCTTTTTGTGACCGTTTGCGCCGAGCACCTCGGCCCCTGACCCGAGTTCTTTTTCAAAATGAACCGTCCCTCTCCACTTCCCAGAACGGTCTCCGTCCCCTAAGCGGGCAGCGTGTTCCTTTAGTCCTGGTAACCACTTCGGATCGCGCCGGCATAGCTCTCCCACCTGCCCCTGAACTCTACAAGCGCTATTCTTCGACCCTTACAAGTGCATCGTCTTCTCTTTGCCTCTGAAGCCCTCTTTTCCATGGTGCGGCCCTTCACACTGACCGCCGCTTTTTCCTTTCAATTCTTGGACCCGTGTTTTGTATCCCAGCAAAGGTCCCGTTTTTTTCTTTCTCCGCAAGTCAATTCGGTGGCCATGTTGGAACGACCCCCTCTCTTTTGCGAATGTATTCCCTCATGCGATTTTTATGCTCCTGCAGTAGATTGCTGTCTATGGCCTGTTTATTTATGAGGTTCGGATACTTTCCCGAACTCCCTCCCTGCTTCTCCGATCTCCTTTCCCTTCTCTTTGACGTTCCTCTGATCCAGCAGGCGTGTTTTTCTTCCCTTTAAGAGTGCTGTTCGAAACGCTCGTACCCCCCTTCTGTCTACCTCGGGCCGAAGCAGTCGTCTCTCTGATGGTCTTCTCTTTTTTATCCTCTTTGTCTTTTGAACTCCCTTGCGCTTTTCGGGGTGCCCCCCCCCTTTCGCCTACCCACAGTACGGTAGCAGCCTTTTGTGTGCTGTTTCAATGAACTGTTTTCTGTATCCCTCGGTGCCAAGTCTTTTTTTGACTAACACTGGTGCGCCCTGGATCCCTTTCCGTAGGATCTTCCTTCCCTTCCTACCCCCAGGTTTGTTACCCCCTTCAAGGGGTATTTTAATCCCTCCTTGACGTCTGTTACAGGATTGCGGTCCGTGTCGCCCTGTGATTTTTTTTTTCCGAGCTTGAAAACCTGCGATTTTGTCTCTCCCTGTCATGGCGCTTACGGGCTTTTTGTCCCCCTTCCCCTTCACCATGCGTGAGCTTTCTTCCATCTGCCGATGGTGGGCCGCCTTTTTACCGAACTACAGCTTCCCCCTGGCCCTTTTTCAAACTCTTCCCTTCTTTGCTCGCCGTACCACTTGATTTCTATCCCACTTCAGCTTTTTCATGCTCGCCTCCAGCCTCGAAGGTCCATCCCTTTTCGAATTTTGGCTCTGCGCAATCACCCTCCCTATCCGCCCGGTCACTCATGTTCGCCCTCTCTCTCTCGCCGTCCCCCCCCCGTAAATTATGCCTCCCCCGTCATCTTCAAACCCAATCAACATCGGCGAAACTTCTAACTGATGCAATCTGATTTTACTCTTTCCTTATTTTTCCCCGTTCTAATCCAGCGTTTCTTTCAGTTCTCTGCCGAGTGTGTCACTGATTTTCACCTCGTTGTTGTTGTATATTTGGTGTTTCACCCCAATCCGGTCAGGAAGCCTCTTCCCCTTTCGGTTTAGAACGGAATTCCTCCCTCCTTTGTAACCTCAGATTGCCCTGTCCGTTTCTCATACTACTGTTTCTGGTTTGCGTGGCTGCTTCCTTTTTTTCCTTTTTTATTCGCTTTCTTCGTCGGTGTAATTTTCTAGTTTGCGCAGCGAACATGGAGTTCGGGCGGTTTTCGCGACGTTCGACAACTTCCCTGGCTTTCTTATTTTCCCTTCGCTTTCCCACTCGAAACCTTACTTCTAGAATCTTTTTCGTTCATCTGGCAGTTCGTTGCAGACTTCTTCCAATCTTGTTTAGAGTTCGGCCCGGGTACCCAACCCTTCGGCCCCAATCCTGTCATATCAGCTAGCCAGGTTGTTCAGCCCCTCCCCTGATCTGTACATTTTCCGCGATCACCGTCTTTTTTCCCATTGCGGTTGCTCTCCCTCTTCTGGCCGGGACCTCCCCGGCCCCCATACTCAGAATCCCAGTATTTTGCTTTAAGACCCTTGCAGTTAAGCTTCTCCCACCTTTTGGGTTTTCTTTTCGCCAGTACTCTTTATATTATAGGGAGCCTGGCGTCCCCTTGAGGCACTCCCTTTCTCCCTTTTTTGATCCTCCCTTTCAGTGCAAGGTCAGCCTTGCCAGAGGTCTGCTTTGACGATGGAAGTGGTCCGTCCAAGCCACGAAAGGTCGCAAGTTTTATTTTCTTCGGTCCCCCTTGACTCCCGGGACCCCCCCCTTTTTTTTCCCATTCGGCCCTCTTTGTCGAATTTACGGTTCAGAACGCACTACGTAAGCCTTTCTTTCCCAGTGGCCTCCCCCGGGTTAACTCCCGCAGGCTGAATCCTCTTTGACACCCTCCGCATTTTGATTTTCTTTTGAATGGAATTTGAGTGTACTTCTCCTAGTATTTGGACTTTCTGTCTAAGTTGCTGCTTAGCTCAAAGGCATTCAGCATTTGTCTTTCGTCGGTACCGTGCCGCTCACTTTCCTCGGATGTGTAAGTGGATCCTGCGTTTTTTTTTGAAACCCAACCCTCAAGAGTATCCAGCAATTGAATGCGGATCTCGGGGTCCAAGTTGGCGGTCCCTCCCCATGGACCAGGGGCGATCGGACAACCTTTTTCGCCCTTCAGGTTCGTTCGGCTTTTTTTTAATAGCTCTTTGTATAACTCTTTCTTTCCCATCTGGGTGAAGTCCTGGGCCGCACATTATCGTTGATGAGTTTTACCACGGCCCGACGACCTTAGCCCCTTTTTTCCTTTAGGAGCTTTCTTTTTTTTCTTTTCACTTTCCTTTTTGTCGGTGTCTGGTCATAGATTGATATATGAGCTTTCTCCTTTTTCCACTTAGGCCAAGCTGCGCGCCCCCCCCCCTGTTCGACGAGATACGCGGAAGTTTCACCTCTTTTTGGATCAAACCCCCCCCCACCCCCACACCAACACCACATCTTTTCGGTGCTTCTTCGCGCTTGAGGTGGGACCCTTTCTGGAATCTTTTCTTTGTTTTCGGACCTTTCGGCTTCGTGTTCCGTTTTAGCGAGGCGGGAGGTACCTTTTTTCTCCCTTTTCTGTCCTTTTGCCCCGATAGGCCTCCAATTGAGGGTTCACCCTCTTGATGGGTCGTTTTATTTTGTCTTTTTTCCTTGGGCTTTTTTTATGTTCTGGCAGAAGGAGATTGGCCTTCCCCCCTCCCAAGTCCCTGAGCTGCCGAAAGCGTTGCCTTATGCTGCGTTCATCCTCATGTCCCCCCTTGCGAGGGCTGTCTTTTGACATGTATGCAATGACCCTCCTGTTCGCTTCCCACTGAGTTGGTCATTTGTAGTTGACTTTTGCGCCCCCACGTCCCCCTTGACATAGCGACCCCCTTACTCTGCCTGTTACTCTTTGTTCTATGTCCTTTTTTTTTCTACGCGTCGCCGTTTCTCGCCCCCCCCTTCTTTCACAACCATAGGACTTTCTTTCCTGGTTTCCTTTTCATAAGCCCCTGCATACCAGCCCCTCCCTTCCCCCCCTGTTGCGCCTGCAACAGCGTCTGTCCTGCGGATGCCTTCCCCTTCGTTCAGGATGCGGAACATTTGGCGCCGGCGGAAATCCCATTGTCCCCTATACCTCTGCTCAGAGTTAATGGTCGGAATTGCCCCTTCCTCCCGATTGAAACGCCAATCGGAGGCTTTTTTTTTTGGAATATTTTATGCGGACTCTTAACGACTCCTCACCCTAATTTCGACTTGTACGCTTCCGAAGGCTCGAGTTTGACTGCAAGTGCCTATGTCCCCCTTTCCCCGCCCATTTTTTTACAGGAGCTGGCTTTTTAGTCCATTCGAAAAGTTTTATTGGGATGCTTCTTCTGCCTTTTGTGTCTTCCCCCCTATTCGTACGCAATGGGGGGCGTGAGTTCCGGTCCCCCCTCCTTTCAACGGCACGGACACCGCCGCTTCAACCCTCTTCTTCTCCGTGAGCTTGTCCAGATAATAGTTTCCAGCTGAGCGTCTTACAATTCCCCCCCACG
>Ga0179593_1465512_pt1 | contig 15677 bp, 16 predicted proteins | sample CZODoug2_1_08_16_FD_185931 | JGI IMG/M metagenome (GOLD analysis project Ga0179593, IMG submission 185931) | Vadose zone soil fungal communities from Angelo Coast Range Reserve, California, USA - CZODoug2_1_08_16fungal (PacBio error correction) | ecosystem: Environmental > Terrestrial > Soil >... | reverse complement strand
ACTAAATTGCTTCCCTTCCTCCGGTCATTTTGAACCCCATGCCCTTTTTTTTCCCCTCAGTACGATATCCGGTTTCAATGAGGCCAGCGACCTCCCAAGAGCCAATCTAGTTCCTTTTGCAAATCCCCAATTAGGTCGAGACTCGCCCCGGCGCGCCCCATAGGTACTCCCCCCCCCCCCTTTTGGCCCCATCGACACGCGTTCATGATTAATCTGCGGCCTGTTAACCCCTTTTGCACGGGAGACTTGCCTCGGCCGACTTTGTCTCCCCTTTTATCCCAATGACGCCCAGTTTTTTTGCAGGTCGGTGAGAGTCTTTTTCAGGGCCCATCCCCTCCCGGCACGATCTCTCCCTCCAAACTTTTCCAATGCCATAAGACAGCCCCATCCTTTTCTCGCCCCAAAACGTCCCATGATGAGGTCCCTTCTTCTCCTTCGCGATCCAGCCCGGAACACAGAGTTTCTGCTGTAAAGAAACGTCGATTTTTTGGCCCCAGTCAATTCCTCATTCCCCCTCCCTTTTTTCGCACAACTGATAGCAGACGCGTCCGCGCGTGTAATATTTTCGCCCTTTGTCGAAGCTCAACTCATATGATGCATTCCTCCCTCCAAACAGCTCACTTTCTAGGAGCTTCCTTTCTTTTCTCCCTACTGCGTCCTGTCTTGTTGGAACCCTCGTCACCTTCTCGGAGTCTCTCGTCCTGAGGTCAGATTCCTTGAATAGCCGATTGCACCGAGTTGTAATCTTCTTGTTTAATTTACCTTCCTTTTTTTTAATTGAGGCACCAACAAATCGCGATTTGGTTGACCTGCCCTTTTTCTGTTGCGTACCTTCCGAAACCGCCCTGAGTAAGACAGCTTTCCAACGAATTCCGTAGCGATGTCTCCCCTATGACACTCCTTTTTTCCGCCTCTTTCCGGTATATAGAAAAGTGCTTCCCCGGTCGGGACTTCCCTCCCCCCCGACTTGGGAACGGCTCTTACGACCATATTCAGTTGACCCATCTTCCTTTTTTTATGAAGTCTGCTTTTTTGCCCGCTCCTCGAACCCCTTTTCTCCCCACCGCCAGTCTTTTAAGAGAACCCAAGACTGCGCAGCTGCCCTCGTCCCTCCCTCTAACAGGTCTACCCCCCACTTTCCTCTTAACTGGTGAAGCGCTTTGCCCCCTCATTAGTTTTCAGCGATGATCTTGCTTTTTCCCGCCCCCCAAATCCACTGTCGAGGCAAGAAGGCCTGTCGCTTTCTCTACTCCTCAGCCACTTTGTTGTCATTGGGAGAGGTCCCTTTTGTTAAAGTCTTTTGCGAGATACCTTCCCCGTTAACTATCCAAAAATTAGGACCTTTCCCCCTCCCTGAAGTAATAGCCTTCGCTTTTGCCCTCCGTTTCGAAGTGTTTTTTTTTTTCACAACATCTGCGACTCCCTGCCGCGATTGAACTTCTTCTGAACAAAGGTTGTAGCCACATGTTCTCCTGAGTGTTCGACTGGTTTTTTCCGCGATATTACCGCCCCTGCTCTTTTCTCGCATTCATCCCCTCCCCCCATGCGCGTCGCGGGCCGGCTGCAGGTTTCCCCCCCGTTAGAACTTTTTTTTTTGGGGACGGAGACTTGGTTCGCGGCTTCCCTAGAGACGTAACCCTCCTTTTTCCTGCATGACTTGTTACGATGCGTAGCACTTTCACCTCTAAGCTTGAAATTTTCCTTTTTTTTTAGGGCGACTAATTTTACCCCCCCCTTCCCCTTCTGTGAGTGATAGAAACTGCAACCGGCTTTTCTGACAATTTCGGCGACATGGACCCTTGGAAGGATGAAAACCTTTTGGACCGTCAACTCTCGCTCAGCCTCCCCCCCCCCCTCCATGTCTTTGTGCTGGAATTCCGTAATTTCACTTGTGCCCTGAGGTCGCATATGGTTGTTCCTCTGGCTCAAGAATATTTTTCAAGTTTTTTGCCTTTTTTTCTTTTGACCCAGCCTCCTCCCTTTGCACCCCTGATCGCTTTCCTTTGACGAGTTGCCGCCCACCATCGTTGCAATTGACGGTTCTGATTTGCTAAACCCCTTTTTCACACGGGTCCGCGCCGTTGCCCCTTTTTCCCCCTTCTCATGGGAACTGATGCGCTCTTTTTCCTCTCTCCCCACCTGAGCTCTCCTCTGGTCCCTCCGGTGCGGTTTTAGCTTCTATATGGTAAGATTGTTGCCCCGCCAACTGCTCCTTTCGCCCATTCTCCCCCCTCACATGGAATCTCTTTTCATCTCTTCCTTTTTTGGATCTTTGTTGCATGTATCCCGAGCCCTTTTTTTTTTACCCCAAAGAGTCGAAAAGTATCCTAGTCCCTTTTCGCACCGCGGACCAGAGCGAACTGGAGTTGCGCTCCAAAGAGGTTTCCGCGGTACTCTCTTTCTTTTTTCACGTCGGAAGACGACTTATGCTGTTTCTGACCCCACTACCCTCTATACGAACCCCTCCTCTATCTTTAGGCACTCTCATTTCCCCTCCCCGACTCTTACCGTTTGACGCACATGATGTTTTCACCTGATCCTCGTCCCGGCAGCCATCCCTTTCTTCTTTCTCCCAGGTTACACAATCGCCTTTTTTTTACAACAGTGTCCAAATTCATTCCCCCTTTCCTGATGATCACCTCGCTTTTCTTCTTAGTGAAGTCCAGGCTCCTTCGTTCATCAGATTTACTTTTTTTCCCCCCTCCGAATCGTTCAGTCCGGGTCTCTGAGTTTAGTTTTTCCCTCTCCCCCCCTCTTTCCCCTTCTTGTTCGTTTCGCCTGCTTCCTCTCATCGCTTTTGCTCGTCGACTCTTTCTTGATCTCGTTGACTCTCTGACCAAGACCAAACGCTTCTTGCCTTTTTTGCGTGATTCCCCCCGCTTTTCTCGTCCCCGCTTCGGTGATTTAGAAACCCCTTCCCCCCTTTGGTCGGATTGCCGTTTACGTCTGCCTGCGTGTGTCGGAGACTCTTCCGCGCCATTTTCTGGTTTCATTCGACAATCGGCTTCGCCCCGTGTCCCCAACCCCCAGTGAGACCCCTTACCGGAGCCCCCAATTTCTTGAGTGAGTCCTGCCCCTTGCTCTGGCTTTTGCTAAGCTTTGCCCACTTTGGACAAGCGCAGATTTAGATAAGCCTTTTGGCAGGGGTTTTGTTTTTTATCCCCAAGGTCCTTTATTTTCTCTCTTCGGGTTCTCCCAGAATCAAATGGCCCACTTGGCCAAATTAGTCATCATTAGTTCCCGCTGTCCCCTCTGCTCGACATTTTTCGGGCGAGGCATCGCTACGAGTCGTTCCATACGTGATGGTCACCTTTTTTTCACACGCTTCAGGTAAGCTGGTTAGCCGCGCTTTGCATCGACCGTCTTGTTGATGTTCTTTGATTCCCCATTAGTTCGCTTAGAGAGTGCACAGACCCGTCCCAGCCTCTGGCAACGACCCTTGGGTCCTCCGCTCTGCCAAGAGGGCAATCTGGTCGTAAGTTAAGCGTCCACACTCGCTGTCGAGCTGCCTCTATTCGACCAGTCTGAATGAAAATGTCAAATTTTTAAAACCCCCCCACCCCCCCCCCCCCCCCACCCCCCCCCCACAACACACCCCCCCCCCCCCCCATGTTCTGATTGATCCATGCCTCGTAACTAGGTCTCTTTTGGATATCTTCTGGCGTTAGACTGTTCCCCGCAATCCACAGTGTCTGGCCCACCCCTGCCAGTTTTTCCTGGATCTCCTCTACCCTTTCAGTCTTCTTTGTAAAATAGCTGACCCTCTCCTTCATCGGAGTTCAGCATCTTCTCACGCCGCTCTTCTTTCCTGTTCTGTGCCCCCGTTTTCCAGATCCTTCTTTTGCCTACGGAAGCGCCTGAGTGGCTTGCTATGTTTTCATGCGAATGATTTGAGCCCCAAGCCCTTCGAGACCCGATGACACGCTTCCGCTTCTCCCTATCCCCCAGTTTTTGCCCGGCAAAGTCGGTCCTTTTCCGTTTTTACTGTTCTCGGCGTGTTTTTCTGCCCCTTCCCTTGCGGCTATGTTGGTGTTCGCGGCCGCAATGTGACCTTTCATCTTTTTCCCTTTTTCCCTGATCATTTTTGTTTTCTCTGCCGAATCATTTGAGCTTCTTCCCTCTTTTTCGTCGGATTGCTGGGTCAAAATGAGTAGACGTCCCGAACACGCCCCTTCCCGTTTCCCCCAACCCGGTCTTTCCATTGCTTTCTGCCATGTTCTCCTTGTTTGGACACCCCCTTACGCGCGACTCTGTTTTTTTCGATGGGGCCTTTGTCGCACTTGCGCGACCGTTTTCGGCTCTTGAAAATGAGCGCTCACCCCCTGTTTTCTGGTCTGACGTTTCTTTCCTGTCTTCACGTCAAGATATCGCTGTTTATTTCCTTTTTGCATGATTGTTCGCCTTCTTCCCCTAGGTCCCGAATGAGGGGTAGCCGCCCCCTCATCCAAGGTGTTTTTTTTTCATAATCCCTGTCGGCTGACCCGTTGCTCCGCGGTCATAGGCAGCCCCTTCCGGTGTACAATCGTACCCCTGCAAAGCGGGACAGTCCCCCTTCCCGTAGCTTTCGGGCCCGGCATCACCTCCTGCTAGGCGTTCGAGAGCCGCACCCCACGCGCTCCCACCGACAACCCCCCTTTCATCGACAACTGTAAGCATTCAGCGGCGGCATTTCCCACCCCACTTTTTTTGAGGACAGTTGCCATGTCCTCTCTCCCGAAACGGACTTTCCCTCGTTTTTGCACTTCCCGTGTCGTCGGTCTGGGTCCCTCCTACGTCCCCCCCCACGATCTTCCCCATCGATTCAGTCCCCTCTTTCAAAAATTGCACCCTTCCCGCAAAACTATTCTCCCTCCCCCCCCCACTTTTTTATGAGGTCACTTCTTTTCGTCCGCTCTTCCACGACCGGTCAGCGCCTGGACATACTTTCGCCAATCACGAACCCCTTCTGGTACCCCCTACCCCAACACGTCACACCTCCCTTTTTTAGTGAAAGGGCACCCGACTGCCGAGTGGCCTCCCCCTGAGAGTTGTCTCATTCACATGGGCTCGAAATTGTTCTTTTTCATCATTAGATATGCATGCTCTTTTTTCCTCCTATAAGGAGATAATGTCCTCGTAATTTTATGCCCACTGCGGCTAGACTGGACCCTCTTTTATGACTGAAAGCCCGGAGGGAGTCGGTACCCATCGCTTCCTCATCTCCTATTTAGGATCGCCGCACCTTTGTCATATCTTTGTTTAAAATACTCGGCCCTCTTTTGATTTCAGGCCCGCCCTTCAAAACCTTGGGACTGTTGTGACTGTTGCTGTTAGTTTTTAAAACCCATGGCCAGACCCCTCCCTCTCATCACCCCCCCCCCTGAGACTCTTCCAGTATCCACGTCTGCGACCTGACCCTCCCAGCGCAGAAGATTATATCTCTTGAGCATTCGGCTATGTCTAACGTCTGTCCCCCTTCCGCCATTTTTTGAAGATGTTGAAACCTCTCGAATGCTTGCGCGCCACCCTTTAATAGACACCTTCATATTGCCCGGTTTTGCCTCATCCAACCAAATCTACCTACTTTGTTTCTCATATGAACCCTTCTCCCGTCCTATTACATGATGATTTCCCAGTTTGAGGGGGTCCACTCCCGCTGTTGACTCCTTAGCCTGCATAACCGCCCCATATTCAGAAATGGCCGGGAGCCGGCCTTTCCACCGGCTGCCTTAATACTTGTCAAAATTGGGTTGGCAATGGTTGCGAGCCTTTCTCCTCCCTGAGTATTTTTGCCCTCGTGACGACAAAAAAAGTATCTACTAACCGTGAAAGAAATCTATTCCCTTGAAGAATTTTTATCCCCTTTTCCCCCAGTGACCAGAGCGGTGCCTGTCTTGAGGTCTTCACTCCCTTAAGTTTACCCCGACTTGTTCATTTGAAAGAGTCCGACTCCTCCTTATGGTCCTACTGCAGTCTTGGAAATCTCATTCTCTCGCTCAACACAAAACAACATTCTCGTCTCCCCCCCCTGAATCTTTTTTTTCTGTTGACGATCCTCCCACATCGGCCGTTCGGCTTAGTTTGAGCGGCTTGAACGTATCGTCCACTCGTTGGCCCTCATGCTGTTCCTGGTGAGTTAGTCATTTCGACTCATTTTGGCTAAGAGTGCCGAACCGATTACCGTTACCCGTGCCTTTTCCAGAAGGGGGAAACGGTCTTGTTTCTGCTCTAACCTACCATGTTTATCCCGCGCCTTCCCCTATTTTGGCGATATGTCAATCCTTGGAGAACCAAGGAGTCAGCACTTCATACCGCAAAATAGCGCTTATCGTCTCTACGCTTCTGGTCCTTGTCTTCATCCCTCCCTTTTTTGATATGGGTCCTTCTTTTAAGCTGGTAGTCCCTCGAATATGTGAACTGGCCGCCGTATGGTTATACTTTTTTAACCTCAAGCATGTTCTTAAAACGCGATCGTGCATGGGCAAACGTTGACGTTCCGCCAAGATCGTGCACTTTGGTTTCCAGAGAAAAAGGTTCGTCCCCCCGGTTTTGCACTAGGTAGTGGCCTCCTTCATAGATCGGACCGATTTGGCGAAAACCTCACCAGTTTGGCCGCCGACTGCCTTTCTCATGACCTGTGAGTTACCCGCCTGTGGTGTTCCAACCTTCGACCATCGAGCTTTTTTTCCTTCTTACTTTTTCCTCCCGGTGATGTGACGATCGGTGCGCTGGCGAGCCGCCTTCTTTTCCGGTGTTTAAAATAGTCGTACAGTATCCTCCCCACGTGTCCCGAGTCCCCGACCGTTTCCCTCGCGACTCGCCCCAACTTGTGGCGTTATCCCCCCCAAACGAGTTGGACCATGAATCGTTTTCGGTCCTCTCTCGACTTATCTTTTTTTTATGGTGGTCGACCCAGACCCTTTAGGCCAGACTTGCCTCTTTGGCGGTCCTATCATTTTCCCACTTAGATGACGGTGTCGACCGTTTGTGGCAAAACGATACTAGGCGGTCCTCCCTAAACATTAGTACTTTTTCCCTCACCCGGGACGCCCTGCCCGACAAGTTCATCGCCTTACACATTCCATATAGGTTAGGCACATTACTTTCGGTTCGTCAGGTTCTTTGTTTCTCCTTTAGTTAATCGCTGTCTGTTACGACCTAAGTTCAAGTATTCCGGAGGTTTTCGGGCATCCCCACTAGCAAATCGGGTTCAACCTCTTTATTAGTGCAGTGAGGAACAGACACCTTCTTTGCTCGTCTCGTCTGACCCATGTCTCTCTCTTGAACGGTTTTCATGGCTTTTCATACCCACGAGGATGTGGTTATAAGATACAGCCAGAAATACTTTTCCTCTTCATTCGTAAGGGATTTCACCTCCCATGTGATACGCGATGCACTATTTTGTAGTGAACGCGCGGTCTATTTCGGCGGCGCTGCCTGTGGTTCTTTTACAGATCCCCCACTCTTCGCCTCCTTCAATCTTTAACGGCAGCGAAGTCGCCTAGTGTTCGCCTACTTTTTTTGGCTACGATTCGACAAGGTTTCTCTTGCGATTATGAATTTGTTTCTAGATTTTGTTTTGTCGTAGTCGTCCTGTATTCCGAGGCCCGGGGCGCGCAATTCCCCCCTAGAAAAATTTCCCCCCATTGCAGGAGCCTCCTCTTGAAAGTTCCAGCCTGCTTCAAGGCTCCATGGCGTAGGGAGCGGCTCTTCCCAGCGCTCTCCTCTCGTCACCGATTCTTGGTACAGCGCTAAAGTGGAATACTCTTGTCCTTCACGGGGATCGTGGAAGTCCTTTCCTTTTTGTTGTTGAGGCTCTGTCCCCCCTTTTTCGGTAAGCGGGTCTTCCCGGCCTTCAAGACTCCCCCTCCTCCTAGTCGACGACATGGGTGACAATCAACACCTATGGTTCGTACAATTGTCAGTTAAATTTTGAATCAGCGGGCTAAAGTCCCATGCTTCGAGGATACCGGATTATGAAATCGGGTCAGGTAGAAGGCGCATCGCCTTTTTCTACTTGATCTGGGGCTTTCGCTTCGGACTAGGCAGATGGCGTTTCTCAGGTACCCGTGCCCAGTCACCCACCACCTCGAGCAGTTTTTGGCTCGATCAATAGGTCTTCAAGAACCAAGGATCGACGGCTCGGCGCGTCCGAGCCTTTCTCTGCTTTCGATCTTTTGTCTATTCGCCGAGGCGTCAGTTCATCCCAACAGAGAGTTGTTTTTTTGTCTCCGGCCCCAGGAACGCGCATGCGAGCCCCCGGCGTTTGCTTTTCCACTGCTTGATTTTGAGCCCCATTGTTTTTCTCCCCCATGTTTAGCTTACCGCATCTCACGCGTCTCTATTCTTTCTGTCCCTTTTTTTTTTGACGTTGTCTAATATGTGTCAAACCTATCGAATGCCGCCGCGGTTTTCCTTTTCCGTTTCTTTTCCTGCGTTCAGCTCCGGGCCCCATCATTGGGCCGTTCTCATGCGTGAGGTTTTTTTAGCTCCAAGTCTTTTGGCGGCTGATCGTTCCCGGATCGGCCGCTTTATTAAAAAATGAGGTCGACGTCTTTTTCCCCTCCTACACGGCGGTGTTTTTCAGTTCGGCACATCCTTCTCCGGTGCATGTCCTTTCTGCTTTTCATGGTTTAACCGGGGCCGCACGCTGGTCCATGGGGCTGGGTTTGGTTTCGTCGGCTGTGCGCGCGCGGTTGATGCTTCGCGCTGCCTGACCTTTTTCTTGCGGGATGGCCATTTTTGCAGTGCTCGGTCGGCTGTTTTTATTGCAACGACCCTCTTGTTGGTTTTCCTTTCCTGGGATTTATTCCCCTATGATCTGTGGTGTTTCATTCGGTTTCGTCGTCCAGTGAGGTCTATCTCCATCATCCTCCTGTAGGAGAGATCCCCCCCCCCCCGTGAGACTTACACGTCATCGCGACACTCCCTGATAGCTCCAACCCCTCTGGACATCAAGCACTTCCGGGGAAATGAAGTCCAGCCACAGAAGTACTGTCGCTTTCCCCTCCCTTATCACCATTCTGCGTCTTCAGGGCATTCCGATTCCCCCGGCGCTGCCAACTTACTACATTAACCCCCCGGGCCCCACTCCCCACAGAAAGAACCCGATTTCCTTCCTGTTTTCAACACGTGATGGCCTTTTTCTCCTCCACTGGAAGTGCCGCCTTTTCCGTTGGAACACTGAAGGTTTCGTTATGTTTCGGGGACGTAGACCTCCCCTTTTCCTTTTAACCAATCCCTCCGGCACCCTCTAAAAAACTGTATTCGGCATCAGTTCGCCCCCCCCTCAACGGCTGTCCCCCAAATTACCCCATGTCTCGCTCGAGTATTGAGATTGCCCCCGCCCTTTAACACCTCCCTAGGATTCCTTCCAGCCCTCGCTCTCTGGTTTACCATCCATAATTCGTGAGTACTGTGACCTCGATGAGCATGGTGCGCCTTGTCTCTCCAAACTGAAAAAATTGGTCCCCCCCCCCTTCCCCAGATTTGCATTGCCCGCGAAGATCCCCTGATCGCTTAAGGAGGAATCAATGAGGCCGATTCTTTGACCGACAAAGACCGCTATCCCTTTCGGACCAAAGTCCAGCGTAGTGACCCGATTTTTTCCCCCCTGCACCATACGCCTCTTACATCCGCTGTTAGATTTTGGTTCCTCCGTGTCCCGTTCTCGCGAGTCCTTCCAAATGCGTTGCCCTGCCTGTGTTGTGGTACTCCGACGCAGCGTGCACTCCTCCGCCTTACAAAACCCGCGCTATAGTACCCGGCGCTTAAGCGGCCAGGTGACACTTAACTTTCTCTCCCGAAACGTTTGATGTGAAGGTCTTCATCTCTGCTATTCTTGGAGTCCCCTTTCCCTCCAACATAGTGAAGCTGGTTGACCCCAATCTTTTTATCATTGATATCTTACGTTCTTTTTACAAGAATCCCCCAACGGTCTACCCGCTCTACCGCCGTTCCAACAACGCCCTCCTTTCTCAGCTTCCTCGCCGCGTCCCACCGTTACTTGAATGGCAGGATCCCTTGGTTTGCCAGCTCGAGGTCCCCCCTCCTTCGGGACGGGTCGTTCATCGCCCGCCGCCGCCGATGGATATGGGACTTTTGATTCCTGGGACACGTCTGACCATTTGTGTCCCCCCCCTTTGGCCCCTTGGAATGGGTCGCGTCACCGCCGAGCGGTTTCACTCCCGGGTAACGTGAATCCCCCACCACACAGTCCGGACCTGTCCCCCCTTCACTGACGTCATATACTTCGAGACACAAATCTGCGATCCCCATCCCCCTCTTCTGATTGCCTTCTAATGAATTTGCCTCCTCCTTTCCTAACGGTATTTTAAAAAATTGTCGCATTTTGTTTTTGCACTGACTGATTTCGTATGGCCGACGCTCAGGACGCTCCCTCTCTCATCTGGCCTCACTCAACAAATCGTGAGGGAGAGGTCTTTCACGGTGGCTGCTTTCCCACCGCGGGGGCCGAGAACGCGATTTTAGCCATGGAGAATTCCTTCTCCGTTTCTCCTCTTGTCCCCTGCCTTAACGATTTCTTTTCTGGCAATCGTCGCCCTTAGCAGCAGCTTAGCTTTACTGCCCCCGGCGCCACCTCCGGTTTTAAAACGGTCCATTTCTCTTCTTTACCGTTACCGAACTCCTTGACCTATTTCGGCTAGGACATCTTCCAGGAGAACCCCTACGTTCCCCGATCTTAGTGCTTGATTTTTTTCCTCGTATTTCGTTTTTTGAAGCGCACCTTTAGGGCGGCGCTAATAGTACGCTGGCGCCACTACGTTCCATGTTCGCGATTCTTGATAGTTTCCACTTCTTGTGCATTGCTCCGAAACCCCCCCCTCTCGGCACTTTCACGGTTTCGGCAGGCGAACCACGGTGTCGCACCACGTAGCCCTCCAGGTGTCGTTCCGGCCTCCCACGATCCTGGTCATCGACCATTCTTGAGATTTGGATGCGCCTCCTTTTGCTCCCGTGCCTCCTTGAGGTTGCCGTTGGTCGCTCACCTGTCTGCTTTTCAGTCGCTTGGGAACCTCCCCCCAACGCGGCTCCATCACGCCTTTTTTCCCTCTTTCTTTTTCCTCCCATGTGTTTCTCGCTTTATTCCCTTGTGTGCATGAGGCTGCCCCTTTCCCACGGCTTGCCCGTCTCAAGCCTGAAGGTCGAAGCGACGGCACGCGCCCCCGACCACTTGTTTTCTTCTTCCCAAGACGATGTTATTTATGCCATGATCCTTTTTTTTTTTAACGGACGCCGATTCGATGCATTGGTGCGACAAAGACAGACGTTTTTTTCGTTTTTTTTTCCAAGTTTTCCATTGCAGATCTGACGACTTACCACCGCCCTCTATCTCACCACAGCTTTTTTCTTTTGTCCCCCACGATTCCGCGGCCAGCCAGGTCCCCAAGCTTATTTCTGCCCCAGCGTCAGACCAACCGACGACCCATACCAGTCTCTTCCCTATACTCCCCGCGCTCCTCAAGCCTATGGTGCGCGTTAGTGGTTTCCCTTCGGTCCGATACCTGATCATCGATTCCTTTCGCGTAGGTCAAGCCCCAATTTTTTATCGCGTGGTAGAAAACGAACCTTCTCCTTTCCCCTTCTTGGAGAGTGACACGCTGATGGACGCCGAATTTCTGGCTTTTCGTCCCTCTGCCAATTTCGAGCGACTTCTCTTCCCTCTGCTTGCCCCCTTTTGCGTATCGATTTGCTGCCGTTTTAAAATAAATAGCTTCGTCTCGGCCGCTTGCCCTGAGGACGCCACATAAAGGCCTTTTTTCTGCGCGACGCGCACGTGTTGTTGCGGTCCACCCGAGTTCTTTCCCGGCTTCTGTCTGCCCTCCCTTCGACACTAGTAGACTCCGGCCCCAGTGCGACAATTTTTGGAGCAGGACTTCTCCTGCATGAGTGGATCCGCTGCTTTTCTCTCTTTTCGTAACATTTTTTGCGTTTCCTTCTTTATTTCAGGGTCTCGAAGTTTTTGGCGTAGTCCCAGTTTTTTTTTTTTTCGCGCTGCTCGGGCGGCGTGGAAACATGCTCCCTTGCCCTTTTCATCTCTTCCCCGCCTTAGGCCCTTCCCGGCTCCGGGTTTGTGCGGCGTGCCAGAGTCAGCTCGTCCGAAGAGGGGCCCTCTTTCCAAATGTACCCATAAGGTTCAGACGTGGTATGGCTGGGTCAGGACGTCGGTTTTTGATGAGGGCCTCTTTCCGCGGGTATTACCGCGTTCAGGAGACGCATCCTTCCCCGCCCGGTCTCCCCCCCCCACGACACGTTGGGAAACATATCACATTTCTGGTCTCCCTCGAAGGTACTCCCCGCGGAGTGCTCGACCGGCAGCAGGTACGCGTGCGTCTCGCTTGAACCCCTCCCTTTAATTGGACCCTCAGTTTCACTTGCTCTGGCGGGGCCGCGAGGGGCCGGCGATGGTTTTTCTCGGTAACGAAAACATCACGTTGCCGGGCACCACGTCGTTTTGGCTTCGCCCAATTTCGGGTTTAGGACTGGTCCTTAGACCCAATTGCGCGGGTCATCGGCGCCTCCCGATTCCTGGCTCTTCTTCTCCTCTTGGTCCGACGCCGCCGGAGTTCAGATTGGTTCACCCTCTCCTTTTTCTTAGTTACTCGGAAATCGCATGATCGCCTGAGCTTGAACAGCAATGCATCCGACGCCCCAATTACTCTGACCAAAATGTTTCGCGCCCTCTCCCCGCTCTTTCCCGCGTCGCCGTCCAGTCTGTGTTCCCTCCTTTTTTTTTAAGTTTGATTTTTTTTGTCAACCTCTAGCGCGGTTTCTTGATTCCGCCGTCTCCGGATGTCGGCTTTGGCATCGCGATGGCCGAAATGGCACTCTCTTTGTCCGTTTTACACCTTTGGTTTTCCTTTTTTTGATGTACTTCCCTTTGTGGCTCCCAGGCTGATCGATGCCGGATTTGCTGGCCACTGGGTCCCTGGTCGTTCGTCCCAGAAACCGAATCCAATTCGTGGCCACGGTCACTTACATTCTCTCAAGCTTTCTTCCATAACTTTCGCCCGAGGATGAAAAAGGACAGCACGTTCGCGTCTGATGCCGTTTAGATTTTCCCATTTTTTCTTCGCCGGGGAGCGCGGTGCTTCTTTCGAGAATGCACCTTGTGTTATTTCACGGGATTTCCAGCGCATGAAGTTTTGGGTTTCTTTTAGTCCTTATGTCCCCCTTCTCTACTGATGTCTGGAAGTCAGGGTATGAACTCTACTTTTTTCCCCCCCGCACTTGTTAGTCTACAGAGGATGTCATATATTCCTTTTAATCATCCAGTGTTTTTTTGAGCGATATCCCTTTCCCGTCCTTTGAAACCCGGCATGCGAGACGCTACTAGGGCCGAACCCCCTATTTCCCCCTGAAATACCCCCTTCATTGTTAAAAGAAGGCAGACCAGTCGCCCTACTTCAGCCAAGGCCCCTCCCCTCCCCGGTAGCAGGAGAGAGCTCCCCTTTTTCTTAGAAGACCCCTTTCGCCAACCCCCCAACACCTTTGGCCCATCGACAAGAAAGCTTTCGCCGAGTCCTTCCTTTTTTTCACCCATTACGCGGGGACCGTCCATGTGAGCCTCATTTCTTAAGCCCTTCTTCCGCACCTTGGAACAATGCGTTTTTGTCTTTTTGCTCGAACTCCCCCTTTCCCCCAGCCCGCAACTCCCGACGGAACAGAGCAGCGCTAAAACTGTTTTCCTTTTTTTTTTAAGCCCGACCTCCCCCTGTCCGATCCGCAAAACGGCCCTGCTCCCCTATTTCGCCGCTTCTCCTCTTCTGCACTGTCCCCCCGTCTGCCTTCTGACGGGGACCATCAGACCTTCGGGGGGACCATCCTCCCTTAAAAAGACTTCTTTGCCCCATAGCGACGCTTCCGCGCGTGTATAGGTTCTCCTCCACATTTTTGAAATTGTGGTCCAAATCATTCTCTTTGATCATTGCCTCGCACGCGACCATGATTTAATTCCCCTCCTTTTCTATGAGGCCTCTTTTTGACCCTCTTTTCACTGAACTGACGTCGTGGCGTAGGACCAGACCTCTCAGCAATTCTGCAAGTCTTTCCCTCTGACGCGCCCTCTGAAAAGCTTTATTGTTTCATTCTCGGCTTCTTCCCCGGCCAAAATGCGCGTGTCCCGGTCCTGTTGGTGTCCGCCTTGTAACCTTCCCTCCAAGCCCCTTCCCCCCGCCTCCTCCTCGCCCAAACCGCGCCCCAAATTCTAATCTTCTTGAGTACCCTTTTCACCTCAGCGCTCGCCACGGACCCCTAAACGGTTTTTAGTTAGTTCTGCCCCCTCTTTTCCCTTATTGTATTTGACTGCGGGACCTTTCTCCACTGGATGTTGACCCCACTCTTTCCTCCATCGGCTTTGCTTCGTTCCATCCTCCTATAACCTTTTCTCCCCCCCTCTTCCAGAAGGCTACGCCTTTCAACCACTCCTAAAGGATGTTCCCCACGGCCACCTTAATAATGGATCACTTTTTTTTTTGCAGCTGGGGTCCCCCTCATGCTTTGTACTTCTTGCGTAGGAGATCATCGCGCCTCCACCCTGCCCTGTCCATGGCGGGAACCCCCGCCTGGGAATGGCTTGCCTATGATGCACCCCCTTTCAGCAAATTGTGGGGTTGTCCTTGGGCCACTGGTGTCGCCTTCGCCGCCGAGTGTAGGTCTGCCGCCCTCCTGCCCTGTTTGCCCTACCTACCGAGTAGAGACCCCTGCCCTACATGACCCGTTCATGATTTGCAGAAATCTTGCAGGACGCGCCAAGCCATTTTTGAGGTGAGACCTCATGCAGTTTTATTTCGCTCCGGTTTTTTAAAACGGTGGTATAACCTTTTTTGCCCTCTTCCGAATTTTTCCCCTCAGGAAAGGCATCTTTTCTCATGTAGAAGATTGTATTCGTGCCACTGCCGCACTACAACAACCATCTTTGAGTCTTTTTGAATTCCGTTCCCTCTTTTGTCTGATCCTCACTATTGGACGAGAACGCGCGATTATATGAGTGGATGGCCGAGCCCCCCATCCCGTCCGCATGCCTTGTTCCCGATTTCCTTCGCTCTCTGAATTGGCAGTAGCTCTAGCCTTTCCCCTATTCTTATAACGCCTGGCCCCAAAGGGGGAACCGTTTCGTTCGCTGTCTCGATGCCCGCAACTACGACTTCCCCCCGCCGAGTCTTGCCCTATTCGGCGGTCCTTCATTCACGATTGATTAGAACCCTTACCCCCCCCCCCCCCCCCCCACCCCGCCCCACGACCGATCGATTTTGCTCCCTAGCGATTTATCCCGATATGGAAAGGTGTCGTTCCTTGGCGTCTTTTCTTGCGCCCTGTCCCTTGTCTACGCTCTCCATGTGGAACATGCTTCTCTAGGACGTTTGCCACCAAATGGAACCTTCGATTCTTCGTTTTTTCCATCCGATGTACCTGATGCCTCCCCAGATCGCTTTTCCCAATTACGGTTCGGCCGGCCCCCCTTTTTACGAAACCGCATTTTTTCGTGCCACTCGAAGTCTTCGGCGACGTGCCGGGTTTTCCTTCCACCAATCCACCATGGGTGGTGGGCCTCTGGCCTCGCTAGCGCATACACGTATGTCGCCGATAGCCGTTCCCTTTCGACCAGTAACTGCCCAGATTCTAAGAGAGTGCTTTTCCCCGAAAGTCTTGCAGCCCCTCGCCCATCGCCCCAGGCT
>Ga0179593_1635512_pt1 | contig 15678 bp, 14 predicted proteins | sample CZODoug2_1_08_16_FD_185931 | JGI IMG/M metagenome (GOLD analysis project Ga0179593, IMG submission 185931) | Vadose zone soil fungal communities from Angelo Coast Range Reserve, California, USA - CZODoug2_1_08_16fungal (PacBio error correction) | ecosystem: Environmental > Terrestrial > Soil >... | reverse complement strand
CCACCCTACGAGCGCCACCCTGCCGCCTCTTATACCAACAAGTCCCCCGCCGGAGTCCAACAGAAGTTCCTCCCCTTTCCCTCCTAAGGACATCTTCTTTGGAAAGGATCACGGAACCTTCCTTCTGGTTTTAAGACACATCACGAAGAAACCCTACCGACTTTTTCGCCGATGCAGCGCTGGCCACCTTAACACCCCCCTCATTGTTCTCCTAGAACGTGTAGCTTTTTCATCAATGAACTGTCGTCGGATGCTCCTGATAGACGACATTTCTACGTCCCTTTTTTTTCCTTGAATCACGACGATTATCCACTGCGGCCACGAACCACACCTTTCTCTGTAAGTCTCTTCCACAAAAGGGACTGTACAAGAGACCCCCGCAAAATCATCCCCCTGCTAACCGCGCCTCTCTCCTTTCCTTTGCACGTGCCGCCATCAGGATCTTCGGCTCACAGTTTTACGTGCAACTCGGCCCATCGTAGACAGGATTCCTGTGCCACGCCGCTTAGTCACCCATGCTTTGATGCCTTCAACAGTTAACTCTGAAGAGGACCGCCGACACGACCGGCTGCCTTGGGAGCTCCCTCCCCTTTTGTCAAGGTTTTCTTTCTTCCCCTTGGCGTTCCGCCCCGTCCTTACCCTAGTCTTTTTCCTCCGACAGACGCTGACACCCGCAGCTTTTTAACGACAGGAGCTTCTTTCTTGCGTTTTTTTTTCCCTTACTGTCTTGAGATGAAGTCACTACATCCACCCCCCTCCCCAGCCAAAACCCTCCCGTTGCGTCCCTCGCAACTTTTTTTCCTTCCGAACTCCTCCGCAGCCCCACAGGATGCCGTTGGACCCCCCCACTTTTCTTCCCGTCCCCCCAACGAGGACAGCCCGTCTGATCCTAAGTCAGCGGGTTCGGATGGTTCCTGCCGGCGACTAGAGTTGCGTCTCCAGACCTCTTCCTTTCCCGTCGCACCACGATATTCGTGTACGGGTCAAGACCGGTGTTTTCAAACCTTATCAATTTCACCTCCCGCGGCTGAGACCCCTGGATAGAGTTACCCCCCCAGCGTCCCCGGCTTGCTTTTGTCCCAGAAGACCCGGAACTTGCACAAATGTCGGTTTGTTTCTTTTGTGCCGTGTTTTGGATAGACATGCTATCACTGACACCCTTCTGTTTCACGATCAGGCCGGATTGTACCCTTCTTTTGCTTGGAACTCCAGGCCCTGAGCTATGAGGCCTTCCACTTCATGTCGTCGAACTGGGATTAGGTTCAACACTCGTTCTTGTCCCCGTGTCCTCCCTGAGACCTAAGTCGCTTTTTGATTTGCTCAGGTTTTATTTTTTCAAATCCTGGCAGGAGTATCGCTCGGCAGGACGACCGTCCTTTTCCTTTTTTCCTTTTACCGGTTTACCCGTCTCATAGTTGTTTTTTGATGGTCAGCCATTAGCGGCCAGCCTAGGAACCCCTGACCAGGCGCCCCACAGAGGGTTCACGTTGCGCCACACCCTCTTGCCTTACCATGAAGCCCCTCAGGACGAGCATTAAACGGCTTGCCTTTTTAGGTCAGCTTCCCCCCCAAAATCGGACTTAGTAGTCGTCCGAGCTTCTGTGAATAAGTCCTGCTCGCCCCCCCCCCACCCCCCCTGGTTCCCCCCCTTCTGCAGCCGGAACAACACTCTCCCCCCCCCCTTTTTTTGAGAGAGCTGTGTTCTTTGATCGTTGTTGCGTTGGTGGTTGGTTCTGTTCCTTCCTTCGGTCCGGCGGCGTCGACGATGAGCGCTGGTGTTTAATTTTCCCTTCCCCCCGTTAAGGACTCAGCGTGGTTTCCTGATCGGCCCCTCTTTCTTCTGTGCTTTTTGTTTTTTTGCTCGTTCAGCGTGGGATTCGCTTTTAGTCGGGTTTCTTGCTTGACCTATATGGGCCCGCCATAAAAAAAAAGATTTCCTTAGCCTTTGTGACCCCCTGTCCCCCCTCCGACGTCGTCTGCGCTCTCCTACTGCCCAAAGATGGTGGAAACCGGGAAAAACGGTTCAAGAGACATCTCTGAATTCGTTTTTTCCCGGTAAAGGCAAGAGTAGTGGTGCACCCCCCACCCTCCCCAGTTCGCTCCCCATTCCGTCGAAGTCGCATCGCCCTGTTCTTCAGTTCCAGTTCAGCCCAAGTCGTCTGAGCTTCCACGAAACTGTATTGCCTCCTTGCCCCTCTTTCTGATAAGTCGGGTACCCCCAACGATGTTGAACTGAAGGGATACGCTTTGGAGGAATTTTCCTTTCTCACTGGTACCCCCTGGCAAATTCTTTTTTTCCTCATGCTTTAAACTAGATAAGAATCCCCCCCGTGCAGCAGCAGCGGTAAGTTTTTTTTCCCTTTTCCTCGTGGAGTTTGCACGAGACTCTTGCCGTAAAACGCCTATCCCTGTAGCTTTTATCCCTTTTTTGACTTCCTTTCCGCCTGGTCCGCCCAGCTGAAATCGCCTTCCCCCCCCACTCTGACGATTTTTCCGTCCTTGATCGGATTTCCGCGTTGCTTTGATTCAAGGCCATTTGAGGTCCCTTTTCCGGTTTTTGATGACTCGTTTTCCTGGAGGGGAAGGCTGAGCGAGTTGTCGAGTTCATGAGGTTGGCTCTTTTTCTGGAGGAGGTCCCCAGCTAGACCCTCTACGAGGATGAAATCAGGCTGAACGATACCTTCCCTTCTTAGTCCTCCTGTCGGTTGGGACCCCCCAATCTGCTGGGTCAGCCTTCCCTCTTATGTTTATAGGATTGAAGTTGATATCGGAACCTTGGTCCAAAGATTTTCCTGACAAACCCACTTGACTTTTCGCCGCTGCGGTTTTTGTCGGAGTCCCCCTCCTCTTCACGGAGCGTGCGCTACTTCTCCCTGGGGTGAAGAAAACAGTCCCTGTTTGGGAATACTGCTTTCCCCGTTACGAGTTCTTTCGTGTTCCCTACGCAGAGGATGTGAAGGACCCCTCCTGATGTCGGCCCTCGCCCGCCTTCAGAGCACTGTTTTTCTCGTGGGTCTTCTGTGGGCAGATACTCAGTACGTCCTCTTTATGCATGGTCTTCTACTTCTTCTCGGTTTGTTTTCGTTTCCTCCCTCGATTTTCTTTAACTGAAAGCAATACGCAGGATAAGACCCTGCGGGGCCCCCTTTAAGGAAGCTGCCCTATTCCCCTTAGTGGCCGCGACACGTCGTGATGGCCATTTGGTTTTTTTTTTTTTTCCTTCTTTTGGTAGGCGCTGCCCCTGTGCCGTGGGTTAGAGTGACGTGAGGAAACCTTCAACACAGGCAGTTCCTTTCACGCTCTGGCACGCTTTTTTCTTTTTTTTCTTTTCCCCCCGTTGCGGGGATGTTGACGTCCTCCGGGGACCTTGTCGCCTCCCCCCTTTTTTCGTAGGTATCTCTCCCTCATCACGAAAGTGGTGTTGTGGAGAGAGTCCCACGACGCAGTCCGGCCCACTGCAACATGCTGGCTGTGCTCTACACTTTCTTCCCCCCCGTCCAACCGTTCCGCCCAGATCCAACGCGTTCCGCTCTTTGAACCTCCGGAATTTTCCCTCTTTCCTCAAATAACTTCCCCCAGATCCTCGAGGAAGAGCCAGGCAGAACATTTTTTGAAACACCCCACACCGCTTTCCTCCCGTGTCTTTTTTCTTTTCGAATTCCTATGCATGTCGCGGCACTTCGTACTGATCGCCCGTTTTCTACTCCTTCTTTTTCTTTCCCAGCAGCAGCCTTCGCCACTGGACCAAGAAATAACTCGACGGCGTAGAGACCTCTCCCTCACTCCTTGCTTCCTTCATCTCTTTCCCCCCATCCTCACCCACTGTCAAACGGGTCAGCGTGCCCTTGCTAAATTTTTTCCCTCCATACTATCTGTGGGCCGGCCACACCGGAAAGGTAGGTAAGCCCCAGGCGTCCTATTCTTCCCCACTCCGATTTACTAGTCCAAACTGGTCGGGATGACGAGTCGCCCACCCAGATGACCGATGACGCCTCCGACAAAACCTCTGCCGCCCCATTTCGCGGCTCCCTTCCCTGTTGCCCCTTTTTCAGAGGAGAACAGTTTACGAGACCCTGCACCGCCTCTTGCTTTTCCTCTTGAAAAGAGTGTCAAACGACGTATGCCCTAAAGAAGGTAAGAGATCTCCCGCTGCGCTTTCTTCCCACCTTTGGAAACCCCCCTTTCCCCTCTCCCCCCCAACCCTCCTCCTCTTATGTCGACTCGGTCCTTCTAAGCTTCCCCTCGGACACCCCGTGCCTTTTTCTTTTCCCCGACCTCCAATATGGGCTCCCCCCGCCCCCGCGCCAGCAGACTACAAGAGAGTTCTTTCAGCGGGTGCGGGCTTTGCCCTGCTTTACAGTCTTCCCCTTCTTTATTTTCGGCCCTCCATCGTCCCGTCCGCTACGCTCGCGTGTACGGGGTGCCGCGTCCCCCCACAGCGTCCGCTGTATTACAGTCCAGTCGAACGCTTAGATCATCTTCCCCCTCACTTATTTCCGTACTGGTACCTCCGAACGGGAACCTGTCCCTTTTTTCTCCCCATACCCTTTGTGTCCCGCCGGGAGAGTTGACCTTTTCCACGTCGGCCACATTACCCTTTGGACGGCTTCAGCCGATCCTCTCATCTCCCCCCCTTTTTCTTTTGACCATTCCAGGCAATTACGATGCGGCTGCCTCTTTTCCGAAACGGTTCTTTGCAAGGTTCACCCCCCCCCCCACGACCCTTGACGCCCCGGTCTTCCCTAGCCCCAAGAGTCGATCGGTGCTCTTGCCCCTTTTTCTCACTTCTTTGTCCGCTGTTTATTGCTCGCAGGAAGCTTCTGAGTGTTGAAATTTACACTGTTTTCCCAACTTCTTTCCGTGGACGATATTTTTTTTTGGTACGCATCGCGGGAATAAGAATCTCCTCATAAAAAGAGCTGTTAATAAAACTCAGAACGTGCCGCCCACGTGACTTTCCTGATCCTCATCAGGCCGAGCATTGAGAAACCCCAAGGAGAGGTTCCCCGTTCGCCCCTTGCATCCAAAACTTGAATTAGTAGGTCTCGCCTCCTGGATTCAGTCACTGCTCCCCCCCACCCCCCCCCCCCAAACCCCCCCCCCCCCCCACCCCCCACCCCACCCCCCCCCAACACACACCAAAAGAAATTTTTCCCGATCAGCCGACCTCCCCATACTCTTTGTGTGTTGTGTCGAGATTTGTTAAGGACTCCCTGGAAAAGTGGTTTTTCTTTCCTTATGCGGTTCCTTTCCTTTTTCTTCGGTCGTAGAAGAATGGCCCTGGTGTAGCTTTCCTCGTTTCCAAGGCACCCCTCTCATTTAATGTTGCTCCTGTAGACCTCTCTTTTGGATACGACATTCTGTAAACGATGTTTTTTTTTCGTCGTTTTAACTGCCAATTACTTCATTTCTTTGTCTCCCCCCATTCAAAAAGTCTCTCTTTGACATCCTTTTAATCCCCCCGACGTCGTTCGCGCCTACTACGGCCCCCTTTCCCAAAACGGAGGACTCCCGAGTTAGACTCTGTTTGGATGGACCGACTACCATTTCTTAGCGTCTTGCCCCTGCCACCCAAGTCTAGGCGCCCTGACGCCACCCCTTGCCATCTTGCTGGAAGTTTCAAAAGTTTCTTGAGTGCCGGGCATTTCGTTTTTAACCCTGTTGGCCTGCGTGGCTCCGCCCTCCCCCCTTCCCTCTCACGATTTAATGCAAATGGTTTTCCCGACATTGCGTCATCGTTCTGCCTGGACCACTGTACATCTCCCCTTTCCTCTGAGGGTCACTCGACTCCTCCCCCCTGAGGCGGGAAGACATTCAGAGAGGCCTGATTTGGCGCGCCCTTTCTTTTCCTTCCCGAGATAGTAGCGGACGGGAAGATTTTCCGGTGGCACCCTTTCCTCTGTAGGAAACGTCCATCGTGGCAACCATCAGAACCCGATCCCTGCTGATTACGATCGGGTCTTCCGCTTTGCGGGCAGGGCACACTTTTTTTTCTTCCCTCTCCCCTGTCGGTCCGCGTCTGTGTGTCAGGTCTTTTTTACGCTGACGCGAGTGTTTCTTCGACCGATGCGGGTTTTTTCTTTTTATTTGATGGAGAGTTAATTCTTAATATTTTTAGGAGAAAGCTCTCCGTCGCTTCTTCGTTCTTTTTTCATCTTTTGTTTCAGAGTCTTGTCTCTCATCCCAAAGCAGTCGGGGTCTTGTTCCCCCTTTCCCCCCCCTTCCCTTGTTCACACGAAATTACCCCCAATTTCCTTTCTCGCTAAGTGAGTCCTTCGGTGTCGGAGGCGGTCTCCCCTTCCCGGGCGTAGGTTGACCGAGCCTCCCCCTTCCATTTTTTTTTACGAGTTTTTCCGCGGCGTGGGCATCCTGTCCTGTAGCCTCGTTTTAGGTAGTTACCTGGCCATGAGGCTGGCATGAAAAGATCCTGCTAGGCACTGCCCGCCGTTTTTGCTGTTCTTTCCTTCTTTTGATTCTGTGGCCCGAGAGTTCGTGTCGTCCTGCGTTGATGTGGACAGCCTCTTCTACGCCGGGCTCTTTTTCCTTGCCGCCAGTTTTCCCGCTAACGGCTGCGTTGCATGAACCGGAGAACAGCGGGACTGCGGGGTCTTTCTTCTGTACTTATGCAGATGATGCTAAGCTCCTGGCAGCGACAGTTTCTGGAGTTCCCCTTTGGTGTTCCGCTGGCGTGTTGGCTCGCATATGCGGACCTGAGAGGTTTAGCTGTCTTTTTTCCCCCGGGACACCGCAGTTTTTCGTGGCTGTGCCTCTGACGTCCCCCTTCTTTTCCCCTTAACGTGTGGGCCCCCGATTTGACTTTCCGCAGTGTGAAATTGTTGTACTCCCCAAAGAAATCACCATGGGGCTTTGTCCTCTTTACTTTTTCCTTCTTTTGAGGATTTCAACACGGACGCGGCGTACCCTCGCGCCCATGTGATTGCTGGATCCCCTCCTCCCTTCCCATTCAGGAGTACATCCGCGCCCACCTTTCAAGCCTGTCTGGAAGCGATTCCCTTCTGAACCGCGCCCTGACCTTTTTCTTTCCAGACCCCCCCCCCCCCCATCACCGCTCCCCCTGATTTCCCGCCGCTGCCTTGACTCCCCCTACCCCCCACCGCGCAAATAAGAGAAATTGGAGTAGGTCCCTCGCATAAATCTGCATGCTCTTCCGCTTAATATGCCCCGTCCTTCCTCTTTTTTTTTTTGATCATTGGTCAGTTCACGCCTGGCAGCGTCTAATGCGCCACGTCCCTCACTCCTCTCTTTACTGTCACATCACTCTTCCCGTCCGTCCGCGGGCCACCCTTCTCCCACCGGCCGAGCCCCCGTTTCCTTTTGCCAGTCCTGCGGGCTTTTTTTTTTTTCCCAACTGGATCTTTTTTCGGTCCTGCATCGCGGCCCGTACCTTTTTCACTTCAGTAAAGTTGCCCGCCGCGGTACTCCCCACTGGAAGGTCCGCGTCGGTAGTGCCCTACTCCTTTTGAAGCGAATTATTGAGAGTAAAAGGCACTGTTTTTTGTTTTGTACGTTTTTTTTCGAGTTCTGATAGCACCCCACTGCACCCTCCGATACCCGACGGCTTTTCTTCTTTCCCTTACTGATGACACGCAGATGTTCAAACAGACAGGATGGTCCAGCCGTTTTCTCCCCAAGTAGCGTGTCCTTCTATCTTAATCGTCGTCGCGCTGGTGTCTCACTAAATCACAAGTCATCCCCAAGCAGCTTCGATCCTCGAACCCCCCCCCTTTTTCCTATTCCACTCTTGCGGACAGCCAGATGCCGTTGACCTCCGTCTCCTTACAGCCCCCAGATCCCACCCCCCCCCCGAGGATCCTCGTCATCTGGTTTGAGATGTGTCGGCGATGTACCCCCTTGCAGCGACCAGGCCGATCCCTTCATTTTCCCTTTCTTCCCTCCGCTACACCGATCTGCTTTACGGGTAAACCGAGCTCAACTCCTTCCCAAGCTCTTATTAACCTTACTCGTCAGTGCACCTTTTGGATCGCTAACAGAGCCGGCACAGTGCTTCTTGACAGTTGTCCTTCCCCCTCACCTCCCTCGACGAACTTCGGATACTGAAGTTTCAACATCGGTGTGTCGCCCGCCGGATCATCTTTTTTTTCCCACTTCGGACACCCACAGTTCGTGGCCCCCTCCCTCTACTTGTACTGACTGAACACACTGGTTTTTTGTGTAAACGTCCCGCCGATCCTTCATGTTTTTTCCCCGCCCTGTGCATTGTGCCTTCCCCAGACGCGGTTACCGTCGCCCTTTTATCCAGAGAACCCCCCTCACCGCCCCTGTCTCTTTCGACGGCGGTTTAGCTTTTTCCTTTTTTAGTAGGAGCCCCGGATCTCTTTTCCCCCTCTTGACAACGGCTGCCGTTCAGTGTTGATGTGTTGTCGACATCTGGGCAAAGCAGCCTCGGAACCGTTTCCTTTCCTAATAACAAGAGGAACTTGCGCACCCCTTGACAACGAGTGAACCTCACCTCCACTCGAGCCATGCCTGCCTCCCCAAGCGCCCATGACGAGTTGTACATCCCGGTGCAGCATCAACCCACTCTTTGACGTTTAGACTTCCCGACTACGGAAGAAAGACAGTCCTGATCAGACCCAAACAATGGCTCTTCAGCCAGGAACCAATCTGCCCTTTTCCTACTATTTTTGTGGTTGAGTCGTCTTTCCTTGATTTTTTTTTTATTTGTGGGCTGTTGTTGTCTGAGCAGTTTACTTCCGTCTTAGGAGGTCGTTCCCGAGATTGGTTTGGATCATCTGCACCGTTTTAGTCCCTAGATGCGGATCCTGTCTAGGAATACGATTAGGTAGGGTCTCCGAACGTCTTTGTCAATTTTGTTCGCCGTTCTTTTGGCTGTCTAGTCTAGGTACTTTCTCGATGAATTCTTTAAGCTGGCACCCCACCGACTTCGTCCCAAAGCGGTTCCCCCCCCCCCGACCGGGGAACCCCCCCAGACGAAGTATTTTTCCCTCGCAGCCTATTCCGTTCAGATGGCCCCCACCCGTCCGACAAGATCCTCCGAGTCGACTCGGTCGCGTTTCCTTCGTGTTTAACGTCTCGTTTTTCCCCCATGGCCCACGGTCAAAACGTTCTCCGGACGACCCTACGTCCTTGGTCCTGCGAGTTTCCCCCTTAAAAAGGTGTTACTTCTTTTGGACAAGTCGTCTTGGCTGTCCCACGAAACTGTCTTTGCCGGGACTTTTTTCTCCCCTATGTCGATCACGGCCGGGCCTAACACCCATGTTGAACTGAAAGAAGATTTTCCTGGACCAGTAACAAGCAGGTCCGGTGCCGTCTGCGTGGGGCCCGATCCTCATCGGGTCAGCATTTCTCCCTTACTTGAAACTTAGAGGGAAGGATGTTTTTCTTTGCACGCGGCGCTATAAACTCTTTTTCCCACAGGGCCTCTGTTAGAAGGAACTCCCTTCGTTACTGCTTTAGCGTCACCGCCCCCACGGCCTTCTCCGCTTTTCTCACGATCTTTGACTGATGGCCCTGAGTGCGGGGACTTTCCCTTCAATATAAATTTCTCTTTTTTTCCCCCCAAGGCATACTGGAGGTTCTGTTTTCCGTCTTGTGTGTTCCGTGAGGGGACTTTTCGTTTTCTTTCGATTTTTTGGATGTGTGTTCTTCTTCCCAGCTCTCTACGAACGAGGAGAAAGATCACTGCAATCTCACTGCGTCTTCATCCAGTGCCGCTTTTGTCTTGTTCGGACGCCTCCCCCGAAGCCTTCGGTACCTCCGCCTCTCTTTCACCTTTTTCCAAAACCCTTCCCCTTTTTTTCCCTCTCTCAAGTGCTTCGGCGGTGTCGGGAGGTCTAGGACGGCGAGTACTGAGGCCTAAGCGATGTCAGCCCCTGCACAGTTGTTTTTCCCTCCTCGGTAATCCCATGTACGGACTCTTAGGATAGGTAGTGTAGGAAATAATTTCCTCTCTTTGTCCTCCTCAAAGTCCCCTCTGTGCACGTGCCCGCCGTGAGTTCTTTTTTCCCCCCTTTCAATTTCGGCGGGTGAGGATGTGGTCCCTCGAGTTCCGTGACGCCTGTCTTCTTTTTTACCCTCTTTTCTTGAGTTGCCTTTCTGTTTCTTGGGCCACCAGTTCCTTTTTTGGCGAAGCTGCTTTTCATGAAAAACTAGCCCTGGAGACTTCGGGGGCTATATCCTCCGCGACATGCACTTTTCCCTTAGCTCCTTCCCCTCCAAGTATCGTTTGAAGAAAGTCGTTGTGGGTTTTTACTAGTTGGCTCAGTCTTCTTCTTTCCCTTCTAGGTTCCTTCGGTGATGAGTACCCCGAACACCGCAGGTCCCCTTCCTTTCGTCCAAGAGCGTTACTGTCAGTCTGTCTCCCGGGGTTTGTTGACGCCGTCAATAACCCACCCCCCCCCAAAAGGTGACATTGTGTTTTTGCTTTCTCCCCCTTCCCCTCTTGGCTATATTGATAGACCTTTTCTTCTTGTTATCTAATATTTTCCCCTGTGTGTTGTTAGCGATCCTACGAGGTCCTTACCGAGCGCTTTTTTTGATTCAGACCTACGGTAACCCATTCAGGCTTCCCCTCAGGCAACCGCGCATTTCCCCTGAGCTTCGGAAAAGGCTTCACGTAACCTGTGGACGGTGTTCTTCTCAATCCAACGCGGACCCCCCAGATTACGCCGATGACTCTTCTGGCAACTGATGAACACCCCATCATGTTCTCCTCAGTTTGTGTCGCGGAAATTTCCTTATCAATATCATTGCGTCCCCTTTCTTACCACACCCTCCGTTCGGTCTTGATATGGTTATCCCTTGCATCCTCTTTCCCTCAACACCCCACAACTTTTCTGAATTCGCTGTAACATCATCAGGACGTCACGGATTTTGCGGGAAACTCACCCTGGACTAACTGTTCAGATAAAAGTTTCACGGGCTCTGCCATCTCTTATTTTAGGCATTTCACATACTCGGCATCTTTAAGCCCCTGCCCAATAAGACGGACTTACCGTATGAACCAAAAAGACGCCTCATTCCCCCCCCCTTTAATTCTCTTCCGAGCGTAGCCCTCGTACGCCGTTCCTCTTTTCCCGACAATCCCCAAACTAACTTCCTTTCCCGCACCTTTTCTACTACTCTGTGGTTGTAAAGGTAGCGGTTAACCTCGTGCCAGCCTTCCCTGCAACAGCCGCTCCCCGTCTGACCTTTTTTCTCTACCCCCTCAGCTTGGCCAACCCTCATGACAAGCAGGTAAGACAGATCTTCCCCTTCTGCGTCTTTCTCCCCTTAGAGTATTTCGCGGCCCCCCCCCACACCGCCAAACCCGTTATCCCTTCTTTCCCAAATATGACAATCGCTGTGTCCTGATTAAAATCCGGCCATACGCTGCGCCCCGACTCCAACTCCTTTACGACAACCGCAAGCGGACAAGCAGACACGATAGGATCATTGGGTTAGTTTGTTAGTTCTGTAGAGGTTTTTGAGAAAAGGCTTCGAGTTTTTTCACCTGGAAGCTAAAAACGATCTGAGACGGGTGCGACCCCCCCCCAAGCCGCGCAGAGAGCTCCGTCCCATCTGCATGCCCGGATCCCCCAACCTCCCCTTGAAACAGTGCACACTTTCCGTACTGGTCCAGGTGACCCACTCGACCAAATTGGTCCCCTGTAAAACCCATGTTTTAGCTTTGACTGCTTCTCCGCCCTTATCCCCGTGGCCAACCTCCCATCAGTGGGACAGCACGAATCACTTTTCCCGTCCACCTCTTTTGGCGTTGGAAACGTAAAGGCCAGATGCGATGCTTCCACCTTTTCTCCCTCCGGTGCGTCAGCGTGTCCGTGGCGTTAAAACCGTCTCTGCAGAAGTTACCTAGCTTTGACAATCTGCGAACCGAAGTCAGACCCGGGTGATTCTGTTGGGGTTCCCCCCATCCTTTTGTTAGTAGTCTCGCATTACGACGTATCCACCGGTACCTGGGGTCCCACCCCCCTTTTTTCTTGATCGTCGGTTGTTCCTGTGTCGTCCCCCTAGGTCACACACTCCTGAATTCCCCATCGAAAAGGGGGTTACTCCCTAACGGTCCCCACGTTACACAATCAGTGAATTCCCGACGCACCCAGGCCGGTCCCCCATTCCCCTGAGCGTTCCTTTTAGACTCCTGTGCCAGCTTCATCCCCACTCCCTTCCCCCTCATCGACTAAGGACGAAGTTATGCTACAGATCCACCACCAACGAACCCTGGTGCAGGACCCCATCTTCATTTGTTGTTGTGATATATGTGTAAGGACTCCCGTTCCCCCCCTTGGTTGTGTGGTTTTAGGACGCTAATTAGTCATCGACCGTCACGAGGCCGTTTTGCCGCGAACCGGGAGTTCACTTCCAACGCGCTTTCCGTCTTTTAATCCGAGTTTTTCATAATGACCAGTTGTAACGTCTTCCGCCTGGTCCCTTTCTTCTTTTTTTTCCCATGCGCGGATTGATTTCGGCACGCTTATTCCCATTCCCCCCAGTTTAGTAAGTAGAATTTGTGACACCCCTGTGGAAGTTCATTCAACTCCCCTTTCCTTCCGCATACCTGTAGCGGGAAACCCGGCTACAGAGCACCCCTCTGTCCGTCCTTTCAGGTAACTGGCAGCGTCGTGGTGCCCAACCCTGCCCAGAGGACTACATGTCGCGGTCCTCCCTCATATGGGAATGGACTTCCATCAACCATTTTTTCTGTACTGTCTTTCCCCCTTTCTTGTTTGCCGCCGTGGACCGATGTCGATCCGGTCTTATCCCAGGCGGAAGACCTTCTGAGGTCCTGTTAGGACTGGCCACGCCCTTAAAGGTCACGGCTGCGTGTGGGTCCCCCCCTTTTGAACCTATCCCTAATCGTGTTCAGCCGCGGAAGGGCCCCTTTTCCATTCTCCCCATTTGACGTTGTCGAGGCTCTTCCCCCTTAAAAGCCTGATACTTTAGCGGAAGGGAAGATGTCCTCCCCCCTCCTAAGTCGTCCGCCTGGCATCCCCTACATCCTCCTCCATAAACCTTCTGACGGCGATAAGATCGGGTTATTGTTTTTGCTTCCCCCTCCCAAATCTTGCAGAGCCCACAACGTTCGGGGTCCCCTTCCTTGTGAAGGAGGGCCTACTCGTTGAGTTTCTTTCCCGAAAGATGACGGGTGTGTTGTTATTGATGGTTGCGAGTATTCCTGCTATTATAGAGTAAGAGGAGTCCCTTCTCCAGCGAGGCGTCTCTCTGGTCGTTCACCGTGGCCTTTCTCTTTCCTGAGTTTAATTTGCTCAGCCAGAAGCTTCGGGTATCGGCGGTTCTATATTCCCTCCTTCCCCGGGACACAAAAATTTTTCCCATCAAGTCTTCCTCCGGTCAGGTTGTTCTCTTCCGGTTTCATCCCCCTTCATGAGGCGTACGGACTCAGACCTTTTTCAGACCTTCAAGTGTGCGAGTTAACGCCTGGGAATACCTTCTGGATTCTGTCCAAGTCTCCGTCGTGATTACCCCTGGCCGAGGATTTTTTTTCCCCAGATTCCTGATGGCGGAAAGTGCCCGACGTGAGCAGCTTGACCTCCTCCTTTTTTCGTGGATTTTTTTTTTGTTGCACCCACCCCCCTCTTCTTTTGATTTTCTTTTTCCCTCTTATCTCCCGCCTGCTGTTTTGCTTGCTTGGCCGAAGTGGGCGAGGGCTCCTCCAAATTTGTGCGCTTACGAGGAGACGACTTTGGTCCTCCCTTCCTCATTTCTCCTATTCATTCTTAAGAAGTTCCCTTTTCGACAAGTTAGATGCTTTGATCCTTGTTTGTTCCTCTTCAGGTTCTCAGGCGCTGACAGGCGGGAAATCGTGTTTCTTTTTTCTTTCTGGACTTTCACACCGCAGGTTTCCCCTCCGTGAGCACGATTTCCCCCCATTCTTGTAAGAGTGCGAACGGGCGCGGATTTTTAGACGAAGTCTTTTCCTTCGAGAATCCGCCATCCATTGTTCGAGAGTGTACTCTCGTCTTGTTATATCTCTCTTTCACTCGTTGTGAGTCTCCTCAGACGATACACGAGCGCCATGTGATGGTCCTTTGTCTCGCTTTCCCACTCGTCGTCAATCCGGCCTGCCCCCCCAGCCGGGCCTTTCCCCGTTAACTTAACCTGTGACCTGCGGTGGTTTTCTTTCCGCACACACCGCTAACTTCCCGCCCTCTTTCTTGCGCTTCTCTCACTCGGCCACCCCCCAAACGACGTGCCCTCAGAAAGTGTCTGTCCCTTTTGCATTTTTTGGTTCCCCCTTCGGATCGCCCAGAAGTAGGTTCGTAGTTTCCTTTTCACTCAAGCCCTCCTGACACTGCGGCACTCCCACAGAAGACCTTTCCCCCCCCCTCCTTCAGTCACCGGAACTTAGGGCCACTCAACCCTCCCCCTCCCACCGGTAATCCCTTTCCCATATGAATCCTGGGCACTTTTTTCATTTGTTCTCCCCCTCCTTATAGATTCTTTTCCAGAACTACGAACTGTCAGACTTCCGCAAGGTATCAAGCAGCCTGTACTCGTACAATTTCTTTTTCAGTCGTTTCCCTCCAAGGACGCTCTCAGAGGACCGCCTTCCCGACCCCCCTCCGATGAGATAGATCCTGAAACTATGGGTTGTCCCCCCCTAGGGGAATTTCCCTCTATCCCCCAGAACGAGACCCGACGGCTTATTCTGAGCGACCTTTCTGTTTTCCTTTCCCAGGATGAACGACGAATTTCAAGAATCCTTCTCTTCTTATTTCTAATCGTCCTTTGAGAGCTGGAACTCCCCACCCAACCCCAGCTTCCTTATTTTCTCAAACTCCCTCCTGTTTCCAGATTCCCCTTACACACCGACGAGCCCCCCCCAGTGGACTAATACTATGGCCTTTGCCCCTCCCGCAAACTCTTGCCCCAGATTCTTCATTTTTTTGGGAATTTGTAGCGGTGCGCGACCCCGGAACGAATCCATTCCTGCTCCCCTTCCCCAAACAGATTTTTTTCCGTCACCTCCTTTTCCACCCCCAGAAGGTCCGTCCTCTTCCCTGCGGTCTCCCCCCCCCCTCGTCGGTCGAGTTCCAAAGCAGCGGCCGTGACCTTCTTGCTTGGTCCATTCCAGTGGAACGGCCCCCCATGTCCTGTTTACATTGCAGTCAACTCGGTGGTGAGCCTTGGACCGCACCCCTTTCCTTCCCGATCAAGGACTCCTTGTCCCTGCTCCTTTTCTGAAAAGCGTCCCCCCCCCCCCCCCCCCCCCCCAGGGATTGATGAGGCATCTCCCTCATGGCGTCTATTTTTTTCCTTTTGTTAAGGTTAACCCAAGACGCTCCCCGTTAACCTTCGACCCTGCCCCCGAAAAGACGACTCCCCTTTTCTTCGCCGGGTTCCGGTCTTTTCTAAGGCCGAATTGGAGTGGATGACCGTTCCCCGTTTTTAAAACAGCGAGTCCTTGTCCCCCCGTTCTCTTTGTTGACGGGTTCTAGAGGGACCGCAGCCTCGCCGGGAACCTCGACCAGGCGCCCCCCTTAGACCACGTGACAACGACGTTCCTGATCCCGACGACTTCAGCTAGGCCCACGGCCCCTGCTCTTGCCTTCGGCCTTCCCGGGCAGCTTTCCAGTTTCCTTCTACGAATGCCTCATGAAGCAGTCCTGATCCTTCAACCCCAAAAGACATGGTGCCCCCAGATCGTTGGAACAC
>Ga0179593_1550887_pt1 | contig 15678 bp, 13 predicted proteins | sample CZODoug2_1_08_16_FD_185931 | JGI IMG/M metagenome (GOLD analysis project Ga0179593, IMG submission 185931) | Vadose zone soil fungal communities from Angelo Coast Range Reserve, California, USA - CZODoug2_1_08_16fungal (PacBio error correction) | ecosystem: Environmental > Terrestrial > Soil >... | reverse complement strand
GGGAGTTGCCCGCTATAAGTTACGTCCTCCCCTCCCGTCTTTTCTTCGTACTCCAACGAAAAATTATTTAAGAGCAAAACGTCTTTCATCCTCCCTTCCAGTGCGAGATTTCTCAAGGGAGACAGTTCTTCGAATGAACCATTCGATAATCCCCCGCGTTCTTTTCTTCTGATCCGCCTAGGAAGACACCTTTCTCCTCAGCCCTCGCGAATTCGACGTGTTCATGCTGATGAAGGTTTTGACCTTCCCCGGTTCAGGCGGCATTGAGAGGTTCCCCCTTTCGCTATACGATTTCAGAGACCCATGAGACAAATTGAATTGAAATCCGTCCATTGCGGAAAGAGGCCTAAACGGGGTTCCAGGGAAAGGCGGTCTTCTCAAGAGAGCTTCCTTTCTTCCCTTCCTCTTTTTTATGACTGATCAGCACGAGACCTCCCCTGATTCGTAGTTCACCCCAATTCATGCGTGACTCACCAAATGTGCACGAACCATAGAGATTCCCTGCCCTTCCTTTACCCAGCCCGAACGTACCATTCCGTTGCCCGAAGCTTTTATTCCTAGTATGATTCAGAAAGCTCCACACATCCTGGCGCCATAGCTATAGCCGATACCCAATAAAGGTGACCCCTCTTAGATCTTTCTCCTCCACTCTGCAACACGAACCTGACAGATTGTTCCCAGTTCAGCCACCATGCTATATTTTCATTTCCCCCCCCCTCCCAGGAGAGCCGTCTTCTAGATAGACGCGTTTTAGGACTCTTATTACAAGTTGTATTGTTTGGAGGCATCTGAGAGTGGTCGTATCCTTCAGCCGATACTCCCTGTCGGCGTGCGGGCGCCCGTTTGCAAATGTCCCCAGATTCCGAGCTCTTTCTGAGCATGCGAAGCCCCGGCTTTCACACTGCTCGAACCTGATTCACACGCAGATCCCAGCTCGGTCACGAGACCCGTGCGCGCCGGGACCTGCCCCTGTTTTTTTTTTGTACGTTTCTCTCGAAGTAGGAGGCCGCCCCCCAGATTCTCGCGCTGAGAAACCCAAGTTTTGGCTCTTTACCAAGAGCTATACTCAAGCGCTGGTAGAAGTCCCCCCCCTTTTCTCAGTGGGTCTCAGAGGGACGCTCGCTGTTACTACCTTCTGAAACTTTCCCAGAGCCTTCCCGATGTGTAGCTCTCTTCGCCGCTTAGGCCACTTCTCTAAAACCCCTCCTTCGCCGAAGGTTCGATCGATCTCGCTTTCCCAGAGATCAATCGCTGGCCGGAACGTACGCTGAGATGACGCGCCCAGATGCGATCTTACCGAGACCCCCGAATCCCCCCCCTCCCCGGGGATCGCCCCGACAGCTTGCGATCGGGAAAGGAATCGTCCCCACAGTTTCGCCCTCGGCCCCTTCCTGAGCCCTCGTACCTGGAATCGATCCCTCCAGAACCTCATCGACGCTTGGAGCGATTTTTCTCTTCCCGCACCTCTTCTTGTTGTATATAGTGTACTCATTATACGCTTTGTGAACTTCGCGAAGTGGCTTTAGCAGGGGGAATCCTTCGTTAAAGAGCCTCTTTTCCTGTCCCTTTGGTCCCCTAGCGGTTGCAGGTAAAACCGTCTGGGTATCTGCGCAGCACAGATTTCTCCTTTCGCTGTCTCTTGCTATAATCGTTCGCTGATGTTCCTCGCTTTCCCCTCGAAGAACCGGTCCATCCCCCCCCCCTCTTCCGGTGACCCTTTTAGAGATTCTTTTTTGATCGGAACCACAAAGCCGCTGCGCGGGACACACTCGTTTGAAACCATTCCCTTCGCCCTTTTTCAGCACTCCAAGATTATACCACCGGGTTCGGAGTCTGCATAAAAGTCAATCAATACCCAGAACTCCGTCCCTTCCTCTCAGTTTCCAACATCTATGCGCGATGAGCGCGCTACTTTCCACCATCGTCACCAGTCCCATCGAGACGCTACACTATGCCCTCCTCCGAGACCTGTGACCAGTAGAGTAAATTTTGTTTGGTGCGGCATTCGCGCTTTTGCGCGTAGTTTTTGAGATTAGTTTCTCCTCGGATATCCCCTCTGGATTCCCTCGATGACATACATCGACGGTTGTTCCTCTTTCAGCGGCAGAATCTCATTCGGAATCGGAAAACACTTCCCCCCCCCTCTTTTCCTCTTTTTGGTTGTAGTAGAGTGTTGAATCTCTTTAGTCAGTTGTGGACGCTGGACACCCCGACGATTACTTACTCCTTGTATCATTCCGCGAGGAAATCGTCCGTTTTTACGAAACTCAAACTGCGCGCACTGTCCTCTAATGCCCCCTGACCCATACTGGGGAAATCCCGGTCCGTTGTTGCTAGTTCTGCTCCCTTTTGTTGCCGGTCGCGATTTTTCCCAGCTCCTTTCGCACATCTACTGCGAGTACCAAATGGTAAATGGAAGCTTAGGATCTTATTCGCTAATTGTGATTTTCGTATTCCTCCTCTTCCCTTCGGTTTTGGCTCGGGGGACTTCAATTGAACGCTTCGGCCCTTTCTCCGAAGTACGGTGCCGCTTTTTGAGCTCGGGTCTGTCTGATGGAAGATCCTGTCCCAGGACCACCCGCGCTTCCTGGAAACTGTCGCCCCCTTCTCTTCGCCTTTCACATCTTCTAATACCCTCTCTTCTCCGCCCGAGAAATATCTTCGTTCCCCTCGATGATTTCTTTTTTCAATCCCCCCCAGGCGAGGGACGGGTCTGGTGTACAGTTTTTGGCGATCCCCCATACCGCAATCGCGATTTGTCTTTCCCCGCCGGCCCGAAGAAGACTACTTTCTAAGGATTCGACCTGCCTACTCGAATCATTCGGTACCTTGTGCTGAGACACACGATGTAGGTTCCTCCTCCCTGCCCCCTTCTACAAAGCTTAGAGTAGAAGATGGTAAGCGATCCCTCCGCGTCCTTTTGAGCGATTTCTGGTCTCTTTTTAAAGGGAATTTCTCCTTTTGACCACCAGGGCATTCTGCGATAAATTGTGGTTCGGCAGATACAAGTACTCCCCCGGTATTTTTCTCGGTAGCTGTGATTCTGGTCTCGGTGGCTCGTATCCGTGGCCCTCTATTTTTCCAAGTAAGAGCTCGAGTAGTACGTCCCATGTCGGAAAAGGGCTTTTTCTGGCTAGGTCTTGAAGTTTTTACCGCTTTGCGCGACGTCCCCAGATTTCCTTTTGTTCCTGACCTCGAAGCTATCAGGGGAAACCTGAAGCTTTCCTCGTTTCAGTTCTCGAGTGGTGGACCTGAGCATATCCGCTAGCACTTTGTTCTCAATGGGTATATTCGCGAAGCAGCTTGGAACCCTTACATATCAGTTCTTATAGAAAAAGATCCCCACTTTCCCTCCCCTGAGGATTCCCGAGCTCTTCTAGATGTCCTCTGTCTGAAGGAGCATTCCTCGTGACAAGCTTTTGCCTCTTGCGAGTTGTGCTCAGTTCGAGCCTTTTGAAGGAACCATCCTGACCTTTCTCCTCCTCTATTCAATGAGCTTACCCTCTCTTTTAACGTGCCGCTGCCTAAGAACGCCGACTGGTGAGGAGATATTTGCTGATCTTAGCGATCTCCACTTCGGACCCTTTAAAACCTGCGTCTCCTGCTTCTTCCAGCCTCTACCCGTCCGGTGCCCTTTTAGCGATTTGCCTAAGGGTGTCGCCCTTTTCCCGGCTGTTCCTTCCTGGTCCAAGAGATGGTTTGAGAATGTTTTATGTGATCTAGTTGGAACCTTTATTGGGTTATTGCAGTAGATTATGTCTCCTTTTCTGTTTCTTCTTTTTGTCCTGTATAGGTACAAGATGCTAATGTCTTTCGGTGCAGTGCGGTTTTTCAACTTATACGCACATAGCCCTCTATGCTTTTCCTTTTTTATTTGCTGGAAAATGTTTGCCCCGTACGGACCTTCCCCCCTCGAATTCCGTGATGTAGAGATCTATGCTTAATTACCCTCATTTTCCCCTGCCTTTTGCGCGCGTGGCCAAGTGTGTATTTCCCGTCTTAAGATTTCCGAAAAGGACGGTAAACCAGTTCTTTCCGCGTGTTCTATTTGCACGCCTCCGGGACATATGTTGCTCGAAAGCCCCCCGCGGCCCCGAGTAAGTACTCTGAACCCCGGAATTCGAAAACTTCTCCTAGCCTGAAACGCGGCGGTGGACTCTTTTTTCGCGGCTCTTGCCGTGCTTATCTCTACTCCTCTGACCCTGAGAGCTTGGCTCATACACTGTCGCCAGTGATAACCTGGGACTCGTTTGCACTGGCCGTGATGCAGGACCTGACCCCCGCCTACGTCGTTAAATCTACCGATGCTGATCGCCCCTGGTTACCGTAAGACAATCCTTTTCCTCCAGGTCGCAACTGATAGAGGAATTTTATCCCCATCTCTCTCTTGTCGCTAATCGTGTTTTTATACTCCCTTTTATCGACGCCCCCCTTCTATGAGGGTAAAGCTCTCACTCCCGAATAAACATTCTTTTTTCCTATCTACTCTCTTCCGGTCCTGCATACAGCGAGATTCTCCTTTCTTTGGAAGAAGGGGACACAATTAGATCAGTATTTTCCCCTGCACTGTATCGATCCGCCAGAAGACGTCGCTTTACTCCATCTTTCCCCTTTCCCCCCAAAAAGCGTTTCTGCTCTGAAAAACGGTCCGATTCCTGTTACGAGTCGAGCTCCGCGGGCCAGGGAGAGCCATCCCTCCGACGCTTTCTCTGCGTTCGACCAACCGAGTCCAAGCATGCGGTTAGTCCCGCGTGCTTAAATAGTACTTAAAAGGTGTTCAATGTCGTCGGCTTCCCTCCCCTATCTTTTTCACCTAAGCCCTCTTTGAGGATTCAGCAAGTGATTCGATAGTTTTTTCCCCGTCAAACTTCTTTCCCCGCACAAATGAATTTCAGTCACAACCGGATTAGGCCTATCCCTAGTGCATCCTTACCGCCACATAACTCGTGTAAAATAATACAGACATTTCTCTTAACTTCCTAACACTCACAGGAGCATGACCACCATTCCCTCCCCCCAAAATCCACCCTTTAGATCACATCCCATTCCCTCCACTTCTATTTGAATAATTAGCCTGTCCCCTCCTCCCCCCCTTATCCTAGTCCGGATGCCTCCCGGAAGGGATCCGAGCGAATCAAGGAAGAACTTGCGTCCCTTTGGATTTTTTTTGGAGTTCCGAGGATGATCTTTTTTAATAGCAATCTCCCAGTCCTCTAATCACCGTTTCCTTCTTTTGATGGCTAATTCGTTACAGCTCTCTCGCCCTTTTTCTTCGATGAGCCTGCGCTCTTCCGCGGGTCCCCCTGTCAGTTCCACAACTTCTCTCTCCCAGATCTCGGAAAGCCGGCCCTTCACCTCTGCGCGCGAGGATTCTTACAGTCTTTGATGTGGCGGCATCGTTTTCCTTCCTCCTCATCGGAGAGACTGAGACCCAATCTCAGACGGTAGCCCCCCATTCATCCCATTCTATTTCGAACCAATCTATCTGGGCCAAGAGTGGTCGCACCAACCCAATAGAGTTCACTGAATTCTTCGGGCCGTTCCGCGTGCCTTTCCTGAGACAGATGTACTTCCCGAGATTCCGGCCTTCTGACGTAGCCGCCTGACAAAAATTCACACCCAATGCGCACGAAGGTTCGACTCTCATCTTTCGTAATGAGCGCCTGGTCCAGGGAAACCTTCAGAGAGCGGCCCCCCTCTCCCTTCATTACTAAAGAGGACACTTTGCCGCCTCGATCCTGTCTGGATTCCGCAATCCCCTGAGAGGAGCTTAATGTTCCTCCTCGATATTAGTGATCGACCTTACGATGCCCTCCCCTTCTTCCACTTACGCGACCCGTCAGGGTTCCAGCAAATTATCCCCTCGCGTTGAGAAGGCTCCCATTGTATTTTGACACCGTCCGATCGCTTTGTGTCCTCCCTCTCTCACTTACCTGAATGATAGAGCCCGTTTCGAATTCTCCCTTTAGTAGAAGTTTCGATCCGCGGGTAGAAGCTTTTTCTTTCTCCTTCTTTGGCCGCCCGTTTTACTTTCCCCCAGGGCGGGGTGGCTTTTAGAAGACTTCCGTCTCTTGATGATGTCTGCGGCCGAAATACCCTTCTGTGCTAGGCTAAGTCAAGATCCGATTCGGGACGATATTTTTATCCCCGACTCGACTCTCCGCATGAATGACGAACACTCGCGGGAACCCGAATTCTTACCCCGCCGTAGTCAGTTAAATCCCTCTCTCACAACCCTGCTCCGTCGGAGGATATCATAACTAAGAATTTAACCACCCTTTTCCCCCCGACGAATCCCGTCTCCTCCCTTAGAAACATTCTTATAGCGTGATGTATCTCGCATTGCCCACCATCTTTTAAACCACTTTTCCAATCGCGCGCGAAACCCCCCCCCCTGCCCCGATTCCTATATCGGTTCCGACGTCTTGTTGTTTGCATTTCCGCTTCCCTTTTCTCGATTTCTCTCCTTTTACCTGAGCGTTTTCAATTTCATTGCGCGTTCAGACATCCTGTCTTCTCTCGTTCATTGCGCCTCCTTCCTGCCCTCTCGTTCGAAACAATTTTCCATATCCGTGTTGTTGTTGAGATTGATTTTCTCGATTGCGGGCGTTTACCCTCGTCTGGCCTTTTACGGCCTCTTTTCTGTGCGCCCCTATTTTTAATTCCGCGCAGTGGATTCCGAAATCTCACTTCCTGCGGCCCATTTCTAATTTCCGCCCCCCCCCTGACCTACGGAGAGAGGTTCAAACCGAACTTGCGTCCTCTAGCCCCCCCGCGCGCCCATGTTTGTGGTATTTTGGACGAGATTGGTCCCCGCGCGCCCGAGATCTGCGATTTTAAACCTCTCGGAACTGGAAGATGCGATTAGAGTTTCGTATTATATTACCTGCCGCCTTTTCTCCCGTCCGCGATTCTTTATTCTTTGTCGGGCTGGGATACGATCGGTTACCTGATCCTCTCTCCTGTGTAGAGGTGCAATTCGGACAAACCGACCGACGGAATAAGGATCCCCCCCGATAGAGGCCCTAGTACGGTGTCGCCGAGTTCCTTAGCCCTTCGATTTCCTGGACAGATACTCCTGCGACATAAACGCTCGGAAACGTTCGTAACGGAGTTTTTTCCCCTTGCGCGGAGATTCCCCCCTTGACCGAAATCATCGGAGATTTTCCCCGCCTAGCGAAAGACAATTCCTCGCTGGCCTTCTAGGCGCGATCATTCTGTCCCCTTTTTTCGAGCGAGAACCCCTGCGGTGCCCCCTGAGTCCATGTCGCCTCTTCCAAAACGACCGATTTGGCCGCTGATACCCTCGTCTTGAAGAGGTTCGTTGTCTTAAGGAAGCGGTACACCCTTGAGTGCCTCGGCTTTTTTCCCCCCAACGTCCTCAGGTTTCTACCAGCTGATCTCTCAGGGTGTCAAAGTGATTTATGGATCCTGTGGGCCCTTTTCTCTTACTCCCCAAAAGATGGAGAGACCTTACTTCGGATAGTCTCGAAATTCTGATTCTTCTTCTCGGATGTTCGGTCTTTCTTCTCTCCGTTATTCTCGCGCATCGCGGGCTATCTTCCTGTGTCTCAAAGAACCTCAGTCTCGGTGATCTTCCCCCAGGAATCTGTTAAGCGACCCCCGGTTGGCTCCAGTCGCAGAGTGACTCGAGCCCCCCGGCTGGATTTAATGGTTTTCCCTATCACTCATCTGTGATTTTTAACCCTCGCCGGAAAGCTTCTCCGACCTTCTCCCGCTTGCCGCCCTGCAGGCAGGTCCTTTTTCCCTTCGTTCGTTCCCTCGCGAGCATCCGGTGCAGGCAGCCAAAGCTTTCTCTGCGAAGTTTTTTTAGAGAATTTCAAAAGCGTGCCCTGAGGCGACGGTCATCGATACCTTTTTTTTGAGCTCCCTCTTCAGGTGAAAGCCACTTCAGCAGACCGTTTTCGCTTATCTTCTACTGAGCTCTTACCTGCTTGGCGGAAACTCCCAACCCACAGGTCGCATGGATTACCTTCCCAGCGTTCTTTGAGAGAGCTTTCAAGTTCCTTCCTTTTTTCGCAGTGCTCCTAAGATGCAGGTTTTGAGCTTCCCTTCTGACTATCTCAGTAAAGCGACTTGGTGTTGAACTATGTGATCCTCTTTGGACCCCTGGGGGGCTCTATGACGCATTTCCCTATCTCCTATGCCCCTTTCTTCTGGGAGGATTTCTTTTTAAGTTCAAGACGTTTCTTGCTTCTCAAATTTTATTGTCGTTCTTTGGCCACGGTCCTTATAATTTACCCGATGGGCTTTCTGAAAGCCATTTTCGTCAAAGCAATTGACACTTTCTTTCCTGACTCAGTGAATCCGCTTGAGACGACCTTTGTCCTTCCTCCCTACTCGGTATCAACTTCTTTCGTGCGAAAGCCGCCTCCATTTCCACCGTGCTTCGCAATGTGGCCGAGGCGTGAGACCCCCGGTCGCTACCCTTCTCTTCTGAAATCGGAGGGCCATCTCGCGGCACTCTTTTTCTCGCGACGTTTCAAAACCGTTTTGATCTACACGCGTCCCTGTTCATAAGCCTTGTGTTGGACTCTGAGGCTTCGAGGCATTGGCTCTCTTGACGGTCCGCTTTACGCGGAACAGCGGGTGTCTTTATCTGTGCCCTTGCGAGAAATGTTCTTCCTCCACGAGGGAGATCGTAATTTCCTTGCTACGCCTTACCGCAGACGGATTTATCGTTTATCTAAATCGAGATCCTTTTCCCGTACGCCGAATTACCCGCCCCCTATGGGAGGGATGAGTCTCAATGACTCTTTTCACTTATCCAAACCTGAATCCCATCCCTGTTGTATTACGAACTTTCTTTTCCGAGATCAGCCCTTCCCTTTTTTGAGTTTTTAAGGACGGCTTTAACCCATTTCGCTCCTCCTCTACCCTCTTTGAATAGATACCCCCTTGTTTTCCTGCATCCCGGCCGTGAGAGATTTGGAGAACTTTGGCTTTAACTTCTTAAGCAACCAGATGTCCCCTCACTTCTAAGTTCAGTCCCCCTCCCAGCGAGCCTCCTTCGCCGCGAAAGCCTCGCGTCCACCGCTGTTCTGTTTCATGCTGATGAAAAATGAATTCGCTCTTATTCCAGTTCCTTGACTTCTCGGTCAGCTTCCGCAGATGGAGTCCCATTTCCTCTTCCTCTCCCGGGACGTTTCGTTTTGAAATGTAACAACGCGGAAAGCCTGGTCCCCTCTTCCATGCTGGACCTTTCAGGTCAACTGGACGGGAACTTTCTGCAAGCCTGAGCGATTCTTTCCCCTCCTCCCTCTTGTGATTTTTACTATCACGGAGCTAAGCCTTTATTTCTAGTTTTCTTCCAGTAAACCCTTTTCCCCCTTTGCCCCGACACTTCCTTTCACCCATCTTCCCCCCTGATGAGCCATCTGGCTCTTAAGCCGAACCGCCCCCCCCCCCCCCTTCCTTCCTAAGTTGAAAGAAGATTTTAATCACTTAATAGAATCCTCCCCCCCCCCCGGCATACCCTATTTAAATCGAGTCTACCCCCAAAAGGTCCCGTTTCAACATGTTTGAAACTCTCCACTTCCTCAATGACTTTCAACCTTCGCACTCAAAATGAACATATCTCGGCACCTTTCCCCCCCGGTAAGCAGTTTTATTTTTTTCTACGCATCAAGCGCTGGAAGCCGGCTTCGTACCTTGGGTTTGGAGACTCCCGTCTGCTCTTTGCCATTATCAGCCGATAACATCACCCTTTTTTGTGATGCCTCCATTCTCGGGGGGGTGGTCTGGGCACACCGACGCCACCTTGTCGCGAGCCGCCACACGTCCCCTCCCCCCCCCCCCCCCCCCCCCCCCCCTCCCTTAGATCACCCTTCTCCCGCATTTCCCCCCGGCATAGCCAACCCCCACCACGAACTCCCCCAACCCATTCCGAGTCCTTTCGTCCCCTTCCCCTGAGGGCCTACCTTTTTGCCTAATCGCTCGTCCGCAGTTTTCGATGGCTTTTTAAATATTTTCCGACTTTTTCGGAGAGTTCTGCAGGCTGTCGCTCCCCCCTTTTTAGAAACATTCCCCCACCGTGGTCTTACCAAGAGTTGCCCGCGTACCCCAAGAAACCCCCTCGACTCCTCAGCTTGGTCCGCTTCCGCGTTTTGTACATTTTTTCGCGGCCTTAGATAGTAATGCCCCTCTGAGTTGGAGATGACTTCGCGGACTCCTCCGAGACCACCCCCCCCTTTATCCCCTGAATGTTCGAGATCTCGCCTTTTCCGCCCCCTCCATAGCCCCCCTTTCACTGACGCGATACCAGAAACTACTTCCCCCCTTAGAAGACTCCCTCCGTTGGTCTGCTCAAGCCTGAGAGGAGTTGGACGATTTTCCCAGTAATAGATTTTGGAAACATTTATTTTCCTCCTTCTCAGATCCATTAGCCTCTCCATACTCCTATGCAGGCTTCCAAGAAAATTTAATCGACGTTTTTCGTCAAAGTGTAGTTAGAACTTCCACTATTCTTTTTTAGAACAAAGTTAGTCCATTTCCGGTTCATGTTTTCTGAATTCATTCCCCGCGTCTAGTGCTTTGTACCTGGGGGTCTCTATGGTAGACCAAGTTTCCCCCCTCTTTTCCCCCCCCGGTTCCGTTTTTTTTGGACCAAGAGCCGGGGGACAGGCAAATCCCTGCCGTGGTTCTCGAGAAGCAGTCCTAGCTTTGTAGATGAGATTGATACACCTCAATTTCTATAGAAAATAGGTCCTTTAACGAGTATTTCCAGTCGCCGCGCTTGCCGGTCAAGAAGGTCTCTCTCTTCCCTCAGATTTCCAATCGACCCCCCCTCGCGCGGGGGCAACTTAATCTACCCCCCCCTTCTCCTTTCCCGCATACACGATCCCACATCGTGCTGCTCTTCATTTTTTTCAAAGAATCCTTCCCCCCCTTTCCTTAACGATTCCCCCCCCCTCGCTTCCAGTTCATCTTTATCACTTGAATGTTTAGCGCTGAAGGGCCGACCCGCGCCCAAAGGAAAAATTTCCTTTTCCAACAATCTGAGCCCCCGCCCCCCAGATTCAGAGTAGGTTTCCGCGCTCCGTGTTGTGGCTGATTCCCCCCCCGGGCGTGTTCGAGATTCTTTGCTCTTGATATTTGGCATCCCACGTACGCGGCTTTCTCTTATGAGGAATTCATTCCGGCCTGTATCTATTTTTTAAGAGGACAGAATCTTCTTTTCGTCCTCTCAGTTCCCCAAACATCCTCTCTTCATACTCCCCGTTTCCTGCTAGATTTTAGCCGATCTCGGCGCGTCCGATTTTTTTTTTCCCCGACGATAGGTGCGACTCAATTTCCTCTAGGAAAATCCAGCCTGGATACCACTTCATACACCTACTTCCCCCCCCTTGCACGAAGGTTCCCACATGACATACCGGGTGCCACCCCCCATATTTGCTCGTGGCGGGTTTTCTAATAGTTAGACGCTATTTTCAGGTGTCCTCCCTATGGGGAACTCGAGGGTTTCTTTTTGCGACCACCTACGAGCCGTCTAATTTGTGGCGGAACCTTCATGATGGCTCTGATCTTTCCCTTTGAGTGTCCTTTTCTTTTCTTTGACTCTCCGCCTCCGTTATTATTTTTGCCTCTGGATTCAGTGACTTTGCCCCCCTAGTATTCGTTTCATTCCCTCAGGCGGTTCCCCTTTTTTGAAGCCGCTTCGCGTCCCCCTGCGGAATCCGGCATCCCTTCTGAACTGGCTACTCTTTTCGAGCCATCAGCGTCTTTCTTTTCAGACCCATCTCCATCCTAAAGATTTACTCTTTTTTCAGTAACACCTGCTCTTTCCGGTCGTTTAACTTCCCCCCCCGAGAGGAGAGTCCCCCCTTTTAACCCTAGCGATTTCTCCACATTGTCTTCAAGCCTTCTCTCAACCCTCCCAACACTATTCCTTTCGACAGCCGTAGAGCCCTGACTCACCCGTGTATCTCGAGACACTCTTCTTTCTTCGAAGACCATCCGGCGCCCCTTTCCCCAACGCGGCTCTTAGAATTTGTTTGAATCGATGTAGATTCCTTTCGTCTGTTATGCTCGTCTTTTCCTCCTTCAATTACTGTGTCAAAGATCGATTCCGTCCCTATAAAAGAATACTTCTTTTATTGTGATCCCACGATACTTACTATTAGGTCTTTTCTAGTAAGAATCTTTTTGACTTCTTCTTCCTCTGGCCAGCTCTTTACGTTCAAGGTCAAAGCCGTCTCCAGTTACCCTCTCTGCTCGCTCCTAACCCCATTCTTGCGCTCTTTTTTTTCGGATCGTGGGCCGTCCGGTCTTCATCCACTATTCGCGGCAGCCGCGGGGTCAGTCCTTTCTCCGCCTGCTGACAGAAGTGTCCTCCCGCGTAAGTGTCCCTCGCGTGCCCCCATATGCTAATTTTTCTTTTTTTTAGGCCCTCCCTGTTCTGGACCAATTTCCGGTCGAGCAAAAGATGGAGTTTCTCCCGCTGGTGAGTTGTGAGTCCCATTTTTTTCTTTTTCAAGCTCCGAACGCTCCCCACGAGTGACTCCCTCAATGCGGAAATGGCAGAGAGTACCTCGCGAGAATCGTTTTCCTCTCCCTAGGAAAGAAACCGCGGGGCCCTTCCTTTGTGGGAATTCCTCGCAGTTACACCGTAAACAAGTTGGACTTTTTTTTTCTTTGAATACGGCCAACTCTCGCGCGACAAGCTTCGTTACCCTTTTTGACTGATCAAGGTAACGCAAGAAGACCCTTTTTTTTTGATTCAGAGGGCTTCTTTGCGATCAGACACCTCGCCTTCTTCAGGTACTTTACTACGGTCGCTGGATCATTCTTACCCCCAGAGTTATGATACCGATCCTTTTTTTTGTGTTAGCGATGCTGCCTTATTTTTCTTTACTGTGGTCTCGTCAGGTGCACCCTGACATCTGTCTTCATGGTCCTCAGTGTGGGAAAGATTTTCAGGCTCTCTTGATAGAGATTGCTTTTAGTTTTTCCTCCTAACTACTGCTATGCTCATTCTGATTGTTGCAACTTATATTACCGTCCCGATGTCTGTATTTTTTACAATTTTCTTTTTCCCTTACTTTATGTTTTTTTATGCTCATGACAAGGATTCCTAGACTCTCCTCTGTGATGCCCTTTCTGGCCGCAACTGACACTCATTCCTTTTTAAAAAAGTCAACGTTTTGTTCCCCGGCTTGCCACCCAATGCTCGTTGGTTGACTGAACAGCGCCTCTCTTCCCTAAAGCCGCCGACCTCTTTCCTTTTATTATCCTACTCCATGTCTGTGCGACCCAGGCCTTTTCTTTTGTCACCTGTCAAGATCTTACCCTGACTGAATCTTCTGCTCAGACTTCTGGAAGCTGAGTAGTTCCTCCAGGAAACATTTCCACTCCGGTTCATCAGCATTCAACCGTTTTCTTTTTTTCAAGACTTTTTGTATGCTTCTCTCTTGGGCTCGACCGGACTGTATGACGCCCTCCTACCGGCTGAAAAGAGGCTTCTCTTAGCGACTTATCCCCTCATTGGAGATCCTCTGTTTACTTGATCAGGCCCGCAGCTTTATCTCTTAAAATACTGTTCTTATGCTAGTCTCTTGTACTACGCCGCATTACCCTCTCTTTATTTCTATGGTCGAACTGATCGCGTCACCCCCTTCTTCCTCCTCATCCGTTGTTGTGTTCCTTTTTTGTTGATAAGTCCTTTCCTCTATCCTTTTCCAGCTCTATGCGGATTAATGCGGAGTCTCACCTTCCCCTCCAAATTCGTGAAGAGATAACCGAATCCTGTCCCCCTCACGGCCAGTTTCGTCTCCCCCTTGGAGCAAGGGAGACATTTAGTGCAATGACTCCATCAACCAGATGTTTTCTTACCTTTCTCCGCACAGATTCTCTCCCCCCTCCCCCGAAGCGAAAGGCCCTTTGACCACAAAAGCTTTCTCCTTTTCTGTTGACCCGTAATCGCGTCATCAGTTAAGAGTTTTACGAGACTTTCGCCCTCATCCAGAATTTGCTACCCCTTTCCAGGCCGGACGCGCGTTGCCCACTACCCCCGCGGAAAGACTGTTTTTTCCCAGCAGGCAACTGTTTACATCTTCCACTTTTCCAGTGCCATTGTGCTTTATCCCACGTTCCCACAGAAGCGATCTTTCTCCCCGCTCAATTCGTCGATAAAATGATTTAACAGGACTTAGTAAGTTCCTCCCCCCCCAAATGTCTCGACCAGAACCTACTTGAAGTCCTGCTTACAGCGACACCCACTTCCCCTTAAGTTTTGCCTCTTGTAAACCCTTCCAGTTCTGGAACGTAAAGACAAGTCCTCCCATTTTAGCTCTTTTGACATTCGCGGGTCACCCCCTAAAAGGTCCCCCCCCCCTTCCCCCCTTTGTTTTGTTTTTGCCCAATTTTCGGCTTCCCCTCTTTTACCGAAATAGATCTTCTTCAGCCCCCCCCACAACTATAGGACCTGTCTACTCTTGCAGCCTTCCGGCACCCTCCTTTCCCCTTTGATGAAGAAGGAATCCCTTCGACCTCCGTTCTGTTTTGTTTTCCTCGTTGCTTAAGAGAAATAAGAAACCTCTTCCCCACAGGCGTCGTTTCTTTATCTTCGGGCCCTTCCCCTAGCTGTGACGCGCGCATTTCTCTCTCCTAGACTGTCCCTGATACGTTCCCATGCTCGTCACCGTCCCCCCCCTAGCCGCACTCAAGGATGGCATTACAGATGTCTGATTCCTCTCTCGCGTTCTCCGTCCATTTCTGATTTTTAGGAACTTTTTAATAAGTCTTATATTTTCGCTCGACTTCCCTTTTTAGCTAGACCCAAGCAGGTTGGCTTCTGCTCTTGGGCCCTTTGCCCGAAAAAAATCCTTGACGTAATGAGGACGCTTCCCCTCCTCTGATTGTCTCCATCTGCCTCTAGTACTGCCGCGTTCAGTGTAGATGAAGTCTCCCTCTCCGCCCACCTCCGATTTCCCCCCCCCCCAAACCCCCTCTAAATGTTCGTCGATCTCGCCCCGCTCACCCGTACTGCGCGGCCATCGCTGTCCCTTTCCCTGAGAGACGAATGAAATTTCTCCCGATCCCCTCCCGATTTTTTTTTACGTAAATGAGATGCCTCTTGAGTAGGGTCCCTACCTCGTCCCCCAGACCGCGGCATCTCCCCAATTTCAAGGCTCGAGAGATTGTTTTTTTTTTTTTTGGCGTGGTGTTGTGGTCCGTGTTGGTTTCTTTTTGAGGTTGGGGTGGGGTGTTAGCCCCTTCTAATCCTTGCTTTTCCCGGAGCGCCTTCAATTTTTTCAAAGCCCTATCTTTGGTGCCTTTCTACCAAGTTTACTATTTTGCTAGTCGTCTCCATCGATGAAGTGTCCTATCCGGGAAGCGCGGAGTCCCATGATTTAGGTTATTTTTTCTCTACTAGAAGGTTTTGCTCCACCTACCGCAGGGGGGGCCTTCTACAAGAAGTTCGCTTGATTCCTTTTCTTCTTAAACGCCGCTGATGCTCTCCTCGGAGAAGACCCTCATTCCCCGGCCGCGAGCTTTGAGCCGTTAGATTTTTCTGGGTGAGGGCTCCCACAGATGAGCGGGCATCGTCAATAAAGGCCTGCAGTAAAGAAATCCAGCTATCCCCCCCCCTTCAGGAGCGGAGATCGGACAGAATTCACCATTGACACTAAAGAAGTCTTATTAGATTACAGTTCCCTT
>Ga0179593_1515794_pt1 | contig 15678 bp, 16 predicted proteins | sample CZODoug2_1_08_16_FD_185931 | JGI IMG/M metagenome (GOLD analysis project Ga0179593, IMG submission 185931) | Vadose zone soil fungal communities from Angelo Coast Range Reserve, California, USA - CZODoug2_1_08_16fungal (PacBio error correction) | ecosystem: Environmental > Terrestrial > Soil >... | reverse complement strand
TTAAAAATGGACGAACCTCCCCACCCTTAAGGAGTGTCAGATTTTTTCCTTTTTCTTGGTGCTTGTAGTTAATCGTCCCTCGAGACTACTCCCCCCCGCCGCGGTATTTCGTCCTTCTTAGGCGAGTCCGTGAGTTCCAGATTGTTTTCGCTGGAGGGCTCTCCCCGTAGAGGTACGATCTCATTCTTTTGATAGCCCGTCTCTCGAGATGATAAACCCCGTGTTCCCTCGCCCTATGATCCGACGTTCCCGAGAGACTATCTTCCCCCAAGAACGGAGAGACCTTGTACCTTCCCGAGCCCTCCCGAACTTCAGAGGTTCGTCTCGATAAAGGAGCTTCGTTCTTTTGACTCCCTGCGCCCGCACTCCACCGGGGTGGAAAGGCCTCTATATTCTCCTTTGTTTTTTTTTTCGAGAGATACGTACTCTCTCAGAGCATAGTTCTTCCGTGTCATAAAGTCTGTCCACACAGTCCCCGTTCGTTTATACAGAAGAAACACCCGCGGGTGATAACGGGTGGCTTCCCTGTTAGATGGATAAAAGCTTCCTCCGGATGATTTTTCCTTTTTTCAGTTCCCCCGGACTCTCCCCGAGGAGAAAACGGGGATACACTCAATAAGTTTTTTAAGAAACCCCTCTTTTACCCCGGAAGGCGCTTTCCGATAGAGCCCGACAGCCAAAACCTTTTCCCGACGGCCCTCATGGCAGACATATAGTTCTCCCGACCTGACACCCCCAGGTCCTTTCAGGAACCAGTCCCGCCCAGCCATGACGACCCCTTCTGGGATTTAAACCCCCCCCCAAAAAGAAGAAACCTCAATGATAGCCATTCGGGATAAAGAAATTGGAAGGATTTTCCTAGGGTTTCCCCCCAACGGAGTGCGTCTGTTTCTTCCTTTTCATGGTCGAGCCTTCCCCGAGGTCTGAGACCTTTCTTTGCGACTCCCCCTAAGAAGCCGTCTTTTACCAGCCTTCTGGACGGGCCTGCGGGTGCTAGTGATTCCGGTGAGGGCCTCACTTAAATCGTCTTCCCTGTCTCCCCTCGGGAAGGATGGGAGCGTGGGAGATCTCAGCGCCTTTACCTCTGAGGACTCTCTTACGCCTCGTCCCTTCACCCCCCAAAATAGAGATTGATAAGATGCAAGTTGGGGGAGTACGATGCACCACCCTCAAAGCTCCTGCAGTCTGACCCTTTAGGGGAATTTAGTTTTACTTCTTTCTTCGGACGCCCCCCAGGCGGCCGAATTTTCCCCTTCACTTGGTCTCCCCGATAAAGTTTGCTCGCTTCCCTGATAGAAGATGATCTCGGAGGACGCGGTCAGTGGCTTAGGGTCTCCCTCCCTGTTTATGTGGATTTTTTCTGGCAACCTTCTGGAGAAGAGTCCTCGTACCTTTTCCGTGGAGAGGAAGGGCCTCCCAGTAGTATCCTAAACGAAGATTCTCCCTCCTTTCGTAATCGGCTTAGATGAGAAGAGAATTTCGTGCTCTTTCCGGACACGCCCCCACGTTAGTGAGGTTTTTTCCCTACGATAAATGACGGAGTGATTTTTCTCCTTCCCCCGTGATAGAAGATGCCTCCCGAATTTTATCTCCGGGTATCAGGAGGTTTGTCTCCCCCCGCTTTTCTCCTTAAAGAAGCCCCATTCTCGGAGGAAGGGTCGGGGTTCAGGAGTCCCCGACCCTCCAAACCTTCCCCTTGCGGCCGGAGCTTTTCGCTCCTCTTCTTTAGCCATGCTTCTAGGGGCAACCCTTCGAGGCCCAAGTGGTTCAAGACCGCTTGCCGACGAGCAATCTTTGTACTGCCAGGCGCCTGGGGTTTTGTTCACGGGAAAAAGACGACCTGTTGCCGTTCCGTTCCCTAAAAACTTTTTCAAGCCCCCCCCATTTCTAGAACTTAGATTTCAAGGTAACTTCTACCGAGCGGTGTACCTGTGTGATTCTACTCTTACCAAGAGAGTATCCCTTTCCCAAAGTATTCATGATTCTAGGATTCTTTAAAGGCGCTTGCCTTTCAGACGTAACATACCCCCGTCGATGGTAGCTTTGCAGTTTATGGTTCCAGAATAGAGCCTCGGGGCGGACCATACCCCCTGATTCTATTTTCTCGGGTAATGGTCGGCTAGCTGGGATATCTTCCTCCGGTGCCGGATGCTCGGGGAATTTTTTCCCCCACAGGACGGCTTCCTTTCCTCGGTGCCGCCGGTAGAGACCAGAAACGAAGTTTGCAACAACGATTCTCCGGGTAACTTCCTAAGACATTCTCCATATTTGTGGGAATCCCCCGTGGAGCCCGTGACTCTTTAAACCCCCTTTGAGCCCTTCTATTTTTGTATGATTAAGGGGGCTGCGAAGGGACGCTATGATAAATTGGACCCCCCCGATAAAATACGAACTTTACAGAAAGGTGCCAAAAGGATTGTGCCCTCTTTTCTGGTCGCAAGTCCCTTTTTCCCCCTCGTGGTGTAAGAACGCTGGTGCTGGAGTTCCTGTAGGAGGGGGAGGCCGTGAGAAGATTTGTTTTGGAGATGATTCCGTCTATACGGAGTCCGTCCTCTGATTTGCTGGTTCTCTCTGGTTTCCTTTTCCCACTGATACCCGCCTTTCTGTTGGAGTCTCTTTTCTTGGAGAGCATTCGTTACAGGAGACGCCTTCTAGGATTCTTTCCACCCTCTCTCTCCCTCGCCGTGGCCCTTCGGTGCCCCTAGCTTCCCCGAAGTTTCTTTTTTTCGATGAACGCCTTTGGAGTGCCTTTCTTTGCCGACTTTTTTATCTTCCCCCTTTGTTTGAGAAGCCCTTTTGGCAATCCCCCAGCTAGAGTCATTCGAATACGCGTATTTTCTTGGGAGCCTGTAGCCTTTCCCAAGGAGGATCTCGATCTTTGTCCCCCCCTCTTGAGCAATCCTCCCTCAAAAGCGGTCCGAACGTGTAGAACTTTTCTCGAGCCCCAAGAGCCTCCAAGAGTTCTCCTGGACCACCAGATCCCCCCTCGAAAAACGGCAGAAGGACCCTGCGTCGTCTTGATTTTTTCCTCCCCCCGGATAAGCTCTGAGCCAATTTCTAACGCCTCCCTGTCGCTAGCCCTTTGCGTCTGTAACACGTTCGACGACGACTTCCCCCTTCCCCATCTCCCTAGAATCCTTTTTTTCCAGAAAGGGCTTTTCTGCTTCTCCAGAGTGGGGTCTTCAATGGATATTCGAGTGCCATTCCCAAAGGAGCATCCAGCACCAGCCTTCTTTCTTTCTATCCAGGAGTTTTCATGACGGGCGGCCCCTTGACCTCAGACTGCCCCCTTACCCGAGACCCGGCCCACCAGCCTCAGCCCAGATCTTCCCGAGAAGAGTAAGGAGGGAACCACACTTCAGTACTCTTTCTCCCGTCCCATCGGAGGAGTCTCGATACCCCCGCTATTCCTTCTTTCGAGGATTCCACCGATCCCGGGGTTCTATACTTCAGAGCACGCCCCCATGCCCCTCTCCTGCAGAGACCCAAGAAAACAGCAGGATGCCAAAGCGCTCCCCTTCCCAGAACCCCCAAAAGGCGAATAGTTAGCGGAGGGCCCTTTACTGTCTCGACCCGTGTTCCCCCCTCAAAAATCCCTCCTTTAGCCAGAGAGGTGGGTTGCTCCAGACACTTAGTAACCCGCCGTTTACTAGGACAATTAGACGGACCGAAGTTTGGAGAAGCCGTTTCTACCCTTGAAACAGAAAAGTTCCAAAACCGGAAGAAACCCTGTTTATTTAACCCGGTAGTCCAAGTGGTCCAGACGTCCCCAAGGTCTTCTTCCTTTGCAAACCAGCCGCCTGGCCCCGTCTTGAGTGAGATCCGCGCTTCCCAGTGTGAGGCCCCTTTTCTTCCGGAGGATGTTTTACGAGGGACCCCCCAGAAGCTTCTCGAGACGCCCTTCCGAACAGGCCTTGGCACGATCTTTTGTAGTTCCCCTGAAAGTATCACGCATCAAGACTTTCTTCTTTCTGTAGCTTTTTTCTCGGAATACCCCCTCTACTTTAAATCTTATCCCTCCTCCTGAGAGAAGACTCTCCTTAGAAAAGTTTCTGGCGACCTCCCCTTTTTGGAGCGATCACCTCGGTAGTTTGTGACGATAACGACTCGTTCCGCGGCTCACCCCTCTTCCCCCCGAGAGCTTTCCTGTCCGCAGACTTCTTCTGGTAATGCTTTTCGAGCTTCCGTCCTGTAAACCGTCGCCTCTTTTACTCTCCCTTAGAATACCAACTCCTGCGTTTGTCGCCTATGACATTCTTACAGCACGCCCCCCCTTCGCTTATTTCTAGAAGAAGGTTCCCCGATAGAGCCACTTCTCTTTGTGACCGGCTAAGTAGGCGGATCTTCCCTCTTCCCCCCCCATCTTTTTTTCCCTTAGAATGAACGAAAGCATTTCGGCCAGATGGAGCGGTTTGACTAGACCTGTCTGAAAGGATTCCGGAGCAACGATCCTTGCCGTTACCAGAGTCACCTTCCCGTAACGTTTCCCGGACCCTTCCGAGAGAAACCTCCTTGTCGATGACGATTGAGGAATTTGCCTCTGTCTTTCTTATATCCGTTCCACCACAGGAGGTCCCCCCCCCAACCCCCCCGCCTGCCCCAAAACCCGCTTTTAAAGGCGTCAACGGGCGAGCTCCCCCTACCCCGTTCTCCCCCCGTTGTGAGTCCAGGAGAGGGCACCCCCCGAAGTGCCTCCCGCAACGAGAGCTATTTCTATTCAGGCATAACTCCGTACGCCATTCCAGTTCTAAGTTATGCCAATTCAAGGAGGGATACAGTATCACCTCAGCTCTATTTATGATGTTGCTGGCTCAGTCATTTCTTTCCCCTTCCTTCCCCAGACGACTCCCCCCCCCAAGAATCGCCCCCCAAGCGAGGGTTTTTAATATTTTCGGAGAGCCGGACTGACTGACTTTCAAAGAGTCCTTCGAGAGGCCCTTTTGCCCCGCCCTATATGAGGGCCGTGAGAGAACAGGACTTTTCTTATAGCCAGGACAGGTCTAAGCTTTCTCCCCGGGGTCGCTATGGGCCGACCCTCCCTCTTTTTTCTTAAGAAACTTCTCCTTTCTAATATGAAAGCCTTTACCCCCGTCCGACGCTTTTTCGGATCTGAAATATCCTTGATCGCAGTTGAGACGCGGTAGCTCCTTTCTGAGCTCTGTCTATCCTCTCTCAATAATACGTTTTTGGTTGGGAGACTATACATAGCCCCTTTATTGTTGGATCCTCCCCTCTTTAAAGAAGTGCGGCGTGTTTTCTCCAGATCCTTGATTTCTCTTTTCCGTCATTTTCGTCGTCTAGGGATCACCCGGCGAAGGTCTTATTTAAGAGCCGGGATCCCGCCCCGGCAATTTTTAAAATTTTCAGCTAAAGACCTTTCGGTCTGTCTTGGTTACTCTCCTTTGGAACCTTTTTCTTTACCATAGAGACAAGAGAAAACTCACTCCTCGCTTTCCCCAAGGGGTCTGATCAACCCTAGTACCACGGAAAGAAGATATCTCTAGCTCTCGTGGAAGGTTATCCTCGCAGATACCGGATCTGACCAGAACCCACCAAAACGAAGACCAGCCCCCCCAACCCTCTGTCGTTGATCTGGCCCCAGGGCGCCCGCGGTTGATCCCGCCTTTGAAGTAGTCTCTAGGTCTCCAACTTCCGAGAATTTTAGTCGTCCCTTTTTCGGCTTCATCCGATGATAGAATCGTGGGAACCTTCTCGTTCCCGAAGACACCCTTTTCCCCGATCAGCCCAAGTGGAAGAGCCTGTAAGGTCCGCGACGAGAGCGATAGGACCTTTTTCGACTGCAACCTACAGCGGGAAGATCCTTTCACTGGAGCCCGAAGAGACGGCCACCCCCAAGTCCTCGCTTACCCCCGCCCGGGCCGTTACCAGATGGGTAGGACCACCCAATAGAGATGCTCCTGAAGGTAAAGACCTCTTACTCCTAAGAACTCTTCCGAGTGCCTCGGCGTCTATCCCTGTGAAGGGCTGCTTCTCTTCAGTCCGAAATCCGAAAACCCGCTAGATAAAAACCAAGTAAGGTAATCAGCTTCCAGAGCCTTATAATCTTCTCTCCAGGTATGTGTACTTTGATGTAGGAACTGAACCTTGTATTTTCCAGAGGAGCCCGGCTTGCCGCCGCTACCCGGTGAAGGACTCTTTTCGGGTCAATCTGCGAAGGAGCCTCCGAGTATTTCTCCCGACATATAGAGGCTTACCCCCCCTATGCCTACTCTTCAAGAGTCCGGTCTTCAGTAACTTCCAGAAAGTATCTGCGGTCTCCTCCCGGATGAAACGCCGGTGACCAGAGCTGCGAGGACTCCGTGGAGTTTTTCTGGGTGTGTGTTGCCGACTTCTTAAGGAAGTTCCTAGCACGATCCTCGTCAGAGTCCTGGTATCTCGACAAACCTCCTACAGTACATTTGTGCCAAATTTGTTGCCAACCTTTTCGAGAGAGGCTCCGCCAGGTAGAAAGTGATCTCTCATTTGAAAAATACGCCCCATCAGACACGATTAGTACTTCTTGTGTAGAAATAGCGAGAATTCTTCTGAGAATGAGCAACAACCGTATCCTTGTTTTAATTCCCGATCAGAGATCCTCCCCGGTCACATCGAAAAAATGGAAAGTTGTCTCGTTCCCGTGGGGCCAAAAAGTGTTCCGGAAACGTGTGAGCAACCCTCCCGAGCGGACCTCAAGCGGAATGGCCTCAGAAAGTCCGGTGATGGGAGGAGAGAACCAGCCTTCCCCAAACCAAAGTCCTCTCATTCGATTCTCTCTCGCCAAGCTATGAATTCCTTTTCCTATGCTGTCCAACGACCCAAGAGATCTCTTCAGTTCTCTGTCCCAACCTCCAAGATAGTAATATCCTACAAGATAACAGATTCGCAGGTTTTCATTCTCTAGATTGCCTTAAGTATAACGGTCCCCAGCTTTTTGGGGAATGAAAAAGAACCTATGGTTCCGAGCTGTGATCTCCACATAAAACTTCCCGAGAGTAACCCTTTCCCACGTGCTAATCACCTTTCCAGCCTTCAACCCCTGGCCCCTCCGTAAGAGGCGTCCCCCTACTTATGGGGTCTTTTTCCCAAAAATGAGGGAGAAAAGAGTGGACTCGCACGCGACCTCGCTTCCCTGGGAGGATGATGCCGGGAGGACTCGAATTTTCCGGCTCGGACCTGTGTAGGGCCCAATTGGACCCTTTTTTCCCCCTAACTATGGAAGTAAAATCTCCCGGCCGGGTGATACGTGGTGTGCCAAAACGGATGATTTCCTTTGTAAGTTGGGCTGTTGAGAACGCTTTGTGTCCCTCCCCAGGTAGCCCCCCGATTGCTCTTCTGGAGTCTGGTGTTTCGTCTTTTTCCTTTTGTGATATCTGCTGATCTTTTTTCGATTCATTTCGAAGACTTTCCACTGCTTTTCAGCGATGGTGTCTTTTTTTGAAAGGATACAGAAGTTTACTGTGGCGTACCCGTCCGTTGACTCGAGATAAAGGTCTAACCCCCGGTGGTAGTATTTATGATCCTGTGTCCCACTACCCCAGAAGTGGACAGTTCCTTTAGTTTACTTTCTTCTTTTCCTAGCGAGTCTCTGCGGCGTCCTCTTCGTGAGGATCCCTGTATTCCTCTTTCTTATATATATTTTCCCCTAATGGTGTTGTTCTTCGATAGAAAGCGTGGCCCGGAGGAGCGCTCCCCCCCTCGAGTTTAATCCCTCTCTCCGTAGTGGAGATCTCCCCCCTTTTTACCGACACTTCCAGGAGGATTCTAATTCCCTGGAATCGCTCTTTTCTTCCTTAGAGTCCTTAGCCCTGTCCTCAGAATGCTCTCGCAAGCGGCTCCAACAGAGCACTTCTAGGGATACAGGGCCCCCCCATTCTAAACCCCTTCCAAAAGGCCCCCCCCCCTCCTCCGAGGGTATACTCGCCACATGCTGACCACGTTCCTCGAGCCACAAGTCTCCCTTGCCCCCTCATAAATCTCAAAGTCTTCTCCCCCGCCCAACACGCTTTCTAGGTCCCCTTTTTGAGGACCCCCCGGAATAAGCCATTTTCCCCGGGAGGGTTCCCCCTTATGGACGTCTAGGGTAGAGCGTTCCAGGCGTATAGCATTGTCTTTCGCCGAGCAGCCTAAGCAAAGCCCCTCCTTCTTCGTTTGAGCCCCGCGGTAGAACGGGTGCTCTATATTCCCCCCATAGTCGGATCTCGAATCGTTCCTCCTTTAAAAGTCTTCCTTGCGTTTTTTCGAGAACGGCCCTTTCCTGCCTTGGTAACTCCAGGTCGTCCCTCTCTCACGTCCTCCTTCGGACCCCTGGTTTATTAGCCATTCCAGCGAAGGGTTTCCGGTATCCCCGGATACGCACACCAATGGACCACTTTTTCCGGGGGAGTTTCCGTTTCCCCTCGTACCCCCCCTATGGTGGCAGCGACAACGTTCCTCCAGATAGGGTCTAAGTCGACCCTCCCCCGCGTTCCACTGAACTGCCTTTTCTTTGGTCTTTCCCCCCCTCCCCTCGGTTGCTTCTACCCCCACCTTTCGCCTCAAGGACCTTTCGGCACCCCCGGTGTCACCTGGTCGTACCCTTTTTCCCTTTTCCCCGCTCAAAATGGCGCGTGAATTTTTTTCCCAAAAGTCGAGAAACTGTCGCCGATATCTAGTAGGCTGTTCCGTAAATTTCTTCTTGTGAACCCCCCATCAGTCCCCTAAGAGGATGGGGGCCAGCCAGAATTTCGATCATAACGCTCCTTACGGAAGTCCCTTTTATTTTTGTCGATGTTGTAGGATAATCAGGACCCTTTTCAGACCCAAGTCTTCCTCAGATTAGGGAGCTCCCTCCATAACTTCCCCCATATAAATATGAAGATCCTGATCCCCCCTCGTATTCTCTAACTACTTCCTCTCTGGGAGATTCACAGTCCCCTCGGCCGTTCGATAACGACTCCCTCGTCCTTCCAGATTTTCCTCAGAGAGAGTAGTTCCCCCGGGTGATGAAATTAGCTTATCTTTCAAAGGCCCCCCCCCATATCCTCAGCCTTCCTCTTTTCAAAAAAATACCCTCCTTTTAGAATACCTTTTTCCTTTTTTCCCCTAGGAAAGCCCTTCCGTTAGATCGCCTCCTCTTCCAGAAGGGAGATTCTCTTCCTAGCGTTCGTGACCGGAGTTTAGGCCGGAATTCCTCTAGTCCCTCCCTAAACCAGTTCAGGACTTCTTTTAATTCCGAAATAAGTTCGCGTGAAAAGAGATTTTTCTTACCTTCCCGAACAGAGTCAAAGTCTGAGTCCTAATATTTTGGGCCTACGAGTAACATCTTTCCTACGCTAAGCTTCCCCCAGAGGTCCTATTAGAGTAGAACCCCCCTCGGAAACTTTTTCTTTAGCTTTCTTATAGAGCTTCCCTCCAGTTTTCCAGAGAAACCAGAATTTTCCAGCGTCATATCTCGCGTGTCCCCCGAAGAGGCCACCCGGGCCTTCAGAAAGCTTTGCCATCTTCTTCTGGATCACAATTCGGAAGCTCCCCATGCTCCGCCCACAAGTCCCCACGCCGCCACGTTCCCAGGCGAAAGCCCCAGACCTTCCAGAAGAATATGTTCTCGGGGTTTGGTGGCTTAATCCCGGTCCAGAGAAGGCTACAAAGCCGTTCCCAAGACGCGTCCAGCGCGCTCCGTTTCTGAACTATGTGCGTCCAAGGGGCTCGATTCTTTTTTTCCGGGAGAGCCCACTTCCTTTTTCTCCTGATAGACCCTCTCAAGTTTGATCTCCTTCTTTTCCTGGATCCTTAGCCTCTCAGGAGGTTAAGTTCCCCCATGACTCTCTTTAGCAAAGTCTCGTCGTTATAAATCCGACGCCTGCCCCTAGATAAGGTTGGGAGTCTGTTCCCTGCCCCGGAGTGACCTTCATTGATCTCCATGCCGTCGGATCAATTGTATATACTCTTTTTATAAATATCCTTTTTTCTGGCCCCATCTATAGAGATAGTGCCTTTAGCGTGTGATTCAAAAGGACCCTCCGTCAAACCTTTACCCCCGTTTGACGGGCGAGAAACTCCTCCAAATATCTTATTAGCGAGCTCCCTCGGCCCCCCCGGGGTAGGGAGGAATCTCTCTCCTCTGATCCAGGAAGAAACTTTTATCACTGAGCCTGAGAAGAAGAAGTGAGAAGCCCCCCCCCATCGAAAGAGGAGAATCCCTGGGATCTTTCCCAAAGGGAGGCTGCTAGACAAGGTGTTTAGAGAAGATTCCCTCTAAGTTTTCAGAACATCTACAAACACTCTTTAAGCCTCTCATGAGGGCCCCCATAACATCTACGACCGAAGCTTTCCTCGGTTGGTAGTAGAGAGCCTCTCGCATCTCACCGGGTAAAGAACCCCCTTCCCACCCCCCCCAAGAAATCCCCTTCCGAAAAGATGCCGAGGTCCCCCCTTCGACCCCGCAGTTGTCAGGCCCCGAGTCTCTTAAAAAGTCTCTCCAGACTTTCGATTTTTAGAGCTCCTGCCTTCTGACGTGAGATACGGACCATTTTGTAAGAGATCCCGAGCCTCCCCCCATGGCCTTTCTCGGGGTGCCACTTTTGTTTTTTCCGGAGAGTTCTATTCGACAAGCCGCTTAAGGAAATCCCTCGTTCCTTAGCTGCGAGATCGAAGAGCGCGGTTGCACCTCTCGTTCGAGAGGATTGTGAGATGGTTCTCCACTATTATTGCTCCCAGAAGACCTTTGCAGCCTTTTGGTTTGATTGAACCTCTTAAAGCATCCTACGAGTCTCGCGGGTTTTAGAGTCGTGCAGTGCTTTGAGGCCTCCCCAGAAGGACTTCTTCTGCCACCGGGTTCTCTAAAATCTTCCCCCCAGTCAAGGACTCCCCCTCGAATCCCCTCCGGCTATCTCGAGCAGGAGTCTTACGAGTCGTCAACGGCAGGCCCATGCACCATGTCTTTTGGGTCGTGAAGAGAGGCCCTTCCCGGAGATCTTCCGTTGTCTCTCAGAAGCGAATTTTACGCTTAGTATTTCCCAGAAATCCGTTTAGTTCCCCCTATTCCTCCGAGAAGTTATTCCCCTTCCACCCCGGGTCTCCCTAGGGTTCTCCTCCCAGGTATCTTGCGGTAACGACAGCCGTTCCCCCTCCTACGCTTTTATCCTTTTGCTCACAGATCAGACGGAGCGGAGGAGTTTTTGAGGTCTCCCACCTTTCTTAAGAGCCCGCACGAGTGCCGCCCCTCTTCCCGGACGTCTTCCTACTAACAACCTGAAAACTTTTAAAGGTTTCCTTCCTCCCCTCTCTAGATGAGGGACACCCCCTCGAGAGCGCTCAGGGGAAAAAGCCCTCGTTCGATTTTCCCTAAAACTTCTTGTCTGTCGATCACAGCACAATGCAAGTGGATCCCCCGCTGACCCCCTTTTCGGACGTGAGTAGATCTTTCAACTTACGCTATCCGTTCTTCGAAAGGAACGTACTCAGAAATGGGCATTGCGGACCTTTCGTGGTAACCAAACGTTGCTACTCGTGACTCCAAAGTTGTTCGAGTCTTCCCATCTGTTGCCGTTTTGCTGGTCGACTACCTCCTCCCTTTCCCCCCCCGCCCAGGCGGCCCTGAGTTGAATTAGGGTACCTTCCCTTGCGTCCTCCTTCCCCACAAGAGCTGTCTGTTTCTGGTTTCTGACAACAAGCCCCCCCCTCTCGAGTACCTTTTTTTTTTCCAACCCTACTCTTCGCCTTTGCTTTTAATGGTGCGGATTCTGCTTCGATCCCACTATCGGAGATTTCTCACACGATTCCCCTCCCCCCCGAACTTTAAGGCTTCCCCTCTCTGATAGGTCAAAGTTAGCTAAAGAAGCCAGTGATCTCTGCCCAGGAAGTCCCTCCGGGTCTGAGCTCCTAATAGTGGTCGTCGTTGCTGCACCCGGGAGGATCAAATCTTTCCATAGGGATCTCTTCAGATGGCTTTTACTTAGAGAAGGGCGCCCATCCGATCCATCTCAAATTCCCTCCAGGGAAGGCCCATCAGAGGACAACTCATCTCCCTGTGGACATCCACGGTCATCTCCCAAAGTCCATAAGAAAGGTGAAGAACCAGGATCAGTAGGAACTTTTGTGCTTAAGTGAGACCTGCTTTATTCCTTTGAAGAAGCTCTTTTCCTAGTGTGATTTCTTCGTGGCGCTGTATCCTTTGACCCGCTCAAAGTTCTTCCTTTAGGTAATGATGGTGACGTGTTTCTTTTTCCCTGAAATTAATTTAAAGCCTCGGTTGAGGAGAGCTTTTCTTCGGTCTAACGGTCGGTAAAAGGAGATCTTTTCCGGGTCGATCTGAAGCTAGATGTCCTCTCCCCCCCCCTACCAGACGTGCCTTTTGGGGCTATCTCTTCAAGAGTCTGTCTGCGCCCCCGACTTTCTCTTCGGCCCGCTCTTTTCGGTTTGAGGGAAGGTCCTTTTATTTGTTGTTGTTTGATAGAAAGTAGGCCCCCCGGTCTATCGTCCTCCCCCCATATTTCTCAGAGAATAAAGAGAATCTTTAGTGGCTTCCCCACCAAGGCCTTTTTTAAACTTCTTCTTTCTAGCTTCTTTCCGAGGATCCTCCGAAAGACCTCGCCCTTGTAGCCCCTTTCTTTTTCAGCCCTCAAAAAACTCCCGGCATTTACGTTTCCCCCCGAGACACCAGCTTCCCCTGCACCATCCCCCGAGTCGTTCCCCGAAAAAAGTCCCCCTCCCAGACCCCCAACCCCTCTGCCAGGAGCAAAATTCTAACACCGATGACCTCTTTTAGGACCTTCCGTGCTTCCTCGAAAGGCGTACCCCGTCGCATAGCCATTGGTGGGAGAGCCAGGGATGTTTCCCTTCCCTGGGTCTCCCCATAGTTTATCTATGAAAGGCAACCCTCTCCCAATGTCCATTACACCTTGATCATCTAAGACCTTTCGCATATCCCCGAGGCCGCGGACCCCCCCGGTTTCGAAACCCAAGACGGCAACCATATCTTCGAGAATAGGATCCCTGGAACTGTTAGCTGCTGTAATGGTCGCGTAGAACCCCTCATTTTCGGAGGTCCCCGCAACCCCCTTGACTCCCCGAGATCAAGAGAGAGCCCCCGTGCCCGGGTTATTGAGAAGTTCATCCCTCACAGCGCGAATGCCAAGCCCTCTCCCACGAAAAATTCCCCCCCGATACTGTTATTTTAGAGTTCCCTCCTAGCTAGGCTCTTTTAAAGAAACAACCCAGGACTTCTCTAGCTTTGACAGTTCCCCCCTTGAGACGTTACCCTGACCCCTCTGGAAAGATCCTTGATGTCTGGTTTTATAGCCTTCCCCAGCAAAGCTTCTCCCCCTACCCCAGGACAGGGAAGGACCTCCCCAGGTCCTAGACCTTGGTAACCACACTTTAAGAAGTCCACAAGTAGGTCTCCTTTCCACGCGCGAGGAAGTCTCTACCGACGTGGGGGATGCTCTCCCCATTGGGTTTGCAAACTTTTTCCCCCCCTCGATTATTTTCATTAAGCGTCTCAGGGATACCATCTTGCTCCTCTGTCGAATCCATGTCTCCTGTCGGATATGAAAGTAGCCTCTCCCTCAGGCTCGTTATTCTGGAGCGTTTCCAATCCCCCCCAGATACCTGCCTCTCCTGAGACGCCTCCTCACTTTGCGAAATCCTCATTCGTTGAGCGCTCCCCCCGCAGTCTTCTGTTCCGATCAAGACCTTCCGCTTTTATATCCTCCCCCCCCAGTAAGAAAGATTGCTCCTTACACCCCAGCACCCCCCCTTTTGAGTTCCCCTTTCTTTTCGTCTTTTCTATCAAACGAAGTAAGATAGTTTTCTCCCGGTTCTCCCCTGAATCCCCACCCCCTTAACCGGGTTTCCTTTTCCCGGTTCCCTCCCGCGGACATCGTCCTCCGTTAGATCTATCCTGCAGTGGCGCCTTACTTATTGAGATTGTGTCTCGCCGGAGTTTCTTTCCCCCCGGACATCCCCCTTGCGACCCATCCCGAACGTAAAAGACTCCAAGAAGCAGGTCCCGGAAAGATGTCGTTCCTTTTTCGTTCCCTTCCCTCCCACATTGCGGGCCGGTTTGAAATCGCTCGGTTGGCTTGCCAAACCTCGTCACCTCAGATACATAGTCTTCAGAGATTCTCTCGTAATCTCCCCCAGAGCGACGATTTTCCTCCAAGTTTCACGCCCTTCCCTGCCCTTAAATAATTCCAACTAGCCCCTGAAGGACCTCAATTTTCATCTCCCCGAGGATACCGAGTAAGGATCTTCCACCAAATTTGGAATATTTTTTTCCCCCCTTTTCGAGCGCCCTCTGCCTGCCAAAACTTTGATCTAGAAGTGTTCCTATAGAATTACCCTGATAAAAGAGACTTCTATCGTTTGAGAGTGTCGCTCTTATGGGTGGAGTTCTTGCAGGTACCCTGTCTCTCCCCTCTCCGCAGAGACTACTTGGCCCCTTCCTGCCCTGAGTACCACCCCAGTCGTCTGTGATTAGGAGATGACTCCAGCTGACTCTATCCCATTATAGGTTCTCGAAGCTTGCCCTTGGATGTATTTTGAACCGGTCTCTTTCCCTCAATTCGAAGAGGTCCGTGATACTACCCGTGATGTCCCATCCACTTGGTGATAACCTGACCCTGCAGAATGAACCCGTCCCGGTTCTTCTAACTCTGCCCCGGGTGAAAGTTTTGATGAACGCCTTCGAGAGCCGATCGAGCTTCCCCTCTCGCTTTTTCCAGTGTTGTTGTTGAGCCATGCCATTTCTTCGTTCGCGCTGCGCTCCATGGTAACTCCGCTTTGATACAGAAGAAAACAGCTTTAGATTTATTTTCTGCTCTTTCCCGAGGGGAATCCCCCTGCTCGATGTGTTTTAGCTCGTTACTCTCCGGAAATCTTCTAAACAGTGTATCCCGCCCCGACCCCTTGCGACCCTCCCCCTGGTAGAGGAAGCTTTTGAACATCCAGAGAAAGAACAGCTCGCCCCTGTAGCCTACTCTCTCGCCTACAATTTCGTAACGCGCCCGCCCGATTTTTCCTCTGTCTTTCGGTAGTAGTCAGAGAGTTCTTCAACGAATTTTGTACCTTCCCCCCCTCCACCCCCCAGACCCCGAATTTTTTTGCTTTCTCGTCCCGCCGGGGGAAGGCTCTCCTCCTCCAACGGTTTCTGTACTTCATCTTCAGGGATTTTTCGAGAAGTGCCAGCGTTCTACGCCCTTGACTTTCCTTCCAAGAGACCCAGAAAACGCCCCGCAGTCCAGAAGTTCCCCCTCATTCAGTGACAGCCTTCCTGGACCCCTCTGCCTATCTAGCGTTCCTCCCTCGGAATCCCCTCCCTTCGGCATGGGCTTTTTGAGAGAGACATGCCATCGGGCCGAAGATGTCCACTGTCTAGAGGAGTGGCACCCTTGGGAAGTGTTTCTCGCCCCACCCCCTCAGATTCCAAGAAGCATTCACCCACTACGTGCTGTAGTCTGGGAAAGAACGACGACTTTAAGATGGCCTTACTGGACTTCGAAAATTTCAGTACTGTAAGTTCTCTCCCTGATGTGACCGTGCGATTCAGGCCCACTAATCCAAGCACGTTTAAAAAGGATCAAGCCTCCCTCCCGAGCCCTCGGAGGCTCATAGCTTCCGATTCCCTTCGAGAAGTGCTGTCAACGGCTGGTAGGAACCCCTCTCATGATCCTGCCCCTGTTTATGGGATTTCCCTCCACG
>Ga0179593_1498558_pt1 | contig 15678 bp, 16 predicted proteins | sample CZODoug2_1_08_16_FD_185931 | JGI IMG/M metagenome (GOLD analysis project Ga0179593, IMG submission 185931) | Vadose zone soil fungal communities from Angelo Coast Range Reserve, California, USA - CZODoug2_1_08_16fungal (PacBio error correction) | ecosystem: Environmental > Terrestrial > Soil >... | reverse complement strand
CGTTGATCGCGAATCCTCCCCCCCAGACTCCCTTCCTACCTATCTACCCTCGGGGGGTTCTTGCTCCCTAATGCAGGAAGAGATGTTTAGAAGAGTCCTTTTTTTCTAGAGCAGTCTCGTTGAGTCTTTTTTCACCCCTTATTCTCTTACTTCCTCGTCCTTGGATGTAGGTTTTCAGGTCCTTGTACCCTTTCATTGAGTTTTCATTGGTTTGGTGGACAAAGCGTTCCGATTTTAACATACCTTTTCCTTTTTTTGATCACGACTCTCCTGAATGTGCAATCGCTGTGGACGGTTTCTTTCTTTGCTCTCTTTCATCTAAGGAGTAGTCCAAGCTCAGCATAGAAAGAGTTTTTTTACCTCACCGGTATTTAGTGTTATTCGTGTTGTTCTTTTTTTTCCTTTTCAGAATGTTAGATCGATTCGCGAGATACCTAAGACTCTTGAAATTTCCCTTTTCTTCCTTTGATCAGGAAATGGTTCTTTGAGTCTTTTTTTTTTTTTCTTTTTTTTTTTGTTTGTTTTTTTTTTTTTTTTTTTTTTTTCTTTTTTCTTTTTTTTTTTTTTAGGTTCTTCATTTACATTTCTCTGACCTAATGAAAAGATGCCTCTCTGTGCAGGATAGGTCTAACTTTTTTTTCCACCCTTTCACTCAGTGTTTCAGGGTTTGATGCTTTCTTTCTGCCTCCCCTCCATTCTTTGTCGCCTTTCTTTTTGTGTTCTTCCCCTTACCTTCATTCCTTCTCAAAGCCCGCGGGTTTTGAAAATGAATTGAGTTTTTTTTCTCTCCCAGCTTCCTGATTCTTTGCCCTTTCTCCCGACCCCTTCCTCTGCCTTTGAATACATATTAGGTGTACAGATTTTTTCTTCAGCCCACTCAGTTTTTTTTTTTATTTCTCTCGTCGTAAATTCGTCGCCGCTTCAGCTAATCATATTTCTTGCCTGTTTTTTCCAAATCCCCTTTCGAGACGCGATCCTCTCTCTTTTCCCTAGCGCTCCTATTTCCTTTTCTTTCTTTTAATCAACAGCTTGTTGTTTTCTTTACGAGGCTTTTCTTTCCTTAGGTATTATTGGCAGTTCCAGCGGCCGCGGCTTTTTCTTGAATCTGAAGGGGTGATTGACCCTCTCCCCCTGTCCCCCCGTAATATTTACCAGTTTTTGGAGTTTTTTCCATACCTTTTTAGCGTTAATTTGTCAATGTTGCATTGCGGCCTTCTTTTACCCACAAAATAGAGGCACGCCGCCCTTTACCCCCCGAGACAGGCCCTCTCTGATGAATACCGAACTCTCCATTCGGATCTGCAGTCTTTTTCCCTGCACCGGAATTTTTCAACCCTTTTGCTTTTTCGTCTGCTCCCCGCTCCTTTTTCAGACTTGCAAATATAACCTTTTGCTTCCTAGAGATGTCAAATCATCCCGTTTCCCTAGTTACTTTTTGCTTCCCCACGGCCCTGAGATTCTCCTCATCGCGGCCTCCTCTTTCTTCATCCCTTTTGGACCTTCCCCTCAATTTTTTCCCAAGCCCATTGGCGATAAGGGAAAGGGCCTTCACCTTTTCTTTCTCCCTGCTCCAACCCTCTCTTCCCTTCTACCGGGTGTCTTAGCCACCCTTCCTTTTTTTTTCTCAGACGACTACAAACGGGTATTTCACCCCTCCCCTCTGTAATGGCAGGGCGTAGCCTGCATGCTCCCTTCTTCGCTTCCCCTCCTGAGCCGTCCCCCCCCCCCGAGGCTGCTATCTTGACCTCCTTGCTTTTTTGGAGTAGAGGACAACCGTTCATGTTTTTTTTTTGTTTTCAGAAAGATTGTTTTTTTTCCCCCCCAATACCTGAATATAAGACCTTCCTCTCCATCCAAACCTTTTCGCTGCTCGTGGAAGAAAAGCTGAGCGAGTACCTGACGCCTATGACCTCGTTTTCCTCGACGCCTTCCCTTACCAGCCTGTCACCCCTCAGTTGATTCCTCCCCCTGATGATTTAAGAAAACTTTCCCTACTGGCCCGGCGAGAAGGTATAATTTTCAGTCCCTCGATCGATCTCCAGGAGCCTTCTCCCTCTAGTAGGTGCTTCATTTTTTCTGACGCAGCTTTTGTCGTTGTCGTAGAGCGCGGGCTTTTCTCTTTCGCTTCCACTCCTTTTTTCCTCTTTTGACGAACATTTTGTCGAATGTTTTTTCTCGCCTTCCTTTTTTACGATTCGAGTCCAGCTGATCTTTTTTTTTTTGACGGCAGTGGGATTGGCGCTCTCTTTATGTTGATAAATTCAGCCTTTAAAGGGACCGTCATTTTCTGGAGAGGACCCCTCCCATGCTCGGACACTTCCTGGTAGGTAATGTTTGATCCTTCAATTTTTTCAGTTAACCTGGAAATTCTTATGGGTGCCGTCTTTTTTTGATCTTCTTTTCCCATCCCGCTTTAATGAAGGAATTTCTTTCCCCCCTCTGATTCGAGAGTGGGCCTGTTCTCTTTCCCTTTTTTTCACCTATTCTCTACGATGGACCCCGATACCGCTCTTCCTTCTGCTGTCCGGATATGCACGGAAAGGCCCTTCCCGCTTCCCCTCCTATTATTTCCTGTTCCACACCGTTTTTCACTGTTCCGTTCGGCTGCGACGCTGCTTATCACTACCGCTCGTACTTTCTCCGCGCGCCATGTTGGATATGGTAGTCCCGTCTCCGTGATGACTGAAGTGTTCCCTCCGCATTTTAGCGTCTTTAGTTCTTTTTTGTCTTGACTCTTTTTAGCATTTAGAAAGGATCTTTCAGTTCGTAGTGTAACCCACCCTTTTCTTGGACTTTTCTTTTTTCTTTGATACTTTTATCTCTTTCCGACACGCTTTGGTGTTCTTTTTTTTCCACAAGGTGTGTTGTTTTTGACTTTATAAGGGTTCGCATGGCTTTTCTCAAGCCCTAGCCTTTGTGGGAGTTCTTTCCCCTTTTCTGTCGGTAGCAGGATTGTTTCGCCGCCTTTACCATCTACTCTTTGCGCTGTTATTCCTTTCAACCTCTTCAGAGTCACTCTTCATGTTGTTAGGCTGTCTCCCCTGTTCTTCGCTCCGTTCCGGTTCCATCCATTCTCAATTATTTTGTGTGCTTCTCCCTCACTTATTGATTTTGTTTCCCTGCGCCCGCTGTTTCCCTGGTTTTTTTATTACCCCTTTTGATTCCTTTTTCCCTATCACTGGGTTTCTCTTTCCTCCAAAATTGGGCTTTTCTTTTTTTAGGGTAGGTCCTTCCTTGCAAACGTTGAGGGTTAATCTCCCCCATACCAGTCTTCGGGATATGAAGCAGATCTCTTTTCTCCCTCTTTTCCTTTTTTTGTTTTTGCGAGTTGACCGACGACAGCTGGTGGGGATTTGGCTCCTTTTTCTAATGAAAGTGGTATTGCCCGGCAGTCCTTAGGGCGCATTTTTGTCCTTCAGATTTGTATCTAAGCCGACTGCCGCAGGACTTGAGTTGCCCTTTTCCAACTTCCTCTGCTTTTTTTTGTCTCCCACGGCGGAGTGCAAATTTCTTCCTCTTTACCTTGAAGATTTATTTTCCTAACGTTCGTTTTTCTGGCTTTTTTGCGGCCCTTATTTCTCGATTTTCTTTAAGTTTGGTCGATCGCCGAATGTCCCCCTCCAGCCGTAGCTAACGCCCCCCCCACCGTTGATAAGGGAGTTCATAGTCTCTTTAATATCGTTTTTTCTCCGTCCAGACCCCAGTTCACTTGACGCTTCCTTTCTCCCCCCTCAGGTGTTAACTCCCCCCCCCCGTGTCTCCCTACCTTGACATGTCCCCAGCATTGGGGAGATTCTTGTGTTTTTTACCTCCAGAGACGAATCCCCTAAATGCTTTTCTTCCTTGAAGACAATTCCACGCCCTCCCCCTTTTTTCCCCCCTCCTTAAGAATGGGGTACCAGTTTCGCACGGTTTCCCCCCCTACCCCCGCTCAAGTCCTTTTCGAGCCCGGACATTTTTGCGCGCTTTTTCTCCTTCATGTTAGGAGCGCCCCACGTTTGGGATGTAAGTTTTTTTTTCCCTACTCTCATCTAACGACGATGATTTTTTGTCTTCCCTTTTTGACTGTTTCCCTCCCTAAGCACTCCAGTTTTTCCCCCTCTCGCGGCGACTCTGACAAGTGCGCAACCATATTCTCTTACCCTCCTCTCATGTTCTCTCATTTTTCCTCATGATGGCCTTCCGTTCTATTCCGAAGATCTCCACCCCCTTTGATAAAACGAATAGTCTTTCCCCTTCGTCTAAAGAGTCGTTGGCGATCCCCCTCCTGGACTTTCTCTCCCGTGATCACTCCAGCCTCTCACGCCGCTCTCCTTTACTTTCATGATCATCAGGCAATAGTGCTCAGACCTTAACAATCCCGAGCACACCACCCCGGTCAAGGCTTGCTTCCTCGTCCGTATTCAGGCGCAGGTGAGGACGACTTCGACGGCAACTCTTTTGCTTTCAGCGAATTTTCCACCCCCGGGGAGTTTATTTCCCTGAATAGACCGAGTTATGCTGAAGAGACCTACCCCCCCTATATGAGGCGGTTCCCCCCCGGCAGATATTGATTTAGAACGAGATCCTTGACTTCTTTCTCATCCTCTTCCTGCATTTCCTCATTCGACAGTGCGCTCTTTTTTTAGATTCATCCTACCTCTACTCACTTTCTTCTTGTCGACGCTTTTTTATCCCTTTCTTTCCTGGACAATAGTTTTATTTTGCGTACCAGAGTTTTTACTTAAACCCCTCTTCTTTTTACCTTCTTTCTGCAGCCTAAGCTTCAGTTTCTCTTCGTTTATCCTGTATTTTGTGGAAGGTGGTGCTTTTCACTGCCACTTAGGAGCACTATTCGGCCTCTCTCTTTTCCGTTCTTTTTTGATAATCCGACTGCCCTGGTACCCTTCTCCCCCCCTGTGGTGCTGCTCTAGTGAAGGCCTCCGTCGACCCTCTCTTCTTAACCTCAGATTCAACTCAAGAGTGTAGGTTTGCCCACACCCCTTTACTTTTTATTACTTCCTGCGTCGGCCCGGTATAAGTTTTTTCTCTCTCTCGTTTTGGCGCTGTTCCGCCGATCTTTCCTCCCTTCTCTCCGAGTCATAGGCATGGTATTGATTTGCCGTTTCGGCCCCGCTACCTTGTCCGTCCCGCCGTCTTCCCGTCCGTTCTTTCTGAGCGTCGTCTTCCTTTCTGCCAATTGACTCAAGACTTTTTTTAATCTTATGCTGTTCCCCCGCCCGCGTTTTTTCTCTTATTAGCTTTTTCCCCCCCTTCCCCGTGACTTTCTTACGTCCAAGCCGCGGTTTTTCCTCTTGGTGGGTCATATGACCAACTAGGTTAGACATGCAGCCCTACCCCTTTACTGCCCCATTTTCCGCAGTCAGGCCTTTCTTCTTGGCTCCTCTTTGCTGTTCTGGTTCCTCCTCCCTCCTTTGGCCTCCACTTAGAAATTTTTCTCTCTTTCCTTTCTTCTCCTGAAGTCGTGCCCGTTTTTTTCCTACTCCCCCTTCTCTTTCGAGCGCTTTCCGCTTTTCTAGTGACCTTTTGACTGAGAGCCGCTCCTCTTTCTTTTTTTCCTCATCCTTTTCCTGCTCTTCGATATCAAGGCTTTCTGTCTTCCGGGCCATTCTTCTAGGGCGTTTCGCTTTCCCCCGAGATTACTTTCTGCGACCTCTGAGTACCTATTTCGGATCTGCAGGATTTTTTTTTTTATTTGTAAAAGCGTCGGCCCTGCTTTCCTTTGTTTAATCGCGTCTTCGCTGTCGACCCTAGCCCGCCCTTTCCCCAATCGAGCCCCAAATGCCCCGGTTCTGGCACCCTTTTGGCTGAATGTTTTCGTTTCTTCTTTCCCCCTCACAGATCCATGCTTCCCCCCTGTGTTCAGTAGAGATCATTTTCGAATTCCTCTAACCGCTTGGCGCCCGGAGAGTTGTTACTTCTTTTCCCCAATTTCCAGCACCCAACTCGTTTTGCTGGTACCGGTTTGACGTCCCAATAATCGCCGGCTCCTCCCCCATGAGGAGGAAGCGAGTTTTCTTATTCTTACTCTCACCCAGTTCTTTCCAGACCAGGTCTCAACGCTCCTTTTGACCTTTCGCATCAAGCTGCTTCTCTCTCCAAAAAGATATAGTCCACTTCTTATCTTTTAACCTCTAACACCAATGAGCTTTTTTTTCCCCCAACTTTTTTTCTCTCCCATTTACCGATGCTTTCATTTCCTGTCTTCTACCCGAAGAACTGATCCTTTTTTTTTATATTTTTCCTGCCTTCTTAGTTTTTCCCGATGTCCAAGCAGGGCATTTTTGCTCTTGCATCCCCCCCGTAGGACGTCGCTATCTTCCCGAGCTAACCGCCTCCTCTTTCGACTCTTCTAACGAGAGAATGCATCCCTTTCCAGTGTCTCTCCTCGTCCTCAGCTATTTCTTTGTGGTTACTGGACTCTTCCTCACTGGCCAAGATTGATAGACGGGAGTACTAAACGAGTAGAAAATCTTTTGATATCTCTCTCTAATAGAACTTCTATTTAAGTCTGTCGATTTTTCTCCTTCTCATTTATCCTCAGATAATATCTAAGGATCTCTTCTACCTTTTTTCTCCAGTGAAAGAACTTCGTACACTCTCTGCTGGTGTCCTTAGTATTTTCTTCCTCTGGATGAAGCCGTGCTTTTCCCCAGGGGTTGGTAATCGCGGGTCTTCCAGCCTTCGGTATTTCGGCGACGCTCTTCTCCTGTCCTGCTCTCTCTAGTTCTTAAAAGAATGAGTCCAGGTTGGTGTTGTCTTTGGTTGAGATGGAGTTCCGCTCGGGGCCTTTTACAATATCCCTCTCTTCCTTCCTTCCCCTTCAGTTGCTTCCGACCCCTTGTCCTCGAGACATACAGTGTTCTTCTTTTCCTGTTCTGAAGATATTTTTTAGATAATGGACCCCCAACGACCCTTTGATGGCAGTGTTGCGATCGGATCACTTCCCTCACTGTCATGCCGGTCCTAATGATTGAAAACACCTTTGAGTCCTTTGTTGATTTCCCCTCCGTTGTCAGGGCTGTATCCGCTATTTTTCAGAGCTTCTGTGTCCTGATACAGGCCTGAATCGTTGTTACTGGCTGAGGTTCCTCCCCCTCCAGATTACATGGATATTTACTATCCCCTTGTTAGAGGTAACTTTTTTACTTCGGCTTTTTAGCATCAAGACACGAGAAAATTACGGCGAATCGCAGAGACAGGTTGTTCTTTGCTTTTCTTTCAGGATGTTCTTTCTGTTTGCTGTAATTTTTTTCGGGAGAATGGTCTTTCCCCCCATTTTTGTATGAAGAGATTTTCTTCTGCATCACCCTTCCCCAGGCATGGTCATTCCCGTTGATCGACCACAAAGCTCATCATTGATGTGCATGTTCTTGTCGGGATCACGTATTTTTATTTTTTGGTAGAAACGCTGCTGGTGCTCTCTAGTTTTTTTCTTCTTCTCCTTTGAGCATGAGAACCTGCCTCGGACTTATGAACCTTTTTGGATGTGGAGAGCCGGTCGTAGGCGTCTTTTCGAATATTAACTCGTTTTTCGTTTCTCGTTTTATCGCCCCTCTTCAAGGCAGCGGAAAGACCCTTTTGTCGATGTTCTTTTCCGGGTGTGAGTCAGAGTAGAGGGTCCCACTCCCCCGGAAGAAGTCGCGAAACCCGAACGTTTTTTTCCTGGAGAAACTCGCGGTTTCATTTCTGAGAGTCGAGGATCGGCTAGGCCTCATCCTGTCGTCCTCTTTTCCCTCTAGGTTTTTACGGATAATACTGACCACCTGAAACTTCTCCCTCCAATTTTCCCCCCCCTTTCCTCACCTTCCCAGATCTTTTTTTTTAATCCTAATTTTTTTGTACGTTTGCTTCACCGCCCGACTGGTCTTGCTTTCTGACCTTTTCCCAGTCTATTTTTTTTAAGGATGCCCTTCGACACTCTCGGCGCGCTCTTCCGCTGCCCGATATTTTTCTCCGGCATCTGTGTCAGTCTAACCTTCCCCCCCTCCCGCGTTGAACCTCTTAACACTCATGCGGGTTTTTGATTTTCCTTTCAGCAGGTCTTCACCCCTCTTTTGCTCGACTGCCCGGCGACTCCACCTGTTTTTCTTCCCTGATTGAGTCTTTTTTTTTCTGATAAAAGCCCCTCTCCTTTCTTAGATTTCTTGAGAATAGACATTAATACGCGCTCCTCCCCAATTCTCTTTCTCTTAGTAGATCGTGCTCAGCGCCATTTCCTCCACCCCCCCCAGAAAATTCCCCTCTCAAGACGCAGCGATGGCAACTTTTTCCTTGATACCAGACACTCAAATGCCCATTTGGGGTTTCATCTCTAGGCGTCTCTATCCTTCCCCCTCTTCCGTTCTCGTTTTTTTTCCAATTTCTTGCAGCCACACGCCATCATGTCCCTACCAAAATTCATGCTCCTCATGTGACCTGTCCCGGCAGCACCTTTCAACCCTAAAAAGACCCCCACCCCTTGCTGGCGTGGCGAGGCGTTTCTCGATTCTTCCGCCCTTGACAGACTTAACGAGCCACGTTTTTTACGTCCCATCAGGAATAAATTTCGTTGGACGATCTCATTTAGGTGCTTTGCACGACTCACAATATCTCTCTTTCTCCCCTTCCCCCCCTCTTTTCTCCTGCCATGGAGCCCTCCTCTTTTCCCATGAGACCGGGCCCAGCCTTTGGCTTTCTTGTAACCTTTCCATGATCCTTTTAGAGATGACATTCCCCTGGCAGCCACCCTCGAGTCTTTCCCTTCGTTTAGACCGGCATTTCCTTTTGCTTGCTCGCTCCTTTTTTTCAAGGTCTCTTACTCTTCCTCAAGATCCACGCTGACTTTTTTTTTAAAGTTTCTTTTTTGATCAAGCCCTCGGCTTTTCTCCCTCCCCCTCGTGATGCAAAACACAAATTTCAGGATTTTCGATCCGTTTCAGTGCCGACGATTCGAAGGCCCTCCGGCTCGCTAGTCACCCATGTTGGTCGTCTCATGGATTCCTCCCCAGTCTATCGCCCTCGCGTCACGTAAGCTAGAGGCGTACCAGATGTTCGGAACGATTGAGTAGAAGATCTGGGATTTGCCGCTCTTCCTAATTCCCCCCCTTTCTAGTCCTTTTTCCCCTCAAATAGGTGCTGGAGCGGGCAAGCGACTTAATTCAGGTTTTCCACCTCCTCGGTAGATTCCTTGCGGCGACGATCCGGTTTGGAGTTCAGATTTTTTCACATACTTCTTTCGGCCTTGCCTCTTTCTTTTTTCGGTCTAAGTTCCCCCCTTTTTACTCGATTTTGGCGTTTTTTCCCTCCCCTTATTTTCCTCTTTTCTGCCCCCATACTGACCTTTGTGATCCGAGAAGCGTCCGCCCTGATTTATGATACTAGAGGTTTTAATTGATTTTTTGTCTCTTCAGTCTTCTCTTCTTTCTGTCGACAGCGTGCTACCTACTGCTTTTCTTTTTTGTATTATGCCGTTGTTTCGAGCTGGCTTGAGAATTTATGCTTTTTTGCTGATCACTCCTCTATAGTCTGCCTTACTTCTGCGCCTTTGTCGAAATTTTTCTTCTTTATCTTCCCTTTTGTATTGATGCTTCTTAGGCCACTTCTACTCCCGCAGAGAAGATGCAAGGAGCTGAGTTCGTGCAGCCTTTCCGCCCGACTCCCTCTTTTTCAACGGATTTTCTCTGCATGTTAATCGCGCCGCGCCTTTTATCTTTTCCCCTCAGTTGTCCGAACGGCCCTTGTACGTCCCCATTAAAGAGGTTTGAATGTCTTTTTGCGTTCGCCTTTCTCTTCCACTCAGACCCACCTTCCCTACATTGACTCTTGCATGTGATTCCCTCTTCTTGGGCATTTCTCTCCTCCCGTCGGGCGAGACAGAGATTCGAGTGACCGCCAGGGCGCTTTATCACTCGCGAGCCCCCTTCTACCCAGATCTTTCAAGGCTCTTCCCTAACCCTTTTCGAGGAGAGACCCTGCCGCGGTCTCCAATGGAATATCCTCCTTTTCTATATATCTTCCACTAATACGTTTTTGTTTTTCTCCTTATCCTTCTCGCTTCGTGCTCTCCGCTGGTCTCCTTCTTCTCTAAGATGAAGGTCTTGCCGGACACGGGAAAAGATCCGGTCTTAGATCTCCCCCCCCTCCCTGAGTATCAGAAATTTAGCGGCACTTTTCCCTCAGTTCCTTTTTCTTTCAGAGAAAGAACGGTAGCCTATCCTGGCCGAGGTAACCCCCCTTGAAATTCCTTTCTGGGCACATGTCGGCATCTGCATGGCTTTTCTATTCCAAACTCCCCGGACATGTTCAAACCGCTTGGCCTTGGGAAGTACGTCTACACTTTTCCTGGTCATTCCGGCCTCCCCCCTCCCACCCGTAGTCTTTTTCTTTTTTATGCAATCACCAATCACCCACCACTTTAGACCTTTCGGAAACCGGCATGCCATCCGCTTCCTTCCTCACGGCAGAGGCGGCTGTTCTAAGTTTTTTTTTATCCCTCCCCCGGCATCGGACATAGGCCTAATTCCTCCTAGGCAATTGAATCCCTTCGGAGTGATCCTCGCCAACCACGCTCTTTTTTCTCCCTTTTTCTATTTCTTGAGCCAACACACGGTTGATTTCCTCTCACTCCCCCCCTTGGTGGTGTATCAACGCCCCGTGTCGATTGTCGTTTCTCCTTTGACGGAGCGACGACTCGCCCTTCCCCCTTATCAAGTTGAACCCCCGCTCCCTGATACGACAGCAGTTCTTCTCTACTCTTCTCAAAACCTTTTATGTTTGGGTCAAGCGCGCGCCCGACTTTTTTCACCCCCCTTGCCCCTTTGATCTCAATAGAGCCTGCAAGACATCATTTGTGATGATACTCTTCCCCACCCTCATGATTTGGAAGACTTCCCGCGACCGAGGGTTCTCGACTCTTTGGCAAGTAACGTTTTTTACAGCCGTACGTTGCGTTTTTATTCTTCCTTCAAGATTTCCCGCTCGGTCGAAAGGGCGCATATCCTCTTGGAGACTTCTCGCCTCAGCGCCCCCTTCTGTCGGTTTCCCCAATAAGGGGGCTCTCCCTCTTTCGGCCCTTGATTCCATTTTATTCAGCGGTTTTTGTCTAGCTCGGTCAGATGAGAGGTCTTTTTTCAACTCCTCCCTTTTGTTTTTTCGACCTTCTCCGGTTCTGAAGTCCGAAGATTCCACTGCCTTCTTGAGAAGCTCGTGATGCACGCCTTATGAAGTGGGTTGTTTTTTTTTTTTGTTGTATTTTTTTTAGACAGACAGCCTTCACTGTCCCCGTCTTTTATAGGCTACCTCGAGAGCAACTTTAAAGGTAGGATTCAGCATCTACCGCAATCTTCAGTTAGCCATTCATCTTCTAATAGGGGTTTTTTTGAAGTGTTGTTCTCCCCCTTCTATAGTCCCGCCATTGTAATGTCCGACTTCATGATTCCAAGTCGTTTGACCTCCCTCGCTCCCCTCTGTAACTCGTGTTCCCCGTCTCTCTAAGATTTGGTCTTCATCCGGTCAATCGTGCCTTCGTTGACCAAGGTCCCACACTACTTTCAGTTTCCTCGTCCTTCTCCCTCTGTTTTTACCCGATACACACGCGTGTCCTTTAACTCTTCCTGACTCGGTTTCTTTTCCCTCCAGCGTGAACGACTTCGTCCTCGTAGTTTTCTTCTTTTTATTTTAGTTTTAACATTTGTTCCTCCATTTTTTTCCCGCTCCGTCCTTTTCTGAGCCTGTATGGCGTGTTGTGCCCCCTCTATTGTCTTCTGTTAAGACGGGCCTTCTTTTCCTTTCTTTCTCCCTGCCTCCTTAGGTACAACCCAAGCTCATTCTGTGCCGGTTGTTCTTCAGGTTATATTAGTCGACACCTGCTGGTTTGCTTCTCTGGCAATGCGTCGGTGGCTTTCGTCCTCTCTCCCTTTCTCGTCATGAGCACTTTGGAGGTTTAGCGCGGTCTGTGTTCGATGAGTTCTCCTCCTCTTTTCCCCTGACGTTTTCGCGGTTTCGAGTTTATCGACATCTTTGCCAGGCAGCTGGCAAGCCCCCTTCCTGATTTTAGTTCTCAGGTTTCTCTTTAGGTTTTTTCCCTCCGTGTCTTTAGGGTTGTCTCCCTCTCTCCCCCAAAACCGACCCTCGTTATGGTTTTCTCCCCCACTGCTGTTTCCTGTGTGTGATTTCCGAGGACAGTTCTGCTCCTCTCTTGGTTCGTTCGCGGATGCCGATTAGCTTTGGTTACTTCTCCTGACAACCGTGTGCTGCGGCAATCGCCAAAGCACTCCCAAGCTGTCTGGTCTTGAGAATCTCTCTCCCTCTCCGTTTTTTTTGATATCGATCTTTCCTCAGTCTGGTGATAGTTTGTTGACTTTCCACTCCCTGTTGCAGGGATTTAAGTCCTTTTTAGATAGGCCGCAGCCGACGGCCTCCCGTCCTGACAGAATGTTCCCGCTCCTCAGCGGAAACCACCTATGCCTTTCCTAACACACTCAAGATTTTTTTTGGGATCGTATGCTTCCGTGCATCCGTTTCCACCCCTGCGGCGATTGATCGATCCAACTTGATCAGATAAAACACAGGTTTTCTTTGGCGCTTCTCGTGGTGTAAAGAGTCTGCTCTCCAATCGCCCGCTTTCTCTTTCTTTCCTCATCTAGCCCTTCCCTTCCTTTTGAAAGACGTCCGTCATTTTTCCCAAAAATGGCTTGGAGCTGCGCGGCCCGCTCAACCCCATTCCCTTCCCCGCCAACCCCTTTTACGCTCGTCCGTCACAGCAGCCCCAGATTCCCCTCTAAGACCTCAAATGACCAGCATTGATGTCTTGGGTTTCTTCCGAGGTTTCCATAATGACCATGCCAGAGGATCAGGTCCCCGTCCTCTTTCCCTTAAGCCCCCAGCCATCCAGGCGCCCAACTTTTCTTTTCCTTCCTTTTAACACTTTCCCCGGTCACAGAACGGACGTGAACACCCAGTAAATGGCTGGAGAGGATCTCTTTTTTTCCAGTGTGTTTTTTATCAGTATCTCTAGAACGACTTTCCTCTCACGGTGTTTCTAGCCGAGGAGTTGAAGATGTATATGACGCCTCCTATTGCGGTTCCCGTTTCCCTTCCCGCCCTCCCCGCAACTATGAAGGCGGGCACTGCCAGAGGTTTACGAAGATATTGCAGCCTACCAGCTCCCTAGGGCCATCCCTGGGCCGGTTCCCTTCAATTGGCACAATCATGTGCCTGCGACAGCGGCGATGCCCATTGACTGACTCGACCAACAAAAGGCCCGCCACCGATAGGCTGGCCTCTTTCGAACGGCCTGTCGCCCTCCTCCTGAAATTTCTTTTATCGGTAGCCGATCCCCGTCCGAGGAGTCCTGTTCACAAGTTTGCTTGATCCAGCAATTTGCACGCCATAGCACCTCCTAGCCCCCCCCCACCAACCCCTTTTTTTCTCTTCCGGATCCAGGCGAGCGAGTCCTTTTGCGGCATCCTTCGAAGGTTTTTGAAGGACTTCGTCGGTTTTGACCGAGTCACCGGCTTGTCCTTGCAGTTCCACGAGTTCTAGCCGTCCTCCAGTTTTCATGTTAGTTAACGCTCTTGATGTTAGATCATTTCGATAGATGATAGCGATTCCATGAATTCTTCCTCGACGACCTCGGGTTGGTCTTTTTAGGGTAGTATTGCGCCTGCGCCGGTACTCTCCCCTCTTTCTAAACCAACTCCGAGGCCTTCAGTAGTCCTCACAATCATTCTTTTCCTTCCAGAGTCCGAACCTGCTTCGTTTCCGACCTTAGAATTTAGTAGGCTTGGGGTTTTACCCGCCGTCGTGCGCCTGCCCCCACCAGTCTTTGAGTCCTTCTTTTTTGCTCCGAGAAGCGCCGCCTGTCTGCGATCATCTCGGTGGTGCCCGACGCTTCAGGCCTCCGTGCTCTTTTCCCCTCCAGAAGAGGAACCTCCCCGCGTTAGGTGAACACCATGTTGTAGTCGTTCTGTTCTATTCAGTCTTGCTGATAGAAAGGTAGAGTTCTCTCTCTTCGTTTTTTGAGAGATCACTCCCTTTATTATCGCTTTGCCTTCTGCTCTCGACCATTCCTGGTTGATTTCGGTTTCCGTCGACCCCTTTTCCTCCGTTCCCTCCCTACGCTCGTCGATGGATGTGTATAGGACTGCACCTTCGCCCTCGAACTTTTGGTTTCACTTATGGTTGCTGATGTTTTTTTATTTCTTTAGACCTCACCTGAAACAGAGTGTTCGATCGCCGGGCTTGCACCTTTCATATAGACTTTCACTACGTTTTGTCCCATGTATTTAGTGAGGCACACAGCGGCGATGATATGCCGACATGGGCTACCATTCTCTTGAATGGAGTTTCAGCACTCGGGCCGGTAGAGGGAGCGCGAGGTCGTGCGCGTACCCTCTGCTCACGACTGCTTGGAATAGAAGCCCCTTCCTTATCCTCTTCACACAGACGTGGGGTGTGTTGACGTGTGTTTTTGTGTTGGGTTTTCCGGCGCGTCTCCCCCCATCCCTTCAACGGCTTTACAAGCGCGCGCTAGACTGGCCCGAGAGCGCTGATTTCCTCCATTTTCACATCCCCTCCTGTGTTGAGAGGGCGTCGGCTTCTCGGGAAACGTTCTACTGGGGTTCTTTTTCTTTCAGACGCTTCCTTTCGCAATCGTGTCAGAGCTTCTCTAATTTCTTTCATGGCGTCCCGTTTCCTCGGGATTCGAGGCCTCGCCCCCCGGTCGCCCATCTAAAATCCCTTACCCCCTTACAAGCCAATCCTTTATGCGTCGGTCCATGCAGTTCGCCGTCTCTTTTAAAAAGAAAGGACATGTTCGTTTAATCGAGATTCATTCAAAGGAAGCCCCGGTGAAAGTCTTAAACTCTTTGAGGAGTTCTTTCTGCAACTAAATCCCTATTCCACCCTTTGCTTAGTCGCTTTTTCCAATCCTGACCCTCGTTCCTTCTTTCTGAAGCTCTGGAGGCCAGTAGACCTTTGTCAGCCGCTCTGAATACCTTCCCGTTTACATGGACCTTCCATTCGTCCCCTAAGAGGGAAAGGGCTCAACTTCTGTTTTCGCCACACAAGATTTTGTCTTCTACTTTCGGATTACAAAAGTAGATTCGCCGCGACTAAATGTTTGATGCTTCCCCTCCCGTACCTCTTGCAGCGCGCGGCTCTGAGTTCTTTTCAATGTTTACCAGCCGTTCACCACTCGCAAAGACTGTCCGTTGAGTTCTACAACCAAGTGTTGGGCCTGATCTCGCCATTCCTGTTTCCCGCCGACTACCTGTTCTACCTTTAAATGTAAGAACCTACAAATGCTTCTATTATGGGCCAAACTCTTTTTTCAGGACCTCGGACGTCGCGACCGAGTTTGTCGAACGCCGGTCAGTACCTCCAGCCGTCCCTTTTCTCTGTTAGTTTTTTTACAGACCCGCTTGTTCTGTATTTCCTTGTCAGTCTGAAGGCTTTGGTATTTTGACAGCGATCAGATCGGATACTCACTCGCTTTGCACCCTTCTGTCTAACGACTTTTGCAGCGGTTTCGTTTTCTAGGCGGGCGTACTCTAAGGGTCCGGACCCACCCTTTTCCCTGTTGTGGACCGGTCGTACGTGTTTCTCGAAGCGTCCGACTCCTTCTGCCGCCGCTGGATCGCACTCCTCCCTTTTTTTTTGTGATTTGTGGGCGCGCAGTAGGGATTTGATCACCGC
>Ga0179593_1575665_pt1 | contig 15679 bp, 24 predicted proteins | sample CZODoug2_1_08_16_FD_185931 | JGI IMG/M metagenome (GOLD analysis project Ga0179593, IMG submission 185931) | Vadose zone soil fungal communities from Angelo Coast Range Reserve, California, USA - CZODoug2_1_08_16fungal (PacBio error correction) | ecosystem: Environmental > Terrestrial > Soil >... | reverse complement strand
CAGTGCATCGACTTTGTTTTTCTTTTGTTCTCCACCCACAATGAGGAGACTTGATCCCCTGAACTTGAATTGGTTGGCCCCGGAGGTCCTTCCACCCCCGAGACCTTCAGGATTTCCTGCTCTTCTCTGGAATTCATTTACATTACCGTCGTTTTCCACGGCGCGGGTTTCCTTCGCGACTAGTACGGGGAGCCGTGGTATGGATGGACCCTTTTTAACCTTCATTCCGTTTTTTTTCTTGGGCCTCCCTTACTTTCCCCTGCGAAAATTCCTGACTCCCGCCCTCCTCATTCTGCCAAAAACCTTCTCCTTCTTTTACTTTCAATTTCATGCGAATTCGAAAATTGTCCCTTTTTCCCTTACACCGACGCGCCCTCCCCCCGGAATGCCCCATCATCCTGCTGTAGGTCGCGGAAAAAGGCAAGCCCTCTTTCCAACTGTCTTCACTCATCTTCCCGCCGTTCCCCCCGTTTTTGTCGCTTTCCTGCACCCTCTCCTTTCTGGAGTACTACTTGTGGAAGTTTTTCTTTTCTCCCACCCCGGATTGAACCTTTTATGATTGTATTGGGAATACGGTCAATACGTTCGCAGTCACTTGCCTTCTTATGCCAACATTTTCTCCCCCCGGTGCGCCAAATTCGACTTCCTTAAGCGCGGGATTGAACGCTGCAATCGGCCTTCTGATTCAGGTTTTTTTTTGTGAGGACACTCTGGGCACTCTGCCACTCTTATGATGAGCATGCACACATTTCTGCTTTTTTTGCTTGACTTGATATCTGCGGCACTTCCTACCTTCGACGATAAAAGTTCTTTTTCCCCCCCGTTTCCAGACCTTGGAATTGGCAGCGCCCGCCAGAAACTTGAGATTAACCTTTACCTTCCCCTTCGCATACACCTGAGATCTCACAGGAATGTTTCTTTCCTTTCTGGGCAGCGCCTTTCCCCCTTAAGTCGTGGTGGAGTTTGCCCCCCCTCTGAAGGCGAGGAGGATTAGAAGGATGTCGTTATCGGCTTCTTTCAGCAACAAGCCCTTCCCAATTTTATCCTTCTTCTCTGCTTTGCCGTAGCCACAGTCAGGGCAGACTGTTTCCGGCCGTCAAGAAAATCGTTCCCCACGCTGGCCAACCTCAGGTAAGCACAGGACTCCCCCTTCTACGCTTTGCGCTCATCCTTTTTCTTCCAAAAGACGCCCAGCGATTCCCCGCCACCAAGCAATGGAAAAACTCTCTTGCCAGTTCCCTTTCTCTCGTTTTTTTTTTCCCGAACTTTTCCCTTCAACAGTGCTCCCTTACGAAGACCCCACCCGTCCGCTTCATCACATTTCTCGCCCGAGCTTCTTTTCTTTCCACCCCCCCTTCTTTTTCATGACGAGAGCACGTTCCTCCCCCCAGGATGGTGCCCTTCCCTTCTGCCCCTTGTTCGTACCAAGAGCAGGAAATTCCCCCGGTTCTCCCCGAAGAAATAACGAGGGCATCCAGCGGCACCCCTCTCGCGCCGTCCTAGCAAACCCCTTTTTTCCCTCCTCCCCCTTTCAAAAATACCACAGCGGACTCCCCATCCGCTTTTCTTTCTTTCCGGAATTCGATCGAGGTTTTTCCTCCCTCAGCCAGCGAACGCTAATTCAGAGGCTGATCTTTTAACCTGATGATTTTTCTAAGTCCAATTTTCTAAATCAACCCCCTCGTTTAGTACCCCCCCTTTCCTCTTCTAGCAAGCCAATGAAGAAGCTATTCGTTTCCACAGGAGAGAATTGCCCAAGAACCCTCCCCCCCCCCCATCGCGATCATATCCCCCCCCATCGCTCCTTCTTCACTCCCCTTTTTCCGGAGGACATGTCTTTTTGTCCTTCTTTTCCTCCTTTTTCCGGGAGAGTTAGACTCTTCCTTCACAGACAGAGAATCCCCCCGCCTATCACCATGAAACGATACAGAGTGAACACCAACCCCCCCCCCCCCAAACCCCCCCCCCAACCCCCGTTTGAAACACCACACCCACCACCCCCCCCCCCCACCCCCCCAACCCCCCCCCCTCTTTCCCGGCGGCCCCTCGAGGAGAAATTTCTCGGTTTCATCAATCAGTAGATTCAGCCATTTTTTCCTGAGTTCGGCTTTTCAATGTAGGTTTTCTCTTCCCTTCCCCTCGTTGTCCCCAAATGCCCCCATAGGGAGTCACTTCCCCCACATCAGAGCGCAAGACAGAACACCCAGGCCAAGATGGTGAAGAGTCCCACTCCCTGATCATCTCTCTCTTTTTTTTGTTTAGTTCCCTTTTCGGCTCGGCACCCCCCATTTCCTGCCGTGGATGGCTTGTCTTCTGCTGTGGCAAGTGACTAATGACCACGATGGATTGCTTTGGACCGTCTTCCCACCTTGCCCCGAACTCTGTTTTTCCCTGGGCTTGATCTCCCTTGATGGGCCCCGCCAGCGTCTTCGTGTTCAGATGAATGAATGGTCCACGCTAATCTTAATGGGATTTCCCCTCTTTTTCTATGGATGTTCATGATGTTACCCCCCTTCTCCCCCGGGGACACGGAACCAGCCCCACTCCTAGCGACGTGATGGGTCGGGTTACCAAGGCGAGATGTTCCCATTTCCTAATGATAGTTCCTTCTTTTTTCCACTGCGGGGGGCAATTAATCTCCCGTTGCCTCTTTCTCGGCGTCATGGCTGAGCATCGGAAGTATGTTTTTTTTTTCCTTGAGGTTTTTGCGGAACCCTTCTCCGGCTCTCTACGCCAGGCGCTTTTTCCTTTCTTTTATCTGCCGCTGATTGATCCTTTTTCTTTTCCGCCGGCGCATTAGATCGCCTCCATCAACATGAGCGCGGTATGGGATCCGCGTGGGTCTGGAGCGTTGGATCGCCCCCCTCTCTCTTCCCCTTTTTCCCGATGGATGCAGAGATTCTTTTTTAGCACTTGTGGACCCAATTTCCGGTTCTTTCCGATCCTCGATTGGACCCCCGGTGGGAGTATTGGCCTTTTCTCTGTTTTTCCCGCGGACTTTTGTGTCCGCGGCTCCAGTCAGAGCGCGCGCAGGACCCACGTTCCCGGAAGTGTTGGGGCTTCCCTTCCAATGGTGAATGTATTCGTATTCAAGCCACCCGTAAGTCTTTGCGTCTTTACATTTTTTTTTTTTCCAGTGTTGCATTTTCCTCGATGGCGTCATTTTTGACTTGTCAAGCGATGAGCGCCAAAGCGTTTTCCCTTCGAGTCCTGTGAGTTCCTGATGGTTTTTTTTTTTTGTTCGGGTATATCTTTTTTTCTTGCCTTTCCCTTGCCGTTTTCTCTCATCCCCCGCGGACTACGGCTGACCTTTTTATGGCTTTGTGGTTTTTTCCTATTTTTACTATTAAATAAGTAGATCGCTCCCGTTTCTTTGTGGTTATTCCCCCCCCCCCTTCGAGGGCGGCTGACCTTTTTTTCCCCCCTTCCCCTAGCATTCTTGCCCCTTTTCCCTTTTATGCCAGTGATTGTATTCCCACGCTTAAGCAGTTCTGGTGCTGGCGTTTTCCCCTGGTTTCCCCTCGATGTGAGCCCGTTTCCTAGTTTCTTGTCTTCTCAGTCCATCATCACAAGGATGGACTCTCAGCCAAGCCCAGCAAGTCCCCCCCTTGCATGCTCCAATAAGAGTTCCTATCCGGAGTGTCCGCCAAGTCAGTCCCCCCCCTTTTTTCCTCCCACGGACTTCCTCCGGCGCTACGGACGTCCCCTTCGCACCGAGGGAGTTCCCTTTTTTTCCATGTGTTGGCATGCCCTCACATTAGAAATTCCTGCTCACGATTGTACCTGTTAGAGCTTCCCCCTCCTTTTTCACCTCTGTTTCGGTCCCCCCCACCCTTCCACAACCTTCCCCTTCCTTAATGCTCTTGTTTCTGAAAGCGACAAAACCATCACCCCCGGCCGGAAATGATTTGATCGATGTTAAGACAGTTTCACTTCGAAGTCTTTTGCCTTTTTTCTTCCTTTCTTTTTGTCTGTGTCCTCCTGTGATTGAAACAGTTCACTTTTCTTCGGTCATTCGACCTTGTCCTCTATATGAGTAGGAAGGCCGTTTTGCCAGCAAACTTTTGCAGGGATCCTTCCCTCGAAATACCCTAAATTCAGTTCCCCTCCTTTTCTTTTTCCCCCTGCAAGTGCCCTCCTGTTCTACACGGCTCTCCCGTACTCTTCGCTCTGATGTCCCACGCTGACGTGGCACTCGGTAATTTTTAAAGTCCCCCCGACGAGCTGTTGAAGCAGGTTTCGGTTTTCCCCTTTCCCCCTCCCTTTGGCCAACCATCAAGTACCATTTCTTTTCCCCTTCAGAGTTCGATAATGTGGTAGAACCACACTTCCCGATTTTTCAACGTCGTTTTTCCGATCTATCTTTTTTGTGAGCTCTCTCCCTTTTTTCCCCTTTCTCGGAAGGTGCGTATCCACTATTCGAACGCGATCGCCCCTGGTATCTTCCCCTTCTGCCCCGCTGACTCTGACCCCAGTCTCCATCCTGGCCAGGGATTTCCTGCTTCCCTCCTTACCGTCCGTGTCCACCCTTACATCCGCGTCTCGATAGTCCGGTCTTGTCTGGATCGGACCCTTCTTAATTTTTTTCCCGGAAATTTGCATATCTTTCCCCTTGAATTTCGCGGAAGCGACCTTTCACCGATTCGCATTTCTTTTTTTCCTTTTCCTTCTAATGACCTTTTCGAAAAGTGAACTTTTGCAATCACCCCTTTTGTCCCGGCCGCCGCTTCCCTCTTGAATGAGCACATCTCATAAATGCGCGGCAGCCAAGACTTCCCCCCCTTTCAACTCAGTTTTTCTCCTTCCCCTCCGGTGCCCGTTGTGATTTTTTTTTCCCTTCCCCCCCCCCCCCGAGCATTAATGAGATGCGTCTTTTTTTGTCGATACGTGAGGTGGAGCGACACTTCTTTGTCATTGTTTTATGGGAGCGCTAACTTTTCCCTTTGCTAATGTGCTTTTTCCCCATGTTCCCTTTTCTCCCCCCTCTGCCAAAGGAGAAAGAGGCCTCTCAGGCGCCTGGAATGAACGCAGCTGGCCTTTCCTTCCTTTCTTCAGGTTTTGCCCCTGTTGTGACAATACGGCCCTTCTTATGCTTTCCTGCTGTCTCCGCTCTTTGGCGGCGAGTCCCTTTTTATGAGACTGAGGCACTCCCTACGATGAAAGGAACTCTTTCCCCGAGGGCCCATTTACGGCCTTCCTGACAGTTCTCCTCAACTGCTATTTCCCCTTCTTTCTTACAATTCTGAGCAATACACCTTTTTTGCGTACAGAAATGATCTTTCCTCTTCGGGCAGCGCCTCCCTTCGCAGTGTGGTGTGAGTCTTTGTCTTTCCCCTGCGAAGGCCCCCACACAGTTTCTCTGATCTTCCCACAAAAAAAACCCACCCCCCCCCCACCCCCCCCCCCCCCCCCCCCCCCCCCACCGCCCCCCCAAACACAACCCCCCACCCCCCCCCCCACCCCCCCCCCCCCCACACCCCCCCCCCCCCCCCCCCCCCCCCCCCCCCCCCACCAACCCCACACCCAACACACCCCCCCCCCCCCTTCCCCCCAATTTTTCCTTTACCTCTTCGGCTTTTGCCGTCGCCCCCCCTTTAATAAGCCGGATTCCGTGCAGGCATTCCCTTTATCCTCCGAAAACTCCGTGGCCAACATTGCAGGACATTTCCAGGACGCGAAGAACGCTTTTTTCTTCGCAATTCCGCGATTCCTCCCTCCCCTCTTAAAAACTAAACCAGCGGCCAGGTCGCAACTCCCTCCTTTGTGGCTGAAGCCGCCCTTCATTAGTCACCAGTGCAGTGAGACTCTTTGCCACAAACTTTTCCCTAAAGTCCCCTTCCCTCCCTATGACTTCGCCGCTGTTTTTCCCTGCACCCAAAGTCCGCCGTGATCATGTCCTCTCCTCCCCCCCACAGGATGGTGTAACAATCGCTCTGCCAGTTTTCCCGAGGGCCCCCTGGCTCTAATCCCCCCTCTTCCCGCGGCACACCTCTAACCACCACCCCCCCACAACACCCCCCCCCCCCCCCCAACCCCCCCCCCCCCCCCCCCCCCCCCCCCCCCCCCCCCCCCACCCCCCCCCCCCCCCCCCCCCCCCCCCCCCCCCCCCCCCCCCCCCCCCCCCCCCCCCCCCCCACCCCACCCCCCCCCCCCCCACCCACCCCCCCCCCCCCCCCCCCTCTCTTCCGCTTCCCCCCCCCCCCCCCCCCCCCAAGCTCGAAGCACAGTGCCCCTCCCCACAGCGGATCCAAGACGACGCTCCTTTTTCCGATCGATGAGCCTGTGAGGAAATCCAGACGCCAGAGAACGATCCATTTTCTATTTTTTTAAATCTTTTTTTTTTCTTCTCCGGCGAAGTACAAGTTTCCCCGCAATAAACAATGCCCCCCCTCCAGGGGGGGACCGATGCTCCTCACGTAATCGTTTCATCCGTCTTTGCCACGAGTAGTTTTTTGCCTCCCCAGATCTTTTCTATCCTTCTTTCTCTCTCCCAAACCGATTGTTCCCATTCGCCCTTTCACTCCCCGCCAGCAGGCGGCCTTCGTCCCTGCTGGGTTCCGGCGATTGATCTCGCGTTAAATCATTGGAACAGACCCCTCCTTATAACCCCCTCTTGAACCCGTCCTTCCCCCTTTCGCTCGGAGAAAATACTTTTGTGCGCATTCAATTCCTTCTCTGGCTGCCGCCGTGTTCGGCAGTCCCCACCGGCGGGGTTCGCCAGTAGGATTTCTTCCGCAGTGTTTTTTCTTGTCTTTATCCCTTTTCCTTCCACAGCAGCTCCAGAACAATCCCACGGCACTTCCTAGCCCTACCACCAGGATAGTTCATACCTTCTCTTTTCATCCTACTCCGTGTTTTTTTCCCTCTTACAGTCCGGATTGTAGGGCTCTGCCTTCATTGCCTGATGGTTTTTCGCTGCTGCTGGGCACGTTTCCCCCTCTTTTACTTAGATGGATCCTTGACACTGATGATTTTTACCTACATTTTTGATTCCTTCCTCCTTTTCAGCCCCTGGCTGATCTTCCCTTTTGGATGCGCACCGCCAGCGTATGTTGGCCCTCCGGCATCATGGTTCACTCTGATCTTTCATTGGCATGTATAGGCGTGTCCTTTCCCTCCGATTTTCCTCTCAAACCAAAGCGGGCACTGCACCCCCAAGGACGATGCCGTTTCTGCGGCGTGAAGATTTTAGGGAACCCATCTGGTTTTGGCTCGTAGCCATAATTATCTCGATTTCGCTTCCTGGCTGGATTCGTCTTCATCTACTCGTGTCAACGGCCTTTCAGAAGCGGATGTCAGGTGCTGGCGAGTCCTTTTCCCCGGTAATGTGACGGAAACGAGGGGAGGAACAGGTACCTTTTCTCCCCCCTTTACCCGCCAGTTGTTTATCTTCCTCTTCTTCGTTCTCTGGCTTCTTTTTTCCGAGGCGCATCGAAGAATCTCCCCCTGCGCGGTATTTGGATAAGCTGTTTTTTTTTTTTCTTTGTCGTCTCTCTTTTGCCTAGATTTTCTTCGGCCCTCCCTCTGAGCCCTCCTTCCTTTCTCCTTTGTGGACCAATTCCGGCTCTCCGACCACCCTGGCATCTCTCTCTGGTGGGGAGTATGACGTGCTATCGTCCCCTGCCTGCGCCTTTGGGTGAAGATGTGAGACCCTTTGAGTGCGCTTTCGGATTCCGTTTTTTTTCGTGTACCCTTTTTTTTTCCCGGTCCCTGTTGACTGCCCTTTTCCACCACGTAAGCAGAGAATTTTTTCCGGTCCCCTGCTGGGATTTTTTTTTACAGTATTGCAGTTTTGGGACTCTTCTTTCTTCCCTTTTTCTTCAAGAAAGGGATTCTCTCCCCTTTTTTATCCTGGCGACTGTTTATTTTTTTCCATTTTTCCGCGGCGTGTTCGGCCGTATATCGCTTTTTCCGACGGCTATCCGGACTTTTCCCTCCCTTCTCTTCTTACCTTTCTTTAACCCTTTTTTTTGGTGGCTTGTCGGAATCATCCCTTCACGGGGTACTAGTAACATATTTTCTTTTTTCTTGGTGGTAGGACAAAGGCCCCCCCCCACTTACGGCTCCCTAAATTCCTTCCCCGTCCTTGTACGAGAACTTATCTTTTGCTCAGAATGTATGCAGACCCTCCCCCCTCAGTTTGGGGCGATTCCTGTGTTCCCCTTTGCCTCTCTTTTGTCTAGTGCCTTATCGTCGTCTGTAGGAAGTTTTCCATCCCTATGGACTCGAAGACCACCAGCAAGCATTAGGCCATCATTTACTAAGGAGTGCCTTTTTTCTTTTCCGCCCTCCTTCCCCCCCCCCCCCCTGAAGCCGATTGACAGCTGTTTTCACCTCCCGGCGCTTAAGGAGGCTTTCCTCTCTTGAGTTGTCACGGAAAGGTGTTCTACTTCCAGCGTTCCATTAGCAAGTGACGGAGTCGCTCTTTCCCAATTCCCTTTTCGGCTCCCCCCCCCCCCGCTTCCTTTTTTTTTTTTTTTTTTTTTTTTTTTTTTTTTATACAACGGGACACACCTTCTTCTTCTCTCATTAATATAGTGTTTTTCGGAACTTTCCCCCCTTCACCCTTGAAACCTCGGAACAACTTCTTCTGAGTTCGGACAGTTTCAATTCGTAGTTGCCTTTCCCCCCGCTACCTCCGAGCATTATTTCCGCTTTCCCTTCAGTCTCCTTTTTCTTTCCCTTTCGAAATCGGTCATTCGACCTTTTGGAAAAGATCATTTTTTTTTTTTGCAGAATCTTTTAGAGGGTTTTCTGCTTCCGCGACCCCTTTCCCCCTCTATTAAATGTCCGTGGTCCCCCCTTTTTTCCTGAACATGAAAGTTACTTTTTTTTCCCCTTCTCCATAAAGTCCTTCGGTCCCCCCCCTGCGTGGCGCACGGACTTCATTTTCCATCTCCATCTTTTTTTTTTTTTTTCAATCGTTCCTGTCCGATTCCCCTTTTCTTTTGGTTACAGCGGCAGCGCTCCGGGTCCCATTCACGGTACAAGGGGCGTCTTCTTTTTCCTTTTCCCCCCACCCCTTCCAGAGCAACGCCCGATGCACTGATCTCGCTCTTTTCCTTTTTTGTTGGGGAGATCTTCCTTTTTTTGCTTCGGACCTGTTTTTATCCCCCCCCCTCCCGAGATCGCCCCTGGGTAACTGTCTTGGCACGGAGCGCTTGACGCCTTTCCCCCCCCCCCCCCCCCCCCCCCCAAACACCAAAGAGTATTTTCCCCGCTAGGCAAGAAAAGATTTCCTGCATTCTTTAGGAATTCCTTTAATTCCCCCCCCGCCGGTCTTGGGTCCCCCCTTTTTTTCGAACTCCTATAGCCTGGTCATGGATTTTTCCTCTTCAATGTCATGTTCCTGGCTGTACAGGACATTTGCCTTTGTCTCCCTTTCTTTAGCCTTCTTTCCCTGCCCCCGCTAACCTTTCCCCCCAAAACCATCGCCTTCCCCTATGCTCTTTTACTCTTCACAGCATTTTTCCCTTAAAAGCACCCACCCGCAACACCACTGGTTGCAATCACACCTTCTCCGGAACGTGCCCACCCCAGACGCGCGACTTTTAATCCCCCCCCCATCTAATAAATGCTCTTCCTTTCCGCGACCTGGCAAGAAGTACGAAAGTGCACCCCTGGGCAATCACTTTCCCTCCCTTTTTTCCCGTTTTGTGGTTTTGCCTTTCCTGCACAAGAGTTTGTCCTTTGTTTCGATACGGGTCGGGGAGACGAACCCTTTCACTTCTGATTCTGGGAGCGCTAAAACCCTATCTCTTCCCCCTTGCTCCTTCTTTTCTTCCCCCACCACCTGTACTTCCCTCCTATCGGTGCGCCACTACATATACTCCTTAAGGCGCCTTCTTTTTCCTCTGGCGCAATAGGCCTCTTTCTTTTTGTGGCCCATGAATTGGGCGGAACTCTTCCCGATTATTTTTCTTTTTTCCAATTCTTTCTCTTCCCTGGCTTGGCTTCTTTCCATCTTGTGATGCTCCCCCCTTTCCCTACATGAAGACCTACCGCTAGGCGGCTGCAAATCGAGGCCTAATTGCCCCAACCTCCCCCTTCTCTTCCCCCTTAGGTGAGTACAATTATGAGGCATCCCCCCCTGAGATAAGTTCTAGTCTTCCCGTGCATGGAATAGTGAGTTTCCCTCTCAACGCTTTTTTTTTCTACCCTCGGAGCGCTTCTCCCCTAACCCCCCCGTTGCAGGATGCCGACACTCCACCAAGCCCCCACTTCTTAGTCCGCGGCTTTTCCCCCGTCTCCCGTCAGGGAATAAGCCGGATTCCTTTTTTCGTTACGCCGCACCCTCCCACATGCCCATTTCTTAGCAAGGAAGCGTACTCCCGCTTTGCGCTCATAGCTGCAATTAACCATGAAGTCAAGAGATTGTCGTGAAAGAACTGGAAAACCCCCCCTCCCCCCGAGGCCCCTTCTTCTCTCTTAATTTCTGATTCCCTCCTTAACTTCAAATCAGCCGGAGCAGTAAGACGCCACAGTAAGGTTCCTTCCTTCGAGAGATCTGCCTTTCTCCCCCAATATTTTCCCCAAGTTCCCTCTTAATAATGAGAGAGAAGCGGCCAATTACTAACACCATCCTCGAGGATGTGTTTCCTTCCCGAGCCGGAAATTGGTCCTCTACATCAAGCTCCCGCGAACCACATTTTCTTGCGCTCCGAAACCCCCTCTATAAACAAGCTCTCCTCCCTCCCTCACAGTGATCCCCCCACATGCCCCTTGATGTGATCCGGAATTCGATCCAAATCCTTTTCCTCTATAACCCTTCCCTCTTTTCAATCCGCTGAAAGCTCTTTTCGACGAGCCGGAAAGCGATTTTCCTTTCCCCTCACCCCCCCCTCCCATCAACCCCCCCCTTTTCCCATACGGTTCCTCCCCCTGACCTCCTTTCTTCCACGAGGAGATGAATTTTTCCGCACCCGATCGAATCCCCCCTACATCGCGATCCATGTCCTTCGACAAAAAACAGATTCTTCGAGCCTTCTTCCCTTCTTTTTTCGTATTTTCCCTCTTTTCCCCCCCGGTCCGCGGCCGAGTTCGAAATTTTCCGCGGTAAATCAGGAACAGAAAGCGTCCCCCTCCTTTCTCCCCCATGAAAACGATAAGATCCCCGGCATTCCGTCGGACACGCGCCTTTTAGCCCCTCTGAGCGTCTCCGACAGGGCTGCAGCCCTGCTTCATCTCATCAACCGGCGTTTTCTTTAGTGGAAGCGGCCTGAATTAATCAGTGTTCTCTTCGTCTAAGTCTTCCGCAGCAGCGCATGCCCCCTCCCCCTCACGGCAATTACTTGTGCCGAGCACTAACAATTGATACTCCGTACGCATCTCGATCTTTTCCTACTCCTTTTTTTCTTGCGATTTCCCCTTTTCGTCTGGTTCTTTTCTTCCCCAATCTTCATGACGTCTGGGTTCTGTCTGCGATGATGACTTTTCCCCACTCTATGACTCCCGATGGATCTTCATGATGCTTTCTCCCTCCATTGCGACACCGCTTTTTTCTTTGCCGAACTCGGGCGGCAGCCCTGGATTGATCCTTCCTCCGCGGCTTTATCCCCGCGGTTTTTAAAGCGGGATTTTGTTCTCGGTTCCTTTTCTCCTTGTTTGTTTCCTTTCTGGCTGTTCCTGATGTACCCGTCCATTTTTCCCTTCCCGGAGGTTTACCCGCGGGCATCTGCAAAAAGACTTTCCGGGCTTTCGTGCCTATGAAGCCTCTGATGGGGACAATTTTTTCCTTTTTTCCATAATGATCGCGATTTGCCTCCTTTATGATTTATTGATTTGGGCCCCAATTCATTTTCCTTTCTCCGGATGAAGAGCGGGTCTTCTTTGCGAGCATCGGCCGGTCTTCTTCCCTGAGGGTTTTTTTTGATAGGCGGGAGGACCTCTTTTTCCGGCTCGCTTTAGCGTCTTTTTCTGACGCTGATGCTAGTATCGGTCTTCTGATTTCCTTTTTTTGCGCATCGATATCATTCCCCCCGAATCCCTCCCGATTTTTCTTTGGGCTTTTCTTTTTCTTTTCTCGTGCTCGGCGGTTGTTTTCTTCTGGCTCTCCCGGCATGTGAGTTTTATTCCAAGCGGATTATCTTCGCCAGTGGCCCCATTCGGCTCGGTCTGTGTCATTCCTCGAGTTTTTTTTTTTTTTTTTTTTTACCCCCTTTTCTTGTTTTCTCCGTGCTCCGCTCCATGAGGAACTTCTTACTTGGGTGCAGCCTTAAGTCAGAGAGCGACAGGAAAACTTGCTGGATTTTTCTCGTACTTCGCACGCATTTTTCCCTTTAGTTCTGCATTCGCCACACCTCCTCTCTCCTTTTGCGACATGTCGTGTTGTCAGCGGGAATAGCTGGCGTCTTTTCCGATGAGACTCCCCTTTTCTCTTCCTTTCATGATGGGCCTTTTTTCCAGCGTCGTGTTCGGCGTATATCCTTTCCCTCTTCATCCGGGTATTCCCTCCGGTGGCGACGGCAACTTTTTCTTAAAATTGGTCTTTCTTCATCCTTCCCAAGGTGTTACTTTACATATATCCGATCATTCGCCGGCTCCCCCCCGACTCCTCTTTCCTTTTCCCTAAATGCCCCTTTCACTTCTCTTATTGTACGCAGAACTTTTCGGTGTCATGCTAAGAAGGTAAAGCGCCTAAGCTTTGTTCTCAGTTCTGGTGCTGGCGCTCTCAACTTAATTTTTTCCTTATTGCCTTTCATCTTTTCCTTGTAGGAAGTGCTCTCTCACCAAGCGGACTAGCAGCGCAAGCATTAGCCCCCATCTTTACTTGCTAATCACAGCGTGCCGATTTGTTCCAAGTCCTTCCTAAGAAGGCCCTCTCTCCTTTGTTCAATTCACGGCTCTCCTGCTTGCTCTTTAAATTGGCGCCCCTCTTTCTGTTTTCTCAAGTCAATGTTTGCATTTGCTTCCTGCTTTTTTTTCACTTAGTCTCCTCTCACTGTCTTCCTCCTTTTTCCTTCCTGTTTCGGCTTCCCCTTTCCTTTTCTATTAAACAACTTCAACAACTTCCCCTCAATGATCTGGTGGGCAGTTAATGCTGCCCAAAAACCACCCCCTTTGAACTTTCCCCCCTCTTCCCCCGTCCTTCTTTCCCCCAATTCGTAAGTCTTGCCTTCCTTCTCGCGATGGATTACATTCCTTGTGCGGTCTGATGCACGGAAGTAGCCTGAAGTTGTGCATTCCCTTCTTTTTTTTCGAACTTCTTTCATTCGACCCCCCCCAGGAAAAGAGCATGCTTCAGGCGAGGGTTTGCAAGCATCTTCCCTTCCATTTTCGATTCCAAATTATTGCCCCCAGGAGATGCAACCTCCTGAATGCCTTCCCTTTTCCATCCATGTCCCCCCTTTTCTAGTGAGACGACGGATTTCCCCCTTTCCCCGTGGGGCGGGTCCCTTCCGGTAATGTAAAGTTTCCACTTATCCATGCCGGTGAAGCAGGAAACCTCTTTTGGTTAATTCTTTCCCCCCCACCATTCCCGTCCCCATTTGTCCTCTTTCTTAGCATATTGTGGCTAACCACTTCCGACGCACGTGATGGCCTCTCCCCTTTCTTCAGTGTTTGTTGTTGTGATCTTAATTTCATCTGACGTTGCTTCGGGAGTTTCACTCCCTAGCCTTTTGGCCCCTGTATCCCCCCCCTTTCTCCCAGAGATAAACGACTCCGTGTTTCCCCCCTCTTCTGCCTTCAACGGTCTCCTCCTTCCGTCCGGGAGCCAAGGAATTGGGTGGGACCTCAGGCCTCGAAGGTCTCTTTCCTTTCTGGACCCTTTTTCCCCCTGTTAATTAGGCGGGTCCCTTATTGCCCTCTCTGGAGTCTCCCCCTCAATACTTGTCGCGGAAGCGTCGCTAATCTTCCCCCCCTACTCCGGTACTCCTTCTCTTCAAGTCGCCTCCGCATTTCTTTGTGAATCCCAACTTCAGAATTCCTTCACAGACACGCTAACAAGCGTCCTTAGCCATCTCATCTTCTTCGACACGGTCCCTCCCCTTTAACCTTTTCCCCCTCCCCCTCATCATTTTCCTTTTTCCCGTTGTGATGGTTTTCCCCCAAGACTTCATGCTTTTTCTCCCTTGGTTTCCTTCTTGGGCTCCCCTCCCCCCTTTGAAACTCTGATTTGGGATCGATAACAGTGTTTCCTTGCTAATGTTTAACGCTTCGCTGCCAACAACATGGGAGTGTCGTTTCGCCCTCTCCTTAAGCGCGGGAATTTTCCTCCTTGCGCAATCGGCCTTCTTATTCAGGTTTTTTTGTATTGAATGGACTTTTGTCCACTGGGCAATAGGAACGCTTATGATGGCCCCCTTTTCTTTAATTGTCCTTTTTCGTCCATCTTGTGCTTCCCCCGGCACCTTCCCTACTCTCTGAAAGCAACTCCCTCCGGACAGACGACTGATCCCTAAAGAGCCATTCCCTGCATTACCCTTTCCCGTCTCCACCCTCTTTCTCTAACCTGAGATAAGTTCTAGTCCTGCTGTGACGGAATTTTTTTCCCCTCGACGTATTGGTGTGATTTTTCTTTACCAAAACTCTGCCGAGAAGTTCTCTTTTCACGTTAACACTTTTTCTTCCGACACTCCCCAAGCCAATCCCCTTCATCCGTAGTCCTCTCCCGTCGCAAAGTCCTGGAAGACTGACCGCGGCCAAATTCCCTAAGCCCTTCCTTTTTTTCCCCTCAGGTACTCCCCTGGACCCTCCCTCTCTTTTGAGATAATGCTTCTTCGCTCAAAAATGACGACAGAGATTCTTTTCTTTCAAGCAATGGAACCAACTCCCATCGGGCAGGTCTTTCTACTTTTGGCTACTTTCCCTCCCCTTCAGTCACCAGTTTTTCCCTTTCTCTCCCCCGCACCAACACGTCGTTCTCCCGTCTTTCCTGCGCGAGATATTCCTTTCTTCCACCAAAAGTACGCAGTGAATCATCCCCGTCCCGAGCAATGCCAATACTACCACCATCCCCCCATCTCGGATGCCTTTCCCCCCCTTGGTCCCCCCTTGGCCTCCTCCCCTCCGCTGGCATCAGAGGCACACCCTCCCCAATTGCCGAGAGACGTTCCCCCCCCCCCCCCGAGCGCAACAAGCCTTCACAGAAAGCCAATCCACAGCTGATCAAGACCGCCTTCCTTCAGACGTTCTCTTTTTTTTTTCCGAAGCCCGATCCCCTTCCCCGCAGGCAATAAATCCTCTTTGTCCGTGAAAGGCAGATCAGGTTAGAACGAAGAAATTCTTACCGTTCCCTTCTTTCCTCCAACTGCTCGTCCTCCCCCCCGAGAGAGATGATTGCCCCCGAACCCCCTCGCATCCCTCCCAGGGGAGAAAGTACTTTTTCTTTTCTCCAAACCAAGATTGTTCCTCGCCCCTACTCCAGACGAAAGCACGGCGCATCGTCCTCTTGTTCTGGTTTTCCTTTTCAATCGGAACTCTCCCCCCCAAAAGCCGTATACCTCTTTCCCCCCTATACACTCGTGACCCCTCTTTTTCCCCGCGCGGAGACATCCCTCTGGCGGGATCTCCCCTTCTGATCCTTCGCCAGAGTTTTCTGGTCCCTTTATCCAAACGGCGTTTTCAATTGTAGGGAAGCGGTACTTTATTCAATCCCCAGTTTCCCTCCTCCCTAGGAGTCTCTTTTTTCCCCCCTTCTTCCCCCATCACGGTGCAATTACTTGACGAGCCCTACCCT
>Ga0179593_1663412_pt1 | contig 15680 bp, 16 predicted proteins | sample CZODoug2_1_08_16_FD_185931 | JGI IMG/M metagenome (GOLD analysis project Ga0179593, IMG submission 185931) | Vadose zone soil fungal communities from Angelo Coast Range Reserve, California, USA - CZODoug2_1_08_16fungal (PacBio error correction) | ecosystem: Environmental > Terrestrial > Soil >... | reverse complement strand
GTTTTCGTCTCTATCCCAACAGAATCCCCCTGCGATCCAAGATCGGCCTGATTGAAGTGCTTTTTTCCTCCTTGCCTGAACCGACTACTTAGCCTCGCGTTCTCCATTAGGGTCTTCCCCCCTATTGGATGTTTTTTCGCCTTCCTAAGTCAAAGTAAAGCACTAGGTTAAGTTTCGACCCATTAGCTTCTGAGGCATAGCTTCAGACGCCCCTTTTTTTCCCTTCTTTCCCTTTTCAAGCCACCCTAACTCCCCCCATTCTCTCCATCTTGAACCTATATTCCTCTATAGAGATAGGGAACTGAGATTTCTAGAAGGAGTTGTTTTTTTCCTTTTTTCCTTTCGCGTCCTCCTTCAACGTCAGACCACGTATTTAAATCTTCTATAGCTCAGCTCTATTTTCTCTTACTCCCCCCATTTTTTTCATATGGACCAAGATGAGCTGCTCCTCCGCTTACCGAATTGCCGCATTTTCTCCCTGAATTTCTTTTCCCACTCCGCGCGCGAGGTACGTAGCCGCCGTCCTTTCCTTTCTTCCCCTCTGATCGTGTCTTCCCGTCCGTGTACAATCGAAAGTCTTTCTTTCTGGATACAGCCATTTCAGGAGAACGTTCTGCTCCCCCTACAAGCATTCCTTGACAAGCTGTGTTTCCTTCCTTTTTGCAGCTCCCCATGCGGTCCGGTTTTTTCTCCCCGACGCACGCGGACCAAAACGACGTCCCTCTCCAGAACAAAGTAGGTCCCTTCCCCCGTTTTTTGCACTCCCCCCTGGAACTGGACTACGCGTCCCCTAAATTGTACCCCTCCTTCTTTCGCAGAACCTTCCAAGGGACCTTAATATACCCCAAAGGTCCCTGTATTTCTTGTTGTTCGCGGCTGCGTGATGTATCGATCGACGCTTTCTGTTTTTTCCAGAAGCCCCACTCGGGCTGTTCGATTCCCGATTTTCTTCATTCCTTCTCGGGCCTTTCGACCCGACTTCTATCCGATGTGTTTTGAAGAGAAGACACCTCCCCGACTTGTTGTTACAAAAGGTCCTGTCGTTTTTCCCCCTATTCCCCCTGACTTTTGAAGGGGCGAGTTCCAATTTTTTTTCCCCCCTTTTCCAATGCCTGATCAGTTTTTATGAGTTCCCAAGATTATTGCGCCCCTTGTTCCTGTCCTTTAACTCTCTTCTCGGTTTCGGATGCCTTTTCTTACGGAAACGACAGACGTTCTCGGGTTCCCCCGGGATTCACGCCGTTGGCAGGAACCCAAACTGTGAGGCGGTCTGTCCCTTGAATTTACGAGTTCGATTGAAGCTAGGCTGCTCCCCGCCCCAAGATATCAACTCCGCCGTTTTAGCGCCCCCTAATATCTGAGTGTGTCCTTCCCATGGTCAATCTATTTTTTGCAACCCTCAGCGAAACATCTTGCTCAGCAGTCCACCAAAGCTTTTTCTGGTCAAGGGAACTCCTTACTCTTTTCGTGACCTTCCTTCACTTACTGTCTGCCGTCGCGGATTGATACCCCAACCGTTCGGCAATCTTTCTTTAAAACATTCCACCTGAGTCCATCGCCCCGTCGGAATTTCCAACTTTCGGGCTGACGGGGCGCGTGTCTCATTACTTTCGTTGTAAGGTTCGCTCACCCTTCACTCAGCCCTGGCTCCGATGACCTCCCATTGATCGATCCTCTGTCGGCACGTTATCCAAGAAGGCTTTCTATTTGACTTTCGAAAGGAAATTAAGTTATGTAGGAATTTTAGATATGAATCGCGACGGCCCCTCGTAAAGAGGATCTCCATTATTTTATGTATCCCATTGGGACGCGTTTATTCCTATCCGGGATTTCTTCGGTAGTGTCTTCGAGAACTCAAGCACCACATCCAGTCAAGAATATGTTGATTCAGGCATGCAAGCTTGATTATAAGTTTGTCTTGGCTCATTTCTCTCCGACCCTCTTTCCTATGCACAAAGTCCCCTTTCCTTGTCCAGTACTTCGTGCATGGCCATCGGTGGTATCTGAATTAATTTAAGACAGGCCTATGCGGCGCCCTTCCCTTTTTTCCTGAGGCCCCTGATTCCCGAATCTCATCCGTCGTCCTGATCTTCTTTCCACTTTTGCGTCCCGCACCCCCATAATTGAAGATTACTTATAGATTTTCTCATCACCTTTTGTTATTTCCGCTGTCCCTCCTTTCCGGTATTTTTGTGTTTCGTCCCAAATGCGATATGAGGCGCTACACAATTCACTCGACGACGCTTTCCCCCTCTTTTTAGGCCTTTTCTTTTCCAAACATATTCTCTTCTAAGTGCAGATTTAGTACCAGCGTTTGCCACATACGGGACGCGCCCGGCTCCCCTTTTTACTTTTTCTAGACGGTCATCCGCTTCTCCGTTCATTCAACTTACCTGTTCCCCCGCTTCTAGCTTACTTTCGCCGGTTTTTTTCGGTTGTGGCCGCATAATCCCGACTTGTTGAAATATTTTGTTTGTGGGCTCACCGGATTGGTTAGGAGTCGCGTTGAGCCTGTGGCTGCCCCCCTTTTTCCTGAAATGTCCTCCTGGAATTCCTGGTGCCTCGAACCGTGCACCGGTAGAGGCCACTTTGCGTTTTTCGAAATGTCATTTACTCCCCCCCCTTTGACTCTTATTCGTAAACTTGTTGGCCCCCGTCAATCGGGGATTTGACCTGCCCATTTCCGATCGGAGGAGAGTCCAGCTTCCCTTCTGACATAGATCTGGAATGCCCCGACTCGACTGGTTCCCCTGCAAAGGCTTTTAGATTGCCCTGTTAACCTTCGCCGTTATAGACCCCCTCGTCTGATTGTACATGCGGCTCCCCCGACGGCCAGAACGTCTTCTTCTTCCGTCACGAGCTCCCGAACCATGGTGATTCTTGATCAATGTCTCGTCGGGCCCCTTGCCAATCCCCATAAAGGGGGGATGAACGGCGCTACCCCCTCCTTAATCTGACGCGTAGCCTTTTTCGCAACTCTGTGGACTGATGGGGATGTGTGAGCCTTTCCTTATATTCCCTTCCCCCCTCGATTTTGCCGTACTTTTCGTGTTTTCTTTTACTTGACACCCCAGTCCTATGACTTCCTTCTTTGCCCCCCCCAGACCTCTCCTCGCTGACCGACTTGTGTGTGAACGTCATTCCCCTTTTTTGGCTCCCTGCAGAGCGGTTTTTCGAACCGGGACTACTCGGCTTCCCATAAATCCCCTCTCTTTACCCCCTCCTTTCAACGCTTTCGCCTGGATCCCCGGACTTATTTTTCGCCCCCACCATGATCTTTCGTCGATAGTATTGCTCACCCCATCTCTGCTAATTCTAATCTATGTAGAAAGGTCCCTTACTTTTTTCCTGCGCTCAGAAGCCTGCATTTCCAGCTTTTGCTTCTTCTTCCCCCGCATATACTTTTCAGCCATTCCATTTGCAACATACTGATTCGTTTAATCGTTTCACCAGTTTTTTTTGAAGTTTCCATTGGGAATTTTTCGTGAACTGTCCGTCTTTTGAATTTCGTATGTTCTGTTCAGCTGTAGCGACCAGTTTAGTTTTCTCTATGACGTAAATGAATTTGACATCCCCTTTTCCTGTCCATTACGAGACGTCCCCTCTTGTTCTTACCTCTATGTTCTGTGATTAGTTTTCCACTTCACTCGTTCCGTGCCCTGATGTGTCTCCCATTCTCCGCCTCCCTGTCTTCTTCCTATCCTGCCTACCCCCATCTGGCCACCCATTCTTATCAAAGAAGGGAGACGCCGATTGTTTTTCCCTTCTTTTCTCCCATCTGCTACGTCTTCCTCTTTGACCGACTACGCTTTATTATCGATTAGGCTCTCATGCCTCAGAAAACGACGATATGTCCACTCTTTTTTTCTCTCTTTCCACGGCGCCGCTAGCTTCTCTCCTCTCGCTTCAGTCTCAGTTCGCCGCTACGTAAAGAACCACCCTCCGTTAGAGGCATGAGCATTATTCCCTCCTTTACCTCCTATTTTTGTTTTTGATTCTCTAGGGAAGATGCTCCAAGGCCCTTTTGAGTTGCGAACGCGGTTTTTCTTTCGGGCGTTCGACCTCCTCTTAGAAAACCTTTGAGTTTTCCTGCTCAGAATTAGCGGTCTCTTCTGTGACGTAAATCATACCATCTCTGCTTTTCTTGTTCTCATTGCGGATGTACACTCCAGCTTAAGTTCCTTCAGAATGCGAATGTCTTCACGTCAGCTGCGCGTTTTTTTTTCGCGGGTTGGGCTTGAGAAGTCCCCCCCCTTTTGTGTTCCGACCTTCTTCGTTTTGTTTCCCTGCTGAAGGATAGGAAACGAACCCATCATGGCTACTCTCATCATGTAAAATAAAGTACTGGGACTTCCCGCTTAGTTCCTTTCATACGTCTCCAGACGTGGGCCTGGAGATATTCCATTTTCCGCCATTTTTGCCTCGATCCATAGAGTCGTTACCCTGGATTTAGACGTGCGCAGCTTCCCCCTCATCCGTTCCCCCTACGCGTCCTCTTTCCCACACTTTTTTCTTCACAGCCTGCCTTTCACTCCACTCCGTGGTATCTCTTCTCCCTGTTTATTTAACGAGCTTCTTTTTCCGCCAGAGGCTTTTTGACTTCTTTTTCTCTGATCGATTTGAGCGGGGCCTTACTCCCACTTGAGATGTCTCCATGTTTTTTACTTTTCTACATTCAGTGAACGATATAGACAGTCGGCTATTTTCACATCTGCCGAGCATGAGATGGTTTTTTTCGTTATCTACAAACTTCTCGGGTATTGGGGCTCTCCTCTCCCCCCGGTTCCTGTCTAGTGTAAGTCCAAATTCTGTCCTTTCTCTGAGAGTTCCACATGTCTGGACTCCCCACGAATTGAGTCGAGCCACCTGGGTGATGGCCCCCTTTTCCCTCAAGATCGTCTGCGGTTTTCGTTCCTCTTTACTTCCCTCGGATCCTTTTGTTGGTTGGCAACTAGGTCCAGGGATAAATCCCTCGAGTGCATTACCCTTCCACTATGAAAGCGAGCGAGGCTTCAAATTGACCTCTCCTTTCGAGCTCTTTGCTTCACACCTCCCCACAATATCCCCCTTTTTTCCCCCCTACTTCTTGCCCCAGCCTAGGCCCCTATATTGGCCTTTCTCCCTGGCCAACCTGAAAGGTTTTGCAAGCCTCCCCGCGACTACCCCCGCGGCTGCAGCCCCCGTTTTTTTCAGCCCCCCCCCCCCTATTTTCGTACCATTAATCTTCTTTAACATCAAAGCTCGTGCCTTTTTTGTTCCTGTCCCGATTGTCTGCCGTCTCCCCGTTCCCCTTTCGAAAGCCGTGAACCAAGTCTCCTCGCCCATGCGTCATTATTGGACGGGGCTTCCCTTTTCCATCCTATGCAAGATGCTTTCGTCTCTCCTAGTTCTTTTGGAAAAGCCCGATGCCGCCCTTTTCTCCTATTTATCTCAACTTTCTAATCCTTTTAATCCAGCTGACTATTGTTACATGTTCTCTCAGACCTTCAACACCTATAAAGTGACACGGTCGATATTCACACGGTCCCTTTTTAGAAGAATCTTCCAGAGCTTACGCCCTGTTGCTCCCCCCACTAATATCCAGACGCCGATGAGCGTGAATCCATCTTTTGCGAGCTCCCCCCACTCCCACTGGTCCGACCTCAGGTCAAAGCCCTGGCTTTTCCCACCCCCCAGTTATTATCCCCAAAGCTTCTCCGACGACGTCTCCGCGATGAACCCTAATCATACAGGTCCCTGCCGTTCGCGGCGTTTCCCTCCCGTAAATGAATGACAGTTGCCCCCTTCTCTCTACTGTCCCCCCTCACAGTGACTCCTGCATCTTTTTCAGCCACGGCAGAATCAAGAAGCGTCGTTCGCATTAGCCCTTTAGCGCTCACGCCTTCGTCTAGAGGGGCGGCCCAGACCCCCAAATCCTTGAGAATGATTGACTATACTCTCCTTCCCTTTTTTTTTTGAGCTCGTCAATGGATGCGTTTCTTCCCACTTCTCTCTGTCGCGCTCAAGACATTCTGACTGCCCTCAGATGATACTAAAGCATGTCACACTCTTCAAGTCCAATATTCTGAGTTGCTCTTTTTTCTCTCCCGTCCGCTTCCGGGGCCCCCGTCTTTTTGAAGGGTATTACTTCGTTTTGATTCTCCTCTCTGCTCTTACGTAATGAGAACTGACTTCCAAGATGTAGGCCCTTTCTCGTGTGCGGTTGTTGCATCTAGCACTTTTTAAACAGATTGGCTGGTCAATGCTCGACTACACCCTCTTTAGATCGATCTCATGCTCCTTCGTCGGAAATGATCGTTGTCCATGGCCGCTCTCCCCCCCTTCTGGTCCTGATCTCCAATCGGTGTCCGTTCACCGTTTTTAGTAGTTAATTTATTTTGCTTTTCCCCCCCATAGTAGAACATTATTCGTACCACTTGTTCCCAGCTCTTTCTTCTCTAAATCCTTCAATTTCCTTGCTTGCCTGATTCTCCAGCAAGTCTGACAGCTATGTCCTTGACCCTCTCCCGTTCCGACAAAAGAACTTTCCTCCTTCCTCCTTGTGCTCTTCCCCTTGTACTACTCCTTCTCTCCTCTTCTTATTGCGGACACTAACTTCCCCCCTTTTTTTCCCTTAACAGAAGATTCTTACGATCATTATCTCTCTTGATTTCCAATCTGTTTGCTATGGATGCGCAGAATCGTCTCGTTCTTCTTTCCGCTCAGCCAGGTCCATTGCCTGGTCTTCCCCCCCCGCGATCCTCTGCGTTGGATCCCCTCTTTTTCGCAAATGGGTTGTCTGTGTCTTTTGTGTTTTTTTAGACTAGATTTCTTATCAATTTCATACCCTCCCGCTCTGCTTTCACAGTTGATTTTTACTTCATTTCCCCTTTTTCTTCCTGGACTTTTATTGAGTACTCTTTTTAGTACCTATCACGACCCGAGATTCCCTCCTTGCTGTTTGCTCCTCCCTGCAAGATTCTTTTTATCCTCCAATACACACGTGCACTTTCCCCCTTGTGCCCTTTCCGTGACTCCGTTCTCGAGAAGTGTTCCTCTTTTTACCTTCCCCCCCTTTATCTCAGTTAGATTGTTCTTTCTGGCCCCCTTCGGAAGTCCTTTCTTCCTTCAGGCACTTTCCTTGCGGTCGAATCGGCACAAGCCCTGAGTTTTTTGGAATTAACGATCACATTTCCTATAGTCCCTTTCCCTTTACCCACGGTTAGTTCCACCACATCCTGCGTTGATGCCGGCGTACCACCGGGCGAGGGAATCTTCTTGAACTCCTTCCTTGGAGCTTTTTTTTTTTCGTTGGAAGCTGTTCTTTCTTCTCCCCGGCTTCGGTGTAAGAGTCGCTCACCCTTTATTACCCTTCGACTTCTTTGATTTTTGAATTTCACCCTTTCCCTCCCGGCGTTTGGCGTAAAGAAGGAAGAGCCCTCTCTTCCTTTTCCCGCGATTTTTTTATCGCAAACTGTCAGAAAGCCGACTCGCTTTGATGTTGTCGCCGTAGCCATGATTTTCGTCTCTACCCCCAATATCTCCCCCCCCACCCTGGCTTTTCAATTAGTTTCTTCTAATTGTGCCTTTACCCGATGTACCTATTGCCCCTCCCGTGATAATTAGCGAATGTACAATTCTAGCTGGATGTTGTCTCTTTTGCGCACAAGCTCCCCCTGGACAGCTTGTTTTTTTGCTATTTTCCGGTCAAAGCAGGTGCTGACCGCTTCCTTAGCGCTCTTTCCCTTTCTTTCTTGTCAGATCACCGTAAAGCCCTTCGTTTCCCCCCTCGTTGATCTTTCTTCTTTCTTCTTTTCCTCCTCCTCTTGCTTTCTTCCTTCTCTATAGGTTCCGCTCCTGTCAGAGTCACCTTCTTTGGTGGTCGTTGACCGATGGACGTTCTCACACCTGGTTTTTCCCCTCTTCTTCTGCAGAAGCTAGCCCTTCTTTTCTTTTGACTTACCCGACCCCAAGACCAAGAGCTGTCTTTCCCCGCCTTTCGCCCGGGAGCATTCCAGCGTACTCGTTCCTGGATCGATCGAGTAAGTCTTTTTTCCTACCCTAACAATCCGATGAAATATCAGTTTTGTGCAAGTTGACTGCTGGTCGCCCTCCTCCTCCTTTGCGACGCGCCCCTCCAATCCCGCTTTGTTCTTTTTATAAGTCTGCGTGGCTACCCTTTGGCAGCTCCCTCGCGACAGCCTTTTCCGGTTTCCGAAGCCCTGCTGTCTTTCCTCCCCCGCGTGCTGGGCTATTTGAAATCATTCTCTTTCCCCCCCTCTCTGATATGAATTCACCCTGCCCTTTGACAGACTCCTTCAGCTCGTCCACCTGATTCCAACCCCTCCCTTTTTCACTGCACAATTCCCTCTCTTCTCCCTTAAGCTTGAACATCAACGAAGATTCTTTGTTGCTGCGCATTCTTCTTTTCTTTTCTCGTTCCGTTTTTGCGGACTCCAGAACGACCAATCGTTCTCATTCTCGCTGAGAGTGCTTCCCTGAGCTCAACTCTATCGATTCTCTGGAAAGTTGAAGCCCCCAAGCGAACTTGTGAGAGATTTTTTTTCTTTTCTCCTAAGTCTTTCCCAGGTCTGTTTCTCGATCCTATCTGGTTTCATTTCCGAGCTTTTTGCTGAATTGTGGCCTTCGAGTCCGTGTTGTTCTTAGCAAAAGATTTCCCTTGCCGGAGACCCCACCAGTTGTTCAGTCCCTATAGGCTCGTCTCGGTTCGCTCCCCCCCCCTGACATGGTCCTGGTGGCCTGTTCGGGAGCCCTTCGGAATTCCCCAACCGACTCCGACCTCTATCTTTTTTTCCCCAACTCTACATTCGAGATGGTTTGAGTTTCACACAGCCCCCATACACCCCCCCCGCGAATCTTTTTCGAAGCCCCTTCTCCGAGAACCTTATTTCTTCTCGACTGGTTTCTCCTACCTTGTTTCCTCCCAAGTTTTTTCAACTTTTCAACGGTCCAGCCAGTCAATCCCATTCGGATCACGGCTAATCTTCATTTTTTCCTCCCTCTCCATGAGTAGTGCGTTTCGCTTCCGAGGCATCCCACTGGACTCGTTTGAGACTCTCTATCCCGGCCCCATTTTGTTCCCAGGGTTAATCTAACAAGTTCCCTTCTTTGTCTTTCTTCCCTCCGCCACTCCTACTACATCCTGGCAGGGCCGTCTTTCTTCCCCCCTCTTCATTTGCACATAACTCATCGATCGGCTGCGGAAAAGCTTGACTCCCTTGACTTAACCTCCTTGACCGATGCAAGCCTCCCCCCTTTCCCTCCGGCTTTTCCTCCGTTGTTGAACTGTTCTCCCGAAGCCCTTTCCCCTTTACTCCCTCCCCCCTTCGACCCCTTCAGGCTATGGGGAAATCGTCCGGCCTCCTCTAGGGCGGACCAAACCTGTTGGGCCGCTCAATATTTCAATCCCCCCTCCCCTGATGAAGCCAGGTTTTGAGCCGCACAACTGTGCCCCTCCCCTAGTGGTGTAACTCTTGCCGGCACCCCGCACTAGGAGATTCTCCCCAAGCTGTCTTTTCCTTTTTCTCTGAAGATTTTGCCAACCTTTTTCCTCCCCTGTCCAGTTTGATGAAGTCGCGGTCGTCCCTTCCGTTGTTTTCCTTTTCCTCGTCTCCCAATACGCCAATAAATCATTCATCTGTGCCGTTCCCTTAAGTTAGAGTTCCTCTTTTTTCCGCCCCCTCTCCTCTTTTTCTTACTTGCTCCCGGTTTCTTTTCTTAACTCCTTTTCTTCCTTCACGAACAACTCCCCTTGAAGAAACAAGAATGTGACTCCTTCCTTTTTTTTCCCCTCAGTTGTTTCATTCAGAGTTACTCCCCCCCTTCCCAAATCCCTCATTTGTTGGTTCCCGCCTCACGAGATAGTGAGGTTTCCCGGACATCATGCGGCGACTTCGATAGTAGTTACCTCTTTCCCCCCCCCATTTCCTTTTTCCAATTCATATTTACCTTAGTTAGGAAGAACCCGATGCAATCACGACTCCTTAATATCAGAACTCGAACGGATTCTTTTCCTTAGACTTTTAACTAGAGGCTGAAGTCCCTTCATTCTATTACAGTCCGCTTAATATCCCTGTGTGATGTTTTTTCCGAAGAATCTAGTTTGAAACGAGGTGTTCTTGTTCACAGGGCTTGCCAATTAGAGAAACTTGTTTTTTCCCTCTCTTTTTTTTGTTTGCTCCAACTTCCTCTGGAAATCAGATTCATGCTCCTTTTTCATATTCCTTTAGAAGGGGGAAGATCGCCGTTGAAAATAAAATATTTCTTCCCCCTTCCTTTTCTTTTTCCGTAAATCTTTAAGATTAATGTGCAAACGTTTCCGCCTTGAAGCCGGATAAATCGGATCATTTCGGCCCGGGCCTCTCCCTTTTTGGCTCTTCTGACCCGTTCCATATTTTCAATCTCGCCATGCTGCCCCGCTTCCTGAAGAAGCTTCATATTTCTCCCCCTTTTATTTGCCTAAAACTTTCTGTTCTCCTCTTTTTGTATGCGCCACCCGCTCTTCCGACAGTTCCCCCATTTTATTGACGCCTGATCCCCCCCTTGATCAATTTTTCTTCTGGATGCGCGCCGTTGGAGTCACTTTCTTTCCCTCATACATGTCCTGAGGCCCCGACGCTTTTTCCTCTATTAATATGCGCGGTTTAAGTCTTTAAAATCGGTTTGTTTTTTTTATCTTTAGGGTTCAAGCTCCTAGCCCTCTTATATTCAATTTCATACCTTATGCTTTTCTGACCTTGCCTTTCTACTGGCTTTTTTCCTCCTTGCCACCATGAGCGGTCGGACGTACCCTAGTAACCGTCCCTCTTCCAGACGATTTTTCCAGTCCCATTCCCCCCCTCTTGTTATTGAAATATGGAATCACCTGATCACGAGACTGTTTGTCCATTCTCCATTTTACTCTCACCGCCGATTCTTTTCCCCTCCGGGAGATTCTTTGTTCTTACAACAGTCCCTCTTAGATTTTTAGATTATGCTCTCCCTCCTCGTCATAGACTTTAAGTCTTATCCGCAACTCTCATGCCTGATGAGCGACATAGTCCATCCTCTTCTTTTGGATTATTCCTTTTTATCACTCTCGCTCGCCACCGTCGCAGCCCCCCTTTTTTTTCTTTCCCCAATCAAACCAGGTTTGGATTCATACCCTTTGCTTTTTAACTGCACGAAGGGCTTTTTTTGCCTCCCTGTGGTATGTTCCTTCCTTTTATTCGGGTGAGGCAGCGTTAAAGCTGACTTTTTTACCAAGCTGTTCTAAATGCCCCTCGCCGCGTTTTTGCAAGTCCGCGTCGACCTTCTTTTTCCGAGTCTGTTTTTTCTTTTGACCTTTCTCACTCCCAATAAGCTTTTCGATCCACTTCTTTGTATTTAGCTTGGCGTCTCCCCTTTCTTTTCTCTTTTCCCTCCAGCAATCAGCTGGCCACCAACTGTCCCTTCTCTTTAGAAAATTTCTTTTTTCCCTTCCTTCCTCCCCTCCCCGCTAATCCCCCGAACTTCCCTTCGTGTATTTTTTTTTCCCCTTCTGATGTTGTTGTTTAGACCTGAATAAGAAAACGGCATCTGTCAACTAGGTTATTTTTCCTCCCTCCCCCCCGATTTTCTGAATATCTCTTTCCCCCTCCTAGGCTTGTTCTTCGCACCGTCAGACCCCCCTTCCTTTTTTTTCTATTGCTAACTTAATCCCCCGTTGTTGTTGTTTTAGAGGATAGGGACAGATGTCTCCCTTTCCTCCTCCCTGAGGTTTTCGGTCTCCTTCCCTTAAACTTGCAGACTATTCTTGATCCTTTTCAGTCTCTTTTGATTAAAAGCAGTTGCTCTTGGGCCCAAGATGCGTCCGTTTTATGCTCGTCCTCTAAAACACCCTCCTTTTCCTTGCCTTTCCCTTCGTTTTGAATTGATCATAGCGGCAAGGGGTCTTCTTCCCTTTTGTCGAAGGTGAGTCCGCCTTGAAATCTCTTCTTTCTTTGAGGAGGATCGGAAACGACCTTCCTTCTCTGATTCCGCACTTCCCCTGAATTTTTCATTCCAAGTTTTTAAGTATTTTGATGCTTGTTTGCCAGACCTCTTTTTTTTTTTCCCTTTCCCCATGAGAGAGGAAGACGAGCGAGCTGTCCTTGCCGAAACGAGGGCGGAGGGGAAAGCTTCCCTTTCCTTTATCCTCTCGCCCTGATTCTCCTTGCGACCCTCTCTTACGGAAACTTTACTACTTTTTTTCCCCTCAATGTAAAATCACAAAAGGCCCGTTCACTTGCACACTGCCAAGGGAAATATCACTTCTCACTTAATTTCTTCTCCCCCCCCCCTTTTCCACGCCTTCTCTTCCTGTGTTTAGTCCTCTTAGAGACCACGATTTTAGTTGAACTGCCTTCTCCTTTCTTTCTATGAAACCACCCAGATTTCGCGCTGCCCAGAGTGCCTTTCCATGAGCGTTCCCTTCCAGAATTTTCTCAGCTTCCCCCTCCAGGAATCCTTGACCCCTCCATAGAATCGTTTAGAGATGGTGAATACAAAACCCCTTTCCCTCCCCTTTTTTGTATGAGATCACTGTCGATGTCCCCCGGTTTGGAATGCCCAAGGTATTTCAGTTTTCCCCTTTTGGATGTTTGAACTGCATAGAGACCCCCACTTGTTGATGCCTTTCACGTGTCAGACTTTCCTTTTTTGTTCCTTCAACGAAGGCGCTTCGGTGACTGGTTCCCTTCTGTAACTGGATTTCAGAGGGTCCACCCTTTCCCGTTTTAACGTGCTAATTATGAAACCCTTTCCCTATGATTTTTCTTCTGTTGCTCTTTTTTCCACACAGCCCCACCCAACTCCCCCTTCCGCGCAGTTGCTCCTCCTTCTTCTAGAGCCACACCCCGATAGAGGTTTCTCCCCTTTTTCCAATGCCCATGGATGATTGGGATGCAATTGCCTGCCCTCCGAACATCAAAGGGCTACTCAGCCAGAAGCACCTTTTCTTACCTTCTGAAGCTTGACCTTCTCCCTTATCCTTTTGACGTTTTCTGCAGTCCCCTCGAGATGCATCTACGTATTTCCTTCTCCCGTTCGAAAAGGCCCAATTCCACGCTTCGGAACAGGGACCCCATTCCCTTTTCGGTTCTTTCTTCTTTTTGTTCCCCTCCTATTCAGCTGAACTTTTACAGCAGCTAGCGCGCTTTTCCCCCTTTCAGAAAAAGTTCCTTCCGATCTGCCGGCTGCAGTGGTAAAACGGTCCTTTCCCCGACTCTTTTTCCCTCGCACATTTTTGTTTCTCCTAAAAGGTCACGTTAACTTCCCAGGTGCACGCCTCTATGAAATTTAGGTAGTTCCCGTCCAAGCGCGGGAGAATAGGTATGTCACTTCCCCCTGTTGTTATTCTTCTTCCCTTACATTATTCCCCCTCAGACTTGACGCGAATTTCCTCAACCCTCTTTGTTCCTCGGTCCTTTTGCACTGAACCTACCCCCCCCCCGGTTTACGCTCTTCGTTTACACCTCTAGTTATTCTACGACCTTGGTACTTTTACTCCGTTTCCCTATTTTCAATATCACCGTAAAAGGAAATCCGCGTTCCCGTATAAGTTGCACAGGACTTTTTGACCCTCCTTCCTTTTTCCCCCGAACTTCTGGTTTTGGAAATTTTTGTCACTTACCTTCCCCCTTGTTTGGCCATTGAGCGAATCAGAAGAGTTTTTTATGAGGTGAATGAGAGACCTTCGGGGCGGCCATCACTCAATACTTGAAGAATTATTTGCCTCCTTTTCCTCCCACTCCTGTTTTCCGAGCCGCATTTCCCACTTTCTTTTTCGGTTTTGGATGATGGCTGCATCTCTATCGTGATTTCCAAAGACATCCTCGGTTGACCGCTTCGATGATTCGTAAAGTGCAGGTCACTATTCCTCCGTTTTTTTATGCCATAATGAGTTTCTTATAGCTCTTAGTATCCCATTTTGTTCAGGTGCAAAATAGGACTTTCCTGCGCCTCTTCTTTTTAAGTTTTTTGTTTTTGACGTCGTCCATGCAAAAGCCACACGTTCTTTGAGATCCTTTTTCCCCCCCCCTTTTTTTTTTCCTTTCCTTTTGCCCCTCGGGGTTTTTCCCTTGATGCTCCAATTTCGCGACACTCTGTTTCTCCCTCGCTCATCGGGATGATCTTGCGCGGCCACGTGTCCATGTCACGCGTTTTTTTCCCGTAGTGGTTTTTTTCCCTCTCGTGAAGTCCTTCGCCCAAGGATTTTGTTTTTCCCTTTGAACTTTTTCGCCGAACTTTCCCTTGTCGCACCTCCCCCCCTTTCTGTGACTTTCACTGGCGCCTGCAGAGATTGTCTAAATATTTAATTTTTGAATCTGGTTCGCCTCCCTCTCTTCTTATAAAAGACCATCAATTTTCCGATCTGGCAGACCAGGGAATCCTTTCTTCCTTTCTCCCGGACCGATCGATGTTCACCTTCAGACTTTTACGTTTCGACTTCTCCCCCCCCCCCCCCTCGAATGATCTCCAAGTCCCTTTACGATTCTTGAAGCTTCTCCCTGTACTCTGGTGCTTTGGATCGCCCTTCCGTTTTTTCTTTTTTCCATCCTTTCGGCTGTCCAATCCTCAGATTCAAAGGGATTGACCCCTCCTAGATTCCCCCTTCGTGCTCCTTTTTTTAGTCCCTATTTTGAGGTTTTTTTTTGTGAAGCTATTTCTTCTATTCCCTTTCTAATAGAAGTTTTAACAGTTTAATTGTTCCTTGCGGCGTGCTCCCCCCCTTCCCCCCCTTTTCAAAAAAGGGCCCTTCCGTTCCAGCCATAACACGATACGTAGGCTTTCTCTTAAGTTCCATTCACCTGTGGCTGCTCGCCTGTGATCTTTTATCCTCCTCCCACCGCTCCCATACCCTTGTGCAATAGACTACCTTGTAATCGACCTTTCCACCTCGCTCTTCCCCCCTCACTGGGAGAAGTATTTTAGTTCCCAAATATATATCTCCGATCTTTTTCTCTTCTTTTCTTAAATACTCCTTTTTTTTCGATTCGGTTCCGTCGCTCTGATCACTGAATAAGGCCTTCTTCTCCTTTGTATAAAAGCAAGGGATCCTCATTCCGACTAAATCGTACGATCTATACAGAAGCCCACGGACTTCCGATACGCTTGTCTTTTCAATCAGAGTTCATGGGCGGTTTACTGGAAGTTCCCTGCGAATTTGCAATTCCTCTCAGGACTTTTTCCCCCTTTTTGAGTATTACGAGAGCCCCTTTTGATTGAAGCGTCGGCTTAGAATCCTTCTGACGTTCTTCTTTTTTCATGTGCACTTTTTTTTTGGTCTTCACGGAAGAGTTCGTTTTTCGTCACGGCCGACATGTTTTCGCTGCGTATCTGCAACTCACGTCCTCCCTCCCTCTTCCAGAAGCTTTCTTCTTCCGCGTTCTTCCTCTCCCTTCTTGTCTGAGATACCCCAGCCATTCTACCCCCCTTCTATTGCAGAGAGGAGACCATGTCTTCTTATCATCTTCGCCAGATCTCCCGGAAGCTCTCTTTCCCCCTTCGCGACCTTTATTTTTGGCACTTCAATTTATTTAGGTCTTTTCGCAACTCTAAGTGCCTTGGCCACCTTTTTTTCTCCTTCCCCAAATTACCATGCTTGATGTCTAGGCTGAGCTGGAATAGCGCTTTTCGGTATACGTTCATTCGACAGCCGTCCCCCCCCCTTTCTGCTAGTT
>Ga0179593_1460275_pt1 | contig 15680 bp, 26 predicted proteins | sample CZODoug2_1_08_16_FD_185931 | JGI IMG/M metagenome (GOLD analysis project Ga0179593, IMG submission 185931) | Vadose zone soil fungal communities from Angelo Coast Range Reserve, California, USA - CZODoug2_1_08_16fungal (PacBio error correction) | ecosystem: Environmental > Terrestrial > Soil >... | reverse complement strand
TGTGCTCCTCGATTTTTTTTCTGTTGTTTTTGTCTTTTTTTGATTGCGCCCGAATACGTCGCCCAGGGCCCGATGCCCGTTGCACTCGCGCTCTGGTGACCCATTCCCGGCCTTGCACACAACTAAAGTTCCTTTATTTTCTGGTCCACCTTTCTGTTATTTTTCTTGGTTCCCCCCCCTTTTTGATGTTTTGGTCGTTGTTCGCTTTCTTATTCGCTCGTGTTTCAGGGATATTGAAGACATTCCCTTTTTTTGCTAGACGTAGGGAAGCTCTGTTCGTTTTTTTCCCCCCCCCCCCACCCCCCCCCCCACCTTTTGTCACTGTGTGGTTCGATTAGTGCGGCGCTTCAGCGTGCCAAGTCAATTTTTCTGGTTCGTTTTAATTACCCCACAAATGAGGCACGTAGTTTTTTATCCGATTGCCCCCCCCCCCCCCCCCAATCGTTTCCCTCCTCCAGTTGAGGTTCGATGAGCACCCCTTATACGTGAGGCGGTTGGTTCCGTCTGGTATCAACAGCAAGAGACCAATTGAGACTATTGTTTCACTAACCCCTTCCCAGTTTTTTTCCTTTTTTCAGGATGGCTTTTTTTCTGAGAAATACACTTCTTTTCGTTTTATTTGAGGCCGGTTTCAAAGGTCTTCCTTCCAGCCCCCCTGTTCCCCGTGTCCTCCCTCCCGTGTCACCCTCCCCTCCCCCCCCCCCACAAGACCTTCCTGGCTGAGGCTTGCACCCTGAAACCCTCACTCGTGGGTGCATGCGTCAATTTGCTGGGGCTTTTTACCGATACTTTCTTTTTCGTCAAATTTTTTCTCTTTCTTTGTAAAAACGTTTTTCTTCCAGACCCCGACTCTTACCGGCCAAATATTTTTTCTTTTTTCCCCCACCCTTTTTTTGTCGGCTTTCGCCCCCGTTTGACAAGCTTTCTGAACATGTCCTCCCCTGCTACCTTTTTAGTTGGTTCACGTTCTTGCTTAAGTGCTGCTTCCAGTGCATTTCGATTTAGCCGATTGTTAACAATCCTGAGCAAACCCTTTTGAAAATCCATTTCATCAAATTTTCCTTCCAACTTCCCCCTCCCCCCCTTTGATCCTCTTTTTTCTTTTTTTCCTTTTTGTGTTTTACAAAGGTTGCGTGACCCACTGGAATACTCTTCGGGCGGTTTTCCAGATTGTAGTCACTGGTCCCAAGCCTTTTCGCTTTGGCATCCTGTGCTGTCTTTTTTTTTAAGCGGGCTGGGGTCATTTGAGGGAAACCCAGTCCCCTGCTTAGAGTCCTGTCCTGACCTTTTCTTCCCTTTTCCTACCAAGCCCCCCGGACACCGTCTTATCTCGTATTGTCCAATTCATGGCCCATTGGTCTCATTTTTCTTTTTTTTTCTTTTTCAATGCCCAGTTTCTGCATTTTTTTTTCCTGGCTCCCCCCTTTTTTCCCCTCCTACTTCCCCCAGGCCGCGGCTGTTCAATACGTGCGCCTATGTCGACCCGGGGTTCTCGTTTGTGCCCCCCTCTTCCCTTGCCCCTCTCACAACGACCTTTTGAATATGTTGGGGCCTACTTCAACTGTCCGTGCCTTGTCGATTAACCCAACTTTTCCCCCAATTCAGATAAGGGATTGAACCCCCGTCTTTTTTTCCCCCCCCCCCACAACTGTTTCACCCTTCCCCCCCTTTTCGTTTGCCCCCCCATTAGATTTATCTATGATGTGTTCGCAGGGTCCAAATTTTGGCGTAACCCGGACGTGTGGCGTTGGTGTTGTGGCTTGTTGGATTCGATTGTTTTTGAATTACTCCGAAAACCATTCTTTCCCTTCCAATGATCCATTTTTCCCCCCTTTTTGCTGGTCACACTGTTTCGCCTTTTTACCCTACGCTCCACTCCCCTCCCGGTACTTTGCAACCCCGGTACCTCACCCCCTTCCCTTTCAAAATTTTATTTTTTTCCTTTTTCCCTTTCGCTAGGGCCTGCACATAGCTTTGGCCTTGGGCAGTTCTATGGTCACGTGGTATGTTCATGCTTTTTGAGGTCCCCCCTATTTTGGGGCACTCTTGTTTTCCTGCCACTTTTCCTTCCTTGACCTGAATGGTCTTCTATTTCACTTCATCCACTGACCCCCTTTTTGTGTTCTTTTTAGGGCTTGTGTATGTTCTCAGGGGTGGGTATTATTTACCAAGTCTCTTGTGATCCCCCCTTTTACTTCCCCCTTCTGTCCCTTTGCCTTCTTTTTTTTCTCCACCACCTTCAAGCACAATTGCTATCGACTGGCACCATGCATTTTTATCCCTCTATTTCCTTCAATAAGTTTTTTTTCAGCCAACCCCTTTTTTTTCCCTGTTCCATTTCTCTTCTTTTTTCCCCCTCCCCCCTGCACTGCGTGTGATGGACCCCCCTTGTTTTTTTTGGTCGGGTCAAACCCCACCCCTAGAGGCAATCCCCCTTTCCCCTTTTTTCAACTGCTAGTTTTAGAGCTTCTTTCCCCCCTTTCAACTGCTACACTTCCCCCTAGACCCCCAACAAATTTTTTGATTTTTTTTTTCGTTCCGTAGCCGATTAGCAGTTTTTCCCCACATCAAGTGTTTCCCCAAGAGGTCCCCCTTTGACCGAGTCCCCTCCCCCCTTTTTGCAACAGCCGATCCATATTGTGGCGGCAGGCCACAGCGCGATCCTGAATTGAACCCTCTCTAGGACTGAGTCAGGCCCTTTTCCGTTCCAGCCTTTTACTATGTGTTGAGTGGCAAAGATTTCTCCAGCCCCCCCTTGACCCCCGTTGGAAATAATTTTTGGTCTATTTTTTTTTTTTTGGGGCTCGGATGACCTCCCCTTTTTTTAATTCCCAGCTGACGTCCGGGGGATGCGGATCAATGGTAACTTTGTTTTTTCGGGAACCAGGGTTTGAAGGTGGCACCAGAAACCGCCTTTCGCCCTGTTGTCCCCGAATTTTCGCAGATGGGATTGTGGTTGCCCACCGGCGCAGTCACCTTTCCTGCGCGAAACAGGAACTTAGACCTCCCCCCAAACCCTCTTCCTGTATGTTGCTTTTTGCCCCTCCCTTTCCCTTTTTCCCTCCGCCTCCAGTCTGATTCTGTCACTGAGTCTTTGAATTTGTGCCTGGCTTAAACTTGATTTAAATCCCAGTCATTCATTTTGTTATTTCACTTTTTGTTTACTCAGACCCTTATTTTTTTTTTGTTGCTCCCAACCTTACGAGTGTATTTGCTTGCCGCTCTTTCCCAGATATCCGTTTCCCTCCAATGTTACTATTCTCTTCTATGTTCCCCCCCCCCGCGTCGTTTTTTATCGGGGTTTACTTCATTTGTCTTTTTCCCCTCACTTTGGCTGACATGCCGACCAGACATTTTGAATTTGTTTTCCACCTCTTTACCCTTCGACCCAATTGGTCCCTTGTTAGTGGCTCAAAGATACAAAAAGCCGGTTGGCTAGTTTTCACCAAGAGGTTCTGCCTGCCCCACTCCCTGCCATAGATTCCTCTCCACCTGAATTTGGTATCAATTTTCCACGGGCCGCCTTTTATGGTTCGATCACCACGTTGTCAGTTAATCCGTTCTTTTCTACTCTCCTTTTTTTTTCCGCCCCCCACTTTTCCCGCGTCTTTTTCTTTGCCCCCTTACCGCCCCCCCCTTCATTGGCTGAAAATGCGCGATGCATGAGGGGCCTATTCATCAAATGCCCTTCTCCTTTGATGTCCCCTTTTTTTTTCAGTAATCCGTCGGCGGGGTCTTCGTTTCGGAATTTTCCCCTGATTTTTATTCAAGGTGACCCGCCACCAACCCCTTCACTTTGTTTTGTCTTGCCCATTGGTGTTTTTTTTTGTTGGACTCGGTCAGACGTTTCGTGTGCGTTTGGAAAACCAGAGTTTCCCAATCAACCACCCACCCCCCCCCCTTGTTTCCCCGTGTTGGTTTTTTTTCTAATGCCCGATAAGTGCTGTGTCTTGTTCACACTCACCAAATTTTAGTCCGCTGATAACCCGATTATTTTCCAATTATGTGAATCTCCCAGTAACCCCCCCTCTTCGCTGCCACCCCTCTCCCCCCCCCGTGCATTTATGTGGCGTTAATTGCGCACCGCTCCATGTTCTTTCTTTGGTCTTGGTTCTTTTTTTTTTTTTTTTTGCGCGAGAGTTTGTTTTTCGTTTCCCCACAATGAGGTTTCCCTTCTTTTTTTTGAATTTTTACCCCTCCAGACTTTTCCTCATTCCCGCTTGTTACCCGCGCTTTCCTCTCTCCACAAACTGTCTTTTTGATTTTCTAGAACCCCCAATGCCTTTCCCCTGCCCCCCCCTTTTGCTCTTTCTTCTCTTTTGTTACACCCCTCCGTTTTTAATGGAATGCCCCATGTATTTCCTTCTGTAATCTCTTGCCCATCTTTTTTTTTCCCCCTCGATCATTTTTCCTTTCTTCTTCACTTTTTTACCGACCCGATGCTTCTTTTTGAGACGTTTCTAACAAAGTTTTTCGCACTAGAACTCCATCCCCCCCCCCCCCTTTTCTTTGTTTTTCCCCCAGTTCTTTTTCCCCCCCTTCCTAGTCGCACAGACCTGATTTCAACCTGTTTGCTGTTCCTCTCCTTTCCCCGGACTGCTGCGCCACAAACAGATTTTCGCACCAGTTCACCCTTCTGTCAGTTTACTCCCCCCCGCTCCTTTTTCTTTTTTTTTGACAGTTTCCCCCTAGTTTTTGGATGTTTTTTTCCGTTTTGAAAAAAATTTTATTTTTCTGGGTTTTTTTTGGTTCCGGTCGATACAATTTTGTATCCCCCCCCTTTATTACCCCCCCAGTTACCCCCCCCCCTCCTTTCCCCAGAATCCCCCCTTTTTCCCCCAAAACCGTCTTTGAAGAAGGAAGCAAAACTGCCTCCCCAGTGCGTTGCAAAAAGGCAGTTCAGAAGACCCGTTATCGCTTTTCCCCCCCGAGTTTTCTTGCAGCCCCCTCCCCCCGCCCCCCCCCCCCTCCTTACGTGTGACGCGACATACCAGAGTTAACTATTGTGTCCCATCCCATGTGTGGGCTCCCCCTTTTCACTTTTTTTTCCCCCCACTTGAAGTTCCACCGGTGGACCTCTCCCCTTCCTTCCCCCACCCCTTTTTGTACAGGAGATATTTGTCCATTGTTCCAACCTGGTCAATGTTGCCCGGTTGGACAAACCCACTACCTTGTTATATGTCTTGTCCCTCCCCCCCTGGTTTTCTTTTTTTTTCTTCTTTTCGTCTTTGGCCTCCCCCCCCCTTTTGTCTTGATGGGCGGTGTGTCTCGCCATTTTTGCCTTCGCTCTGCGTTTTTTCCCTTATATGAGTGTGTCGGTGTTTTGGACTTTGGTCCCATTTTCCTTTTTTTCGCAAGCCCGTTCTTTTTCCCTCTTTGTTTGTTCCCCCCACTGCGCTTTTCAAGTTTACCAATCTCCTGGTATTCTTAATGTTTCCAGCGTTCTTGATGGGCTACCCCGGTTTTTGGATGTGGTTGTCAGAGCGGTCTTGGCCTCTGTGCAAGCGCCCCACATGTTCCTTGAAAACCCCTTTTCTCTTAGGTTTTTACGTGGTTTCCCTTTCCCCACCATCCCCTCCTTGGCGTCGCCTTCCAAACCTATTCGGCCTCATGTTTTGGCAATTCTGTTCCCAGTTCACAACGTGGTCTTTGCAGGTGTTCCTTTTTTTCTCCCTTTTTCTTTTTTTTACACCTTTTTCCTTTCCCCACATTCTGTGGGTTTTTTTGCATATTGCAATCTTCCCTGGGTCGCTTTGTTGAAGCGGTTAATGCCATTGTTCAGTTCCCCCCTTTCCTAACACTTTTCTGCGGGGATGTTTTCTGGGTTGGCTTTGGTCCAAACCCCTAAACCCGTCAGCTACTCCCCCCCCTGTGACGGACTTCCCCCAGTTGATTTTCAGGTGGGCTCCACTCCCCGGCACTTCCTGCTGTCCCGGACCCTCCCCAAAAAAAGTAACCAAAATTTTCCTGTTTCTTTGTGCATTGCATACCCTTCCCAGTACCCTTTTTTCCCCTTTGTATTCCTGGGGTTTGGTCCCCCGATACTGCAATCTCGTTTAACGCTTTTGATCGTTTTTTTTTCCCAACAAATTTTCGTTTTTCCAACCTGACCCATAGAAATTGATATTACAGGCACCGTTTTTTTTTATTTGTTTTTTTTCCCCCTTTGTTTTATCCCTTCCCCCCATCCAATAGAGTCAAACCCATTTTATTGTGCATAACTTTTATCAGTGGTGGTTAATGGTGGAAGTGCACTCAAGTGTATTCCCTGCTCTTGACCTTCTTTTTCTTTCTTTACCCTCTCTTCTCCCCCCTGACCTCATATGAACTCTTCATGGCCATTCACTTTGCTTCTATATTTATCCCATTTCTTTAGGGAATGCAACATCCCCCTGCCGCCCGCCTTCCTTTTCCCCTCTGTCTTGTTATAGGATGAATTTTTTCGTTTTTTGTGTGGGGAATCGGCCCCTTCCCGGCGGGACCCTTTTTTGTTGTGCAAACCTAGATTAACTTCCTTTTTTCCCTTTTTCCCAAATCCCCTTTTTTTCTTTTTTTCCCGTAAACCTTTTGATTTTGACACACTCTCCTTTTTTTTTTTTGTCCCCCTTGATTCTTTTTCATACGGTTTCCTTGTGAGGGTTTTTTTTCTTCTTCCCTTTCCCCTTTGACTTTTCCTCCCGCGCCCTTGCTTTTACCAGATGGTCTTTCGCCCAGGGGAGTATCAGCCTGTTGGACTTCAGCCCTCTCAACCTCCCCCTTTCCTGTCCCCATCTTTTTCTCATAATTCCACGGACCTGTTCGGTTTCCATGCCCCCACGTCTAGGAAACACACCCCCCCCTCATAGTCGCATGGTCTAAGTCCCTACGAACCAAGTCCCAAGATACCCCACCCCTCCCTTTTTTCCCTCCCATTCCCTCTTTTGGGCCACGTTTTGTCTTTCCCCAGGCGACCACTTGTGTTTTGTCTTGTTTTTGCTTATTCTTTTTTGGTTTTTTTTTTTCATGATTTTGCTGATGACCCATTCCTAAAACAAATCCCCCCCCCTTTTCCTCCCCACTCTTTTCCTTCCTTTTCCCTTTTTTTGTTTGAAGGTTTCAACCTCTTTCAACATTACGACCCTCCCCTCCAACCTCTTCCCTGTTCCTGTCTTTATACAATGGCCCCCTTTAAACCCTAAACTTTTTCCTTTGGTTTCCCTAGGTCCTTTTATCATCGCTTTTGTGAATCAGCGGTTTTTTGGCGCATTTTTTTTTTTCTGTTGATGCTCGTCTTCGCCCACCATTGGGATATGGGATGGATCTCCCCCCGATTTTTCACTTCCCTCCCCCCCCTTTTCCCCCACCCCCCCCCCCTGGTCTTTTTTTCATATGTTTTTTGCCCGTCTCCTTTGTTTTTCTTTAGGGTACTTGTTTTTTAAGTGGATCTGAATTTTGCCCCTCCCCTCTATCCCACCCCTTTATGCCATCGGCAGCTTGCTTTGTGACAAAGACCCCCCATTGATCATCACTGATTCTATCTGCCCCAATTTTCCCTGCCCCAATTTTCCGTCTTTCTCTTCTTCTTTTCCCCTTTCCTCCCCCCCCGTTTTTTTTTATTGAGAGACCTTGTACAACACATTTTTGCCCCCCAGTTTCTGAGCCTTACTCCCTTGGTGCTTTTCTCCCCATTTTATTGGTCCCTTCCCCCATAGCTGGCCCCCCTACCTTCCTCTTCCAGCCCATGATTTTTTTAGCGCGCGAGCCGTCTCCCTGAGGCCATTTCCCGGCTTTTTTCCCTCAAGACGTACCCCCTCCTTTTTAGGGTAGACAGTATATCTCCCTTCCCCCCCCTGAAGTGTTGATGCCACGCGTCAGGGGCAATTTTGGGACCCGCACCAGTGGATCCACAAATTGACTACCCCCCCCTTCGTTTGGCTTGTCAAGAGGATATCAGCCCTCACACGGGCCTCGCAATTTCCTTCACTTGATTGAAACCTTTTCCTTCCATTTTTTTTTTTTTGGACCCAAGTCCCTGTTGTAAGGCAGTGGGACTACGCCCAGTGGTAAATAACCTTTGCTTTTTTTTAGTATTCCTCTGCTGGGCCTTCCAAAATGTTTACGGTGCGGATGTTTTGACCAACCCCCGGGTCGGTTTCACGACTTTTTTTTCTTTGATCCCCCGAGCTTTCGGTAAATTCAGTTCCTCCTCCCCCCATGCCCTGCCTTTCCCCCCAAAGACACCCTTTTTAATCCCTACCCCGTTTTTGCGCCCCTTGCGGTGCCGTGGGCAACTTTAGTACGAATTTCCCCTCTCGATTAGGCTTTATCTTTTTCTATTCAGCTGCGGGCTGGTTTTGGATCGTGTCATTCCCTGCTGTTCTTAAATGGGGTTTCACGTGGCGTCCCCTTCCGTTGACTTTCTTTCAACCTTTCCTCCCTCTCTTTTGTTTTTCAGTCTTTTCTCTCATAAAAACCTGCTGACCCTCTGGCGTTTTTCAAACCCAAAAGCCCTTATTTTACTGGACCCCCATTTTTCCTTACCTTTTTTTTTTCTGATCCCAACTTACACACGTAACTTGACTTGCGCACACCAGATACCTTTCTCCCCTGCCTCAGTTGTATCAAGAACTTTTCCAACCCTCTTTTTCTTCCGCCCCCCTGATCTGAAACTTTGAAGTTCCCGGAGTGCGTCTTATGGGAACTTTTTGGCAGTTCCTTTTTCCACTTTCCGCCCCCTTCCAGGTTTGAAGATAACACCACCCCCGTGCCCCCCCCCCCCTTCCCCTTTTCTGTTCCTCCTTTCTTAATATGTTAAGTTTTTTCGAAATTTTTAACACACAAAATAATGTTGACAAAATATCGAAAGCTGGTTGTGAGGTCCCTTGATTTTTTTCCCCCCTCCTCTCCTTACCCGTGATGTCCCCCCCCCCTTTTTTTCCTTGAATACTCCACTAGGGTTTACTGTCCATGTAAATGGTTTTGCCTTCCCCCAGCCTGTGCTTAGGCCACTGCACCTCCCACGTTTTCATAGCTTCCTCCCTTTTTACAATCATTTTTTTCTACTCGTCAGTCTGGATCACGGCATGGTTCTCAAGCCCACACCCAACGACCCCGTGTCTTTTCTCCCCAGGTTTTGCGTCGTTTGTTGGTACCGCCTTCTCCCCCCCCCCCCCAAGACGATTCCCCAAACAACGGCTTTAACGAAAAGTGAGTGTGACTTTCAGAAGGAACCCAGTCCTCCCCCACAAGCTTCCCCTTCTTTTCCAGTTACCCCCCCTTTGCACACTCTCCCCCTTTCCTATTTTTGTTTCGTTTTTGCTGTTGAAGTGCTTTTTTTGTTTCTTTCGTTCACACACTGCCCGGCATGCAGTTTTTCACGTTTTTGTCCCCTGTTTTTTTTGCCCTTGCTCTGTTATGTCCTGAAATTACCCCCTTCACATAAAGCCATTTCCCCTGGTCGTACTTATGAAAAATCACTTTTTTCCATGTGGCTTACGCACCCCCCCGTTTGATCCCTTCCCCCTAGACGAACGTTACCCCTCATGCCCTTTTTCTTACCCTTATGTGATTTTGTGACAACCTCTAAGCCCCTGGTCCGGGTTTCACTGGACACTCCTTTATTTCCTCCCCCCTTGCAGCTTGTTTTATTTTTTTCCTTCCCCAGTTCCCCAAGTTTGGTACGGTTTTTCTTTTTTCCCCCCCTTGGGCTTTTTTCTCCTAGCACCCCCCTTGTTCTGTGTTCTATCTTGCTGCGTTTTTTTTATTCCCCCCGACTGGTTTGCCAAACCCCCACCCCCTTGGAGCCCCCCCTCCCCTCCTTGCCCCCCTTTTTTTTTCCCGGAATTTTTTTTGTGCAGGGTTCCTTTTTCGCCTTTTTTTCAATCTTTGTGGGACCTTACTGGTGGTAGGTGTATCTCATCGTTTTTCTTCAATTTTTGTCCTTTCTCTCAAGCTCCGCCCCACGAACCCCCCGTCGATTCTGTGCGCCCGGCACAGACATGCCCCCACCTGCCGGATCCACAGTGAGTTTTCCCTCCCCCCCTCGACAAGTAGCTCGATGGTTGCCACCAAGCGTTTTTGTTTGATTTCCAGGCCCCCACGATCTTCTTGTGAGCCCTACCAACAATTCCACTTTTATGTTTCCCCCTTGCGTGCTTCTTCCCCCTCGAACCCCACAAGCAAAGGGATAAAAAGTATTTTTTTGCTTGTTTTTTCGTTCTTCTCACCCTTTTCTAATTTGGCCACTTTTCGGTGTGCGCCCCATGTAAAACCTTCTCCCTTTTCTTTTTTCTTCGCTCCCCACTACCTCTTTTTTTTTTTTTTTTTTTGCTCTGGCTGCTTTTATCTTCGTTTCTCCCCTTTTCTTCCCGTCTTTTTTTGGTCTTCTTTTTCCCTGCCCTTTTTTTTTTTCTCGTTTTATGAGGTTGAGTGACAATAACATACTTGATCCGCCCCCGTCCCTCCCCCCCCTTTCCTGCCTCCCCTCTCCCCGTTATATCTTGCCCTTTTTTGCAACCAAACACCTCTTCTCCCCCCCCTGTATTTCTTACCACTTCCCCCTGGTATTTGCTGGGCCTTTTGTTGTTTTTTTCTGTCTTTTGATGTGCGTTACCTTTTGCTTTTCCGAATCTCTCCGGTGGGCTCCCTTCTGATTGCTTTGTATAACCCCCACCTGTTCCTTCCCCTCGTTCGTTCCCTTTTTCCACTTTGCTTGCTTTTTTCCCTTTTTCCCCCATCATTGGTTTTTTTTACTCCCCCGAGTGTTTTGAGAGCCTGCCGTATGTTACCACTCGGTTCATTCATCGGGTTGCCTCCTGTCAGATGTTTGCCCCCTTAACGGAGGCTTTGTCCGGTTCCCCCCCCCGCATTTGTAGCCCCGTTCTTTTGTTCGGCACCACGTGCGTGCACTCATCCGAACCTGTTTTTTCTTGCTTTTCGTCAGGTTCTTGTGGCACCGCCCTCCCCTCTCCGGTTTACGCCACCTGGTTTCTGTAACTGGGACAATGGCCTGGTTCACGATACTCCCTTTTCCCTTCTGGCGGCCCACCTGTACCCCCCCCCAAAAAATGGGGTCTCTTTCCTTTGGTTGGAATTTGCCAAATTTCTTTTTTGGGGTTGGGGGGGTTTTTTGGTTTTTGGTTGGGCTGCCGTTTGTCTAGAGCTTGGGCTTTCCTTTTTCCGCAATCTTTTTTTCCCTTTTTGATCTTGTGTTCTTTACACATTTGTGTTTTTCATCCCCCTGGACTTTCTTACCGGCTCTTTTATTGTTTTTGGCTTTGACACTTTTTTTTTTTTTTCGAATTTGAAGTTTCACGCCTTTTTCCCCCCCCCCGGTTGTCTTCAGCGCGAATTCTTTCTTTTTTGACATTAGTGATCGTTTGAGCCCGTTGCCGGATTGCCGTTGCATCCTCCCGTCTCTCCTCTTCCTTCCTTCTCTTTCCTTTTTCCCAAAACACTACCCCAAGTTGACTTTTTCCTCGTTCCCGCACTCCATGTTTCGTTGTCGCCGGCTATGTCTTGGTGGTGTTACCAACTGACTTTTTTTTTTCCCTGCGAGTCCGTCCCTTGGTTTTTTTTTCTCTCTTAGGCGTTGGTGCTGAGTGTCTTTTTCTTTTTTTCGTTTTTTGGGCGGTTTGCGTCTTTCAACGACCCCGTTAGTAAATTGACGTTTTCACTTTCCCTTCCCTTCCCCAGTCTCCCCGTTTTGCCACCTTACACCTTCTTTTCCTGGCCTTCCTTCCCCCCCCCGTTTTGCCTTTTTTGACCCAGCTTGATGTTTGACCTTTTTGGCCTCCATTGTTTTTTGTTGTCCCCAGTGGCATGGTTTGTGGTTCATTTGCGATCAAACTTCCCTTTCCCCCTTTCATCGGCGGATCCTCCCAGATTGATATTCCCCCTCCCTTTCTGTTTGAAGTTTCCTCTTGTTGTCCCCAGATATGTTTGTCCGCCTGATAACTCCACTCGGAAGTTGGTGTCGTTTTCCCCGTTTCCCTTTATCCCAAGTCCCTTCCCTTCATGGCTAGTCAGTGAAAAAACCCCCTAAATATTGTTGTCCCTGAACTTGTTTTTTTTCTGAACCCAAAGGTCTTTCCCGTAAAAGGAACCTAGTCACCCCCCTCCTGTGTCCTCTGTCCCCCCACCAGACCCTTTCCTTTTTTTCTGGAATTTCAGTTTTCTCAAATGTTCCCCCCTTTTCCTGCGGTGTTTTTGTGTTTTGTAGGTGTATCTTGTTGGTGTTGTTCCTTTATTTCCCTCCCGTTCTTCCCTTTCCGCCCGCCTCCCCCGCGAAGTTTTTTGTTTTTTATTGCTGTTCCCTGCCCCCCGTTCCCTGTTTTCTGGGGCCCTCGTTAGCCCCCCTGCACCACGTTTAAACTTTCTAACCCGCCATCCGCGCGTCGCTACTTTTTCCTTTTTGATTTCCCCTTTTTCTTAATTCACCAAATGTGAACTAATTGGTCTTAACTGGGGGGTCCCTTCTGAGAAATTTGCCCCAAACAGATTGAGTCATTTTGGTCGTGCAGTTTTCTTTCTTTTCTTTGTTTCCTATGTTCGATCCCCATGTTCTTTTTTGCTGGCTGGCGCGCTGGCGGTGGGCCTCTGGCCTTGAGTTTGGCGGTTACCATGGTTGTTGTCTTATTCCCTCCCTTTCCGGTCCCTTGACTATCTGGTGTGTTTTTTTGTCTCTTCCGGGTCATCTTTCTCATTCTCAGTTTCCTCTTTGATTCGATGGCGCAAGCCTTTGCGGTCCTTCATGCTTGGTCCTGTTCTTCCCATGGGTTTTACGAGACCTTTCCCATTCATCAACCGCTTTTACCTGCATTAGAAAATTTCACTGCACAGCATTTTTTTTCCTTCATCTTTTCTCTTTTCCTCCTTCCCCTCTATGCTTTTCAGATACTTCCCCAACCCCTGCTGGTATGGACCTTTTTACTTGGGAGCTTTACTCAGTGGGATTTGTTTCAGTTCATTTTTATCCTTTTCTCCCTTTTCTTTTTGTCTCTCCACAACCAATCCCGTTATGGCCAGAAGCCGTACCCAATGGCACTGATTGGTTCCGTTCGGCTTTAAGTATTTATCCATTTCCCATCCCATGCAAACCCCCCCATTTCCCCAAATTTTTTCACTACCTTGCTTTGTTTGAGTTTTTTCGGTTTTCCCGAATCAATTGGAGAAAGTTTTTTTTCCCACCAAAGTCCTTTTGGGGCTGGTCCCTCGCCTTGCCCTTTGGTTTCGTTGTGCGGTCTGGGACGTCCCCCCCCCTAAAACCTGTGGCTCATCACTGCCTGGCAAACCAGTGCTTTCCCGCCAATTTCCCTCAGTACTAAATTTTGTTCCAGAAAGTGGTCTCCCCCTTGGACCCCATTTGGTCCCGGTGCCTAGTTCCCCCTTGGCCGCTTTTGACTTTTGCCCCTTCTACACCCTTTTTTTCGTGGATAGTTGTCTTTGATCTATAATGTCCTGCCCCTGGTGAACCCTTGCCGACCCACCTTTTTAATTTTTTTCCTCATGTCAACTTGATTTTGTGAGCGGTCTTTTCACCTCCTTACCAGACTCCCCCGCAATCACTGTCACACTACCCCACCCCCCCCCCTTCCCCCATTCGGATTCGTCCCGTTTCCTTCCCAATCCCATTGAGACTTTCCCCTTTTTTTTTCTGTTTGGATTTTCAGCGTCTTGCGTGTTTCTGGGGAAACTGGTTTTTTTCATCCCTTGCCCCCCTCTACCATGGGGTTTTACATTCTGCCATAGTTCACTTAACGTTTTCCTTGAGATTTACTGTTCCTCCCCCCTCTAGTTTATCGCTCTATCCCATCCCCCCTTTTTTTCACTAAACTCTGTGATGACCAAGCTTTTTTTTACTTTTTGAACCCCCTGCGTCCCTGCGCATTGGGAACTGACCTTTTTTTGACTTTTTCCTTTTTTTTCTTTCAAACCACTTTTCTTGTTTTTAAACGAAAAAAATTTTTGTTCCCTGCCATGCAAACCCAAGATCAACTGGTCCTCCCCCATTGAAATAAGTGCTTTGTTTTTCTACGATAAGGATCCCATTTTGATCCCTTACCCCCTGCTTTCTTTTCCCTGTCGATGCATGGAAGTCTTTCCCTGTTTTTGTGTCCCTCCCCCCCCCGCACGTCCATTTTGTTTTAATCTGCCCCCTTTTTTTGCCCCATCTACCGTTTACTTTTCACTCCCCTCACATATTTGTTCTCTATGTTCTTCCTTCCTCCCCCCAACCCCCCCCCCCGTCTTCTTGAAACTGTTGCCCTTCTCTGCGTACCCTGCGCTGGTTTTCCCCCTTATTTTTTCTTTCCTCTCTGGCTTGTCCAGTTGCTTCTTTTTTCCCCCCAATCCGGATTACCCTTGATCAGCAGGGTCCCATCTTCCCCACTGTACCTTTCACCCAAGCAGGCCTTTTTGGTCACAGCTCCCCCCCTCTTCCAACACGGTTTATTCTCCTTCCTGCCGTAAAGATTTTTTTGGACCCCCGAGGTTACCCCCCCCCTCTTCCCAGTGGCGTTTCTCCACCAGCTTCAAAATGCCCCACCCCCCCCCCCCTCCGGAAATACTGGAGATTTTTCTCTTCCCTTGCCCAGCCCCCCCCCCCTTTTTTAGCTGATTTTTAACAAACTTTTACAAACCCTTTCCTGCGTATCTTTTTCCCCCCTTCCCCCTGCGTCTCAAACCATGAACGCTTTTCAAAACACCATGTTTTTTGCCTCCCCTGGGACATTTTTTATTTTTTTTTTTTTTTTTTTTTTTTTTGGATGTGTTCCTGGGTCGCGGTACGTGCGAGTATGACAAACCCACCTTCTCATTATATTCCCTTTCCTAAGCTGAGGGCGGTGCGTTTTAGGTTTTCAATATTTTCAGCTCATCCTTCCCCATCCACCCTCTGGTTCGTCTCTGACACCCCAATTCGTCCACCAATTTTGCAATCACCTCCCCCTTTTTCATGGACCCCCGTCCCCCCCTCCCTATAAGGTACCTTCTGCCCCCAAAATCTTTTCCCTTTCACCCTCCCAGTTTTTCCCCTTTATTGGTACCCTCCCCTCAAGAGTTTGTTTTTTGACCCTTTCCTTTTTTCTTTCACCGAATTTCGTTGACAGGCCGCCCCCACGTCCAAAGAAGTTGCGACCCCCCCCCATTCATCCTGTGGCTTTCCGCCCCCCCCTTTCCCACTGAAACATTATTCCTTTCTTTAATCTGTTGCTTCGAAAATTTCCCCCCAGAACCCCTTCTTCTTCCAATCAACCTGCTTTCAAAACTCACTTTTTTAAGGTCCTCCCTTCTTGAGGAATTTCTTGTTTTATTTTCCAGAGGTTCGGGCGGTTTCTCCCTTTGGGACGGCCCCTTTCCAGGTTGGACTTGACCCCCTTGGGCTTTTCCAAGTTTCCTTTCCTAATCCCACCCCTCGTGATTTTCCACCCCCGCACAAAACCTTTTTTGCCTTCTGTTGGAGCCCCGGACCAAAGTCAAGTCCCCCCCCTGGCATGAGTCCATGGTGACGTTGGAAAGACAAGCCTGTCAGTACCCTCCCAAGTCTCTTCTTCCCCCCCCACACACTCTTTCCCTTCCCTTTAAGGAACCCCTTTCACAGCCTTTTACACTTTGGGATTCTTAGAAACCTCTTGTTTTTTTCCCATCCCCCCCATTCCTGTCCCTCCCCAGTTTGGGACCAATTTACTAAAGATCAAGGGAAT
>Ga0179593_1449019_pt1 | contig 15680 bp, 20 predicted proteins | sample CZODoug2_1_08_16_FD_185931 | JGI IMG/M metagenome (GOLD analysis project Ga0179593, IMG submission 185931) | Vadose zone soil fungal communities from Angelo Coast Range Reserve, California, USA - CZODoug2_1_08_16fungal (PacBio error correction) | ecosystem: Environmental > Terrestrial > Soil >... | reverse complement strand
CCCTTCGTACCCCTTGGTTTGAGATTTTCCTATCCCCCTTGCTTTTCCTTTTTCTCTGCGCGTCAAGTTGGGCTACTTTTTTCTCGCGGGTTCGTTTGCTTTTGTCCATCGCGGTTTTTTAACAAGCTTCCTTTTGACTTTGTGGCCTAGATTTTCTCTTCCGCGCATGCCGTGCCTTTCTTTCTTTCTGGTCATGGCGCTTCTCCCAGTGTCCCTGCCTTTTCTGGCCCTCGATCTTGTTGATAGTTCCACTTTTCTCTTTTTGCGGACCACCCCGGTTACGAAATGCAGGTCCCCCCTTCCCTTTTCTCCCGAGCTTTGTACCTTTTGGCCCGGGCACCTTGAGATTCGGGAGACGCTTTTCTTCTTTAGCGGTCTTCTTTTTTAGCCTTCTGAATCGCGCCCCCAGCCTTCCTTTCCCTGTCTCCAAAAGTCCCCCCAGGGTAGTTCGCGATGTTCCACTGTTCTTGAAGAACTGTGGTCAAACGCCCCCCGTGCTCAAGCGATCACCCTGCCCCTCCTCTATACCTTTTCTTTTCCCTTTTCCCAACTAACGATCCTTCCCCTCAACCCTTTGAAAGGTTTTCTTGGTTCTCCTTCTGATGCGCGGTACCGCCTGAGTTATACTCGTCCCTGCTCCATTCCGCTCTCCCCTTAGTGATGCACTTAATTTCTTTTTCCTCTAATTGGGAGCGGCCTAGCGTTCTTTTGAACGCGAATCTTATCGCCCTATCGACTTTGACCTGTTGTGCACGATCTCCCATGAAATTTCAGGTGATGGCGTCCGGATCCTTGGGTAACGATTTTTCCCCGTCGAAAAACCCAACTCCTCCCCCGATCCGCCGTTCACCGACTTCCGCTCGAGTTGACCAAAGCTTTGACTTGCCTTCACATTCTCAGGATTCAACACCTTCTTTTTTGCCCTGTCAGCCAATCGCGACTCTGAAGATGAGACTGCTTCCTTCTCCTATCCTGCTTCAGAAGCCCCCCTATTTCACTTTCTTCTAATTTTTGGATAAACCAGTTAAGTGCCGCCACGTTCTCCCCCCCGGTACAGAGGATAATTTTCAAACTGGAAGTCCTAATTCCTGGTATGGATCCCACTTCTGTTCGCCCTTTCCCACAACCTTCCTTTCCGCCCCCCTGGGACGTAAAAGGAGAGTGCGGCCCCGACAGTTCTCTCCCCTTTAGGGCGCAATTAACTTCCCCCTCGCCACCGATCTTTTGTATTTTTTCAAGTTCCTCCCTCTCGATTCCCAGCCCCTTTTCGTAATTCGGTTCCCCCCCTCTTTTCACCCCTTTTATGAAGGATGATGAGTTGTCATAGGTTTCGTGTTCCCTCCTTTCTTTTTCCCCATCCAGAGTATAAAGACAGGTCTTGTCCGCTTGACCCCTGGCGCTCGTCCTAAGAAGCCGCATTAGAAGCCGGCCAGAGCGCCGAGAACGGCATTTTGGTGGCTCGCCTTCTCAGGGTTTTTTTCTTTTTTTCCCCACGCCGGGGTTTTCTCTGGACCGCAATTCGCTGCCTGCCGTCCCTTCCCCCAAGTCGATTGTCGGCAGGCATGGGCACTTTCCAATCGTCACACCCAGAAGTCCGGTTTAGTAGTTCTGCCTCCATACAATCCTTTTCAGGGCGGTGTGTTCTTCCCCGTTGACGTTTCCCCCCTTTTTTCCCTCCACCTCTTCGTGCGTACCTTTTCCATCCTCACGTCTTCCCTCCTTATTGCTCTCTCAGTGCAGACTTTCCCCCCCCGCAGCAGGTAGAAATCCTCTTTTCCCCTTTGTCGGTCCGCCGTCCCCCCCCTTCCCTCATCAAACATCGTGACCCCTGCCTGTCCCCCCAACTCCATCTCTCTTTTTCCCTCGTTTGTGGTGTCTGGTACATTTTTCTCTCTTTCTTCGTTCCTTTCCGATGTTTTTTTTTCCGTGCCGCGCGGAAACTTTCGAACCGGGACCGCCTTATTCTTGACCTTTCGGTGAAGAAGTTCGCTCCACTCTTTTACTTTTCTGCAGTCTTTCAAGGACGTCCCTTTTCTTGAAGCGGATCCATCGGTCAATTTTTTTCCCCGGTAAGAGCGTCAACGCCGGCCTTTTCTCGCACCCCTGCTTTTCTCCGTTTTTTTTGCCCTCCAAATTCTTTTCTCGAACGTGGTTCAGTCCCAGCGGCTCGGGGATCAGCCCTCTATTTTTTTCTTGCTTTGCTTTTTTTTTCTCTCCCAGGGTGCGCCGAGGCGCAGCCTGCTTCACGTGAAACGGCCGGGCCCTCCCCCCCCCCCTGAAGAAGGCCTCTCGCTCTGCATTACGCAATGCCCTTTCCGGACTTCCCGCGAAGGCTTCGACCCAGCTTAGCCGATTTCCTTTGCTCGACAAGGCCCCTTGCGGTAGAGGATTGCTGTCTTCGCGCCTCTCCCCCGCGATCAATCTTCCCCGCCCCTGTATGTAACTTTTTTTTCATCATTTTTTTTTTTTTCTAAAGAGTTGACTTTTTTTTTGAAACCTCTCTGTGCTTTGTCTCCTTGACTGCGAGGCTCGCGCCCTTCGACTTCGCAGTGAACTTTCCCCAGATTTTTGCAGATTGACAGGAAATTTGGTTTCCCCTCGCCTTACCTCACCGAATGTTTTTGCCTCCATCCAAGCCTATTTCGACTTCCTTTTCAAGCGGTTTACTAGTGTTTCTAACCCCTCTTTTATATTCCCCCCTCCTTTCTCGAAATGCTTGTACCCCCATAAGGTACTATTTGCCCCTTACCGATTCCTCCCTGCCATCAATCTCGCTTCTTCATCAACGGCCAACAATTCTCGTCCATTAGCGACCTGGCTTCCACTTCCTTTTGTCCAAGGAGATGTTAAAGCCCCCCCCCCACTAGTGTCCCTTCCAATTTGCCTCGGATCTGCGCATTTTTTGTTTTATAAATCACAGTACGATCTCTCCGCACTCCCCGTTTCAGGTATGGACATACTGCCCAACCAAGGTCAAATCACAGATGTCTCTCGCTATACGAAATCGTCGGGTTCCGTCAACGCTCCGTCTCTCCTCGTGAAAAGCTCGTTTTTTTGCAGTTGACCCCCTTTTTTCCCTCACGGGCAGAGAGAGTACTTTGTTCAGGCTCGGTCTACCTCCATTTCTCCGGCGCCCAAGAGGAGAAATCCTCCAATTGTTATCCCTATCAATCTTAGTTTTTGAATCCGGCCACCCTCCTTATTTGGGGGACCTGTTTTTCTAGAGAAACCAATCTTTTTCGCCCAGTTACTTCAGTTCTCGTCGGCCGGCAACCCGAGACCTACGGTTATGCCTCAGCGAGGTCCTTCCTTTTTTCATGTCGTTTTGAAGCCCTGCGAAACTCTCCAAGTGATGAAGCCCTTTTCTGCGCTTCGCAAGCGAAACGCCCAGCGCCCCCTTCCCCCCTAATTTCGGTTCTACCGGTCTGGGATCGGTTTCACCCCTTTTCCGACGCCGCTGGCCAGATTCACCTTCTTCCTGGAAGGCTTCCCACGCAGGTTTCCCCCTTTTCTGATCGAACAGAGAAGTTCACTCCCGTCCCCCTATCAGGAACCGCCAGTCCCAGGCGCCCAGGACCCCCTTCTCGCCAACGCCAGTCTACTTGCCAGCGTGCGCCAAGCTCGGCTGACTTCTCACCCGGTCAGCGACAGCCTTCTCCCCTACCTCCTTTTTTCAGATCGTAGAAACGGTTAGAAAACGCCACACAGCTTTTTCGTCTTATGCCTCTATTTTCATCATCTCCGGTTTTTTTTGATGCCTTGACGGTTCTCGTCATCGGGTGATAATTTTAGCTCCTGCTCGTGGTAGTGCTTTCTGCGCCTTTGTCTGACTAATGGAGCTTGTAGGTTTTTTGACGTGCCGCTTTGGTAAAGCTTGATCTCGAGGACTGGTCCCTTTTTTCTCCATTGGCTGGATGAGAATTCTTCTGGGTGCATGATCGAGCGCTGACTTCGCCCCTTATAGACATGTGTCTTGCTTTGAACTGGCCTTAGGTCTTTCTTTCCTGAAGAGATCCTTTCACCACTTTTTTTGCCGTCACGGTAAAAAGGCTTTTTCACAATGAACAAGTCGGTCTTTTCTACCTTTTTGGTCAGATCTTTTGTCCCTTTTCCCATTCGACGGAGAGCTTGTTGTTGGGTTGACCCCCGAATGGCGTAAGATCCTTCGTGAATCGCTGACACTGAAATCACTTCTCCCTTTCCCAATCCCCCCTCCTTCGGAGTACCAGCTTCTCTGTTCGACATTACGGCGTTTGCTTGAGAAAAGCCTTTTGTCAAAAACACAACGATATGGTAGTCCCCCCGTCCCATGGCCTTCTCTCTTTTCGATCCCTATGACACCCCCCCTACCGCTTGCAGTATAACACCTTTTTTTTTTTTTGGCTTTTTCCCAGATGTGATCGACAGAACAAATTTCATCCTTCGGTCTCCTTCTCCTTGCAGGCGGATTCGTGCTTCCCGTTGCCTGGCCCTCATAAAGCGATTTTGGCTTTTTCTTGCGCCTTCGGTTCGGTGGTGCCCCTTCTTTTCCCAATATAGAACTCTAGTTGACCCCTGGGGGTGCAATTGGGTCCGGCTGAACTGAACGGATCTCGTTTTCTCTGGTGCATTGTGATTGCACTGCTTGCCAAAAAACTCGCTCTCCCGAATTTTCCCAGACGCGATCCCAAGCGTTGTCGTTGTTTCCCCCGGCCGGACCCAACTAGCAGTTTCCCCATCGACGTTCTCCCTATTCATCCGTTCCCCCGAGCGAGATTGGAATTCCTTTTTCTTCCCCAGCACAAGGAAAATGAGTTTCCAGCTTCATGTTCTCACTTCCAGCAGACGTTTTTAGGAAAACTTAACCTGACGACCGCTGTCCCCTTGGAAAGAAATAGATTTTTTTCCCTCTTGATTTGCATTTCTTTTCTTGTTTCACCCCCTTTCTTATAGATAGTGCAATATCCTTGATTCACCTCTTCTTTCCCCCTTGCGACGCGATCACCATTTCCTTCAGGTTTGAGTCAAGCAAATCCTATGTCTCCTTTTAAGCGCTCAAAATTCTAAATAGACCCCTCGTTTTAAAATTAGAGTCCAAACCAGGTTTCACCCTTTTTTTCCTGATAGATTTGGCTAGTTTTAGGGGCCTCTATCCTATTTCCCGACAGTGAAGGTCGATCCCGGTCGCGGCTAAGACGTTTCTTCCTTTTTTTTCTTCCGTCCTAACCTTTCCAGCATTGTCGTCGTCGGCGCGCTCCGGTGCTGTCCTGTGCCGTTCACCAAAGATCGGGCTCGCCCAAACCCTTCGCGGACTGATCTGCCCTAATCCCCACCTGTACTCTCTTTTCGCAATCCACTGAGTTGCTCTCACGCTCCCCGTTACCTTTTTTCCAAGGATTTCTTCACCACCTGCGTAAGCAGGCTTTTGCCGGGCCTGAGCGGTACCGGTACCGGTGAGTGTTCGGCGTCCCTGCCGGTAGAAGACCCCGCACACCCCTACGTTTATTTCCCCTTGATGAGCGACGACGGCTCAGCTTTCGCGAGAACTCCCCAGCTATCTTCTTCCTGTCGGCTTCCCCCTGGAAGCCCATTTTGTCGATCCCCATAGTTCCACATGCCTTCTGAAGAATTATAAAACGAACACCCCTGATCTTTTGTGTTGAGTTTCGATGTGTCCATGTTTTTCTTTTTTTGGTTTTTTTTTTGTTGTTGTTATCTTTTGACGTCGTCGGCCCTGGGATGTGATCGCGCCGCGGTCCCTCTGCAACTTTCCTGCCAAAACCCCCCCCACCCCACCCGTTCCGCCTCTTTTCGACTTTCTCGGCAATTTTTTCGCGCTTTTAAGCCGGAGTTAAGAGGAAGTCCTGAGGGAGTCAGAATTGGACAATTTAGCGGTCGGTCTCTGCTTCTCCCCTCACAGGGAAACGAGCGTCCCGTTTGGTCGGGTGATGGGGTTGAAGTGGTTTTTGGTGGGGGGTGGGGGTCTGTCAGCACGCATTTCAGGTGTCTGGCAATCAAGGAGCTTTACGTGCCGGTCTGGTTCTTTTCATCCTCCCTTTGGATGCCACCTTCCTCTACGCTTTCTCTTGTTTCGCGGGAGGTCGAAAGGGTTGCGGTCGGTTTTCACTCCCTTCCCCTACCCACGCACGGCAGCAACGTGCTGCGAGTTCGCTCCCGTTTCCCCTTCCATGCGTACGGGCGCGGTGCCGTAATTCGCATCTTAAGTCTTCTTTTGATCTACGTGGCATAGACGCATTTTTGCTAGACGGATTGTTTGGCCGCCGTAAACTGATGCAACTTCTTCGACGGTTTCACACGGTTTTTCCCCCGACTTACTTTCTGATTTTTTTGGGTGTGTATTAGTGGCCCGAGTTTTTATCCTTTCCAAAATCCCCGACCCTGTGCTTTATTCATTTCGCGCCTGGTTTGAATGCTTCTGTTGAACGCAGGGAAAATTCCTTCTTTGCCTTTGAGACCTTATTCACTTCCTACCCTCCGAATTCTTTTCTCCATCCAGTTTCGCGATCCCCCTTGTTTCCCTTTTAATTTTAGGAGTTAGAAACGTCCCCTTCTTTCTCCCCTTTTAAGCAATTTCCACTGGTACATTTTCTTTTGCCGCGATCGACCATTCAATTTTTCTCCTTCCCTTTTCCATCCTGAAAAAAAGTTAATTCGCTTGCGTGCTTGCGCTCTTGCGGACACCGAGGTATGTGCTTTTCCGACATTAACCACAGTTTTCTGCTCTTCCTGGGAGGTCCCTTGCAGCGGATCTGGAGTGCGTGTCTTCCCTCAATCCCTCCTAGGCCTCCTCATCCTTCTTTTTCATCTGCGTCAAACGCTCGCTGATGCGCGATATTTTCCGACATCTTCCTGCGTTTCCCCCCCCTCCACCTCAATGGTAGCCCGCTCACTTCTCTCCCCCAGACCCTCGCTTTTTTTCATGCAAACTGTCTCCCAAGCTCCTTCTCCAGGTACGCCGCAGCTCATGTCCCACGTGAGGTTTCATTTTTCTTCTCAAATATTTGTCACAAGACATCACTTCCACTTTTTCATTCTCGTTAGTGTGTAATCGAATCACCTGCATCTCTCTGACTCGCTTTTTCGCCCCGTTGTTTTCAGTTAGCCCATACCCACCATCGGAGCGCCTCTCGCCGACCCCTACACATTTTTTCTCCGCGGATTGCCGGCCCGGATATTTCGCTGTCTTATTCTATCGTTTTTGAAGATTTCGCTGCCTCCCCTCTTCTCTCCCCTCTTATGCGTTCCCCGACCCCGACCCCGGTCGCCGAATCTTCCGTTTCCTTCTTTACCTTCTGGGGGACCTTTCCTTCTTACCAACATGTTGTAGCACAAAGTCTTCTCTTTCCCCCCCTACCACGCCTGTCCAGTCCCATAGTCAAAGAAGGCCCCCCTGCGTCGAGATCGATCCTTCCCTTCCCCTGCATCCGATCGATCGGCCACCTCAAGACCGCCCTGCCGCCCAATTAAAAAACGCATGATTTTTCCCCTCGCTCACCCCCCCTTCTTGGACTTTTTTTCCTCGACAGACCCTCGAAAAAAACGCCCCCTCTGCCCACTCCTTCCTCCCCAAGAAAAGGTGTATTACCCATTGCTACCCACCAGTTTCGCCTCCCGTCAAGGAATCCTTTTCCTCCCCCGTTTTTGTTTTGTCTTCCTGTCGTTTCATCACTGTTTTTTTTTCCGATCGGCCGGCCTGTGTCTTTTGTTCTATGCTGCCGTCAGTTTGGCCGGGTCGGTTTGATTGGTCTTGAACCATTCGGCCGATCCGTAAAGAGCTTGCCGATCCGCTCTTTTTTACTGGTTGCTTTGCTTTCCCTTTTGGCGGTTTGGACCTTGATCTCCCCCCCCTTCTGGAACCGGCTTTTCGATTCTACGGTGTCCTCTTTTTTTCTCCTGCATTGGAAGCCGATATTTTTGTAGTTTCCGTTCGCGGTTTTTTGACCCACCCTTTTGTTGGTCCCTCCCCCGTTCCCAACGATTTCCCCTCAAGTCCTTTATTTTAGACAGGTGTTGAATTTCCATTCCGAAAAACTCCTAGCGGGCAGCTTTCTTCTTCGGTCAGCCATGCGCGGTAGGTGTTTTTCTTTAGAATCCTCTTCCCTCCATAGCCGGAGTCAGGAAGTGCCCCTTTTTTCAGTTGATTTTTTTTAGGATGTATATTTACGCTTTGTCCTGAACTGCGTCCCCGAAAACCCCCCCCCTTTTTAAAGCGAAGTAAAAACGGCCCCGCCTTTCTTTTTTTTCCTCTGTCCACCACCCAACTAACTTTTCCATTCCCACAAGTTTTGAAAGGTTTGACGTGTTCTCCTCTGGATTTGCTTGAGCTTTTTCTTCCCCCTTCACCGGTTTTTTTTTGAGCGGGAGCTGCCGTCCCTTTCCGATCTGCCCGGCTTGCGCCACGCATGTCCCCTTCCCCCCTCAAAGCCAGGCTTTGGGAACCGCTCTGCATTTGGGCGCACTTTTTCTGGTTCAAACGCCGCACGATGTCTCTCGGCTTTTTGGCCTTCCCGGGTTTGCACGATGGATGACTGTTTCCTTCTCTGGGGTTGCTTTGTGATTGCTGCTTTCTGTCTCCAAAGCAACTTTCTCCGCGCGCTTCCCAACGAATCTCGGATCCCAGCTTTTTTACGGCTTCAAAATATTCTCTTTCCCACCCCGATCACCGGTCATCTCTTTTTTTTAGGGAATTGTTGTATGATACCTCCCCCTCCTTCGCGCATTGTCTATCCCCTCTCCTGGACAGCACCTATAAAGTCATTTATAGCTTCCTTTAGCGTTTAACTCCTCCTTTAGAACCTACAGCTTAGTCACCCCCTTTTCCCGCAGTTATGACGCCTTTAACTGGATTGGATTCCCAATTGTCGTCTTATGAACCCCTTTCGTCTTGAACCCAATAAGTTACTACCTTTTTTTTCTCAACGAGAGTCCCGCTTCTTCCGATTAAGTCAGGGTGCTCCCCCTCCGCAAACGTAAAGAGGTAGTTTGCCCCTAGCTCTCCTCCTGGTCATCCCTCCCCATCCGACACGATAACCTTTTTTCCGCCTTTCTCGATTTTGTTGGCGCCGCTCGCCCGCATCCCCCCCTCTTTCTTGTCTGATGCCCGTTTCTCCTACGGACGACATAATGCATCCTTCTCCTTGGACGGATACAAGTTAATCTCTCCCTCAATTTCGTCGGCCGTTATACCTTCCATGCTCTGTTTTCCTGTGGCCTTTTGGAATTGAGGGATAGCCAGAAGACAAACCTCTTTCCGCCCAGTCTTTTCCCTACCACTTCTCGTCGCTTATCGGGCCATTCCCCGAGCTCTTGCCAAGTCCGTCACGTTTATCTTCCGGGCCGCACACCACCCCCACTCCCAGGCGTTTGTGAGAAAGCGGAGTGATTCCCCCCCCTTTGAGGGCGGTCAACGCCTTCCCTTCTTTCTTATTCCGCGTTTAGAAGCCCCTCCTCCTGCGCGAAGGCCGGCGTCTCCGTGCGATCGAACTCTTCCCGAGACCTTTTTTCACCTCGCGGGTCCAGGTTCGTCTTTTCTCTTGGCACAACAGCGGGCGCATGACCCACACCCAGGCAGGCCCTTTTCCGAGAGAAGATGCTTACCATTGGACTTTCCATTATCTTTCCCCCCTACTCCTCCCTTGAGAGAGTCTTTGTGAAATGTTGTAGAAGTATTCTCCCCCTTTTTTTATTTTTCCACGATGTTGATCGAGCCGCCGGTGTTGTCCCTTCCCCCGAAAGGACTGAAACGTTTCCGGCTCGGTTGTTCTAGCGCACTTTCGTCTTCTCTCTTCAGGCCCGACGTTCTCTTTCACCCCCCCCTTAAGACGAGGATGAAGAATGTAGCCCCCTCCTGCGTTGCCGCCATCACGGTACCTCTTCCCTCCGTAGTGTCAGGCCAGCCCTTCTCAATCTTTTTTTGTCGGCCATCCCACTTCATGGAGAGAACCTTTCTTTTGGCGTGTTTCCTCCGGCTTTTCCTTCTATGCCTTTATCGTTTAAATTTGTCGGGGCGCGGCGTCGTCTTTCAATGTGCTCTTCTTATCTCCGTAACTGGGTGGGAAAACGGCCACGTCCCCCCTCAACCCTGCGCTTGAGCGAAGCGCGTCCAACCTGGTCGGGACGGCAGTCCAGGATTCAGAAGATGAAGGCCTAAGAGCGTCTTGCATCGAACCGTAACCGGGCTGTTTTTGAGACCTTCTTTCTTTCGGCCCCGAAACCCCTGATTCCACCGCTATCCCTTCCCCGAGAAACCGTTTTGCCACCGAATTTCTTTTCTTTTTTCTCCGAGTTGAAGCTGCTCCCCCCCTTGCACGACTCGGTGTTTTTCGTTTTTTTCCCATGCCTGAATTGCGGCCGAGTCTTTCTACGTGTGAAACCCCCCCCGTTGCTATGCTAATTGGGTAAATTTGACGCGCCCTCCTTTTTTAAAATCCAGTTCCCCTCTCTTCTAACTTCCCGTTTCAGCGTTCCTCCTGTCAGTTCATAAACTCCCTCTTTATCTTTAAGAAATGCATAACAATAAGGTAATATTGCTTGACCTCTCCTATCGTCCCTTTCCTCTCCCCCCCCCGGCGGCTTCATCAAAGAACACACGGTAGTCTTGAGCGCCCCTGGTCGTTACACTCCCTTTGTAAATGACTATATGCCTCTTCCCCCACCCAGCTTTGTACCGTCGAGTTTAAGTCCCCCCTTTCGAACCTCCCCTTGATAGGGAGAGTTTTTGAGCACTTCACACAGTTCTTCTGGAAGCACATCCTTGTTACCCTCGTTCACACCCCCTTTTTTTCTCCGAGCAGATATGGAAGATTGCCTCCCCCCCCTTCACTTGAAATGGAGGTCTGAACTCGTTCCCCAAGCTCCCCCTGCTGCCGGTTCCATTTTCACGTCCATCCCTGACGGTAGCAGGAAGATCCTTCTATCTTTCCGCCTTTTCTCGGTATCCCAAGCCCACCGCGTCGATTCATCCTGTGTTGTTTTTTTTAGTTTTTTTTTCGATTTCTCGTTAGTGTTGTACATAGTTTTGAAGACTTTTTCTTCCTTGGGCCTTGAGCACCACTTCTTTGTTTTTCTTGTAAGATTCCCCGCATCCTATTTCCCTACCCCATCGAGAAAACCAGCTTTCCCTCTCAGCCTGATTCGGTCATCGGCTCTTTTCTTCCAGCGATTTACTTTCTTTCCCCGACTCGGATGAAGCCCCCGGCGCTCAAAGGTGCCCGTTCCTTTTTCCTCCTCCCCCCGGTCGAAAGAACGTCTCTCCGGTTTTGACCGGCCTTGGGACCGTTTTTTTTTTGTTTGTTTTTTTTTTTGTTTTTCCCTTTCGTGTGAGTAAATGGTGTTGTTTTTTTGTGTCCTCAACGCTGTCCTCTTTAGATCACAAGTCGTCCCTTTTCCCCTTAAGGCCCGTTCGTTCAACTTTCCCCCCACTTTTGAGACGATCTTGGCAGTTACCGACCGTCTTCCCCCTCCCCTTTTGAGAAGGACCCGGACTCTCTCCCCCCCAGTTTCTGTACTTTTCGTTCTTCGCGGGGCTCCCCCTTCCACAACGAAAAAAGTAGACCCCCCCCCCTGACTGCCGATCGCGCCTACCCTCCTCGTCAACTTGATTACAACCCGTTTTTCAATCCCTCTTTGTTGTTGTCCGAGATGATCGGGTAGCGTAAATTTTTTCTTTTGTCTGACTTCGCAAGAAGTGTTTCTTGCCTGTCAGTGGTGATACGTTTTCTTTGTTATTTTTTTCTGCCTGGTGTTGTAGATAATTTCTTGAAGCCAGCTTGGTAAAGCGCTCTAGCTGAATGGCGTTGCGTCCTTTTCTTGTTACCATGCGTCCCGCTTCTTTCGTTTTTCCCTCTTGGATTTTCCTTTGACTTTTGGTCCGATTATCTATCCCCTTTTTTTGTCATTTAGTGTTTTTTTGCTTTCTTGGTACTGGCGATCCCTTGTTGATTATGGCCATTCCTCAGCGGGTCCTTCCCCCTCCCCGTTGAACGCCCTTGCACTTGTGTTAGTTGTTTTTTGTTTTCCCTTAATTAGAAAGGCCCCGTCTTTCGACACCGGGCTTGATTATAGTTCGAGACGGCCCGAGAGAGGCTCGCTCTTTGGTTGTTGCGTTTCAGCAGTTGGTTTGTTTCCTGTTTTTTTTTTTGTGTGTGGCTCTCACCTGCATTTGCAATGCCGAGCGGATTAGTGTTTTGTTTTTGGCTGTCAGTTCCCCCCAGTTCTCCGATGTAGGGACATACTCCTGATTCCTTTCCTTATGTCAAAAACAACTCAAGCCTCCCCACGGCCCGAGATATAATCTCATTTTCTCCCCTTCCACACAACGATGGAGCCTTTTTCCCCATGGCCCGGTTTTGCTTGCGTTTCTTTTCAGATGGTATGTCACCTTCCTCTGACCCGCGGAGATGACGGCGACCTTCCCGACCGCAGGAGTGCTTGCAACATTTCATTGCCCCGGCAGCCCCCCCGGTTCACTTAGAGAATTAGCCCCGTTTTTTTCCCGGTCCTAATTTCGTCTGTATTAGATCGTTCCCTTTCTTTGACCTTGGGTTTCCCCTCTTTTTAACTGAAGACGGATGCTTTCTGCCCTACTGTGTGAATTTCTCGCCGTCCGAAAAAAATCGCCCGAATGTTTCCCCTCCCCCCCAATACAGATCCCCCCAAACGGGCCTTTTATTTTTGCATGTGACCCCCCACCTTTTTTGTCCGTCCTTTCTCTGACAATCGAAGAACGCCTTGTTTCTTTCTAAGCGCCTCGCTTCTTCCTATCTCTCGTTCCCTCAGCAAGTACATTTCTTCTCCATCCAATTTCCCTTCGCATTTTTCTTAGACCTTTCCGCTCAAGACGCAGGTTCTCCCCCTACCATATTATAACGCTTTCCCCCCCCTGGAAGTTAGATAGTTTAAACTGATGGATCACCCCCTTGCTTTATTCTCCTTGAAAAACTCATCTCACCCCTATGTTTTTCCCTTCCCCCCTCTTTGTCCCCGTGCGTCATCAGTACTAGGGCGACGAAATTTCCATCACCACTCTCCCCGAGGGTGTTTCTTTTTTAATCATCGTATCACCCCTTTTTCCCTCTCCTACAATCCCATAATTAGTCAACTTTTTTTTCCGCGTGCAGATATCTCCCTGTGTGTTGGGCGACTAGCAGCCCCCAGCCCCTCTTTGGTCCCTTGATCCGATTCCCCGGGGTTCCCCTCGGCCGCGCCTTCCTTAGCATTAGGAGGATCACTGCCCCTGAATTGCTGTAGCGTATTTGCCGAGCCGCAGACGTCGCCTGTTTTCTGCCCCTTTGCCGCCCACGCAGCGGGTGCTTCACGAACCCTTTAGGACGCCGCGTCATCAAGTCGGGATTGCTCTTTCTAGATCCCCTCCTACAAAATCCGTCACGGTTCTCTCCAAGCGTTTTCTTTCCTCCAAGACGCCCCACCAGCAGCTTTTCTCCCGGCCGCCGCGTGCGCTCTGGGATTTTAGGTTTCCCCCCCTTCTGTGATCTTCCCCTCGTGACGCCCGCAACCCTTTCCCCTGCATTGCTCTCTGCCTCCTCCCCTCTTAGCTAGAACTTTTCATCGAAGTCGAAGGTAGAAATCTTCTCATTTTTTTTCTTGCCGCGGAACATTTTCGATCCACATCGTGACAAGCAGGCGACGCCTCGCCGCCTGACACAGATTATATCTTTTACCTCTACTTACGTTGTTTGTAGATGTTTTTCCTTATCCTCTCTTCTTTTTTCTTTTCCCCAAAGATGTTGCCGCGCGCGTTTCTGCGTTCCGGGCACAGACTGTATGACCTGCTCCGTTTTCTCTGCTACGCTGACGACTGCGCTAGCATGCCTCGAGGAATCACGTCGTTGATGTCTCAGTTTTTTCTCCTCAGCGTCGCGAAGTTTTTGCCCCCCCCTCACGGTACCGAGCGTCCCATGCACCTTCCCCTGTGCCCTCCGCCTTTTTATTGCTTTAGGACATAACTTACTTTCCAGGCGAGACACGTTCCCTCTTTGTATTTCCCTTCATTTTGGGAACGCAAAGATGCGAGACTTCTCTCAATTTTTTTTTTTAGCTGGTCCTCGGAAAGGGTTGACGGTTGCTATCCGCCTTCTTGGGCACGCCCCTTGTCGGCTGCGCGCGCTTCTCCTCTCAATTGCAGTTTTTTTCCCTCCTTCTCAGTACCCGTTCCAGCGGAGGTTTGCCGAGCGAGAGCCTCTTTTCACTTTTTTTTTTTTTTTTTTTTTATTTTTTTTTTGTTTTTTTTTTTTTTTTTTTTTTGAGGGATCCCCTGTCTTTAGCTTCGGCGCAATCCCCAACGATTGCCTCTTCCCACTCCTGTACTTGCGGAAACCTTTTGCCAGAATCTTTTTTTTTCTAGTTGACCGGTTTTCTTTCTTCAACGCCGCCTCGGTTCTTTTGAACTTCTTAGGCCCCTGTCTTCTCTTCGCCCGGCGTTCGGCGTCAGTGAACCGTCCGTATTTTTTGCTCTCGAGCCAGGTTGGTTTTTTTCCCCCCCTCCATCTCCGCATTTTTTTTTTTGTCCTCCATTAAAAGCCTACACATTTGAAAGCTTCTTTAATTTCTAACCGCGGAGCTAATCTAAGACAGGCTGAGAAATGCTGTTTTTCCTTTCCCTTCGCAGAGCCCCCCCTCTCCCCCCCCATTCTTGCTAGGCGTCAATCTCAACCAATCATCCTTCAGATCCCTGGCGTATGGATCCCCCGTTTGTCCATGACGAATTTCTCCCCTACCCCACAGACTTTCTTTTTTCTTTACCTTTCTTTGGAAGCAGCGGACGGGGAGTTTTTTTCTTAGTTCCCCCCCTGAACGTTCACCGCGGCTGAACCTCATCCCGTCCGTTCAGTCATCCATCGTTCACGTCCCCGATACTCTGCGCGACGATAGTTGACCCTTTTTTTTTTCGGCGTCACCCTCCGAACTTCGTTAGGCGCTCCCTTCTTTTTTTACTATGCGGGCCATGCCATGTTCTCACTCTTCGCTTCCGGTGTCAGTGCAGGTACTCCAGCGGTATTTTTCAGATCCGTATCCCCTCTTCTTCCCTTCCGCAAAAATCCAGTTTTTCTCCAGCGTAGTGTGTGCCTAGGACTTCCATCTCGTCGTTCGGGTTCGCTTTTTTCCCCCCCATTCCGTTTTTTCCTTACCCAGTTCAGGGCATCCGGAGTTCCCTCCTTTAGACCTTACCGCTGGGTTTTAATGGCCGCGATTTTGCCCTTCTTTTCAGCGATTTTCCTACGTCGACCCGAATACCTAGACGGGCCCTTTTCAGTTCTTGAGCAAGCGTGCTCTTTTCCTTTTCCTCTCGCACTTCGTAAACTCCCCCTGAACTTCGGTCTTTTGACCGGCTTTTTTCCTTCGTTCCTTCCACCCCGTTGTGGTTTCATGTCTCGATTTTCACGATCTTTCCCCTTAAAGGCCCCGTGTTCTCACTTTACACACTGTAGAGATCGATCCTGCCCCTTCCCCTGCAGCTGCTCTCTTCTCCACGAAAGAAGGCGCCTTTCATTCCGCCAACTTTTTCAGTCGATCTGTCCGTCCCGATTTTTACCAAAGCTCCCCCCCGAATTCGCGACACGGCGAAAACCCTTTTCCCCCAGACGATCCAATTTTCTCCCCCCTTCCGCCTCTCCCTTACTTCGCCCTCCCCGTGAAAACGTCACTGATTTCCCTTACCGTCA
>Ga0179593_1523693_pt1 | contig 15681 bp, 21 predicted proteins | sample CZODoug2_1_08_16_FD_185931 | JGI IMG/M metagenome (GOLD analysis project Ga0179593, IMG submission 185931) | Vadose zone soil fungal communities from Angelo Coast Range Reserve, California, USA - CZODoug2_1_08_16fungal (PacBio error correction) | ecosystem: Environmental > Terrestrial > Soil >... | reverse complement strand
CTCGTCGTTTTATTCTTGGAATCGCCGTGCTTGAAGAAGCGGACCGATCCTCGTAACGCGCTCAGAGAAAGAGTTCTGTTATTTTTTCCTGTTGAACCCTCTCAGGTCCTTCCTTCGTAGTTTCCTTGTCCTCCTCCCCCTTTTACTCCGTCCGGGCCAATTCCTACAGTAGTAAGTATAGATAGACGTTTTTTCCCCGGGTTTCTACACCCAGACCATGTCTCAGGCCTTCTCCTTTTTTGACACAGGTTTCTACCGCCTCTCGACTCCTCCCCTATGATGAACAGTAACTCTTCCCCCTGGGCTTCAACCATCATGAGACTTCGCTCCCCCACTTCCCCCGAAAGGTCCTTAAGTTCTTTTCTCCTCCGCATTCCCATCGTTTTTGCTGGCGGCAAGCCCTGCATCTCCACACCAATCCCCCTGAGCCATGAGCCTCCACCAAAAACCCCTGTCACTTTCGAAATCGATCAAAGGGCATTCGTTCCTCGCCTACCGACCTTTAATTTACGTCGCGCCCTTCGTTTTCCAACGGCCTTTCCCACTCTGGCCTCCCTTTCCTAAGGCGCCTTCTGGTAAAACCTGAATTATCAGTGATAGTCCAGACACCACCCCTCTCTCTTTAGATTTTCCGGTTCTTTGGTACCTGTCACAGAGGAGCGATGTCTGATGCATCTCCCATCTTCGATCTTTTTTGTCCCGCGACTTGTCACGACGATGTCCTCAGGCGGTTTTATCTACGGTACTCGATTTCCCCCTTCCCCCGTACAATCAATTGGGCGGCTTCCAAAAAAAGAAGTTGGCGGTCTTTCCGGTTTTTGTTCGACATTAAGAGAATGCTATCCTTTTCCTTCGTCTCCCGTCTCCCTCTATTTTTTGTTTGCAATCCGCTGGGACAAAGATCCAGAGTAAGATATACCCGCGAAAGTAGCCAAGGCGCCCCTCCCCCTTTTCACGTTTATCCTACTCGTATCACCGTTCTCCGTCTTTCTCGTCGCCCACCTGGTGGATTAAATCTAACGTTTTTCTCTCCTCCCCAAAGTACATTCAGTTTCAACAATCGTCTACCCCCTCCCTAGAACCCTGTAGTACCGGATTCCCCCTCTCACTTGGTCTTTCTAACGGTAATCTTTCTCTCCACGTAGCAGAACAACCTCTCGCATGTCGAACTCCGCTCCTCTTCATGACCAAATACTTCTTTGCTTTTTCCCCAGGATGCCCATCCTTTCGACGCGCTAGTCGAGAACCCCCTTTACTTCCCCCGGAGATGATCCCACAGACAATCATCAGTTTCCCCCTTCCTTCCCAAACCCGCAGATGTTTGAGGATAATGGCTTTTCCCTCCTTTGCGGGAGCGTAACTGATGCAGCCCCCCCCTGCTTCTATGCCATTAGTCGCCCTGCACAGTTTTTCGACTCTTTTTTTCTCCCTAAAGCCTGCAGTGTCAGGGGTTTTACCCAGATAAGGGTTCCTTGCATTTTCTCCTCGTTGACGCTGGACTTACCCGGCGATTTGTTGTTTTTCGCGTACCCTTTTTCAGCTTCTTCCCTAGTTTTGCTCGCGACCCCCCCTAAAGTGATTCTCCAATCTTTTCTTCCTAGATAACCAGTCTTCCCAAAATCCTTTTTGTCAAGTTTTTCTTTTTTTTCGGAGGCCCCCTTTCAAGATGGCGGCCCTTATGCACTGGAAACGAGAAAGGACTTCCCCTTTCCGCAGCAACCCTACCCCTTCCTCCCGCCGTGACCCCTTTTACTTTCACTCGACCCCTTAAAAGCCCCTTCTTTCCCTTGACGCGTCTTCCTTTTCTTTTTCCTACTGAATGCAAAATTGCTCATGTTTTTTTTTTGAGGAGGAGTGGATATCGCCATCCCTGAGGCGTTAATCCTCTCTTTCACCGGTGATTTTTCTGATTTATTCGTTCCAGTGCCCCCCTCCCGTTGTTGTTGTTTTCGCTTTCTAACCCCTCGAGGATTAAACGCCGCCTTTTTGGAAGTTGATGGAGATAGCCATTCACAGAGTCCTTTTGGATCGCTTTCCATAAGAGGGTCGCTTTTGCGTCCCCTGCTTAATCCGGAAGTTTTCCCCCCCGATACTTTTCTCGCTTTGAAAGGTACGAAGTTCTTTCTCTTAGTTGCGGCGGGCGCCGCCGTCTTGCTAGTGACAGGGCTTTTACGGCTTCCTCGTGTCGCAGGGACCTACGACCTTCCTTCCCCGTTTTTTTCTTTTTTCTATCTTGTGGCTTTTTTCCGCATCGTCTTTCTTTGTTTCCTTGGATGATTTCGGTCTCTCTTCCAAAACGAGTAGACCATCACCCACCTGCATTTCTCACCGTGAGCCCAGCGCCTGAGCGCAGAGCCTTCTCCCTTTTGAGCTCTCTTCGCTGCGCGTTCCCCAGAAACTTCCCCTTCTTGATGTCGCCCAAGGCTGTTTTTTCTGGCCAGTTGAAGTTACTTTGCCTTCGTGTCAGTCACGAATTCTTTTCCCCCTTGTCTCTTCCAAAGTCTTTTCCTTTTTTTCTCGCGCCCTTCCCCTCCCAGTCAATTCCCCACAAACATATACTCTCCCTTTGAGGGGAATGATAGTCAGGTTGCCCTTTCGATCGCACGCATCAGTTAGACTCTGGTGGTTTCGACGTCCCCTTCCCTAAAGTCCTTCCTACAGTATGTTCAGATTCCCTCCTTTCTTCCTAGAAGGGTTCGAAATGCGAGTTTTCTTTTTCCTTGCCATCGTACTGCTAAGCTCACCAAGTGAGCTTTTCCTGCCGACGAACTTGTATCTCTTGCCTCCATATGTCCTTTTGTCCCCCCCGTTAGTGAAAGCACCACTGAGATTGGTGAGAAGATAGACGGTCCCCCCCCCCCCCCCTTTAAAGTACGAATGCGTTTCTTCTTCATAAAATTTTCCCTTCTTCCCGTGGCAGCTTTTTTTCCCATGATCCTTCCCTTTTTTCTTTTTACCAGCGATCGAATAAATATCCTCCGTCTCTCGCTTGCCGCCTCCATAGTCCATGTTCTTATCCTTCCTCTGATCCACCAGATTCCTCGCAATTTTTTTTAGCCCGCCCTTTGAGACGTTTGTCGACGCGGCCGTCTCTTTATAAACACCAGAGAGCAGCCGCCTTCTTCTCACACCCATTCCTACCACGATCTCTTGCTTGACGAAGTTCTTTTTTTCAGACAGCTTTGTACCCCACACTTCACATAGTCTCGTGCATTTTCCTCGTTGGCGGCGATAAGCGTCAGAGCTTCAGGACGTTTCCCCCTCGTTTACTGGCGATAATACCCTTTGCTTGACAGAGGGAGACTCTTTCCTTATTTTCCTTTTTTCTTTTCCCCCTCTAGAAATGCCCTTGTTCTTAGGGTCGAGTGAAGGTTTTCATTGCACAGATTTGCTTATTTTAGGTTGGGTTGGTTTTGATCTGCATGCAAGGTCTTTTTTTCCTGTTGCTTTCTCGAACCTCTCCCGCTCAGAATTCCCGAAGTTATGTTGACTTTGTCATATCCTGATGTTGAATCCCCACCCTTTTGTGAAGCTTTTCCCTGTCATTTTTTCCCCTCCCAAAGTTTCTCTCCCTCTCGGTCAAACCGCTCCTGTAGACACTTGCGTCCAAACTACGTTCCTCCTGTCTTCCCGGTTCTGTCGACCCGTCCAACACCAGTCTCTATTGTCGTTCTTCACGTGTTTCTTCCCTAAGCTTACGAAGATTTACTCGATCCCCTTTCGTCAATCTAAAAGATCTTGTCTGGGACCGCTTCTAAGCTTCTATAGTAAACGCGCCCCTCGTCACCTGCCTCCTCCATCCCGATCCTCCTTTTCAAGTAGAATTTATCCTTCTGAAGTCGGTCTTCAGATCTCTTTCGTTGTTGTTGTGCTCCGATGCTGTCTACGCCGATTTTCCTCCGAGGAGGGGAACTTTTTTCGTGGATGGCGGGACGCCCCTGCCTACTCGTGACGATGACTATCCTCCCAGATTCCCTCTTCTGCCCACTTTCGGTAACTCCTGCGTCGACCTCGTTTACTGTTCTCGCACAAGTGGCCCTCTTTTCTAGGGCCTTTTCCGACCAATTCGTCGTCTCTCTTTTTTTTTTGTTCACACTCTCCCAAGAACCCTCTTTCGCCCTTTTTCCCTCAAAGAGTTACGCCTTGTGAAAGATTCCTCCGATCGCAACCGTTGCCTTTTCCGCCCATCTCCCGCGTTCCCCCAAATCATTCTCTCTTTCCTAAACGAAAGTCGCCTCTAAGGGAGAGGGACTTTTCGCCTATCACCATCGAAGCTTCCCCTGCATTCGCCCCCCACACGCCCTCTCTCCCTCTGCCCCCCCTCCCCAACACCCCTGTCACACGAAAAAAGACTCCCCCTAGAAGTGTTACTCTTTGACGCAACTATGAAAATAATTCGCGCCGTACTTTCTCATTTCATCTTTCCTCTGGCCCTTCCCCCCTTTTTCCATGGAGTCGACTTTCATGTTTCTTCTGAAGCGCGACTCCCGCCAACATAGATGTCAGGCACTTGCTTCTTGACTCTTAGGGGTAAGGCGCAAGCTTTTTTCTTCACAACGCCACGACCTTCTCGTTTTTGCGAGCTCCTTTTCCGGCTTATGCGGCGCCTGGCTTGGTGATTACGCGCGCCCAACGTTCAATAAATGGGCGGCGGTCCCCCCCCCCCCTCCCCCTTTGACTTCCCCGGACGGTGTTTTTTTTTCGCATTCCCTTCCTCCCATTTTCCGTGGCGATGAGGCCTCTCTCTCACAATATATATTGGACTTCAATCCTTTGGCCCTCCGCGAAGCTTTACTATCAGTTTCCCTTCCCTTCGCTACCCTTTTTCTTCCCTGCTCCCAGTTTGAAACTGCCGGATCGCCTTCTGCACCAATCTCGTTTTTTTCACTTTGTTGTTGGTCCAAGCACACCACTTTTTCCTTTCCATATGCTTGTTTTTCCGACGTTTCTTCTTCCCTCACTGACCCCCAGACTCCGGTCTATCTCCGGTAAGATGGCGCCTCTTTTTGAATGAAACAAACTATGCATGTCTCCCTTTTCAACCGTCGATTTTCTTTCTTAATTCTATGCTTTCTCCCCTTCCCGAGGACTTTCGTTTCCGATAGTAGAGAACCACATCTTCTTACCTCCGCTGCGCGATGACCCCCCTTCCACTCAAGGTCCCCCAACCACTCTTTTTTTATGTCAATTTGCACGTGCTTTTCCTCGGGCAGATGACGCGAAGCAAACCAGCCGATCTTTTGCCCATTCGTGACTTTCCCTCTCTTCCGTCAACTTTTTTCCCTACGTTTGCCTTTCGGGTAAGGTGATGTTCAGACTACGGCTGCAGCTTGTCACTTTGTACGCTCGACTTCATAACCCCTCTCTTTTCTCTGGCCCTCTGCAGTTTTCATCTTTTGAGGGAGACCTCGTTTCGACACGAAATCAACCAGTTTCAACTTTTTGCTTCTAACGGACTCGAGATTTCCCTTTTCATCACATGCTCCCACCTCCCTATATGCTGTCTTGGCCTCACAGGAAAAGATGGCTTCCTTTTGATTTCCACTTGCCCCGATCAAGAACCGCCCCCCCCCGTTCACTGCCCTTTTCCCCCTACTCGTCTCTTACACGTCCTTCCATCGTCGCGGGCGTCAAAGGACACCCCAAACGCGCGTCTATCAGTCCTTTTGCAACCTGATGGAGGGAATGCAATATTGATTTTTCTTTTGTCGTTGGCTATTCGACATTCCTCCTCAAGATATCAACGGTGCTGTCTTCTTTTGCGAAGAAGTCAATCCCCTTTCCTCTCTATCTCCTCCAAGGTGTTGTTGTTTTATCGCTCTTCTCCCCCTTCTTCGCGTCTTTTTCTCCGGGCTTTCCTCCCGATAGCCACGCCCCCCGAGCAATTGATTCCGCTTTTCCCCTCCCGCGTCGAGGCACATTGACTTTTTTTTCCCTCCTCCCTTTGGATTCCTTTTGACGCCGATAAGCTTCTTTTTTCCGGTAATACGGATTTTTTAGTTCTTCTTTCCTTTCCTGTCTGTAGTGCCCCTTCCCCATTGAAGCCGCAATTCTTGGCGGTTTGGCCCTAATTTCCTGCATATCGAACGTCCTTCCCTCCGCATTTTCACTGGTTTTTTTTTCTTCTTGTTAGATCAGATTGAGCCCTCTATTGGTTCTTTCGTATCGAGCACCCATCTCTTTCCCATCAACCCTCTCCTTCACGATCTTTCCCTCTCCGTCTTTTCCTTTTTCTTTCGGTCAAGCTGATCCCCTTCGAGGGAAGCCGTCTCATCCTACACCGGCTTTTTCTGCCAAGGCGTCTTCTCTTCCTTCCTTGCATGGGTCCGAATGTTCCAAATTCTGCCCTTCCTTCTTGAGCGTTCGCGCCCTTTTCAAAGACGAAGCTGGCCCCCCATTCCAAACACTTCTACTCATTTGTGTGGTCCTCCTTTTTTTTTACCTTTTTCAGCGCTCATCCTTTTCTGTGGTTCTGCGCCTCTGTCGAAAGTGGCCTTCATTTTTCACCTGCCCGTGAGCCTGACATCCCGACCTTCTGCGGTTTTTTACATTAGAGTTTTTCCTTTTTCCCCCCCTCTGAAAGGAGCTCCCAACCCAGTGAGAGCTTGTCGGTGATTTTGACCCTTTCGTCGATTTCTTTCGACGAGCCGTTGCCCCTTTCTTTCCACCACCACCCCGTCTAGATTGGGCGACGATTAGACCTTCCTTCCTTTTAACGTCCGAGCGTCATACGATCTTTCAAGAGGGCAATGGATAGGCGCGTTTCTCATGCTTTTTCTGATCGTACAGCTTTTTTTTCCAGCGATTCCTTGTCCCCGACGCTTTTTGCATTCTTCCCCCCTATAGGCATGCTAGTTCCTGCCCCCAAGAACCTTTTTTTCCGCATTCCCAATTCATTGTGCTATTTGAGTAATTCTTTAAGTTCCAAGGGATATTATTCCCCCCTTCTACGAGACCCTAGAATTACCCCTCTGCACAACTTTCCCAGATTCTCTTTCTCAGATTGCCCTACCTTCCCCCCGATTGCCGGTCCCTAGTACGTAGAAAGAGATATCGTTCAGGATTTCTTTTGGCGATAATATCGCGCTTCAGGCGTTGCCTTTTTTTTTCCCCGTTTCCCCCAGTGCGGCGCTGTTTTCCTTGTGAGCCCTTACCCCTTCTCAGTAATTATTTCTTCACGAGAAAATATCTCCTTTCTTTCGGGATGTAGGGTCTTTTTTACCCCTTTTTTCTTTCCTTGATATTTTCCCTGCCTTTTGTTCTAGGAATCGGGTTGCCTTCCTTAGATGTTGATGCGTTGATCACTCTGTACGATCCCGCCTTTCCTTTTTGCGGTGAGATTTTTCCATCCTCCCAGCCCCCCCCCCTCTTTCCTCTTCTGGAAATGGTAATTTCCCTGGAAAAGGTGACGGCATCTTTGGTCCCACCGTACACTCTGTAGCCCTTGGTCCCACCGATTACGCTGCCTGAGTTCCCTTGAAAAACAACCCCCCTTCTCGAACGAAGAATTGCCGTCTTCCCTGAACGGACTGAAAGAGAGTGTTTTTTTGATCCATCTTCAGCTTTTCGACGCCGCTCTATCCGAACCCCCCCCCGTACCCCGAGCCCTCTGTCTCTCTCTCCTTTGGACGAGATAGTAATTTCTTCTTCAGAAGAAAGGAGTCTTCTCCCGTTTCCCTCTCCTCCAGTGAATTTAGACCCCTCGGCATTTTTCCCCCCCTACTCATCTTTTTTCTTTGCTGAAACTCCTGATCAGCCTTTCGTCTTACCTGGAGGAACGTGGACCGTTCCCCCTTTATTCTCCTGAGGTTTTTTCGCTTGCCTCCTCCGATGACTCTTTTTTCTTTTCTTGTTCGTTCTCGATTTTTTCGATTCCCTCTTTTTTGACGCGGATCTTCCACACGTGGCACTAGCGGGCCTTTTCCCCTTACGACCCCAAATCTTTCTCGCTCGACGGGGTTTTCTTTTTTTGTTCCCGGTTCTCTATCTCGCTTCTCCCCCCCGAAAGCTTTAACTCCCTTGACCAGATCGATTTTTTTTTTCTGCCCTTATTCGCAATGAACATTCATCTTCCTCTGTGGGCATTTTATCCCCCGAACTTTTCCTCCGGGAGCGGACCTCGTTCTCCCCCGCAATACAACAGCTGATTTTCCGGCCCCCGCCTTCATTCGCCCCCCCAACCTCGTCCTGTCTGCCATTCAATGCCTGTCAATCTCCCCCGCCCTATACAAGGGCATTTCGTAGAGGTTCTCGTGCTCTCTAATATTCGTTTTTCCGTCAAGCGCTTGTTTCTTCACGCAGCCCTTTTTCATTTCGCAATTTTTCATGGTCCCCTTCGCTGAAGCGATCCTTATAGAAGAAAATAGATTTGATCGCATCTTTTTTTCTTTAGCTCCCTCTTTTTTTTTGGACAGTCTCAATCTTCTTTCCCCTCCAACTTTCCAGTCCTGGGCTCTCTTTCATTTTTTTCTGGGTAAGGCGGCCTTTCGGCTACGGATATGGCGGTTTTATTCCATTCCTACTCGCACTAGCTCCCCCATAAAATTTTTTTCCCCCCACCCAAGAATTTTTCTTCTCAGAATTTGTGATGGTTCCCCCTACGTTAATTCTCAAATCACATGGACTAGGGTCTTTTTTCGGATTTCCCTCGCCATGATTTCTCTGGAAAATCAGCTGGGCAACCTTTTCCTGCTTTACGATCAGTACAGCCTTTTTCCCCCTATCGGTCTATCAACTTTTCCCTCGTTACGCAGTCTCGTTTTTTCCGCCCGTGTTTTTCCCCCAATCTTTCCTTTTTTGTTTCCTCCATTCTTAATTTCCAATGCTCGGAGAAAGATCATTTGGGCTTATGCAAGGATATCACCGACAGCTCTCCTTTCCCTGCCAGATGTCTCTCCCAAACTCTTTTTCTTTTCACCTTCCTTGCAATGAAGTCTGGATGTCAGGAGCCCCTGCTGTCGTTGCCCCCCCCTGTATTCAGATACTCCTTCCCCTGATCCCCCCCAAAGTCCTGCCCCCCCTTAAGGTGAAGATAGTGAAACTAAGAACCCGACATAGTATACCCCCTTTTCTCCACACTTCCTCTCTTTTAATGTCTTCCCTTTTTCCTTTTTGCCTCGGGAGCCTTTCGAGCAGCAAATCGACGGTTCTTCCGAGACACTCGTGCCTAAAGCAACGACCTGCAAATGGCCATTCCGGTTTGTCCTGTTTTTTCCGTTTATTCCTCTAAGGATTACCTTAAGGATCTAAGTTTTACCCGCTCCCCAGTCCCGGACATCCCCCCCTCCGGTCGTCGTTTTCTGGGTCATCGTCCAGATGTTTTTTTTTTCTGAACGAAAAAACCAGTGATGATACAAGATGATCTTTTCCCATAGATTCCCCCTTAAACAAAATAACCTTTCTTTTTCCCGTCGACTCTATGTCGTCCCCTCGGTCCAAGATGTTTTCCCATTCGTGATGCCCTGGCCCCTCGCAAGAAGCCAAATTGGCCAGCCGCCTTTCCACTCATCTCCCGCTGATACGCGTCCTCCTAGGCTTTCCACTTTTCTCCAAAGGCGGATTTAAGTCTATCAGTTCAATGTGCCCCTTTTTCCCGTTCTTTAATAGTTCCAAATGCTCGGTGGGACCGATGGCTTTTCTATACGACTAACTGGGGGGTTCTTTTTTGGGTGGGGGGATTTTTTAAAAGCGCTATCACCTTGCTTTCCTGACAGGCGACGTAGAGTTAAATCGTGTATACCTTTCCACCTCATCCGTTGTTGTTGTTCTTTCTTATCAGGGAGTTCTTCTCCTGTCATCATTTTTGATAGAGTCTTCCGTTTGGAAGTTTATTGCTCTATCCCCTTTGGGTCACACAGAGCACCTTAGATTTCATCAAGGGGTTTTTTTTTTACATTGACCTGATCGACCCTGCAGTTGGCTTGTACTTTTGCTGGTCGTCCGCTCTCTTCACGGCTTTTTTGCTCTGTCCTCTCCTTTATTGCTCGTGGCCAGGTTCCCGAATGACGGAAGACATCTTGTTTCCCCTGTGGCCGTCAACTATCTCTCAATTAGAGGTACTTTTTTTACTTTGAGGCGTTTCCGCTCCTCCTCTTTCTCCCTTTTTATTGATTTCGGTTCGTCAGCCCGAGGTAACCATCACCCCCCCTTCCCTCGTATGTTAAGCGAACCAGCCGCATATTCCTGTTGTTTTCTCTCTTTCCAGATCCCTCGAGGTCCTCCTTATCTTTCCCTACCCTGACACGTTTCCAGTCTCCGCCCCCCTGAGTAGTCGATCTTTCATTTGGCCGATGGCGGGTTCTTTCTCTTGTCTGAATATGTGCTTTTCTCTCTGCAAACGAAGTCCTTCAAATGAAGCTATTCCCAACCTCTCGTCATTCATTTTTTTTGTCATAATTGGAGGTTTCTGTAGTTTCTAAATCCTTCCCCTTTATATCTATCTGCTCTCCCTCATGCATAATTGTGACCCGCCTCCCCTGTTGGCGCCTGACATTTTCCCTTTCAATCGAGCTCTCCTTGTCGCCCATGTCAGAGTCGCCATATGTTCTCACCCTTTTACGATTTCCCCCTATTGGCCGAAGACACCTTCGTGATTTCTCTTAGCGAGCCGTTTCCCCTTTCGCTATTTGTGCCCCAAAAACTGTTATCCCCCTCTATGGTTATCGGCATTTTTCCGAGCGGCGTAACCGCCTTATAGCGCGTGGCTCTCCCCCTTCCCGGATGTAATGACCTCGTAAAGCCTTCTGGCGTTGTTCCAAGGGTCTCCTTCTAGCTGTCGACGTAGCGGCGTTTAGTTCATGTTCTTTTCAATGCTCTCCCCTTTTACTCCGAAAAAGTCGTGGTCTTTTTCCCCCGCAATTGATTGACGAGCCGTTTCCCTAGGACGAGTTCCATTCTTCACCCAGCCGAGCCCTTCTCCCCCTCGCTTTTCTCAAACATTTTCAGACGTTGTTGTCTATTGAATCATCCTTAGCGCCGCTTGTCTGGGTTAACCCCCCCTGTCCCCTAATAGATCTCTTTTCCTTCTCATCGAGTTGGCGGCGATCGCTCTGCTCTGCGTTGTCCACCATGAAATCTAGTTCGGCAAGCTTTCCCGTTGTTTTTCTCCTCCGTTCCCCTCCTTTTCTAATGTGGATAACGAGAACCTCTTCAAATCCTTTGCAAGTCTTCGGTTCTGAGTGTAAAGGCTTACTCCCCCCCCCCCCCCCCCTTCCTCGATTGCAGTTCTTGCCTCCCTTCTGTGATGAGGCCCGTCGGCCTCGTACCCCTCCCTTCTTAAGCTTAGAAGTTCGTTTTCTTCCTTGACCCTTCTTGTCCTTATTTTCACTTTTCGACTGAGTAATTGCTACCTTGAAACAGGTGCGATCTCTCTTTGTTCCACCCCTCTTTTACCTCTTTAGCCCGGCATTTCGAATCGTTAGCCGTGACCCCCCAACCCCCTAGAGCGAGACGTTTCCTTGGTAGTACTTGGGCACGGACCTTGTGCCACTTATAGCATATCCGCGATGAACGCCTTCCCCATTGGTCCCCTCCTTATTTATAGTTTGCCCATTCTCATCGTCCGGCGTCCCTTTCCCGGCAAGGCGATCCCGCCCCCCTTTTGCACCTCAATTGACTCCATTAGCCGTTAGACGTTTCTCCCCTGCATTTTTACCGGTCTTCTAGTGTCTTTTGAGAGATGCTGACACCAAGAGATCAGCTTCTAGGCGACTGGAGGCAGTCGGGAGCTGGCTCGGTGTCTGCATTGTACGCGGACTTCAGACTAGCTTCTCCCGAAGCGATTCGTTCTTTCTTGTTATCTGGTTGACCCATTTTTTTCGGGAAATCGTTTTATCCCCTTCCCCCCCCAAGTGTGCCCTCGTCTTTCCTCCTGGACGTGACACTCGAGTATAGATAGAAGGTGGTGTGGTGTCACGGTGTTCGCCTCCTTCTCATTTTATCGCGCTTTTTTTCTTCCAGCGTTCCTGTGTTTTCGATAGAGCTCTTTTCCACAGTTGCCATGAGTTGCCCCCTCCCCCAGTACTAGCCGCTTTTCCCCCTTGTTGGGATGTCCCTTTCGATCTTCTCCCCCCGTTCAGAATTGCTTCGGGAAGCGGGAATCGTTGCCGCCCCCCTCCCACCCATCTCCGTGGAGGCACGCCCCCCCCCCAAACCACACTATTTTTCCTCCCCTGCACAAGCAAAACCCTGTTTCCTCGACACCGCCTAGGTTCTTTCGGAGAAGGGAGACTTCCCCTGTTTATTCCTACTTCTTTTTTCAAACTCGATTTTGTCCCTTGCAGAAATGGATTTAGCAACGGCGCCCGTTTCATGGTAAACGGCAATGCCTTTCCTCAGCTGATCATCCAACTCTTGTATGAGATGAAAAGAGCTGCTTATTTTTTTTAATATAGGTTTTCTCCCCAGGAGTTACCGGTCTAGCTGTCTCTTATCAACTTCGGCTTTTTTTTGCAGCTCGGAATTTGTCCTTGTAAGGAGAATGAGTGGCTTTTATGTTTGTCTTCAGTCCCTAATACGAATGTCCCGTTTATTAAATCTATCTTTGCGTTCTCCCTGCCTCTTGCTGGTGCTAGAAATGTACCCTCATGCTATCAACTTCCCTGGTTCCTTAGGCGCGCTTCGACCTCTTTTTTCCGATGGGGCCCCCGCCCGCGCAGTTCTCTACAGCCGCTAATTCAAAGCCAAGGCGCATATCCCCTTCTCTCGCAGTCCTTACCCCGTCCTTCTGATGGTTCTGACTTCCCTGCCCTCTTTTTGCGCATTCTTCACACCTTTTTCTCGGGGTGTTTTCCCACACGAATTTTGCAAACTGCTCGTCCTCCCCGAAATGCGCTTAGGGTCTCCCGACAAAGCTCCTTTCCTTCGGTCACCAGACTAACCCCAAACTTTTTTCTTTCCCCAGACATCTGAACGCTCGATTGTCCCTTCTCTTTCTGTCCCCGCAACTCCTTCCTGCGGTCTCTTTCGAGACTTCCCCCCATCTCGGTGACTCTTCCCTAGAACCGTCTCCAGTCCCATCAAGGCTTCACACAATGCGTAAGATGTTTGGTCTCCTGGCTTCACTTTCCCGGCTTCGTGTTGGCTCCCTAATGATCCCCCCTTCGACTTTCCGCTCTTTTATTAGTGAATTTCCCCGTCAATCAGTCAAACTGGAAAGCTTTACGACTTTTTGGTGTGGACTCCCTCTTTGGGATTTGCACCTACCTTCCTTAAAAGAGTACTCCCTTCTAAGGAGTGAAGCCGACCCCTCTAACTTCTCAAAACCTCTGCAGCTATTTCCCTCTTTCATGACTTTTTTTGGTTTCTTTCTCCCCTTTCTCTTTGCATCGAGACCGAACTCCCCCAGTGTGCTCAAGCCTTTCCAGGAGCTCAGTCCTCCCTCCGTCCAACACCCTGTGCGAGCCTTCGCTGCATGTCTCTTTTCCCCCTTCCACACCGGATTGGTCGGCCTTTTATGCCATGGTCCCCCTTTAAAGACGCACAATTGCTCTCCCAGCCCCCCCCCCCCCCCCAACAATCCTGTCCCCTAACCTTTCTTTCCCTAGACCTTTTTTGACAAGCCCCCTGCTTCCAGTTCAATGTGACGCGACGTCTGACCAGTGATGGAAAGGGAATGCCCTTCTCCGTTTGGTCCCCTCTGTTCTTTTTAGTTCCGACGGCGGCTTTTCCCCGGTGATTTGTTCTGACCCGGTTCAGTAATCCCCGTGATATCTATTCTCATCCTACGTTGTGCTTTTTCTTTTGAGCTCTCAGATTACTTTATCCGTCAGAACCAAACCCCGCCGTCGCTTTTTCTCCACGACATATTTTTATTTGCATTCCGCTTCCCCTTTCAGGTCGAGTAGCGGCACCCCCCCTAGAAGAAGCCGTTGGCTTCTTTTTTCTCATCCATTGCCGAGTGCGCGGTATCTTGTTATGGAGTTTCCATTTTTCTTCTTTCCAGGCATCACTACTACTTCTCTTGGCGGGTCGTCCTTTTTCCGACCAGCATATATCTTCGCGCATGTTTAGTCTACCGCAGGTGATTGTTGACGGGCTCCCTTCGATAAATTCCGATTCTTTCTCCTCTTCGCAATTCCCCCCAGTCCCCCCTGCATTGAAAGCGACAAATGTTTTGAAAGAGCGGATTGATAGTGATTCCCTTTCGCTGAATCTTCGTATACGATGAGCTCGGACTCCGTCAGCGGCATTTTTTGGTTTTGCATTCTTCTCCTTATTTCCATTTGTCCTTCAATGGGCGGGAGCACTCCTTCGGAAAAGATCTGCCATTTTTCTTGCGCGTCGCTCTCAATTATGTCCCCGCCATCTGTGCCCCCCCCCATACTACGCATTGTTTGTCCTGGGACTTCGTCTGGTTCTTAGTGTCAGCCTTCACGCTCATTTAGATCTGTTTTTTCCGAGTTTTTCTTGCTACTTTTCTCCTTTTCATTGGCGGCCTTCCATCCCTTCCTCCTGAAATCGAGCCCCTAGGTTTCCAGATTTTATTCAGATCTTTATTTCTGTTCTCCTTGAGCCATCTACCGGTCTTCCCTTTCGAGCTGTCCGTCAGACCTCCCTTCTCTTTCTCCTGCTCCCCCCTTTTAAAAATTTCCTGTCCGTTTTAAACAACAGTAGTGAAGACCCTCCTTTTTTCGACCTCAGACTGGGCCTTATCGTCCGAACGCCGTTCCACGTTGTTAGTAAATTTCTCCTCTCGGTTTTTCGTAAAGCTTCTCTGGTCTCCCTGCGGATTGCCATCCATATCTCTGAATAGCGCGCTGCCTCCCCCTCCATAGTCCCATTAGTCCCTCTTTCACCCCCTGGTCGAGCAACAGTTCCCCCCTCACTTAGTTTTCATGATTTTACCTTTCCTTTCGAGTAGGACAGTCTCACGAGGAGCCGCGCATTCTCCACACGCGACACCCGCGCGCACCCCAACGCGCGAGGATGTCCCCTCATTTGGCCTTTCAGCGCGCCGCTTTGTACCACCACTAGTAAGTAGAAATCTTCGTGCTAGGATAATAGATTTTTCCGGACTATTCCTGAATATTCGCACTTCTTCTTGAACCTGGAATATCCCTCCAGTTCTCCTCTCTGAAACTCCCCCTTAGCGATTTACGGCGTCCTTGCCCATTCTTTCATGGTCTCTTCCCCTTCTACGAATTTTGACTGATTTCGGGTTTTGTTTTTTTTTGATCTCCTCTGCCCGCTCGGTTTGTTTTTTTTTTCTGAATAAGGGCTTGACTCGAGTCGACTGCCCTTCTTCCGGCAACTTCTTCTCCCTGACCTTCCAATTCTTTCTGGTTACTGCTCTAATGATGTGGACACCCCAGATCGGTGAATTGGCGCGATGATGTTTTTAATGTTCTTGCAACTTCTCGATTTTTTCCCTGAACGATGTCGCCCTTTTTTTCCCTTGCGCGAACGTCCTATTCTAGGGTGTCTTGTAGAACCCGTTGACCCACCCCCCCCCCCCAATCGAGAGACGAAGAAGTGGTCGTCCTTTTTTTTTTTGGTTTTGCAAACTTCTTTTTTTTCAATATCCTTCTGACGATTTTCCTCGGCCCCCCTTTCTTCACAGATAGAACAGTCTCTTCTATGAGAGCGTCTAGTTTCTTCTCTTAGTATCTGTAGGCGTTCTTCTCCGAACGAGACCTAACCTCAGACTTCCCTCGCATCGATCCTCCCTTCTTCTTCCCCTGA
>Ga0179593_1522766_pt1 | contig 15682 bp, 17 predicted proteins | sample CZODoug2_1_08_16_FD_185931 | JGI IMG/M metagenome (GOLD analysis project Ga0179593, IMG submission 185931) | Vadose zone soil fungal communities from Angelo Coast Range Reserve, California, USA - CZODoug2_1_08_16fungal (PacBio error correction) | ecosystem: Environmental > Terrestrial > Soil >... | reverse complement strand
CATTGTGACAGGTTTTCCTCGGGAAGAAGTTAGTGTCATCGATCCCCCTCTCCTGGACCGATCCGGAGGTATTCTACTTCGTCCCCCCTCCCCCTCTTCTCCTTCGGCCTCATCCCTTCTCCCACATGCCGATGGAGGGGAGGGCAAAGCAGACTAGCGTCTTTCCGGCAGCACTGGTTATGCCTCTGATTCTTACCCTTACGTTCAGTCTCAGGGTATTTTCACATTTTTTCTTCCCTACTTTCCTCCCTGAATTTCTTCGCCACGACAACGGGTTCCCCGATCATGAGATAAGACCCTTTTTATCCGAGTCGCGTGCAGCAGCCTCTCTGTGCCAAATGCGAGGCGGAATCGGAGTCCTTCCCTTGGGCCCCCTCTTCCTTCTTTCTCCTCACGCGAGAATCCACCCCAGCGGATCATTGAAGTCTCTCGGGAAGATGGGCCCAGCCCGTGTCCTGAACTCGAACGCTCCGTTCCGCCTTCTTGCTTGTTCCCCCCCCCCAACGCCTCCTTTCTTTTTCCGACCTCTCGCCCCCCGATCGGTCCAAGCGGGGCGCTTCATCGAGGGCGGCAGACTCCCCTTCCAATTGGGCCGCCCCAATCTGAACCGACCCCACCAGTTTCCGGCTGCCCTATTTCGTCGTGAGACTCTTTGGACACTTCTCTCATCTCCCTTCCAGGTCCTTTTTTCCTTTCTTCCGAGAAATGAATGATCCAGCACACGTTAAGCTTACCCGGCCTTGAGACCCTTCGCTCCGGCTCCGCCTGTCGTCATCGCCTCAGCTCTAAGTTTTTTCTTTCCCTTTTTCTTTCTCCCCCCCTCCTCCCCCCATGGGGTCCTCCTACGAGTTGACGATCAGACGCTCCCAGCGGGGTCGCTCCATCTGTAATTGACCTTCCGGTTTGAGTCTGCATCCGCTGAATCTCGGTCCCCCCTTCCCTCTTTCCCTTCGATTCTTTCCCCCCCCATTCACCTGCAGGAAACAGGAAGGGGTTTTGCACGTTTTCCTTTGAGCCTGCTTTTTTACCTCGTTTAGATTTGTACTTCCTTCTCTTCTTTTTCTTGTAGTTCTAGCTTTCCCTGGAGAAGTTTTTCCGTTACTCTGGACATTGCCCCTACAAGTGCGTCCGTCGGGTTTATTTCCTTCTTTTTCCCTGTCACAAAAAGCGGGAAACCCCCTTGCAGGAATGTTTCCACCCCTCTTTCCTTTTTCCGCCTCCTCCTCCATTTACATGAACCCCAAGGCTTGTGCCGCTGCGGCCAGATAATGCTCGTGATTTCTTCCTGCCCCTCCCCGCTCCATCGGTCGCGACAAACGCTCCCTCTCTAGTCCTACGCCCCCGGGCGATTGAACCCCGGCCCCTGAAGTCGAACTGCAGTCAACTCACCGTGTTCGTTTTTCCCTCGGCTCTTTCCTCCAGTTATATACTTAATCGTAACATGAAACATTCGCGAGGAATCGTCCTGCCTGATCGGTCAGATCAAGACACTTCTTTTTTCTTAACCCAGTCCCCCTTTACAATACCTCTCAGTCATCGCCCATCCGGTTTTCCTGGAAAATCCTCTGCGCCCCGCTCATCCAGTAGATTGTTGCCCACCCGCTCTGATTTTTTTGAGGACTCTCCCTCCTCGCGAGACCGGCTTCTCTTTCTCCTTTCCAGAGAGTATCGGTCGAATTGAGGCCGGACGTTGTTTTGTCGTTTATAGAGCGAGGTTTTGAAACCCGTGTCCTTGCGATCGTCAACACTGTATTTTTTCCCCTCTCTTACTTTTCTTACCCCGGGCGTGCAGAGTCCACTCCCCGCGTTTTGTTTTCCCCTGATCCGCCTCCCCTCTTTTTTAGAATCGCTGACCCCCCTTTGCTTTTTACCTCGCAACGTTTTTTTCGGTTCAAAAGCCGAGAACAGTTGTCCTCCTCCCATTCGCTTTTTCCCTCCTCCTGACTTTTTCTCCCTTCTCCCCGCTATTACAACGGAGGCCTGTTCACCGTGTTATACTGTCCCCTTTGGATTGGGTTTAATTCCCAGCCCCCCAAAAATATCTTTGTTTTTCTCCCTCCCAAAGGATGTTCCCCACATAATGATGTTTTTCCCTCTCCCCCCTTTCCCCCTATTGCGTACTCTCTCCCTTTTACTCCCTTTGATATCAACTTAGACCATCCGCGTTAGATTATGCGAATGGCATGTTAGTTCCCTAAGGCGTCCTCTACGGACTTTCCTATCTACTCCTACTCCGGTAGATTTTTTTTGACTCTCGTCATCCCCTTCCCTCTTTTCGCCATCCTTTCTCCCCTTCTTCTTGCTACCCTTGATATGTTCCGGGAGAAAAAGGCATCGTCCGGCGCTTTTTTTTCCAGATCACGATTGACGAAGTTTAAACTCATCATCTTTCTTTCTTCCCCTCCCCTTCTTTGGCTTCCCCCCCTAATCCTGGGTTGAATGTCACCCTGATCACCATCATTTCAGTAGCCACAGTTTTGGTAACAAGGCCTGCTTTACTTCTTTGCGGCCCTTGTCCTTCTGTTCTGCACCTGCATGGTTCCGGAACGAGTTCCGTCCTCTTTTTTCAAACTTCGCGGATGAGGAGCTTGTTGCCTCAGATCCCCCCCAGTTGAATCCCCCCAACTTCCCCCTTCTTATTGCTCCCTTCCCCTTGGGTGTTGGTGAAGCTCTCGAATGGGTCCTGCCGTTCATAGAGAGCAATACGTGCTTGGTTTTTTTCTTCCCATTCGCAAGGACCTCATGGTTTTCCGCGCTCTTCGAAAAACTAATCGGCAGTCAGTCTCCCCCTCCCCCTCCTCCTACTGATCTTTCCCCCTTCCTCCTGATATAGTCCTTCTTTGTTCTTGCGACTCCAGGTAGTTAGCGGCTGTCGACCACAACGGGATTTAGAGTTCTCCCTTTCGGCAGGAAAATTTTATCGGCTTTCCCTCTTCTTCTTCTTTGACTTTCGACTGATTTTCCTGGGGAATTCTTTACCTTTTTTTGGCTGACCGTATCCGGATTCCGAGATCCCCTCCCCTAGACGCGTTAATGTCCTGAAGATTCTCCCCCCCTTCTCCGCGGTCCTCCTCCTCGTACCTCCGCATCAGCGAAAACCTTTTTCGGATGCCGCGCTCCGACTTCGCCAGGAATGTTTTCTCCGGGAAAGCTGCATTCTTTTTCTGACTACCTCACCTGGCGTTTTCTGACGATCCGAGAAGGGAGTGAGTCTCAATCTTTGAGCGCATCTTCTTTTGCTAAGCGGAATTCGCCTTTGATTTGTTTTGATTCTTCTTTCCCCTTTTCCCATCCCTCTTTTCCGACAATCTCCTTCAGGAGCGCTTTACAGATTTTTTTCAAGGAACGCAGGCCCCAATTCCCAGGATGGACGAGCTATTGTTGTATGCCATCTTCCTGAGCCCCTTCCTCTTCCCTCTCGAATTCCAGGTGAAAGATTCAAGCTCAGACCGACCTCCCGACCGGTCAGGTTTCCTGCTCATTGCAAGTTCCTTCCCCCCTTCACTGTCGATGCCCCAGTCGAGTTACCCTGGACCTTCAACGCGGGATGCAGAACCCGTAGTGTCGGCCATGCTTGCTGCCCCGCCGGGGAGCGTCTTCTCGTGTTCCGCTGGTGCCGGCCTTCCTCCCCTTGTTGCTTTGGTCCCTTTTCTTATCTCAAGAAGAACTTCAAAAACAGATTAGATTTTGGCGCCGATTTTCAACCGTTATCCTTTTTCCCTCAGTGCGGCGATATCAAGTTAACCTGGGTCGCTCTTTTCCTCTCATTCTCCTTTTCCCTTATCCGGAGTCCCCCTCCCGGAATCATGGCTCGTATTGGGTCTCACGGGACGAATCTTTCAGCGGTAAAGTTGTTTCTTGAATTGCTGTCCATGGGCAAGGTTCATGCCCCCTCGATTGTTTCTCCGGCGTTTCCTTTTCCCCTTTCTTTTTTCGGACCCCACCTGCCTCTCGGTTTCTTTGGTCCCAACTGTTTTGTCTGTCGCACAATTTCGAAGAGTCTTGTATTCGATATCGTATTTCTTGCCGGTCTGGGCGCAGACATAAACTTCCTTTTCTTGTCGAGGGTCCTCTGTCCCTTCTCTCCTTATCAGCGGCGAGATCAGTCGGCCCAAGCCAGGTACCTCGTTACGAATCGGAGGGTATTTTTTATTAACTCCTCGGCGGCGATAGATTCCTCGTTCCTCTTTTCGTATCTGGTGCTTTTTTTCTTTCGCCTAGCCTTCTTTTAAGACCTTGGGACCCTGGAGCCAGCCATGGAACTTCTAATTCCACTTCGCTTTTCTTCCTGCCTGCCTGCGTGGACGGTGTGTTGTATTTGCATTTTTCCATCGTCCCTTTTCCGCCCTCGTCCCCCCCTTTGTGTGCTATACTCTTTTCTTTGACCCTAGTTATTTCCGATGTTTGGACGCCTTAGCCTCCCTCCAGAGGAGAGGTTTCTCTTGCGATATTTGATCGATGTCCAGCTTCTCTTTCAAGGCTTTGTTTCACTTTTCTCTCCCTTTTTTTTTTGATCCTCTCTTCCCCCTCCCCCCCTTGCTCCCCTCGTGAGCGTCCTAGAAGTGAACGCTGTGACTACCGATTTCATATCCCCGGAGGCCGAAGCGGAAATTCTCCTTTTTTTTCTACCCCTCGTCCCAATCACCGTTTGTACTTATAACTCCCCTTCATGCTGTTTTTTCCCGCCGAGTTCCTCTCTTCCCCTTCCCCTCCCAAGTCCTGCGTCCCTCTTTTGTGATTTGCGTAAGGAACCTCCATTTTTCCGCGCCAATCCCCTTTTTGCAAAGGTCCTGTTGCTTTTCTCCAGATGGCCAGATCCATCCTTATAGACTCTTTCTCTTGAACGTCTCCTCTCCGTTCGTGAAACATGGCGTCCGCGGAATAGCTGGGTTTTTGGACCCTCTTTGACGCTTTTAGCCCGTGAACGAGCAGAAGCTCTCCTCTTCTTTCTTGAAGTCTGTCCCCTCCCTCCCTGTCCGTACCCCTCTATTCAGAACTAAACGGAGATTTTCGTTTTTTTCTCCAAAATTTATACTCAGGGTCCTTTCAGAAGGGTCCCTTTCCCATTCTCTTTCCCTTCCTCTCTTCCTCCCTTTTATTTAGACGGACCTCCCTTAACATTTTTTTTGGCCTTTAAGAAAGAACTTAAACAGTTCGGGGATTCCATCGTCGTGATTACGTCTAGAGACCCGAGAGAAATTAATTCATTTTGTGAAGGAGTCGTGCTGACATTCCTCCCTTTCCTCTCAAACCACTTCTCCTCTTTCCACGATCTCTCTGTCTATCCGGAGAAGAAAGTGTTCGCAGCTCACAAGCTCTCTCGTTTTTTTTTTAGAGGCCTTCCCTCCGCACGAAACAGAGTTCTCCCGTTCTCTTCACACTCTGCATCCACGTTTTCCTCCTAGCCCCTTTGGCGGTCTCCAGCATTACAGGAAACCCGGTTGTGAGTATCATACCGAGTCCCTTTTCCCTTCTTCCCGATGACGTATTTAATCTCCAGTTCACGATGCCAAATCCTCTCCCCCCCTGCACCCTTCTTTTGCTGTTAGTATTAAGTTTGAAGATCGGGACCCCTGTTTTACTCCCTTCTCTTTTCCCTCTGCCGCGGGATCGTAAATTAATCTCCTTTCCCCCTCCCCCCCCAGCTGAGTACCGCCCCCTTGGATTGGGACTTTTCGCGCGTGTAAAAAAGAGGATAACAAGCGCGCCGGAATGTTCCCAACCGAGGACTGGTACAGAATTCAACCCCCCCCCGGCCCGATCCCTTCTCTCTTCGGCCGTTCCCCTTCCCTATCTTGGCGTCGACGCCACTTCCCTTCCTCTGTTTCTCTTGGAACAAAACGCCCTTCGATCGCCCTTTTTTTTCTCTTTTCCCCACACTGACGGTCTTAAGTAGCGATCGTTCTTTCCAGTCATCCCCGGTTGGACGGGGTCGGGGCCCGCCTTCTTTTTTTTCCGTAATTTTCCCTCTCCTTAATCGCGACGAACGTCGCTATATCTGGACGCAGGTGAGCCCGTTCTAACTCCTGTTCGCTAGTCCCCCTCCCGCCCTCCCCCTAGCCGCTTCATCTCCACCTTGGAATTCGACGGCTTTGAGCGCCTGACTCAGTCCTTTTTCTCCCCCTCCCTGCCTACACTCTGACATTTTCAGCCGACTCTTTCAAGTCTGAGTCTCTCTTCGCCTTCTTCCCCCCCTGTTTATTTCTCTGTTAGGGGTGCTTCCCCGCATGTTCGAGGATCTGTCGTTGCGATCCTGAGCGGAACAACCCTTTCCCTGCACTTCGTAAACCAGTTGTTCCCCGCGTTTCGAGCAGGCTCCCAACAAAAGATCTCCGTCCCTATCTCGTCCACCTTAACAAGACCTTTCTTCATCGCTCCCTTTTATTCTTTTTTGAGCATCGATTGCCCCCTTGCTGAGGGGGTAACCCTCACCCCCACTGAATACAGTCGCCTTTTTTTTCCAACCCCGATGCCGAAAGTTCTCCCCCGCCCCTTCCTTTTTGGCACTCTCAGGATCCGGTACGCAACTTTTTAACCACTCAGCTGGCCTTTTTTTAATGTTCTTCTTTTTAAAATGAGTGATTTGCATTCACAACAATTTTAATATAGGTTTTCTCCCTTTCCTGATGTCCCTTCCCTTGATTCTTCTTTCCCCTTTCTCTCCCATCTTGGATACATCGCGGACGATCTTAAATGATCACTTTTGCTTATAGATCATCCCGCCGTGTCGTCTTTCTCGAATGCATGGGGAGCATCTTGCGAAATCTGGATCTTCATTCCTTTCCTCTTCCTCCCTTTTGGGAATCTCTTTCAGGCTCGTCGTAACTTGATGAACCTTCATAGACTAAAGACCGGATGTCTTATCTAACTCTATGATCGCCCAAAGTCACGTTTTTTCTCAACGCCCCCCTCCTTTTCCGTCCTTCGCCCCCCTTTTCCTTGAAAGAGTAATTTAAACTCATCAATTATGGGACGGTTCAACATCGTTTTTGCTTGTTCTTTTTTTTTGAACCCCTTTTCTTTTCTTTTTCCGCCCAAACCGTTCACCAATTTTAAGTCTAAAGCGGTTTTTTTTTCCCACAGTCCCCTCCTACAGATTCCTTGAACGGTTCCGTCTGTTTGACCCCCGCATGGGGACTTCTCCTTCCTCTTTGCCAACTGCGATTATCGGGCCCCTTAAAACCTACCCTTTCCATCTATGAGACCAAACACCAAGTTTTCTCTTCTTGCCCTCCCATCTTTTCTGTAATTTCGGGGCACCCTTTCTCTGCAGAACAGGGTTGCCGAAGTTTCCCTGCGTTTCAATACGCTGGTTTCTCCGTCGATCGCTTGTTTCCCCCTCCCCCGACCCTTTCTGCAACGCATTCCAATCCCTTTCCAAAGGGCTCAATTCGCCTGATTCTAAAGAAGATCGGTGTCGGCGGAAGATCTGCCGCCCAGTGAAAGTGTTTTCTCACCGTCTCAGTTTTAGTAGCTATTTACCCCCACAGGGATTGAGGAGTTTGGAACCAGAGCCGGCTAATACGGTTAAACCACGCTTGAATTCCTTTCCTCCTACCGCCTTCCTTCTTTTCGCTAAACTTGAGTTTATTCAGGGGTATGGGACCAAGAGATCATACTATATCCTAAGCGGTTCATGTTTTCTCGCTTGAATCTCTTCTTCGGTCATTAATTGATGACATCCTAGGATCAAAGCCGATCCGCTAAAAACTGGTTTGACCCGCCCCCTCTTCTGAGAAGTCATTGTTTTTTCCCCAGCGACTCCGCCTTCCGGGCGACTCCTCTCCCCCTTGGATTGTTTTTTTTTTCCCCCCCTTGACCTCTTTTGAGCGCAGGATGTTTTGCTTGCGTGATAATCGCGCGCCTTTTATTATGGCGCGGCCCCCTCCCTCTTTTCCTTTTTTGATCTTTCTTCTCCATGCTATTTAATGCGGACCCCACCAGCCTCTGTTTGAAGCTATTAATGCGGCGTGTCTTTCCCGCTCTTTGTACACGCTTTACCCCTGCACCCCTTTTCCTTGCTTTTCTTTTTTTCCTCGCTTCTGCAAAAGCTTTCAGCGACCGCTTCAGCGAGTACTATCGATCTCGTCTTTTTTCCACGATATACTTCCCTCCGGAACCCCCTGTCCCTCCCGGCACTTTTTTTCCTGTGTGTCAAAGTTCGGAAAAACTTCGAAAGTCCTTTCTATTCAATTAAAACGTCCAGATCCCAGTGTGGTTACACTTTTTTCCTCCCCCCGGCCTCTTTCTCAGTGTAGTGATTCAGTGTTATTTGTGCTACTAAGGTAGGTTTGCGGCTGCTGCTTACCGAAGAAGAACCAAAAAGATTAGAGTCTTGGCCTCTGTACGCACATTCTCTCCTTTTGCCTCTGCGAGCCAAGAACACTGGCACGCTTCCCGGCATATGCTTTATTTCCTCCCTCTCTTCCTCCGGAAGCACATCGAATGAAGGCCTCTGGTTCCCCCCCCGACTTTTTCCCCTCCCCCCCTTGGCCCCCTTAGCCGTTTCGAACTGTATTTAGGTTCCGAGAAATTGTTTTGGAACCGTCGGTCCTTCCTCCCTCTATGTTTGGAGCTCGAGAGTCTCCGACTAGATTGACTTCCTTACGACCCTTCTCTCTCTTTAAAAGTTTTTTTTCCCAATCGAGCTCCGGGTTTTAGTATTATGCCCGAGGGGCTGTTTAAGACCATCTTCCTAGGACGAATTTCGTCTTTTGATCGTTCTGCTCTGATCAGTCGTCGCGTCTTGCCCCCCCCCCGTCGGGACCTCCTCCAGCCGCAGCCATGTTTCTTCCCCCGGCGCGCTGCTTCTGCCCATCAGGGAGGATCTTTTGTCTCGCCGCCCTTTCTTTTTCCTCTGATTACTAGCGTCGACCATCCATGTTTTCCTGAATTCTGCATCTCAAGCACTTGCTCAAGAAATTTTCCTGTTCCGGGAATCCACGTGACGCCAATTTTTTTCTTCCGTAGTACCCGCCTTTTCTTTGGACGCCTTTCCCTGACCTTACGAAGAGGCGCGTCGGCCTCGGACCGATACTTTTCTTGATGTAGTTCAGTCCTCTTCTGTCCTTCTCTTCCTCTTTGTCCCTCTGGTTTTGCTTTTTTTCATCTCTTCATTCCTAGTTGTTGTGTGTCTTGACCTTTCCCCCTTTCCCCAGCGTCCTCGCCTTCCTTTTTCTGAAGGTTTTTCCCGCTCCCCCCTTCGTTGCGAGTTCGCGAGAATATGCGGACTTCCCTTCCGGCTTCACCCCCCGCCAGGTCTTATCTTCTCTCGATATCCACCCGTTCCGGATTGAGATGGCTTTCGAATTAAGCGATTAAGGATTGTCCCACTTTCCTTCCCCTCTTTGCCTCTCCCTTCTTCCTTTCCCTTTGGCTTCTCTCAGTACATACATCGTAAAGTGAAGGTCTTTAGAAGAACCCGCTAGCTTCCCCCTCCAGCGTCAGCCCTTTAACTGCAAGGCCCCCGCGATTTGCAGCACTTCCCTCTCCCCCCCCACTCCCGTGGCGGTACTAGGCAATTCCGGGGTCCTAGACGCTGCTCTCTATTCCGTAAGTTGATCCCTTCTTCCTCAAGGATCCCTCTTTCTTCATATCTCCTCCCTCTAAAGGAAGCCTAGGGAATGTTGTTACAAACTTTCACGCCGCGTTCTCTTTCCTCATTCCCTTCACCAAGCTGCTAATCCCCCATAGCCTACATTGCACTTTCCCTCCCCTAGACCCTTCCTTCCCCTTTCAGGTGCCGGATTTTCCCCCTTTCGTAGTGAGACTTTTCCCGAGACCAATGAGACATTATTCGATATTGCAGGTTTCCGACTCTAGGCCCTTCTTCTCGTTGCCTAGTAAACGTGCGTGTCTCCCTCTTTCTCAGACGTTTTCCCGCATCTGAAAAGATCTATCTGTTTTTTCCCTTAGTTTATATTCAGGACCAAGCCGCTCCCACCCACATGGAAGTAGCCCGCGACAAATTCATCCTCACTCTCCCAGCGTCTTCCTCCAGTAGTTCCCGGTACCCTAAGGGGGAGTATGACGTTGTTGAATGTTTTTCTCTGAACTCTCTGGACTTTCCTCGACAGTTCGGGAAACCCCCCCATGTCACCCCCCTGAGGTTTTCCGATGTTTCCCCGTCTTGAGCTTTCCGCTCGGAACTGGACGATTATTACCTGCCTTTCCCTACGGACATCTTTCAGAAGCGATACCCTCAAGCTTCCTCTTTCTGGGCCTCGTTTTTTTTTCCTTTGTGTCACCCAAAGCTGAATACCCGTCCGCTGCCTGAGTCTAATAGGCGTTCCCGTCCGCACCCCTTCAGGACATAAAAGAGATCAAATTTCTCTTTTTGCAGCGCTTTCCCCCCTCCTAGTGTCGCGCCCTCTTCCCGAAATCCAGGACTTTCTTATGAGTAACCCCAAAATGCCCGGCCGCTCTGTCGCGAACTCCGTTCTTTTCTTCCAAAACCTTTTCGTCCCTGCCATCGAGTCTAAGTTCAACACCTTTTCGATGACTGCTGACTCATAGTAGGGAAGCAGGATGTTTTCTCGTATAGTCCCCTTTTCCCTTTAGCCTTGACTTCCTCGGAAATGCTCTTGTCAGGCCCGTTGATCATACGCTTATAATGTCCCTCTCAACTAGCCAGTTGGGACCCGCTTGCTTTTCCCTTTCTGCTTTCTCCCTTCACTCCCCTTCTTGTGGCCATCGCTACTAACCCCTCTGATCCACTTTTTTCATGCCCTCTTTTTCCCCAATGCGGTAGATCTCGCCGGACGATCTTAGCATTTTCCTGCATCCTCATTTTCTTTCGTCTTCCCGAGTTTTTTTCGCTAAACCACCGGCGTCCTTTGGGGGTGGGGGGGCTGGCTTCAAACCAGCGTTTTTATCCGCGCTGCTGCAGGCTGAACACGGGAGGCGAGCCCCCGCTTCCCCTTCCTTTATGTCTCTCCCCGCCCCCTTGAAGTTTTTTTTTTCAGCCCTAAATTTTGCGCGGGGGTCCGCTGCCCCCCGACTCCGCCTCAGGGTGCAAACACTCCGCGAACAAGTTTCGCCGCCCTTTCTCTTTTTCCCAATCCGGACTTCCCGGTCCTTGAAAGCTCTTAAAACATTTAGGTCCGTGTTGACGGTTCTACTGCCCCTGATGTTATCCTGGTTTTATTCAACGCACACAACCGTCCTGCAATAAAAAGGAGTTCCCTCCTTTCCTTCTTTTTCCTTTTCAATTGGCCCAGCGTACGATTCTCTTTTAACGCTCTTTTTTATCCATGCGTTCGAAACGCAGTCGCTGCTTTCGAATGGATCTAAGGACGCCCCTCTTCCTCTTTTCCTTTCCTTTTTGATGAGAGTTATTGTGTTTCTTGAGGCACTCCACCCTGCCCGCACCTTCGTTTTCGCAACGCCTTGGCTCTCACAACCGGGAGAGTTCCCAGAGACTTCTGCTCTGATTTCACTATGAGTCTCCTGGAAATTTTTTTCTCCCCTTCTGGGGGGGAACATCCTTTCTTCTGGAACCCCCTTTATTTGGGTTGGCTTTTCTGCCCCCTTTTCAATAATTTTCCGTTGAAAAGCGACCGGGCCTTTTTTTTTCCTTTTCTTGCTGACTTTTTCTGCTCCCTTCCCCCAACGCGAATGGCCCTTTTGAGAACTGGTTCGCGGCCTCCTTTGCAAACTTTGCGATATCGTGCCCTCGCTTTCCCCCGCTAAAATTGGCCTCTTGCAAAACCAAATTCTGGTACGTACTCCCGTACATAAGAGTTTGTAGGTTTTTTGTACGGGAAGAGTCTGCAAGTTTTTCTTTAGGTCGCTTCCGTCTCCTCCTTGAGTAAGAAGTTCTATCTGGTGCCTATTTCCGTACTCCGGGTTGTCCTCCCCTCAACGCATCATCGACCGCGTTCCCCCCTTTCTCCTCCTCCTGCTCCTACCTCTTGGTCATCCGGGAAGATATTCTCTGTAGTTCGGCTTCAATAAGAGTAGTAGCGGATGTGTGCCCACCGGATTGATTTGTCCTGTCTCTCCCCCAGACGGCGCATTCACGGTCTATGATGGCTATCTCTTTGAGATTTCTCGGTTTCTTTCTTCGGGCAGTTAGATCCCTCTCTCTTAATTCCCCATAGGAGGTTCCCATGAGATGAAGAGAGAGGCAATAAGCGCCTGTCCATCCGGCATCCTTCTGAAAAACACGGTAGTTGACCGCCGATTTCCTCTATGACCTTTCTTTTTCTCCCGACGCCTCTTCGGGACCGCCCTAGAAACGGTTTTGTACTCACGATTTAGAAGGGGGTGCTTCTACCTCTATTAATTATTTCTTTTGCGGCCGCTCGCGCTTGCCTGATTTGCTGTCCTGTTCTTTTACTTCGGACCTTCCTTCTGTGGTCGCATTCCTCCTCCTTGGTAGTTCCTTTTTCCTCGTACACGCATAATCCCGCGGGAACTTTATTGCTGCGGCCTGCGGCTCTGTCAAGCTTTTTCCCGGCCTGCTCCCCCTACCTTGATCCCTGGTGCCTTCTCTTAAAGCTCAGATGTCACATCGACCTCGTTTATGGGTGCCTTCTCAGGGTGAATTGGTTCCACCCGTCGTTCCCCTTTTCTCTTTCTTCCCCACCCGGATGCAGACCTCCCTTTGTCCGGTACACTGCGGGCTCAGTATGTCTTGATCGTGGCTGCCTCTTTGCGTTGAAAGGGGGTGTCGGGCTGGTTTCCTTGACCGAAATCCCCCCCATCCTCTGAGACTTGGCGATCGAGAACCGTTCTACCGCTCGAGTATCCGAGGCGCCCTGGGCGCTCCAATTTGCGATCCTCTCTCGATCGTGACTGGCCGGGCTAGACTGGAATTGAATGGCTCGTCTGGAGAGAGTATCGACGAGGTCCTCCTTTTTTTTTGTCACTTTCTTTGTTAATTGCCACCTGACCCTTGGTCCCTGCCTCCCCCCTCCTTCCGTTCCCGATTCCTTTTTAGAGATTGTTTGCACTCTTACAGAGCCCGACGGAGATGAACTTGAGCCAAATTCCCGACGCGTCCTTGTTCTCCGTTCGCTATCGTATCCTGCGGGCTGGAAGCATTCCCGTTTGAGACTCTTCCCCTCTTCTGCTCCCGGCGCAGAGTTTGGGATCTTAGTCACGGATTGCCCCCTAGGACCCGATTTTCCGTCCGCTCGCGCCCTGTTGATCGGCTTGGGGTCTTCCTCGTCCCTTTCATTTTTCTTTTGCTTTCCTTTCCACTGTGCGGAAGGTCTCGCCCGGGATGTAATGTCCTCCATCCATGACCTGAACTCGCATGGTCCGCAGCCTTCCTCGAAGAAAGAGTTAGGGACTCGTGACTTTTTAGACCTTGCGGTTGCTCCTCTTTTTTGATTACGCCTGTTCTCTTTGGACTGCTTTCTGAATACCTTCAGCAGAGGTCTCGGGGGACAGGGGACTGCCTTTCAGTCTTCACTCTAGCGTTCCCTCGCGGGGGTTACGTCGCGCGCTGTCATCTCTCTTTTTTTAATCCGTTTTTTTTTTTGAGTATCGCTCTCTTTCCCCCATTCGGATTTTCCTCCGCAGTGTCCCGCGGCCCCTCGTGAAACTGGACATCGATCACCTCTTTCCCTGCTTGCCACGTCCCCGCGCATCGAGGAAGGTCTCTCCGCCTAAAAGCAAGGTGTTCGGCATCCCCCCCCCTCCCTCCCCCCCTGATGATTGCTAGGTTTTTTCTCCCCCCGGTCGCGATTCCCGAACTGTGCAAAGTTTATGCCGCCTGCTCCCTGCGAATTCAGAATCCCCTGTGGATGGCGCGCAGTACATCTCAAAAAGGAGGGTGCGCGTCCTTCCTCCCTCCCTACTCTGGTACCCACGCTAGCAGGCCGCCTCGCTTTTCCCGCAAGCTAGAGGTTCCCAGCGTGTCCCTTTACTATCTCCTCCCGTTCGCATCGAGACTAAGTTGATGTGTCCTCGGGCCTCTTATTTCCCCTTTTCCTTCATCGCCCCTCCCCTCAAACCCGGAAGATGTGATGTTACGACCAAAACTTTTCAAACGCCTATCGGGTGCTCCCGACTGAAAGTCAATATAGGCGGCCTTCGTACATTCCTAGTCTTTTTCTTCTCCCCTTGCCCCATGGGCCCTCCCCCCATTCCCCGATCCAATACACTTCTTTCCCCCGGTGAAATATCGTTAGACCGCGAGCCCCCTCGAGCCCTTCATTCAAGGTTCCGTTTCCTCTGTCTATAGTCCCTCATTCTGCCATCTCCCTGTTACGCGGAGGTTCTTATCTTCGCGATCGAGCGATGAAGGAACGTGTTTTACTTCTGCGCCACCGAATCTCTACATTTTGGCGGTTCACGCATGGCCTGCCTTCCGCGTCCCCCCCTTTATGGGCCGCCGCTACCCGCAGCATCAACGATTCATCCACGCTTTTCGGGGCTCAGCCTTGTACAGAAACCGGGGGAGTCCTCCTCCTCGTTTATTTCTGGTCCCTCTGAACGCGCGACGGTACCCAGTCGGGTCAAAACAATTTGAGATCCCCCCCTGCCGGTCGACCGATGTGTACGTCTATCGCCGCTCACATTCTCTCGATATGGTCACTCGCTGAAGCCATACGCTGAAAGCTTTTCAGACAGTCCATCAGCGCCACTCCCCTCTTTTCCGGATTCCTTTCGTACTTTACCCCAAGTTTTCCCCCCTGCGCCGGAAGGTGTTTCAACAGAGAGTACCCGGTTAGCCTACGCACAGGGACAGTCCCAAACCTTGATCCCCAGCTCGGTTTGACGCTGCGGCAATCGTGAGTGACTCTTTCCCCTCCTCATCCCTTTCCCTACGGTCTCCTGTCCCCAATCAGACGTCGACTTTTTGAGAATGGCAGTCCTTTTCAACCTCTGCACAACATTTCGGCGAATTCGATTCGCCCACTCACCCGTTGACGGCTTTTCCTTTTACGTTCCCGCTATTGCCGCAGGAGCTGACTTTCTTTTCCTCCGCCCATCCCCGTTTTCGAGGATTCGTCCCATCCTGGTTTCTTTCGCTTGATAAACTGTTCTCAGAGAAGCCGGCATCAAAAGGCCTCTCCCTCCTTCTACATCTCGGGTCCGGATTGCTTTCATCTTTCCCTCTGTCATTGTGCCACTAATATTTAATGTATGGGTTTGAGCCCACCTTTAACTCCTTTTGAGATCTCCCTTGATCACCGGATCTCTGTGCAGTAGGGGTCGATTCGCTCATCTGCAGTTAGGGTGTCGTTGCAGAGTTTTTTCCCTGTGCCTTTCTTCTTCTCCCCAGCGTAGTTCTCCTCTTCGGGCAGGAGTTTCCCACCCTGGGCGGCGATGTCCAACGAAACCCGGACAATTATGTCCCTCTGCGATCGAGCAGCGGTTTCGCTCTGCCACTTTTTTTTTTCCCCGATGCACCCTCCACTCCTTTTTGCAACAGTCCCTCCCGAAAAAGTTCGTGCCGCCCCCCTCCCTTGTTTGAAAGAAGCATTGACTAACTGTCTCAAGGCTCTTTCCAAACTGGCTTCGTGTTTAACCTCTGAACCATTTCTTCTAGGGTTTCCCCCCGCACCACCCACACTTATAGGGGTTTTCCCCAAAAGGCTTCACGACCCCCCCCCTATTTTCCTTTCTTTCGTAATCGGACGCTCGTCCTTGCTCCTTTTACAGCCCCATTTTGCTCAGATTTGTTGGTCTATTTCTTTGGGAGTTGCCTCTTTTCTCCCCATCCTGC
>Ga0179593_1296373_pt1 | contig 15682 bp, 15 predicted proteins | sample CZODoug2_1_08_16_FD_185931 | JGI IMG/M metagenome (GOLD analysis project Ga0179593, IMG submission 185931) | Vadose zone soil fungal communities from Angelo Coast Range Reserve, California, USA - CZODoug2_1_08_16fungal (PacBio error correction) | ecosystem: Environmental > Terrestrial > Soil >... | reverse complement strand
CCTTCGTACCCACGAAGGATAACCATCAGCTGTGAATTTCTTTTCCCCGTTTCCCCCGATTAACCACACATCTTTTTTTTTTTTACCCCGTTCCTTCTTTGGTACTTTTTTTTAGAACTACGTAACTTCTGGCCGTCAATTGGCAATGCGGAAACGCATGACCACTTTTTCAACAATTGCGCTCGCTTCAGTCGAATCTCCTACTGTAGCTCACTCCCACACTGAACCGAAGCCTTTACAGTGACGTCCGTCCTGACTCCGCGTCAATCACCTCTCCTTGGCCCTTCTGTCCTCTTTTCCGAGCACTCCCCCGCAGTTCTTTTGAGTCCTTAGATGCAGTCACCCACTCCCCCCATGCGCCGTTCACCGAGTCCCGAAATATCCCTGATGCCCATACGTATCCCCTGTCACTGGTCTTTCTGCTAATGCCCCACATTACCGATGCCAGAGCAGAAGAGAACCACCCCCCACCCTATAACCTCTCAAACGAAAATAAGTCCCACAAAGCCCCCCTCTACACTTTACTAGCAATATTTTTATGAAGAACAGCCCCACCAGTCCTCCCATTTTTTAATACTGGCGTCGTTCTAATTTCTTTATGATGTTTGAGGGACCATCGCCTTTCCGTTCCCTGTTTCTACTTTTTTTCTATACCATAGTAGTCTTGTTCAATTCTGACCCCAATACGTTACATAGCGAGTTTTGCGTCTTTTTTTTCCCCTCCCCTGGATTTATTTGGCTAATGGGATTTAACCCAAAAGAAGTTGACACTCCCTGTCGTCTCCCTCGGGGAGAGTTCTTCTTGGCCATGATCAACGACAGTTCCCTTTGTCACTCATGGCAAATCGCGTGCGCCTTTTTAAAACGCTGGCCAATCCCTCACAAGAAAGTTATGGCTCGTAAGAGGCCTTTGCTGGGTGCCGTTTTTACGCCCTATTGTATTTCGTTTTTTCGTAGTTTGAATTAGAAGGAGCTTTTGAGCCGTCGCAATGGATGCTTCCCTCAACTTCGCTCCTATGCTGGACAGGGTCTTGAGGCCCCCTGTTTTATTTGTGAGCAGGTTTTTCTTCAGTTCGCCACATCAGGATTGAGTCTATAACGGCCTTCACGACTATTATTGTCACCTAGCCTTTTTTTTGGGCCCTCCCCGTATCTATAGAAGGAAGTGAAATGTTCCTAGAATTCAGCGCTTTTTCATGCTTTTGTTTACGGGCAACGGTGGCTACTAGTTTCACCTGGTTTTTAATACGTCTTTTCGAGGAAGAAAGAATGGCATTCTTAACCCCCTTTTTCTTCGTTCCCAGGCATTTTCTAAATTTCCCGCCCAAAGCCCTCGTCCCTGTATCCTTTGTCTTAGAACTATTTTAACCTACATACCTAATTTGACTACTGCAAGTGGAAAATCCCACTCCCCCCCCGACCCGCATCCAGAAATGGAGTCTCCATGGATCATTTAGTTGAGCCGAATGATGAGTCCCTCATGCCAAGGTCGTTCGGACCCTTTGGAAGATAGATTTGCCGCCTTTTAGAAACTATCAATTTTCTGACCTGCCTACCGTTTCGCCGGTCATTGACGCTCATAATTTGACGACTTCTCAGGAGCTTTCTCGAGAGTTCCGTAAGCCGTGAGCCCCCAGCGTAATACACACCCCAGTTTACCTCCCCGCTACTGGACATGGAAAGACAAGAGCTTCTTCCTAGAGACGTCTGGAGGCCACACAGACCCAGAAGACGTCAGTACCCAGATAATTTAAGAGTCCATATTTAACCCCCTTCCCTATCACCAGATGCAAATTAACGTTTCCTGGGAATGTTAAATCTTACACCGCGTCCTATTCCAGGTTGCTACCTTTTTTGCACTCACTAACCGTGACCAACCCTTTTTGCGCCCGGAAGGGGGGTGGTTTTGCGACTGCATAGCCTTTCCTTCCTCCCCTGCGAACCCTAACAAGCTTTCACTGATTTTGCGCCAAGTACCGAGGTCCCTGTCTTTGTCCCCCCTTTGAGACCTTCCTTTCAACAACCGACATCCATCACGTTTGAGATTTTGACTAGGACCATCGTAACCGCTGGTATTTCTCTTCCTGTTCTGACACCACCCTCCTGTCACCTTTTAGCTACCCTTTTCCGCAATTCCCCAACGGAGCGAATTTTTGCAACAACTTACTCCCCGTTTTTTGATGTATCTTCCCTCCCCCCTCCCTTTCTGACATGCCTGGTCGCGCAATTGAAACTCCGATTCTCGGCTCCCCCACTTCATAGTTACGACCCAAACAAAACAACCCCCAGCCAAGTATTGGCATCCCACTTTGATAAGACCCCCCCCCCCCACCCCCCCCCACAAAAAACCCCCCCCCAACCCCTAATAAAACCCACCCACCCACCACCCCCCCCCCAACCCCCCAAACAAAAAAACCCCCCAAACAAAAACCCCACCCCTCACCAACCCAAAAATAAACAAAGCCCCCCCCAAACCATCAATCCACCCACCCCCACCCCAAAGCCCCACACACTACACCCACCCCCCAGACCCCCCCATTTCCGCACTCCATCGATTCGACACGGAGATCTAGAACCCCCCCATTAGAACATTTTGCCTCCCACTGCCTTTCGCGAAGCTGTGCCTTTTTTCTTCCCCAAACTCTCTCCTCCCTCCCCCAATAGAAGGAAAAAGATCATTGCCCATCCAGCAACTTGCACTTCTACGCACCATATACCTCCTGCCGTCCCCCCCCCCACACCTCCCTTACCAGACTCCCAATAGACATAGACGTGATGATGCGAGACCCCCCTTAGCATTTCTCCTTCTGTACCACCTCCTCTCCCCCCAACTGACTTCGACCTGAATTTAGTCCTGAGAGTACGTGTATCTGAAATCCAAACTAATTTTCCTCCCTTCCCTTCGCCCCCCGGTTCTCCTAAGTTGCGAAGGCGGCCTACCTTATCCTGGCTTACAAGGATGATATTCATTTACTAATAAATCAGCTTCTTTTTGTCATAATGAGAGTATCTCCCAGATACCCTTTTCTCCCCGAGGTTAGCGACTACTAACTTAGAACGCACGGGAATTATCAACATTGGCCCCCGTGTTTAAAATGACGTTAAAGATTTTTTTTTTTCAAGTAATTTTCCCTAACCCCCTTTCAGCGCCCAGGTCGCGATGTGTCCTCCAAGTACTCCACCCAAAGAGTCAAAGCTTTGCGGCACTCTCCTTGTGCTCAATCACACGACATAGTCTGACTCCTTTCTTTTCAAAGCTTCTGGACCCTAATGATCGAGGTCGGATATCTATCTGTTGAGGCCTTCTGTTTCCTCGTCAGTGTTCTATTGCATAGAGTGCTAGTTCCCCTTCCTGTTCTCGAGTTTCTTTGACGACCCCCCTGCTTCCTACAGGTAAGTTTTTTTGTTAACTCCGACCCCCATGTGGTTCAGGATCACTTTTACTTCTTTCTCCGCCATTACCTCTTAACAACTGGTACAACGACCTCGGACCTGAGGCATTTTCCCTCTTTATCTGAAACACTTTAATCGCCCGTGTCCTGCCCCCAGTTTTTTCGTTTTGACCCAGAAGTTTTTTTCCCAACCTAGGATGCTATCAATAGTTACGCACATTCTCCCAAGCCCTATAAGGTTTTTCCAGACTACTTTTCTCTTTTTTTTAATTATTTCTACCCAGATAACCAGAAATGCTTAAGCGCCAGCGTTCCTATGTTTTAGTTTTGGCTTTTAACCCATGTCAGATGAACGAACCCCCTTCTTCTTCCTTGGCGCCAAACATCTTCCCCCTAGAATGTTCCCCTCTTTGATGAATTAGTTGTAGTGCACGACTGGCCCCAGCACGACCTTAACCCCCCGTGCTAAATGTTTGCAGTTGTCACGACCCGATTTTTCCCGCTTGACTTTTTAAGTCTCTGTTGCCTACTTCGACCCCCTCGTTTTCGAAGTATGTTTTTTTTTTAAGTCCCACCCCTTTCCTGTCAGTTTCTGTCCCAATTTTTTTCGTAACCAACAGACAAATGTCAGGAAACCCATAGAAAATTGTTCTCGAAGTACTTAACGGTAATTTTTTTTCTTCCCGAAGCTCTGTCCAGCCGGTGACGTGATCGCGCTTTACGTAAGTTTGCCACCAAATACTCGGTATCCTCAGCCGGGCTTTTAGCCGACTACTCCAGGAGTCATACCCGCGGTAGACCATTATTTAGTATCCACACGGTCCACTATACCCGATGTACCGGGAGGCATATGGAAGTAGAGTCGAACTCAAGTCCCCATTCGATGAACACGACTTTCAAACAGTTTTTGAGTGACAGAAGGATTCCCAAAGCCCGAGACGTTGTGCCGTCCCCGGATTGACCTCCACCCACGCCCCTAATAATTGCATTCATGCCTGTCAATTGTCCAGCAAAGCCCCGTCCTGCACCCTCCACCCTTTCCCCCGCGTTATGAGTACAGTGAAGTCCCCCTACTCCCTTAATGCGCTGTGCACATGAGCTAAATTTGTTTTCCTTAAGTCTTTCCTGATTCCTTCCTTGTGTGAAAAGAGGGTCAGTCGTCGAACAAATAAAGCTACCCCCAAGGATTTTTATTTTTTGCCTTTTCTACGCTTGTCCCTCCACAAAAGTGGTCCGTCACCGTTTGTTGTTCAGACCCCTGAAGAGTGATAAGGACCGCCTCCAAGAGACTTTCTACGACCCCCCTACACCCTAAGTCCCGGTGTCCATCGATCCAAGTTGTGGCTGAGACGTGTCCCCCAACTTTACCTTCCTTGCCTCCCCTCTTTTCTCTGAACGCTTGACCCTTTCCCCATATATTTCTTGCCTACCCCCACTAACGAACAGATGGGTTTTTCTTGACCCCCCTACCATATGATTTTTTTGCCCCACTCCCACCCCCACCCGTTCGGTTTCCCATATTTCCCCCCTACTCCTTCCCCCCCCCCCACTACGCGGGAACTTAAAGGTCCCCCATACTACACGATAGCCTTTTTAGCCATGGAACCCACCCTCCCTCTCCCTATATTCCCTTCCTTACAGTAGTCTTCCTGAAAAGAGCCCGAGGGCCTATAGCACACAACACAGATCGCTTTTCGTTACGACATTTTTTCCAACCATTCTCCCCCCCCCCACCCCCGTGTTAAAGATTTGAAAGCTCTTGTTGTCCTTCTTTTTCACCCCCTCAAATTTTCCTAGTCTTCCCGAAAAATTCCTAGGTTGCACCCCCCTGGCCCATGGTTTTTTTAACATTCTTTTGCACCCATATTTCCCCTCTCCTCCGCGAGACTTTTTTCCACCCACTTATAAGCACTCTTAGGTTTTTAGAGCGGAATTTTCCCCGTCCCCCCCCGCTGTCTTAAATAGTCCCCCCTTTTACCTAAGTCTCTGTCCTCTTAATCTTTTTTTAAAGCACCCCTCTCCCAGAACGTGTCGAAGAATTGAATGGGCTTTTTCCCCCCCCAGGCCGTATGGCCCCTCCCCTTAGCCCTGTCGTTTTTTTCTGATGTCTAAGTTGAGTGTTTTCTTGTTTTCCCCGTTTTTTGTTTTAGTGCCCTTTCCTTTGGTAATACTAGCCCCTGTCTTTGAATACAGACTGCCCTACTGGTCAGATGCAGTGCCGTCCCTTCCTGCGTTTTTCCTGCCTCCCCCCTCAAAGTAAAGCATGGTGTCCTTTTCCTCCTCAACTAAGAGATAGGAGATTTTTGAGCGTTTTCGTTACCCCAGTTCTCCCTTTTTATCAGGCCCGACAAGCGTTTAACCGGAACGTTTTCTATCGTTTCCTCCCTCCCCTAAATAGCTTTCCCCAGCAGTAACCCCTTCTTTAATAATCTGTCTCCTTTTAGCCGAAATTTAGTTCTTTTTACTTCCGAGACCTTTTCAACTGACTTTTTAACCGATAGGTATAAACCCCCCATTCCCATAACTCCTCCTGTACCTTCTGTCGCCGCCAGGTTAATCTATTCGTAAGACTGAATTGTTGTCTCTCTTTGTTTGAATTTTTTTGTTTTTTGTTTGTTTTGGTTGGTTTTTTTTTTTTTGTTTTTCTTTTTTTTTTTTTTTTGTTTTTTTTTTTTCTTCTGTTTTTGTGTTTGTTTTTTTTTGTTTGATGTTTGTTATGAACCCCAGTCGTCCTTGTCCCCCTCCTTTGTTATTTCCACCCCCGTGACTACATACACCTCTTTCCCACTTAACTTTTTTTTTTTCTACAGCCCAACTTTCCTTTTTAACTGACTCTTACTTACCCCCTCAATAACTTGTTTAAATATGTATGGAGAACCGCCGTCTTACTTTCAGCCGAAGGCCTGTGGACTGAAGCGGTTTGACCTTTTAACCCTCCAACCCCCTGTCCCGACGATGGATTATGTCCCCGGCAGCCTGTATCACTCACGCGAATCCCAGCTAGACGGGCAAATTTCCCCTTCTTGCGCTTCCGGCCTCCCCTCTAGCTTCTTCCCTTTTTAGACTCTGTCCCCTTCCCTTGCACCCTCAATATGGCGAGTAGACGACCCCCTTTACCTTCTGCCTCACTGTTCTCCCGCCTCTGATTTTCATTAACTACATTACCTTCCCTCCTGAAATGACTTTTAATACCCCACACCGCTTCCTTTCAATCGTTTCGAACCCCTCCTTGGTTCCCGCTGCGTACCCCCGAGTCCGGGTGGGCACACCTGCCACACTGCAGACCCAGTCTTTCCTTGTCTTCTCGGCCTTCTTCAGTCATTTTTCAAATCGCCTCGGTGACATGGTCGATGTTTGTGTCCCCTCGTACTTTTCTTTTATACCCTACCCCTAAGAGAAATTGACGTTTTATTTTTTAGTTCCGCCCCCGGATCTTGGTATGGACTATGTTTCCCCCGCGTAGTTCTCTCCATGCTTTGGTAGAAGAAGAGTACCGTCTGTTCCCCTCCCCCGAGTTCATCTTTTGGAGCCCGGGTCAGGTAGACCGCGTGTTTGATCGTTTCGATGACATAGTGTGTACTTTCCGTCCCCTAACACTCCTATTGTGGCTTTGTCATTGCTTCTGACGATGTACTGTCTTTCTTCCCCCCCATGGTATCGGAATCGGTGAGTCTTTGGCCGGTCTTCTTCACTTGGTTGTCGCCCGATTTGCATAGTTCTTTACCAGTCTACGGTTGTTTTTTGCATGACGTTCGATTTTCTCTGTTTGTAAGGATGGTTGGTCGCCCGCAGTTTGAAGTTTTAAGTGCTTCCTCGAAGTTACCTGTTATACGTCTTTTTTCCCCTGATCCCCATTTCAGAGCTCCCTCAGGGTACGGTTGCTATTAGGTAGGAGAGTGGACACAAAGAATGGTATAGCCCACCTAGTTTGGCCACTATTCTTTGGTTGATGTGGGCTAAATCGGTCCCCCCTTCCTACCTAAGTTTGGTACTGTACCCTTACTCTTTTACTCCTCCCCCTGACGCAACGGTACCCCCCCATTTTTGCCAGTCCCCCGTCGCTTTTCGACTGGCCCCCTTCTGTTTTCTCCCTTGGCCCCAAGTTTTTTTCTTTCCCCCTTGTTTCCCGCTTTTTTTCTGTGAGTTGTCAGAGTGAGGTCCTCTTCAGGCTTTCTTGTCCTTTTTCCCTCAACTTTTTTTACTCTACAAGGGTTCTCTTTTCTCCGTGAGGGTTTGAAGTCTTACCCCCGGCTCTTGAAGTTTACCACTCCTTCACCCCCTCTACCGCCCTTTTTTGGCCTGGTCGACCTGCGAGACTTTTCGCATTGAGCCAATCGGACAACTCTATGCCACCTTCTTTACCTTATCGTCCCTTTTCCCCGCCGTTTAATGTGAAGCAGTATTTCTCACACCTTCCTATGACTTGAATTTCCCTTTGCGGACTCACAGATGACCCAAGGCGCCTACTTTGGAGTCCCACGATCGACTCCGAACTACCCCCCTCCTCCTGCGACAACGGACCCAAGGCCGGGACTCGTGTGTGCTAAGGCTGAACTGTCGATCTCGGCTGCTTTTGACTCCCCCCCTAACCCATCCTCCCCCCCCTTAGCCCTTTTGAAGATGGCGGCCCCCCCACAGAATCACTACGGTTTCCTGATTTCCTTGCCCCCACCCAAGGTTTTCCCAGTATCAAGGTTCTATGAACTGCCCCACGTTCTCTTTAATCCCCTCTGGGGTGTTCTGTCCCCCCTCACCAGAAGTGTAACGGACTTCCGTCGTCTATTGACCTGCGATGAGGGCCCCAGGATCCGCGTGTTACCATGCCCTCTCATAATTTCATAGGAGTTTTAGCTCAACACCGGTTCCCCCATCTCCGTCCCCCCCGACCGTCGTCCCCAGTGTCATTCAATATCCCAAGCTCCGTTCGCCTAAGGAAAGGCTATCGCCCCCATTCTCTCATCTGCCGAACGCCACCTTGGAATCTTTCTACACACTTCTTGCTCCCCCCTCCGCCAGTGATCAGACGTCCGCCACCCCCCCTCGACCCTTCCTAGGCCGCGTTTTATTTTATTCTCTTATGTTCCACTTTCAGTTTGTTACCCTTAAAACTTTTCTCGTTTCAGGGTAGGTCTCGCCCCACATTGGAGCCCGAGGGCGATTATATCTTTCCCCTCCTTCCTTTTTTGTTTGAAGCCCCTTTCCCTTTCTCCACCGTTTTTCCCCCATAGCCTTACCCCTTAAATTCCAATACCAACGTATCCCCTTTCGGTCCATTTCTCTACCTCCCCTTTGCTCTCCTCCCACCTCGGCATTGAGGGATCCCTTTTCCCAGACGGCTTTGCCCCCCATCCGTTTGGAATTTTTGTGCTCGGCTGTCTTCGAGGGGATTGTGCTTTGTATAATTCCTTTTTTATTTCTCTTCCTCAGTGAGGAAATTCTGGATCCTCCCCTTCGGGCTTTCTTTTTTTTGTTTAGTCGATACTGCCTGTTATCAGTCCGCTGCGCGAGGTCGAAGCTTGGTAGCTCCCCATGAGAGGAGCTTTTCTTCCCACACGTCCCAGACCCGGAGACTATGCTTTGCTTTTCACCTCCCTTCTCCCTTTCCAAGACCCCCCTTCTCCCCCAAGTTCCTGTCCCCGTTGCGTGGTCTTTGAGACCTTTTTTCCCTTCAACTCTGAGTAGGACAGCCTCGTTTGTTTTTCTCATTTTCACCTCTTAGTCTCGTTACGGACGATTTTAACTCGACCCCCAACTTTACCTTTTTTGGCTCCCCCCCCTTTTTCCTTAAAATTGGTTTCTGATTGGGTTTGATGTGTAGATGGGGACCCCCAGAGTCCTCCTCTACACTTTCCTCTGAGCATAACGAGAAAGGGGGAATTTCCCTTTCTCGGCATTTTTCCGCCCGACTTTTCCCCCTCTCGTTTCCCCCCCCTTTCTTTTCACAGTTTTTTCACTTTTGCTTTCTCGAAAACGCCCCATGGCCGCCGGTTTTGGCTCGCTGTATTTCCGTTTCCATTTTTAACATGTGCTCCTTTATCGAGTGTTCCGAGGTGGTACCACATATATTTCTCGTCCTACGCTTTTTTTCCCTCCGTCTTGCCATCTGCTTGTTTTTTCCTCACCCCGGCTCCATGACAGCGCCGACCTTGGTTTGTGGAGTGTTCCTTCCCTCCCTTAGCCGAAGAATTTAAGCCCCGGCGACTCAGTACCCCCCGCTTACTCACTTTCCCCTCCCGAGTTTACCAGGGTAACGACCCGAATGTCCAGGGGAGTCCACCTCCCACTCAAGACAGTTTCCCCAGTTTTCCGGCCCATTCTCATGTGACCTTCTTCCTTCAACTCAATCACAGGTTCCTCCTAAATGTGAAGTAATTAATTGGGCACGTTCCCGATCCTTTTCTGTCTCCCCCTGAACTTACTTTTACCTGCTCCCCCCATTCAAGGTATGTCTACGATCTAGTCCAACTCCCACCCCTTTTCCCCCTAGGGTTTGGTCGGACCAGCTTTCCCCCGCCTTCCCAGAATATTTGGTTCCCACGTTCCCTACGTTAACGGTTCGCCCCCTCCTGGTAGTCCTTTACACATAATTGTCTCCACCCGAAGATCAGTCAAAGACCCACTTTCGAAACAGGCACTATTCTAGCAACCCCCCCATTAAGTCCGTTCGATCTTCCAAATCCCCCCCCCAAAACCTTGGTACACTCTTCCCGGACACCCCCCAGGTCCGCCCCTAACCACTCAATAAGATTCTACCGATAAGTCCCCCATCTGTACTTCCCCACGACGCACTTTCTCCTCACCCTTCGGAACATAGACCAGATCTTTTAGTAGTTTCCGGCAAAGACCGTAGTAAGACTCCCCCTCTCATCCAGAAAAGCTTCCGTACTTGTTTCCCCCCTTTCTACCCCTTAGTACCGGATGCACCGGGTTTCAGGTGTTCCCCTCACCCTTGTCGCCCATTTTGTTTCCCCTTTTATGTCAACCATTACCCCCCCCTACATGCGTTGACCCTTCTATTTTTTCCCAAACTTTCTGACCTTCGTGGCTTCTCGGGACACCCCCCGCCCCAACCTATTCGTCGTCCCCATTCCATTCCTTGAGTCCGATTTAATAATCTATTTCCGCCGAAAATCCCCTTCAAGACTTTTTTCTCAGTTATGGAATGCAGATAAACCTCCTTCGTTCGGCGCCGTTTTTGACCCCCTGATCTCATTTCTCCTGTTGATTTTATTGTAGTCTTTTTTTTGCCTATGGTAATACTTCATGTTCGGCCGCTGTACGGCCAACTGTTTCAGTATGTGTTTGTGAACGTTCTGAGTATTCGCCAGGCTGCAGAAGAATATTTTGCCCTTCCCCAACTGATTTGTACGTATGTGAGTTCTGTTCAGTTGCCCCGACGTTTTCCGGTTTCCGCCTTCAAAAGTCTTCTCTTTGATTGGACTTTATCAGCTGCTCTTCCCCCTCATCCCCTTTGGCTACCCCAGTGGGAACCCAATCTGTCTTCCCATTACTTTTCTTTTTCTCCTTCGTTTTATCGGTTGAGCTTTTACCGTCTTTCCCTTTTTTAACAGTCCGAAGGTTCGCTACCGACTTTTGGTCTATCTATCTTCTCCTCTCATCGTTTTTTTAGGATCGATAAAACCTTACTGACTACGGAAGCAGGAAGGGGATCCTGTTTTTCCCTTTTTGCCACCCCTCCCCGGTACCCACTTGTGGTCCCTATTCCATCCCCTGACTAATGACCTCCCTATATGTCTTTTTTGACCCGACACTGTTAAAATGGAGAACATTTCTATCTGGTACCACATGGTTTTAACGAGATTCACTTACCTTCAAGTCTACGATTTTTCTTCTGACTTTTCGCCCCTTACTAACCGCCTCCCCTCTGACGGCCCACATTTCTTTCCCTTCGTAAGAAAGAGTATATGCTCTTGCTGTCGACCCGCCATCTTGTACGTGACGAACCCATTTTTTTTTCTACCTGTTCTCTGGTATTTTTTCACGCCGTCAAGTATGGTCCACTTATTTTTTCCTAGACCTCAACCAGCCCTAATCCCACCTGCAATCCTACTCCAGTCAACGACCTTGTTTAAATTTCCTCCCCTGAAGGGTAGAATCCCAACATGATAAAAATTCCGCCTGGGTTATTTTCGCGTCTTTTATTTGATTTTTTTTTTTCCAATTCGAATTTTTACCGGTAGTCTTCCCTCAGCGGTGTCTTTTACTCCACTACCCACTACGATGGCTCCTTTTTTCTCGATTCCCTTTCCCCCTTATGTTTGTCTGGGTTCACCTCCGTGAAAGAAGCGGTCTCAGGATTCCGTTTCACCTTCCGAAGTCTCCGCTGAAGTTTCGACACTTGTTTCGAAACTCACCCTGGGCGGAAGAACGCTCGTTTGTTTTTTTAGTTTCGTTTTTTCTTGCCCTTAAGCACGAATTCTGAGCATCCTTTTCCTTTCGGACCAGCTTGGTTACTTCCCACTTGGGACCTCTTTTTTCTCGGGGATTGACCTTTCCGTTGTATTTGGTTTTTCCTCTTCCCTTTTTTCTCAAGCGATTTTTTTGTTCCTTGGGACGGACAAGATCTCGTTGACCCCCATGGTTTATGGCTGTCAAACTAGATTCTCATGTTACGATATCTTTGGATAAAGTCAAGTTTAGTCCACTCTTGTTGTGACCGCTTGTGTTATATTCGGAGCGAGGGGAAATAAGCCTTTTCATCGTCCCCACCCGTTTGACGTTCCTTTGTTTTGGAAGGGTCCTTTCCCTACTGTCAGAAGATTTTTCCTTACATCGCTCTTCCTCCTCATTACCCACCCTCGTCCCCCCCTGCACCAAGTTGTTTTGTCGATATCCGACCCTGTGCTCCCTTTGTCGACTATTTTTGAAAAACACCCGGCGTTTCGACCTTTTCACGTATTTTTTTGTTGAATTTTTCTCCTCAGAGTCCAGCTTTCTTTCCTTCCGTACCTTTCCCTTAGGCTTGTACCGAGTCTCAGCTTGGGGCCCTTTCTCGATGCTTCTTTGTCCGTCCTCCTGCTGTTGACGACCCCATCTTTTAATGTAGACGTTCTTTACATGTTGCGTAACGTCTCCCGTGGCTTCCTCCTACTTCTTCCAATCATGCTCCCCGCTTTTTTCAATCGGACCGACGATTTTCCATTTCCTTAATTTTTCTTTACTTAATATTCAAGGCAGCTGCTTCGCTGGTTGGCTAGACCCAGGTTGACCCCCCCCCACACCGTAGTTCTTTTTCTTGCAACAGCTTCCCCCCTTCTTTCGTTTGAATGCCCTCTGACTAAATTCCCCCCCTCCTCACGGAGGAGAGGGAGGCCCTTTCCCTGATTCCGCTGCTGTTTCCCCTCCTACATCCGAATTGTTTTCTTTGAGCTTTCTCGCAAGCCTGGGTTACTAGCTTTTGCACCCCCCTTCTTCTTCAGATAATGTGTGTACGCCCCCCCCCACCGTTTAGATTCCCTTTCTGTTCGCTCTCGGCTCCACACGCAGGGTCCATTTTGCCCTTTTCGTTCTCCTCAATTTGACATTTCTCCCCTTATCCAGGAGCTGCTAGTGGACCTTTTCCCTGCGAACCATTTTTCTGAGTCTTTCTCTCCCCCCTGCTAGTCAGCCTTCTTCCCCTGTCAGTCTTCTCCTCTCCTACGAACACTTTCTGTCGACATAATGGCCCTTACGTTTCTCGCCGCCATTTACTCCCCTCATAAACATCCCCGCCTTGGCACCCTTTGCTGGGCGAACCCTGTCCTCCTTTCGGCTGGGCCCCCCTTCCCGTCCATCTGTACCACTCGGACCTATCCTGCTTTTTTTCAGTATTTTTTTTTTCGCCCGGCTTTTTCAAGGTTTCCTAAATGTCTCCCACTTTCGACAGTGTCTAGTTTTCTGCTATCAACCTCACCCCTTATCGTTCTTTATATTTTAATTCCGTTGTTGTTGTTTTGAGTCGATCTCCCCTTTATAAATTTTCAGAACTCCCCCCCCGTAGAAATAGCAACCTTCCTCCATGAGGAGACCTTATTCCCCTTTTCCTCCAGCCTCGCTACCTCATTCGTGTTTCTTTGTTCTAGACTTTTGAAGTAAGACGTGTGCATTTTCCAACCTTTTTCTTCCCCCTTTGGAATTACGTGGCTATCTTTTTCGTCATCTTTGATGAGATTTTTGCCTTCCCAGGAATTATTCGATACTACGAAGTTTCGTTACTTTTTCTCGTATTTCGCCTTAACCCTCTGCCTTTTATCCTCGTTTTCTTTTCGCTTTTTCTTCCTAATTTGTTTTCGCCTTCCGCTGGGATCGTTTTTTTTTCGTTCCCAATGTTCAAATCCCACCTTCTGCCATTCCTCACTTCCCCTTCCAATTTCCTTCCTTCCCGTTTTTTCGGATTTCTTTTATAGTGCCCCCCCGTTTGCGGTTAGCGAATCTTCCCCCTCGGTTCTCCTCGACCCTTTTAGCCCCCTCTTTTTTTTCCTCCTTGGGGTGAGAATTCCCCCTTTTCTCCAGAAAAAGAGTACTTGAGTCATGTCGTAATCCCATTCATTACCAGCGTTAGCTTGTGATGGATTATTTATTTTCTTCCCCCTATATCCGACCGTAATCTATCCCTTCCCGCGCCATAGTGGGTCTTGGCGACTTCCAGTCGAGGGTTGTTTTTCTACTCCCTAGTTCTCTCCTCGTTTTTCAGGACTTCTCCCTTTTGGTCCGGTTGCTCAGTTCTTTTTTTTTTTTGTTTCAACAGAAATGAGGAATCGTCCGTTTGTAGTTCCCGTTCCGTCCCAGGTGTGTGGTAAGGGAGAGGCCTTGTCTCTCGAGTTCCACTCCCATTTGCCCACACTCTCGAAGCCCTCCTCTCTGGCCTCGTTCGTGCGACTTCCGAAGCGCGTATTTCAAGTCAACATGAACGTCGGTTTTCTTTTCTATGCTCGGGTTAAGAGGCGCCCCGCAGACCCTATATTTTCGACCCACTCGTCCATTCTTTTTTCGACTATTCCCCCCGCCCTTTCCCCCTGATCCTTCCCTTCCCCAAGACCGATTTAATGCGAGGCGCCTCTTTTCCACCCATTATGTTTTCCATTTCACGAAGAAATTTTTCAAGCTTCAGAGAAGAATCTAGGGCGCTCCTGGTGTCCTGTTTTTGAGTCTTTCGAGTGGATTTCCAATTCTTTCCGGTCACATCCCTTTCAGACTCCATGGATGATGTAATCATCACCTCTTTCGGCACAATCCCCCCCCAGTCCTAACCAACCCCTTTGGCTCCATTTTTTGATGCCTCTCCGCCGTCCTCCGTCTCTTCCAATTTTCCTCCCGGCCACCGCGTGTTCCACTCTTGGTTTTTTTGCGATACACATGTTTTCCGCCCCCCCGAAGATGTAGAAACGACCTGTAGAAAGTCCCCCTTTTTTGTTGGGCCACCCAGCCTTTACTCCCTCGTTTGTCACCCACACCCCCTCGTCGAACTCGGCACCTAGCTCCCAACCTTTTTTTCTGCATCCATCCGTATCCTATCCTGGACATTACCTAATCTTTCCTCCAGTCCGAATCAGACCGAGGACGGGTGTAAGCCCTGACAAGAGTCCAAACATACCTCCCTTTTAAGTTCCCCCAACGGGGATCAAAAAGTTATCTATTTCCCCCAGGTGGCTCCTTTGCAGCTTTCGTCATGTACAAACGCCTCCTGAGGCATTCTCCTTGTTGTCATATTTTTCCCATCAAAAGGGTCTTCCCCTCCTATTACAAACCCTTTCACGGCGTTTCTTGTCCCCTTCCAAGAAAAAGATGGTACTCGCACACCACGAGGCACCCCATCATTCCTCTCCTCCTCTACACCCCGACTGTTATTTTGGTTCTTCAAGATCAAGGTGGGTTTTTAATATTTTGACCTCTTCGATTGAGCGGGCGTTTCTTGTATTTTCTACTCACTGGTAGTCATCTTCGGAGTTGCATCACTTCGCCTCCCGGTCAGATGAGGGGTTGTCACTTTCCTTGGTTTTTTTCAGAGCCCCAGACCTACTCCGCCCTTTTTTTTGGGCCCAATGAACTTTTCGAAATATTTTTTCCCCCCCAGTCTCTGTTTCGCTCGAGTCGTTCTGAGTTATCCCCCCCTTTTTCCGTGGAAGATTGATATCCGCTTCCCTCCCTTTCGTACCTGGCCATCAATAAACAAGTTATTCGTTTTCCCTCATATGGTCATGTCCCTTTTTTTGGTTAACCAAAGCCTTTCTGATTGCTCTTTCCTGTTCACCGCGCCCAGTTAATGCCTCGGTACCCTTTTCAGGTTTGTC
>Ga0179593_1661432_pt1 | contig 15683 bp, 18 predicted proteins | sample CZODoug2_1_08_16_FD_185931 | JGI IMG/M metagenome (GOLD analysis project Ga0179593, IMG submission 185931) | Vadose zone soil fungal communities from Angelo Coast Range Reserve, California, USA - CZODoug2_1_08_16fungal (PacBio error correction) | ecosystem: Environmental > Terrestrial > Soil >... | reverse complement strand
CCTTTTTGATCCCCCTTCTTCAAAACCCTGTACCTGGTCCGTAACCGGAATGGCGGAGTTGAATCAGCTGCCACCAGGCACGAGTGACTCCATCTTTTTTCCCTTCTTTCCTTTCCTTCTTTTTGTCGATCCGCCGAGAGATTTCATTGATTGTTAGCTCTTTTCTTCTTTGCCTGTCCTTAGGGCTGGCCTCGATAGTTAATGCCGAGACATCGTGGGGGTTCTCTCCCTTTCCTTCCCCCTTTCCTTTCCCTTTTTTTTTTTTTCGCGCGTGAGCAACTTCTTTGGTGCCTTTTTCCGTCCCCCCCGCCCTACTCGGTCGAGCTGATCAAGGAGCATAGTCAAAAACTAGTATCCTTTCCCCCTCCTTTCTTTTCTGAGCAAGGGGAGGCTAGAAAAACTTTCTCCAGACTTTTCCCTTTCCTGTTGGCATTCGCGGGGACGTTAGAATGGTGGTGAGCCCGTCCTCCTTTTTTCTTCTTTTCTTCCTTCTTTTCCTTTTTTTCTCGGCAGCTGTTGGGTGGGTGGGATAAGTAGGCGACTATCGCCTTGTTGTTGCGCCCCCTGCATCGGCGCGAAGAGATGATGGAGAAAAGTTCTCGGTCCCCCCTCTCCCTTTTATTTGTTTTTTCTTTTTTTTTTTCCCTTGCGCCTGGCCAAAGCCGTCGATATCATCTTTTATCATGGACAATCTCGAATGGAAAGGGCGCAGTGGGTCCCCTTCCCCCTTTTTTCCTTCCTTCTCTCCCTTTTTGTTCGATCCGAAGAACCGCCACCGAGGCGGTGTCTTCTCCTTATTGCTCTGTCGAACGTGCCAAGAAGCAGCGAAGCAGCAGGTCCCTTCCCTTTCTCTCCTTTTTCCCTTTTTTTCTTCTCGATTCGGAGGGAATGTGACGGTGCTTTTTCCAGACTCGGGCTCCCCGGAAGACGCTGGAAGATACGGAGAGATATGTGGACTCCCTCCTCCCCCCCTCCTTTTCCCCTTTCGGGGGCACTGAAAATAAACTAAATCTCGGGTTCAGGTTTCCCCCCCCGCGGGACACCCACGTGAGGAGCTAGACGGAAAGTAGCTTTGGCGCCCCTCTTCTTTCCTCTCTTCTCCCCCCTCTTCTTTTCGTGGAAGTCACCACCCTCGGAGGTCGAAGGAAGCGTGAGAAAGCCCAAGCCGGTTTTTACTCGCAGTTTCACAACCAGGTGATCATCGAAATTATGAGCGCGATCATCATGGGATCTTTTTTTTTTCTCTTTCTCCTTCCCCTTTTTCTTCCTTTCATGTTGATCGCACGCTGGTATTTTGCATATGTTTTTTGATTTCGGTGCCTTTTGGGCTCGCCAGACGGGTCGCCCAGCAGAAGAGCAAGTAAATGGTGTACTTTATGTATTCTTTCTTCTCTTTTCCCCCTTCTTTTCTCCTTTTTTCCCTTGCAACATCGATCCGCGATCAATAGACACGGCCATCGATTTCTGTCCCTGCGCAAGGACAAGGGAGAGGGGAATTTAATGTGAACTCCTCCTTTTCTTTTTTCCCTTGCGATCGTGTGGTTGCAGCGAGTTGGGCTGCCTCATTCTCTTTTTCTAGTGCCCCGGTCCGTCAAGGTACTGGTGGAAAAGCTAAAAAGGGTGGTGTTCCCATAGTCTCTCTTCCTTCCCTTTCTCCTTTTCTTTTTCTTTTCTGCCTTCACCCCTGTGCTATCTAAAGCGCGTTCTCTCCGGCTTGCCTTTTTTTCCCTTTTCTTTTCTTTTGTTGTTGCAGATTGCGAGGAACGTCGTTAAGAAAATCAAATTCGCCGCTCCCTTCCCTCTTTCTTCTTCTCTTTCCTTTTTTTTTTTTTTTTTACTGATTTCCTCAGCATCGGCACTTTTTGCTGTCCCTCTCCCCCCTCCTTTGCCACTGCTCGAGCGCATGGGAGTCACAAGGGTAAGTGGTCGGAATGGTAGTGCCCACGGGTTTTCTCCCTTTTTTTTCCTCTCCTTCTTTTTTTTCCCCCTTCCCTGCGCTCGTCGTCCAGTTGCTGATTATGTTGATCGGCAATGCTGTTTAGGTTATCTCCTTCTTCCCCGGCGCCGGTTCGGTCGGGGCGGAAATGTAGAAATGACGGAAATTCCCTCTTCCCCCTTCTTCCCCCCCTTTTTCTTAGGCCGGCTATAATCCCATCCCTCGGCAAAGGAGTCGACGCCATTGCCATAGCACGCCTGGAAAAGGTTGTTCCCTTTTTCTTCCTCCCCCCCGCTATATTTCACAAGTCGTCCTATTGACTCGCAGAACGGCCGAAAACACGAGCCTCACATTCAAATCCTTCCTTCCCCTTTTGTTCTGAAATGGCGAGCAGAGTTCCTTTTGTGTTTCTCCCGCACACCTTAATCTTCGACAGGCATGAAGAAAATAGAATACAGAGAATTCAAATCCTCTCTCCCCCTCTCTCTTTTTCTTTTCTGCTCAATCCGCAAACCAGCACGATGTAGCCTTCCTTCTGCTGGCGCGCATCTAAGGATAGCGAAAAAAGCATTAAGCTACCCCCCCTCCCTCCCCTTTCGCTCGTTTACTGTCGGAGTAATAGTCCCCTACTCCTACTCCCCTTCTTTTGTTTTTTCCTACGACGTCGAGATATCTATTTATATACTAAGTGTGTGTTGTTGAGAGAGATCGCCCCTCCTTCTTCCCCCCCTTCTTCTCTTTTCCTCCGACAGTAAGTAAAAGAGCGGATCTTTCCCTTCCTTTCTTCGTCATGTCGCTATCCTTAGAAATGCGCTGTCTCATTCTTTCTGACACAATCGTGCGGGTTTGCGGATTGAGAGACCGCGATCTTTCCTCCTCTTTCCCCTCTTCTTTTTCATCCTGACGGCGATTTGCTAATGCCTTTTTTTTACTTTCTTGTCTGTGGCGACACGCAAGTGAAAGCGACTAGTAATAGTACCGGCCTTTGCTTCCTTCTTCTTTTTTCCTTTGAGGCGGCGTGCGGCAGGAGAGGAGGTTCATATCTCCCTTTCCTCTCCCCCCTCTTTCTTCGCGGATGGCAAGGCGGCGAATCCGATTGTCCGATTTCTTGCTACCCCGTCCCCGCTCTGATGAAGGGATAGATGAGAGCAGCAGGCAAGGCCTCCCTTTTTTTCCCTTTTCTTAATTCCTCCTTTTTCTTTAAAAGCGGTCGCTCCCTTGGACATAAGCATGCGATCCCTCCAGAATCCACTTGCCGATTCTGATCGGCAGGGCCGTGTTGGTCGATTTTCTCTTCTTCCCTTCTTTCTCCCCGCGAGATGAAGGATAACGTGGACACGGACCTTCTACCACCTTACTTGTGTGCCTCCCATGCGCTCGAGCTTTTCAGAGGCGAGGCAGCTCCTTCCTTCTCCCCTTTTTCTTTTCATGGGCCAGAATTTGTGAGGATGCGAAGCCGAGGGCGCCCCTTTACTCCCCCGTCCCAACCCTATGTGAGCACGTAATGACAGGCAAGTCTCCCTTTTTTTTCTTTCTTTCCTTTCTTTTTTTTAAGCCGAAAATGTCAGACGTGAAGGACCACTTTTAGGCTTCCCCCTCTTTCGACCGCGTTACGATACTCGACGATGGAGAAAGAAAACAAACGTGTGACTCCTTTCCCCCTCTCCCCTTTATGAACTGAGGGCCAGACCGAAAACAGCGCTCACGCACCTTCTGGTCCCAGAATGGCCCTTCTCCCCTTCTTCTCCCCCCTCCCTCTCTTCCATGGCCTTGGCATGTCCTTGCTTATCCTGTCCTGCTGGGACTGTCGATGGATAGAGGATCGATGTTGATCCCCTTTTTTCCTCCTCCCCCCCCTCTCCTCAAAAAACATGCAAGCGCCGAGACTTCCCGTACACCATTTACCTCTGGAGAATGATGGGGAGAAAAGGAGTGGAGATACCCCTTCCCTCTCCTTCCCCTTTTGCTATCAACATCCCGAGCAGCTTGAGAAGCGTTCCCCCCCACAGCTCGTCCTCTTGTCCCCGCCGCATCGGCCAACGCTACCAATGATGATTCGAGGAGCAGATGGCGATGATCCCTGGTTTTTACTCTTTACTCTTCCCTTTTTCCTTCCCTTGGACCTCCGCGGGGTGGTGAGCTTACAAACGACCAAGATCTCCTTTTTTCTCTATATCAATCGTTTGCAACAGATGAAGGTATGATTGGCCTCGGTCTTCCCCTTCCCCTCCTTCCCTCTTTCTTTTCCTTTTCTTCCGAGGAATTGAGGGTATTTTAAGGGAGACTCTTTTTTTATGCTCGGATTACCTTAGCGATGGAGGTAGAGTTCGTACAATAGCGCGCCGGCTCTTTTTCCTTTCTTTTTCCCTTTTCCCCCCTTAACCGCAGAAACGTAATCATTCCTTCCTTTATCTCTGTCCTCCATCGGTGAAGAATGTAAAGATAGACGAGCAGGCGCATTACCTTGTGCTGCGCCGTCTCTCCTTTTTCCCCCCTCTCTCTTTCGATCGCAACCGAATAGGGGAGGCTTTTCCTTATTCTAACAACCAGTCGATCAGATTAGGTAGATGAGAGGATGAAGCCGTACTCTCTTTTTTTTTTCTCTTTTTCGTCCGACCGATGGTATGGTTGATTACTTTTTTCTCTCCCTCCGTGCGTTGGAAAGGAGAAGGTATCCGAGAGACTTCTTTCTTCTTTTCCCTCTTCTCCTCCTTTCTTCTCCTCCATCAGCGCATGAGAGAGACATTTGTGCTCCACCCGGTTCTCTTGATCTGTCGCATTCTTGAGCCCACCCAAATCCAACAGCTCAGAAGAACCAATTCCTCTCCCTTTTTCTCCCCCCCCCCTTTTCCTCTTTTTCCTCCTCATAAAAACCTTGGAGTCGTTTTCCACCCAACAGTCGAAACGGTGACTAGCGAGATGCAAATGACTTCTCTCCCTCTTCTCAGGCAACGACATGTCGAACGAAGCCATGCACCTGTTTTGACCTGTAGTTCCTGATTTCAGCTCGACCGAGTTACGGCGTGGGGAGGACATTAAACGCGAGTTGCCTCCCTCTCCCTACCCCCTTTTTTTCTTTCCCCCTCTGATCACCTCAACGATCGGCATGAACGAGCGAGGAAGAACTTTAAGGGGCCAAGCCCCTCCCCTCTTTTTTCCCCCCCCTTAGGCGTTCGGCTCCTTCGCGGGACAGGCAGACCTGCTTTTCCCCGTCCTTCTTTCCTTTCGTGCCTGGTGGCAGAGGATGCAATAGCCATGCCGGTACGGCGTTTTTTTTTCCTCTTCTCTTTTCTTTTTTTGTTGAGAGAGATGCGCCTGGAACCATGTCCGGAACCTCCGTCCCCCTTCCTTTTCGATTTGGGATTCAGCTGCCAACAGCAAGAAAGAGTGAGCGAACGTGTTAGTCTGTCATGAATGGGGCCCCTTCTCCTTTTTTCTTCTCTCCTTTTTTTCTCTTTACTACGATCCTTTGCTTGTCTTGGAAGCCTTAGGGTTTCCCGTTCCTCCTATCCATCTCTTTCGGGGTGATAAGAGTTAAAGGCGGCGCGAACCTTCCTCTCTTTTCCTTTTCCTCTCCTTTCCCCCTCTTTGCAGGTAAGCCCCACGCGAACTCGGCGAGTCGTGAGGCCCTTTGTTCAAACGAGGAGGAAGTACGAGATGGCTGCGTTACGACATGTTCTTTCCCTCTTTCTCCTTTTTCTTTTCCTCTTCTTTCACGTCGGACTTGGGTGAAGTCTCGCCCTTTTTCCTTCTGACTGCGCGGAAAGACGATCGAAGCGACGCATGCTCCCTTCCATTCTTCTTTCTTTTCTTTTCTCAAGGAAGGCGACTATAGCTCGTACCGGTCGTTCGTCATTGCGCCGTCCCTGATATGGATGGAGAAACCAGTTTCTCGGGAACGATCCTGACGAACGCCTCTGGACTCCCTCCCTCTTTTTTTTTTTTTTTTTTTCCTCCCACGGCGGATGGCACGGCGCAGCTGGCAACGGCCCCCGTCCTCCCGTCTTCCCTTTTCTTTCCGCGCATCGACCGAGAGAATCGACTGGTTTTTTCTCTTCCTCCCCTTTTCTTCCCCTTCCCCCAGGACGCCGCGCAAGCAGCAGGTCAATGCCCCTCGGCGTCTTTTCCTGCTTTTTCACGCGCGGCGGTGCGCTCAGATAGGAAGGGAATGGATTCCTTTTTTATTTTCTCTTTTTCTTGACGCTCCGGCGCGCTATGTGGACGAACGCGGTTCTTCCTTGGTTCCATCAGATTCGAGACGCGCAGAGTAGACTGAAAAAACCCTTTTTCTTCCCCTCCCCTTTTTTTTACAGTCGCCTTTTGGCGCGAACGAGCCAAGCTCCCTCTCTTTGCCCACACGATTGCAGTAATAGCTTAGAACCGCGAGAGCTTTTTCTTCTTTTTCCTTCTTTGCCTGGATGTCGACTGCAGGCGACTGATTCGCACCGCCCCCCTTTTTTCCCCTCGCAGATTCCAAACAGGTGGAATCATCGACCATTGCGCCGCGATCATCTTTTTCTTTTTTTTTCTGCGGCGGTGGAAATGAAGCGCTTGCGTCGCTTCCCTTTAGGGTCTCGGGATGTGATCGAACAGATGGTATTTTGCATCCCTTTTTTTTCCTCTTTTTTTTTTTCTTCCCAGGCCAAGTCCATGGTGTAACTTTATGTAGTCTCTTTATTTTCACTTTCCTCCCCCCGGGTTTGTATCGCGTGCGAATCTGATAACAGGACAGGCACCGGGCTAAAATTCGCTCCTCCCCTCTTTTTCCCCTTCCAATGCCGCCAAAGGACCAGGGCGCCGTCAATTTTCCCCTTTTCCCTTTCCCCCTGTCACCATGATCGAAGAATGGCGAAAGGGGACATCTTCCTCTTTTTTCTCTTTTCCTCCTTTTTTTTTTTCCCTCTGCCCGCAAGGACATCGGTGGAAAAGTCACACTTTTTCTCTTCTACATTCTCTCTGATCGTAAACGTGTCGCCCGTAGGAGAATTAGGCGCCAGGACTTCACCTTTCCTTCCCTCTTTTTCTCTTTCTTTCTTCCGCCTTGCTGGGTGGGCAATGTGCTCATGTGTGGCTGCCTCTTTGCCTCCTTCCCTTCGTCTCATCATCCTAAAATTCTGCCGCTACATCTAGAAGAGATAATGCTCTTCCTCAGCTCTTCCCTTCCTCTTTTTCCTTCTCTTTTTTTTCTTCCCCAGTCAGTGTCGGAATGGTCGTGCCACGGGGTTTTCAACTTCTCTTCTGTCAGCAGCTTTTACTTACATTGTGAGTGATCCTTAATCGCGCATGGCGCCCCCCCCTTTTTTTCTCTTGTATCGCAATGCTGATGTCAAAGGAGCGACCTTATTTCCCTTCTTTTTCCGTGTGGCCGCACAATTAGGCAAGACGGGACCTCCCGTTTTTCCCCCCCTTTTCTTTTTTTTTCTCCCCCAATTACATCGCAAAGAGTAGCAGCCCATTCACTCTGCCTTTAAAAGGACGTGGACGTCAGTGAAAATGAAATAGAAAAATAGATCTCTTCTTTCTCCTAGTCCTCCCCCTTCACCCTTATAAGAAGAGAGATGGCTTTCGGCAGACCAAGAAAAGAGCCTTTTAGATAAGGAGAGAGAGAGGGAACTTGCTGGCGAAGACAGAAAAGAAGAGAGGGTTTTCTTGGGACCCTTGTGGCATTCTCCCTCCCTCGCGTCAGGAACTAAAGTCCCTCAGCTTTCCCCTCGCTGGTGTGCACGTCTCGACTCTTTTGGGGGCTCTTCAATCAGAAAACTTACTCTTTTTTCGTCAGGAAGTAGAGGAGAGCATTTAATTCTTTTCCTCCCCCCTTTCTTCCTTGGAGTTGAAGGGAACAGCCGCTCGTCCGTCTTGTCATCGTCCCGATCTCAGAATGTCACCTGTTCACTCGATCGTTTCTTTCTTCCTCTCTTTTTTCTCGATCGCACGATCGAGGATCTTTGAACAACCCCTGTGTATTAGTGAGATCGGGGACGATACCGCCGACAGTAAACTCTCCTTCTTTTCCCTTTTACTCTTGCTGTTCCGCTATACTTAGGACTCTGCCTCCCTCCTTCCTGCGACACCTAGTGAGAGGTTGCGGCTCTTTTCCCTCCTTCTTTCGTGCACACCCCGATAGTTTATCTTTTATCCGGAACGGCGATTTGTCATTCTTTCCTTTTTCCCCTCACAAGGTGAACGAGAATGATAAGGTCGGAAAGGAAGGGGTGGGTGTTTTCTTTTTCGGGAGACGAAAAGGCCTATCTTTTCTTCTTTTTTTTTCTTCGGATGGTCATTATTCGTCTTTCCCCCTTCTCTTCGAGGTGGCGATATGAGTTCACGGACGTCCCCCTTCCCCCCCTTTTCTGTCAATGGCGGCGACTCTGCCCTATTTTTTCATGATGAGACCAAGGGCGATGCATAAGGGCATCTTTCTGTCGGCCATCGGGAATGTCAGGCTTTTCACTTTTGGTGCAGGACAGAAAGACAAGACGGTCCCTTCTTCCTTGATCAACAGAATAAGCCTTTCAGCTCCTCTCGTTTCCCACGTGGTGGTCGCAATGAGCGATGAAAGATCAAGCACCCGTTCCTTCTTTCCCATGCTGTGCCCCTAGATGGAAGGGAATCACTTGACCCTCCTTCCTGGACACTGAATTGGGGACATCCCATGGCGCTCGAGCTTTTCCCTTCTTCTTCTCTTTTTTTTTTTCTGTTGAGGGCAGAGCAGTATCTCGTTCTTTCTCTCTTCTGCTTGAGTTCTGCTGAAGCGAAAGTGCCTCCTCCCCCCCTTTTTCCTCCTCCCGTTAGAAAAGGGAACGAGCTTGTCTTATTCTCAGGGAGATGAGGCGAATCGTCAGACGGTGACTTCCCTTTTCCTCACGACGTGGACGACAGCTTTATACCTCTCCTTTGTAGCCAACAACCCGTGTGAGATGGTCAACACAGGTCCTTTACTTCTTCTTCCCCCCTCTTCTTTTCCGAACAGCGATGAAAAAACACCCCTTATTTCCTAATTTCCCCTTGCAAAGGCGTCGATCATGGTGAAAGGGATGATGTTCAACAGGAAGGCCACTTCTCCCTTTCTTTTCCGCTGTGTCGATGGGATAGCTTCTTTTTTTCTCCTGGTGCGGTAGGTATCAGATTCGCCTCTCCTTTTTCCTTTTCCCCCCTTCTCCCCTTGACTTGGCGGCTGATGCGGGCGACAGGAGGGCCCTACCCCCTCCCTGCTTCCCGACCACGATGATGCAAAAAATACAAGACGCCGGGCGCATCCCCCCTTCCTCTTCTTCCTCCCAGAGGTCATTTTCACACGCAGATCAGCGACACTTCCTTCTTTCTCGCGGTTCCGATGGCGATGATAACGTGTTTTGGTGAATGCTTTTCCCCTTTTTTCCCAACTCTCCTCTCGACAACTAGTATGGGGTGAGTGAGCTTACCCCTCTTTCTCGTTTTTTATAAGCTATTATGCAATCGTTTTTGCCAATCGATGCCTATCCTTTCTCCCTCTTCCTCCCCTTTTTGTCAGGCGGTGCGCCGTTTTCCTTCGAGAATGAGGGTATTTTTCAGTGACGACGTCGGCTCTTTTCCTCTCTTTTTTTTTTTCTCTTTCGTCCACATAGCGAGACGGATAGGTCAGCGTCTTTCTGTTGTTCTTCCTAGTTCTTCACCTTAACCGCAGCACCGTCATCATTCCCTCCTCCTTTCCCTCCTTTTCTTTTCTCTTTTTTGGCTTTCCTGGGCAAGTTCGCACAGATGCATCCGGTCTATACATCCTCCCCCCTTTGCGGTTTCTTCGGATCGAAAAACCAGTCGATCGATTCGTGTGATGCTCCTCTCCTCCTCCCCCTCTTTTTTCTTTTTGCTGGATTCGGTTCAGAGGCTATCGACGGCGTTGGACAGGACCGGTATCCTCTCTTCCTCGGGCTGTCTTTTCCCGAGTGCGTCGTCAGGATCGTGACCGAGAAATTGTCTCCATCAGCGCCTTCTCTCTCCTTCTCCTTCCCCCCCCCCCCAACAGCTTCAGCGTGAACCAATGAATAGACGTTCTCATCGCGTCGACGCGAGACGTATTGCCGAGCAGATCATCATAACCCTTGCATTTTTCTTTTCATTTCTTTCCCCCATATGAATGACGAAAGAGATCGGGCTTTGTTCCATCCCCCCCCCGTTCTAACTCCCTGCTCATAATGATAGGCAACGGAAATTGTCGAACTCAGTCCCTTTCTCTCCTCTCCTCCTTCTTTCTTTTTTTTTTTTTCCTTCCCCCCGCGAGTTGCTTACAGACGAGAAAAACCCTTCGGCTACGTCTCTGCCTGGTGGCCGCCCGCCGGGAAAGATGATAAACCGCAACGATGTCTCGGCTCCTTCTCCTCCATCCCAAGCAAAGCTTGAGTCTCCTTTCATTTCTCTGCTGATCGACAACCGGAATGCGTTCAAGATATTCGAAGGGCAAGGCATGCAGACTCCCCTCCTCCTCTCCTTTCCCTCTTTTTTTGCCTGTGGAGTCCCAGTCGCGAGGATATCTATTTCCTCGGGGCTTCTTGTTTTTGAGAGAGATCGCGAACTGGAACGACATGTCGGAAAGACCGCAGTAACCGTCTTTTTTTTCCCCTTCCTCTCACTTTTTTTCCTTCTTCAGTAGCGTGAACTTTCTGTCCCCTCTCCTGTCCCCCTAATCGTCTTCATGATGATAAACCGATATTTGCTTGGCTTGCAGCTTAGGGATGGGACTACTCGTTTCCTTTTTCCTCCCTCTTTTTTTCTTCTTCTGGTCGCCGAGGAAAAGGGGTTGTTCGCGCGTGAGCAAATTAAGGTCCTCCCCCCCCCACCTCTGTCAGAGTGATAAGGAGAATCGTCAACAACTCTTATTCTTTTTTCTTCTCTTTTTTCTCCCGGGGCGGTAGGACGTAGGCAACGACGATTTCCCGCCTTTCATGGGCATCTCGAGAGGGACAGTTGATGGTGGTTTTTTTTCTCTTTCCCTTTTTTTCCTTCCTTTTTTTTTCTACGGCTATTCATGTCTGAGGAAGCTGTTGGATTGGGTGGTGCGGCGTCCCCCCTTCTCCTCCACTTTTTTGCGCAACGGGAAGCGCGCGAAGGAAGATGATGGAGAACAAGTGATCGGGAACGCTTCCTTTCCTCCTTTTTCCCTTCCCTTTCTCTCCCTCGGACCGATAGACCATCGTCGGAAGGGAAAGGACGAAGCTTTCCTGCACCCGACGCAAGCGCTGTCGGCTTCATCCGTTCCTTCCTCCTCTCACCCCCTCTCTTCCCTGGTGGCGATCTACCGGAGAATTGGCGAAGTGACCAGGACTTGCATGCCTTCCTGTGTCAATGCGCTGCTCGGCGAGCGTGAAGGGCTTCCGCGAAGTCTTTCCTTTTTTTTCTTTTTCATGTCGAACTCGGACGCCACGGAAGAAGCTGACCGACTCCCTTTGCTCTTTTGGACTCACGCTACCAAAGGCGGCGAAGGGTAATCGATCTCTTCCCTCCTCCCCCCCTCCTCCCGTTTTGTCTGCACCGCCGACACAAACCGTGCAGGAGACTACGACGGACCTTTCCTTCTCTTCGTCCTCCGTAGTGCCAAGCATACGGAATCGATGCAAAAGATTGGTCTCCTTCCCCTCTCCCCTTGGTCGAATGCAGGAGTGATTCGCAAGTCGCCGTTTTTTACGTCGAAGCTTCACAACCGAGTGATCATCGCCACTGCCGCCGCGCTCCCTTTCTCTTTTTTTTTTTCGGATTGCGGCCGGTGAAAATGAAGCTTGTTTGTTGGGGCGACTCCTTAATCAAGATGTCGGGATGTTGATCGCCCCCGTTTCTCCTTTCTTTTTTTCCTCCCGGGTCGCCCGCATCAGCGCAAGTCAATGGTGTCCTTTGTCTTCGGCGCTGCACTGTCGCATCGGTTGATCGCGGCGGAATCTGCTCCCTCCTTCCCCCCCCCCTTTTTCCCCCCCTCTCCGCGATCCATCGACACAGTCAAAGAATCGAAGGCCTAGTGCCGCCCAGGTTCCCATGGGGCGCCGTGGTCACTAATGTGGAACAATCTCACAGGTCACCATGATCACCCTTGTCTCCCTTTTTTTCTTCTCTTTTTTTTTTTTCTTTTTTTCCTTCCTTGGGACAAGCTAACACGGGTGGGGTTCTCAATAGTCGTATGATGTAACGCTGTCGCGTCGGAGCTTCGGAGCCATGGCTTCACCGTCGGGACCTCTTTTCCCCCCCCTTTTTTCTTTTTCTTCTCTTTCTTTTTTTTGACCTGGCATCGTGCTAATCGTGTTGGTGCAGATATCGGCACGTCGGTGTTCAGCATCCATAAAATTATTCTTTTTTCTTTCTTTTTTTTTTTCCTTTTTCCCCTTCCCCCCTCTTCTCGCTGCCGCAGCCTCATGGAAAAGATAGAGAGCATGGGAGTCCCCCTTCCTTAGGTCCTTTGTCGTGCCCAGGGTTATGACTTAAATCTAGCGGGAAGCAGAATTTACTTTCACCTTGTGCGTGATCTTCATGCGCCGTCTCCCCCCTTTTCTTTTTCTTTTTTCCTCCCTGTGATGGCAAAGGAGAGACAGGATTTAAAGGCGCCCTTCGTTGTCTGTGCCGGCCCACCCTGTCGGCCATGCCGGACATACGATGGACGGCTGCCTGACTGCTCGGCATCCCCTTTCCCTCTCTCCTTCTTTCCCCACGGAGTAGCACGCAATTGCAATAGACTAATGGGAAACTCCTTGTCCCTTTTTCGTGAAACTCAATGCCACATCGATCTAGGTCCCTCTTTTCCTTCCCCCCCTTTCTCGGCCGTGGCGGCGAACGACCAGGGCTCCCCTTCTGTACTCCATGGGAGCGCCGTTCACTGAGGTGTTCGCCCGGCCCTTTCCCCCCCTCTTCCTCTTCTCCCTCAAGCAGATCGCGAAACGAGAGGGGTGTGCAAAGTCTTCGAAGGTATCGCGTTCCTTTCCCTCCTCTTCGTGGTGGCCCCAAACAGGAAGTCGCGGCTTTCTCCGGGATAGACGACAGCTCAGCTAAAAACGTAATCACCTGGACTTTGGATTCCTCCCTTCCCCTCCTCCTCTTTTCTACCTTCCTTTCCCCTGTTTCCAAACGATAGTGAGATATCTCTCTTTTTCTCCTTTTGTTGTTTTTTTCTCTAGGATCGCACGATCGGAGGAAAAAGGGCGATTCGTGAGTATCGTGTCCCTCCTTTCTCTCTTCCCCCCCCTTCCCCTTCCCTTTTATTAAGGGGGTAGTGAGGCTGTTACGATATCATAGAGCGCCGCGACTTCCTGCGACACAATAGTGCGGGTTCTTTTTTCCTTCTTCTTTTTCCCACCCGATCGTTGCGCGAATATGCGTGATTAATTTCGCGCTTTCCTTCCGGTCGAAGATTAGGTGATGGAGTTGAGAAACCTCTCTCCCCTTTTCCTCCCCCCTTCTTTGTTATCGGGGGGCTTTGAGCCTCCACTGCCGATCCGCCTTTGAAGGTAGGAGAGGGTGCGGCTTTCTTTCTTTTTTCTGTCCCCCTAGATCGAGTTTTTCCTCTCCCTCCCCCCCCAAGTCGGCGATGGCGAAATGGCGTCCTACCCCTTTTTTCGATGTAATTGATGAGAAAAAGGAAGAGATGAATGAAGGGCCTCTCTTCTTCCTCTCCCCCCCCTTTTATGTCCGGCATGGCCGAAAGGGTGAAGGAAAGCCCCCTAATTTCGTCCGGTTTAAAAGAAGGTTAGCTCAATTGGGAAATAAGCATTGCGATCACCTCCCCCCCCTTTTTCTCCCCACCCTCCCTTTTCCCTAAATGTGCGCCAGCGGAGATGAAGGAATGAAACCCGTTTCTCACCTGCCTACCCGACTGGGGACTACACATGAGATAGAGATTTTCCATGAGGCGCTTCCTCCCTCTCCTTCTTTTTCCCCCCCCCTCTCTTCTCGTCGAGGATGTAGAGAGAAATTTTTTCGTCCTCCTACGTGCCGCGCAATCGAACCAACACTACCTTTCTCTTCCCCTCTCTCTCTCGAAGAAGGGAGTGAAGGCCTGCCCCTCCCTGTTAACATCCATGGCGCCGAAGGATCAGAAGGGCGACAGCGTCTCTTCTCCCCCCCCTTTTTCTCTGGTCCGACCAGGTACGTGAAGGCTAGGGCCCTTTATTCCCTCTTGTGAATGTAGGGCAGCCCGAACCGAGCTGCAACCAGCACGATCTGCAAGACTTTCCTCCCCTCCCCCTTTTCTCTCTCTCCCCTTGGAAGGCCACGGCGCAGGGTAATTGGCGGCAAGTGACGTAGCCGATTGGCTGGAGGTGCGATGGATCGCGGATCGAGGTTGAGCCCGGTTGCCGGTCTCCCTCCTCTTCCTTTCCTCTCTCCCTCTCCAGTTACACCATGGCGTGGCGATGATGAGGGAGAACCAGGCGTCCCTCCCCCTTGCCGCGATAACCTGAAACATGATGCAACAATACAAGAGGTTTCCCCTCTCCCTTCCCTTCTTCGCCCAGCGGAAAGTCATTTTCTCCTCCCTCCGCCACACCCGCTCCCATGAGTGATAGCGGCGCAGCTGGCGTTCCCTTTTCTTTTTTTTTTTTTCCCCTCATCAGCGCCGCATTCGACCTCCGAGGGGTGTGTGGTGGAGCTTCCAAGACCAAGCGATCGCGGGTTATAAGACTATTATGCCAATCGTTTGCAATCTCCTTTCTCTTTTTCTCCCTTTTTCTCGGTGCGCAACCGTGCGGCCGAGAATTGAGGGTATTTCCCCTTACGTTCTTCGGCGTCTCGATCGGATTAAAATTCGTCTCTTCCCTTTTCTTCTTTTTCTCTTTTTTTCTTTGGGCGTCCGAGTTCGGAACTTAACCGCAGCACCGTTCCTCCCCCCCCCTTTTTCCTCCTCCTCCCCTCCCTTTTCTTTTTTCTCGCCTTGACTGCTGCTGCGCGGCGTAATGGGGCAAGCTTAGACAGCTGCCTCCGGTATATCGCCCCCCTCTCGGTGCGGTTATAGGATCGAACACCCAGTCGATCGCGTCGGGCGATTTTCCTTTCCTTTTCCCCTCCTTCGCCGTGCCCTTCAGACGATGGTCTGATACGGGTCCCCTTCTAGACCTGTCTTTTTTCAGTCGCCGGGATAGCGCGACTCGGGCTGGATTTCCAGAGGCGTCTTCCTTCCTTCCCACCTTTTCCCTTCCCGCCAAACAGTACGAGGACGATAGTCGACTTCCTTGAGCCCCCCCCCCCTCCCCCCCCTCTCTTCGTCAACAATGAATAGACGGTCGAAATCGCGGCGACGGCGAGCGTCTGCCGCGCCTCTTTTCCCCCCTTCCCCTTTCCCCCCTTTCCCCTCCCTTGAGTGCCCATGAATGAGAAAGAGCGGGTCTTGTGCTCCAGTTCTACATCCCTTGCTCCTCCTGATAGCAACGACCTTTCCTCCTCCCCCCCCTTTTTTTCCCCTATTGATCGGATCAGATCGACGAGGTAGGAGTGATGCCCTTCACCGCGAGTGCTAAAGCGCGACAACCCTGTCCCGGCTCCCCCCTTCCTCCTCCTTTTTTCTTTTTTTTTCTTCACGAGCGAGGCCAGCACTAGGCGAGCAAGCCACCCAAAGATTTCTTTGTAGTAGCATCATGAAATCTCTCGAGGCTCGACCCCTCCTTCCCTTTTTTCCTTTTTCCCCTTCTTTTCCCCTCTTTTCTTTTCTGGTGGCAGCTATGATGAAAATAGCAATGCAGGTTACTTTGGTCGTTTTCTCCCCCTTTTTCTTCCAGGTCGCGATCCATGATAACTCTTTTCC
>Ga0179593_1515106_pt1 | contig 15683 bp, 12 predicted proteins | sample CZODoug2_1_08_16_FD_185931 | JGI IMG/M metagenome (GOLD analysis project Ga0179593, IMG submission 185931) | Vadose zone soil fungal communities from Angelo Coast Range Reserve, California, USA - CZODoug2_1_08_16fungal (PacBio error correction) | ecosystem: Environmental > Terrestrial > Soil >... | reverse complement strand
GCTTTCAGATGTTCCCAAGACGTTGAAAGTTCACAACAAGTTTCTCCGTTCGGCAACCCTTTTCTTCTTCTTGTGATACTTTTTAACCAGCGTTCAGCACTTTATCCGTCTTTTAGCCTCTGTCTCAAGTCACGATTTTCATGGTAGTTAGCGGATTGGGATTTTTTTAATTTTTTCGAACGGAGATTTCCCCCAAAACCCGTGTACTCCCTCAAGTTTGCAAATATTCAGAGTGCCTTTTCGGTAAAACCCCCCCTCATGCACAGGTGCTTTCTCTATAAGGACTTCATTCCCCCCCCCCACTTCGGATGGACCCTTAAAAACAATGCCCAATTTGGACCCCAGTGTGATTACCAGTGCGCTTGATCGGTCCCTCTCCTGAACGTTGTTTTTGCGAGCCGAGTAATGTTGTCCGTGCCGCCGGGTTCCCCTTCATTGTTGATGATGCCCTCCCCTTTATCGTCTACCTTTAGTTTTTTTTGTAAGCGGCTGTCAAATTCGACCCCCCCCGCTCTTTGCTGTTAAGGTTTGCCCTTGTTGCTTGCGCCCGTTTGTTTTGAGCCGTTGCGTCCCGTGTTTTGGGGCTTCTGGCCACCCAATTTTTCGAGTTTTCGATTTTTTTTCCATTGAGTGCTGCAACTACACAGGTCACAGCTCCCAATGTTATTTTCGTTGAGTCTGATGTACTATACACAAACCCTTAATGGTCTTCTATTCCCGTTGCCCCGCTGTGTTGCAGCCTTTGGGAACCAGTGTCCCCTCAGGTAGCGCCCTTAGTAGTTCTAAGGTCCGCCTGCATCCGACCCTTCAAACCCCCCCCCTCTGATAATTATTTTTTTTTTTTCAGGCTTGAGACCACCTCCCCGCCACTCCCAGTAACTAAGCCCCCCCCCAAAGACTTTGATTGTGGTTTTTTTATAGTCTACTTTTCCTGAATAATGATGGGTCCCCCCACCAAAGTTCAGTTGTTTGCTAAGCCTATTAACTCCATGCAACTTCCCAGCATGCCGAAAATCCACCATTCACTTACCTTTGTGTGTTAGATTCTTGCCTTTTTGAACTGACCCTTGACCGATAGTTTTTTTTCTTTTGTTCCTTATGGGACGAGAATCGGCTTTCCTTGATTTTTTGCAGGTCCGCACCCGGTTGCCCCTCACTGTTTTACCAACTCGTGGTTTTTTTTTTTTTTTCTTTTTTTGGACTTCCCCCCAATGATTGGTTTCTTTTCCCTTTTTTTCACCTTGGCCGTGAACCAGCCTCCAGTTGAGAGCCTTGACAGGTAGGCTTTCCTTTTCTTAGGCCTATCCTGTCCTGCCGAACCGACGTTCCAGTATTCCCAGCTTTGGGCGTGCCCCCGTTACCAAACCAATTTTTGCCTCTCGTATTGTTTTTTTTTTTGCTTCCCCCAAACCATGCTTTGGCTTTTTTTTTATCCAGCCCCCTGACCCGCCTTCGTGCACACACTCGTGACCCCCTTTCTGCTTTTTTTTAGTCCATCCCCACGACTCTACGTTTTATGAGCCCGAAAAAGAGGGGGCCTCAACTTTCCCCAACGGACGTTGCCCTTTTTTAGGTCCCGCTGTTGGCTCTCTACACAGCCGAAAGCACCTTTTTATCCCGTTTTTTTTCGGTTTTGCATTGCTCCTTGTCCACCCATTGGTTTCTTTTAGCTGGACGCCTCCCATTGGGGCCCAAGCCTCCGTAGGTTCCCCAATTGTACCCTATCCCCCGATTTGACTTTCACCCTGACAACGTTTTTCTTTCCGTTGTCGTTGTTGTTTCTTTTTCTTTTCCGGCCCCCGATCGGTGTATGCACCTGGTTTTGCCTGTCTTCGATGCTTGACCTAAAAGGTACGTTCCCTAGCGGTTGCTATTTTTTCCCTTTGTCTTCAACTGTCTTTTTGGCCTATTCTTTTCCCACCATCCGGACAAAACTCACTGCGCAAGACATTAAGGCCAACCCATGGCGCCTTTTTTTAAGGTTTTCGGCATATTTACTGTTTTTTGAGCTCCCTTGAAATCCCCGACCCGGGGCTGGTCTTTTAGACCCTCCATTGTCCTCCCGGGCCCCCAACCCAGTCTCTATCTCTGCCCCCTGGCGTTGCTGTCGTTACGTTCTTTCAGCCCGAAAACAGAGGGTTGATTCTCCCTTTTTTTTACCCCCTTCGCTCGTATTTGCCTTTTCTACAACTCAACCCAGACTCACCCTTGGCGTCAGCTGTCGTGTTTTTCTATTTTCTTCGTCGCTATATACCGTCCCTCCCCTTTTTTTTTTTTAGAGTTTTGCAACAATTTTCTTTTCATCTTTACCTACCCAGTTTTTAGACAACAGCATGTTTCAGATTCAAAAGATCCACTACTTCCCAATCGGGAGTCGAAGGCCCTGCCCCCCTTCCTATGTGTTTACCCCCCCCAGGTAGTTTTTTTTCTAGGTCCTATTGCCTAGCTTTGGGTGCATTTTTTTTTTTGAATTCCCACCCAACCACTGGTAATGTAACTTGGTAGCCCCCAAAGTCCCCCCCGTTCCCATGCACTACAGGTCTTGGCTCACACCAGTCCTGTGGTTTGGATTTTTTCATACCGCATCGTGTTACCGTTTTTGCTGTTTCGGAATGGCCCCCCCTTTACACTCCCGTGCTAACCACCGGTTCACCTTTCCAAAGTTTCTCTCAGGACGGTGAATGTTCCTTTTTTTTTTTTTTTTTTTTCCATATTTCGGGCTGTGTTTTCCAACTGAGTCCCAGTTTGAATAGTTCTGCTCGCCCCCCCAGGGCTTTCCCCTTTAGGCTTCGGAGGCCCTCCTTGTCTAGATCTTGCAAAAATTTTCGCACCTTCCCGCCGATTTTTTCCTTTAATCCGTCAGTGCTTCCGGTTTTTGGCCCTTTTTTCCCCCCCCCCACTTGGCGCGCGCATTCCACGGGCCCCCTCAAGCGTCTTTCATTTTACCGGGTTTTTCAAATCATATCTAAATGGGCTCTTTTTCAGGCTTCTCCCCCTCGTTCCTGGCGGAGTTTTTTTTTATTTTTTCGCCCAACCTGGGGGCCCCCCCCACAAGTACCCGTTTTTGTTGATTTTACCCACCCCTTTTTCCCCCCTGGTGGTAAGGCAGTACATCAGTTCCCCCAGAGGCCCAAAAGGGATCGTTCCCTTTCCTTGGCTGGAACGTGAGTTTTCTCCCCTTCTGCTGTATCTGGCTCAATTTACCCCCCCAACTCCAACCGCATTTTCCCCTAGTCCCACCGATGTTTATCACTTTTCCCACGGCCCCCCCTTTGTGTCAACGTGCCCAGGGCTAAACCACGTGACGCTCAACAAAATATCGATGTTCGTTCTATAGCGTTCTGACCCCCTCTCAGTTTCCTTGTCTTGACGATAGGAGTGCATGCTCGAATTTTCAGCTTTTTTTTTTCAGTTCCTCCGCAACCCCCTTAAATTGATTGCCCCCCCCTTTCGGGCTGAGCTGGACGCGAGTTGCTCTCCCTGCCATCCCCCCCTTCTGCTACAACAAGCCCACCGTTTTCACAGTTTGACTCTTCTTTTTTGCGTTTTTTTGATGGCGGTTTTTTTAATTTCCTGCGTCCTCTGCTGCGTTTCGGGCTCTGCTTTTTTCCATTTTCTCTCTCATCCTTTTGTTTAGAGATTCCCTTCCCCCCGTCCCCGCCTACGCCCTTTGACGCGCCCGCGCGTTTTTGTTTTTTTCCTTGCCAAAAGCATCCCCGCTTTTTCCGTTATTTTCGTTCCCCCTGATACTTCAACAGTTTGGTTTTTCCCGGCCCCATTTCGTTGTAGCAGGGCCGGGATTACGTGTTTTTGTGTCCCTCCTCCAGGAACGTCCCCCCCTTTTTCCAGCGCCCTTTTACATTCACTTGAGTTTTAGTTTTAGAAAACCACCCTGCCCTTCTAAAGGCAGCCTATTTCGTCCCTCCGACCCGGCCCGTAGTGGGCACCTTGACTCGCGGTTCCTCCGAAGATTTTTTCCTTTTTCCGTCCCCTCTTTGTTTTCAAGCCATTGTTTCCTTTGGCACTTTTTCTCCAGCGTAAGTAGGACTTCCCCCTCCCCTCGCTTGTTGAGATTTATTCTACCCGCATCCTCCGTGGTGATGTTGCCAAGGCAGCCGTCTTCATTCCCCAGTGTTGGGCAGCGTGCTTTTCCCCCTGTTTCCAAGCCCTTGCGGACCCCACCTCAAAACTGTTTTTTTCGGTCCCCCCTTGTGGGTGGCGGATCCCCTCCCCGTCCTCAGTCAAGTCGTTGGATTTTCTTTGATGCCGTTTATCTGGCTCTTTGTCGTTTTCCCTTCTTTTTTTCTGGCCGTCAGGAGAGTCGCCCAGTTGATTCTGCGTGCTTTGGTGTCGGGGGCCTTTTTTTCCATTTCTTGCTGATCTGACAACATCGGTTTCCCTTTTCCCTGTGATTTCGAATTGACAATCTACACTTGACCTTTTTGGATTCTTCTCCGGGTATTTCTTCCCGACCCTTGAGCTGTTGGACCCTGCCCTGTTCGACTTTCCAAAATCCCCCCTTTTTGGATTCTTTTTCCCTCCACTCAGCCGTTGGCTGTTTGACCACCTTCTTTTCACCAAAATGGAGGATTTTCGTGCACCCGTTTTACCCTTTTGCGGCATCTGCGAATGTGTGTTTGATACTGGACAATTACGTTATTTCTCCCTTTTCCCCCCAGACCCCCGCCTCCCTGTTTTTTGACCCCGCCGAGTCTCCTGATAGTTCGCTTTTTCCTTTTTTTCCCTTTTTCCCAGCGTGTCCCCAACCGACCCAATGCACACCCCTGGTCCCCCTCCGACTGCCCCCGAGTGCCCCCCACCACGAACCGTTTGATGTCCTAGAAAAATGACATTTGCGGCTCAGACATGCCTGCTAGGCTTTTTTCAGCTTAGGATTGACCCCCCCCCCCCTCAGCTTTGGCGACGTTTCTGTAACGCTACACTTTACAAAAGTGACTTGCCCCCCCCTTTCCCGCGGAAGTCCTTGTGGCAGCTACTCTGGCTTACTTTTCCCCCCCAGGCTCACTGTCCTCCCCGGTTTTTTTTACAATTTTTCGTGTGTTTTTATTGTAGAAGGGGATCCGTTGGTGATGAGACCCCGGTTCGACTTTTTGACCTGGATCCCGGCGTGTAGGCAATTTCAGGGGTCTTTCTTTTTTTGACAGTACGCCAGTCCCCCCAGTTGTTTCTGCGTGATAGAAGGTTCTTAAATAAGGTTCATTTTTTTACGGACCCCCAAGTATTGACTCGCTTCAATAAGTTTTATGGATTTTCCAGCTTTGCCTGATATGGACGGTTTCGCCTTCTTGCCCACTGGGTAGGCCAGGTTTCCCTACCTGGATTTTTCCTTTTATGAGAAGTGGAACCTAACCACCAGTCCCCCCAAGTGTGCCCCTCGCCTTCGGCCAGACCTTTTCGGTGGAGTACCCTCTATCGGGGATCAGGCAAGGGCCAAGGGACCCCCACGAACACTGAGTGGTGAATCCCCAAATGACCCCAAAGTCCAGGGACCCTGAACCCAGCTTGACTTTTGAGAATCCTTTGAGAGTGTTAGTACTATCCACTCTGTATTTTACTTTTTTTATTCCCCCCATGTTTTTGAGGCTTGTTTCCTGAGCCGCCGCTTTATTGAGCTTCCTATAGTAGTAGACCCCTCGTTTTCGAGGGGGCGTTTTTTTGTCCCCCATTTCCTCCGCATCGGTTGCGTTTTTCCAGTTGTGGGTAATTTCTTTCAGTGTTTGTGAGTGTTGCCCCCTTCCTTACTGTTTAGATCCCTTTGATGCTGCTCATCCTTTGTCGATTTGTTGCGATGCTAATGTATATGCTTTTCTGACAACACAGCTCCCCCCTTTTTTTTTATGTGCTGCTCTATCTCTGTAATGGTTCCTTTATCGCAGTTCCCCTTTTCCACCTCCCTCTTACGTCTTGTAGCAGAGGGATAGGAATGCCTAGACCCCATGAACGTATCCCACACAGGCTAAGGCCTGTTTTGATTTTTCCTTTTTACCCAGGTAAGTTGCCCCTTTTTTCCTTTAGTCACCTTTCCTCCCCACCCACCGAAGTTATCTTTTTTAGTCTGCCTTTTTCTGTCTTTGTCGCCCCCCCTCACTCGGCTGGTCCCCGCTCCCCTTTTTTTTTTTTTCTTGACAAATTCCCAACTCAATTTTTCTGCCTCTTTCAGCCCACAAAACTCTCTCTTTTTTCCTCTGTGGTTGTTGCTCTCGATTGGGCCCTTCCCCCTGCCTTACAGAAGTCCGTTGGAAAACGGTCTACAGTTCTCCTCCCCGCCCCTACCTCTCCCCCCTTTTGAGTTTTTCTGGACGCCCCGGAATGACCGAGGCTTATCCTTAAAGAATACAAACGGCAGAGTTTTGGTGCCTTGTCCGTCCGTCCCCTACCCCATGATGGAGGCCCTGTTTGTAAAGGCATTCCAAGTATTTTTTTATGACAGTTGTACCGTAGTGTTTTGTGGGGGGGGCATCCCCCCCTTACTTGGCACATGCCTCCGTCAAGCGTTCCCCCCCCTGGGCGGCAACCCACATTGCCTTCTTCTTTCCTGCAGCAATGTCCTTTGGCGAGTTTTATTCTCAGCCCTTTCTAGTCCCGCTTTTTTATTTCAACACACGAATGTTTTTCCAAAATTGGCTTGAGAAGCATCTTTTTTTTCCCCACCTGTTTTCGGCGCCCCCTTTCTTTTTTGGCACAGATTTCCCTTCCCCCTTTCCCCTCTTGTACACTTGGGTTTCTGTTTGAACCGTGCGCACCCGTTTTAAGATGGATCCGTACGCATGAGCCTGTTGCCCCTAGCACCAAGGTTTCTCTACCTTCTCTCCCAAGCAAACCTTTACCCTTCGGCCCCCACTTTAGTCATATGCAGATACCATATGCCGCGCACGGCGCCCCATTCTTATTTGGTAATGTGCCGACTTTTTTCCGGCTCCTGATACTGAAAGTTGGACTCTTTTTTTCCGGGATATCCAAGTGACTCACCTACAGTTTTTGACTCCCATCTTAGATTGTTTTTTTTTTTTTTCTTGCCATGCCCTGAAAATGTTCTTTTAGGCCTTAGAATCCCCACCAATAAATGCCCCCTCCCTTCCGGTGTGACTGGCTCCCCCCCTGTCACGTTGCTACTAATTCAGAGTACCCCCAGACATTTTTTTTTCCCGTAAGAAACTGGTTGACTTTGCTTTCCCGGACCGCAAGTAACCTTACAACCCGAGCTTCAGCCCATCTTTGGTGGATTGTGTGAGGCCCAGACTCCCCGAGTCTTTTTGATTCCCCCGCAGAAATTACGTTCTCCCCCTTAGTCCGTCTCTTTCAAAATTCCAACCCCCCCCCCAGCCTCACCATTTTTATTATCCGGAAGTCCAGCTCCTTCTTCTTATTAGTTCCGACCCCCTAATTGTCTTGTTATACAAACCAACACCATATTTCTTCAACAATGCTTGGCTTTACAGCCAACCCCGTCTGCCTTTCAGGTTCGATCCTGACCAGATCCCAAGGAATTCCCCCCCTTTTTTGCAGGGCCGCCGCCGTCACCATACTATGGCGACAACCGGTTGTGGTGCTCTTTTCTTCTTTTGTACACGTGTCCCCCTGGTTGAATGACCCACCACTTTTCTTTTCCATTTTGCCCCGGGCCCCAACTCCGTCCTACCTTCCGAAGGCTGGTTTCAACCCGAGTCGTTTGCTGGGGAGGGACCCCCCCATACGTCAGTGTTACTGATTACGCCCCTTTTATGCCTGTGTTACCTTCCCTACCTTTTGGGTTGGGCTCTCCCACCCCGAAATTTCCCTGATTCTAGAGCCTCCTCCCCCCCAAGGCTGTTTCGCCCCTTACGTTTGTTACTGTCCAAGGACTCTTGATCTCCCCAGTTCACACCTAAACCACTCGCCTTTCTTTCATTCCCGGTCGCTCAATTAGTTTGACCGTCTTTCCTCGGCCATTCTCCTACTCTTTCCCCGCCCATTAATCATTGGTTCCCTTTTCCCCCCAGGCGCCTCATTCTACTTGCATACCCCATTCGGCTGTTTTTCTTGCCAGGCCTTGCCGTTCTGACCCCAAGTTCTCTCTCGGACCTGGATTGTCAGCCCTGGGTCGCACCCTCCTACGTGGGATTCGTTAGTCACGAAGATTCTCAAATGTCACCCACCCGTTTTAAGCTTCCCCTATTTTTTGACTTCCCTTCGCATTTCGTCGTGAATCGATACTCACTCCTGCCAACTCCCCCCCCCATTTACTTTTTCCCCAGCCGGAAACCCCCCCACAAAAGGCCAGGAATGTGATGACACCTTTCAGGCATTGTCACCCTTTAATGTCCCGGCCCACCCAATCACACACCCCCGACTAACCTGGATTCTTCGTGGAGGTATCCCCCCTTCCACCGGCCCCCCCCTGGTGGCCCCCCCCATTGGTTAAACCAATCGTAGCTTGGAACCAACTTCTCGTCCCGCGTCGTTGCACGGCCATCGGTTTTCGTTTGTGGCTCCTCGATCAGCTGTAGTTCTACCCTTCGCAGGATTTAGTTTTCGTTTCCCTTTGCGCCCCTAGGGCGTTACCCAGCCGGAGGGAACCCCCCCGATATATTACGGCCCCTTCTGTCCCCCTCCCCACAACAAACCCCTGCCCCCTAGGGAAGCCTGCACTTAGCGAGGAGAATGACTTGTTTGCCCGTGACTGCTTTCAAATCACACTCGTATTCCTCTTTTTGGAGAGTCCAATATTTTTTTCCTAAGACTCAGTTTTTTTTTTAGTCATCTGACCCTTTTTCCAAACGCCGATGGCCGGCGAATCTTGACGCGGAACCTCTCCAGCACTTTCGAGTCGACCTTTCCCCGGGTTGCCGGCCCAGATTTCCTTGAACTCATTTCCCCTCCGCTTATTAAAGCCCATGCCATGGCGCACTTGGAGGCCCACATTTTTTTCGTTGATTTGTGGACAACAGCTGGGATAGGGCAGCCGGCTCCTCCTCACGCCAACTCCAGGATCCCGGAACCCGCGTACTCAGCCATTTTTCGACTTGTCGCGTAACATTGAGTGAAAGACCCCCCCCTTTGGCTATCCATTGTTTGGCCGGTTAAGTATAGACCCCCCTTAGACTCCCATTTCTCTTTGGACCTTGTCTTCTTTCTTCCCAGAGTCAAGTGCAGGTATGTTTTCAGATCCCGGTGAATCCTGATTTTTTTTTTGCCCGCAGGTTTTGTGTTCGTTTTTTGGATTGATATTGGTCTTCCGGTGTCCCTTTTACAAGTTTTCTAGGATCCCCCACTTGTCTTGGAAACGTGCGGGTAGCATATTTTACAGCATCCAAATGTGTAGCCGCTTAAGTCTTGCTAATCCCGTATATTATTTTAGACACCCCCCCGTGGTTTGACTGGAAGTTTCAGCTTTCTTTTTTATTCCAGTAGGCGTTTTGCGCCCCCCTTTCACTTTGGGTTTTGGGCACCCTTTCCATAAGCTGCGGTTGGATGACCCCTCCCCTCGGAATAATGCGGTAGAAACTTCTTGCCACCGACTCTCTCCCTTGATTAGTCCGCCCTACTGTTCCTTTAAGTGCCTTTGTTTCGAATCACGGACCCGAACACTTTCTTTCTTTCCGCCTGTGCATTCAAAGCCCAAATAGGGCTAGAACTTGACGTCCCTCTTTCCCGAGTTTGCGGGGCTCGAAAGGTTGGCGTGCCGGCGATTTGATCTTGATGAGAATGCTATTGACACCCACATGATTCTTAAGACCCTGCGTACATTCCCAAGCCAACAAACGTTCAGTTCACCGGCGGATCCGTGAACAGTTGAACGTGGGATACGTGGCTGGAGTATTTTCTTATTTCCGGGTTTTGAATGGCGGTCGGTTGTGTTTTTGCCACCAAACGACCTACCACATTGTACTGACCGACACAAGAGGGTAGAAACCCGCACACCTGTGTTTGACTTTAGCCCCCCCATAGGATTTCTTACGTGTCTCCCCCCCACTGATTGGCGACATCAGGCCATTTTCGAAGTTGGGAAGTTTGTCAAACCCGGTGCTACGTTTTTTTTTTGCCGACCCCCTTTGACCATTGTTTTCCCCCTAACCGCAACCCTCTCCATCTTTGACGCTCTCCAGCCAGAAAGGAAGAAAAGGCCGATGCCCTGCCCCCATTTGGCTAACTAATTTGTTTTGAAAGTGTGGCTTGTAGTAGCTCTAGAGCAGTCTTCCATACCTTCAGGTTTGGCAAAGAGTTACCCCAGGGAAGCCTTGAGAATTCGCGTTTATGCCTCAGGTTAAACCCGGGGGACCGACACAAACTTCCCCCCTCCCCAATGGAGGTGATGTATCTAAACGATCTTGGGTCCATTCGCTTGTTTAACCTTCAACGGTTCGCACTTTGTGCGTGTAGGTCTGCCATCAGTTTCGGATTAGGAGTGCAAGGGTGGTCATCCCACCCTTTCATCGCTTTTCATCGCACTGAGAATTCGTAAAAAGCAACTTATTCCCTTTCCGATTCCCGGCAGGCAAAAACCCCCCTTGATCGGGATTTGCCGGAAACCCCCGTCCTTTCAATGACTGGAGCCCGAGTGAGAGTTTTTCATCTCGGGGTCCCATACTTTCTCTTCTGTCCGATGGATTTTGCGAAGCCACCCCCCCCTTCTGCGACGTGTTTTTAGTTTTCAGATTATCTTCAACGGATTCGTCCCGGCAGTTCCCTGTTACAACAGCGCCCACTTTTTTGGTGAGGTTGTAACTTTCCCCCCGAATGTGAGTCATAGCCGGTACGTGAAAACGTAGTATATGTTCTTTTTGATACTCCCCGCCCTGCGATCGGCTCTGAAATGTCTTGCTGGAAAATTATTCCCAATTTTAATACTGACAAGTGCCTTAGGTAGTTTCGGGATTGGTTTTGATTTGCCTATATGGTTTTCAAGCTTTTTGTGGCACTTTTACTTTTTTGTCCCAGTTTTATTTTAGGCCTCAGTAACTATCACCATCTAGTACTTCCTTGCGGATTCCTGGTACTTTTCCCTAGACTCCGGTAGTAGGGCGGACACACCCAAGCCGGTTTGTCGGGATTTATTTCTGACCGCTTTCTGATTGGGCGCACCACCCCACTCACGGGTTGCACTTCGACAGCGATCCATTAGGCCCCAGTTTTTCCAATTGTTTTGATGGCTTCTCTTCTTTTTCAAATAATCCCTTGTTTGATCTAGATTCGGACCTATGACCCCTCGGTTGGCATTGAAGCTGTCAGACGGGACCCCAACTTCCCGATAGGTGCACCAGAATGATTGCGAAGACCTCCCCCCCTAACCCCACTTTTTGTGTGTGCCCTCGTAAAAGACACATTTATGCTTCGAATTCCCTGGACCCTTATCATACCCCCCGAGCTTAGGTCCTTTTTGGAGCTTTCGTGTCTGTAGTCCCACCAGAGGACTTCTTTTGTTCTGGAACTTCCCCTCCATGGGGTCCCCCAAAGAGGTCTCCCAATCAGTGAGTCAATTTTTGCTTCCAATGGCCTTTTGATGATTCCCGGTGCACACTTGCTGAGGGAGGGCTATGAGTTATCGAGAAAATTGATCTACTGGGGTGCAATCTACCCCTGCATGTTGAAGATCACTACTACCTTTTCGTCCTCACCACGGAGCAAGCTTCCCCCCCGTCAACTCGAGGTCCCCTGGGTAGGATTTTTTCCTCTTGACAGGAGAGCCTCTTAGGTCCGGGACCTCACCTTGGGAAGCTCCCCCAAGGAGACTGCGTCCCCCCTTGGTGGACGGGAAATACCAGGTGAATTACCTAGACAGAGGTCATCTTTCGTAGTTTAACGTATTGCACGCCTTTAAAGTGGCACACCTGATATACTTCGGTTTTTAGCTGGATGGTTTCGTAATTACTTTTCTGGTTGTGCCCATTGCTGATGCAGGATTTTTCAGGATAGATTTTGGGACATCATGTAGTTTTTCCTTCACGTATTCGACGTGATAAGCGAGAACATTTAGCATAAGTACCTTTCCCCCCCGCTTTTTTGCCTTTCCGATGAACTTCCCCCTCTTACCACAGTTTTTTCCAACACAAACCAAACCACAAAAACAAACCAAACCTGAGAACTTTTTTAATCTAACGTCCATTTCATGGTCCATGTTTGACGTCTCTAAAACTTCCAGCCTGACTACGTTCTACGTTGTTTTCTCTTAACGTCTTTTCAACAGATATTCTCGAGGGTTTTAATTTACGTTGCCCCATGTAGCCCCTCGAAAACATACCCGCAAAAGAGGTCCTTGAGGGTTCACTGATTCCAGCCCCCCCAAATTTTACACACAAGAGTCAGTCTTTTTACAAAGTCAAAACAGCATTTTTCCCTGTAAGGATCCTTTCCTTGGCTTCCCCAAGCGCTATTAGTTTTCAGAATTAAATTGTTTTCCAGTTTCGTTAAGTTCAACAATTTTCTTCTTTCCCCCTGCGGCCCCCACACAACCCAAACAGGAGTTTTTTTTTGGTGGTTTTTATGATCCCCATAGAGTCCACCCTTATAGTCCCAAGTGATCTTTTTGTCAGGTCCCAGACCCTAATATTTTGCTTAATCCACCCATTTGCTCCTTGGGGGCCTCTTTTCTTCAGTTTTTGCCAGGACAGTGTACTTTCTTTAAGTTAATCCAAAATGGGACCTTGTCCCCCAGCTCCCTTTCCCCCTATCCAGCTTTTACTTACGGCGTGGGAGAAACCCCGTGTCGTTTGGGTGAGGTTCCCTTGGTGAGAACCCAAGATTTTTTGCAACTGAGGAAGAACCCCATTCAGACTTTCTTCACCGCATAATGAGCCCTTAACTAACCCCTTGCAAGATGCCCCACAGGGTCCATACCACCGGTTTAGTCTAGAAGTGATGTAATTTTTTTTTTCGCGCCCCCTTCGGTTACTTTTGACTTCCCGGGGCCTTTATTTGTCATCCCGACCCAGTGGCTTTCACACACCTCGTCTCCCCTTTTTGATATTTTTCGGGTTTTTTTTTTACCTCGTATCGGTCCAGGTCTTTACGCGGAACCCCTTTTCTTAGAATCATTGATTCCCTTTCCCCCCAGATAAGAAGCTTTTACCCCCGACCCCCCTGTCGCCGCGTCCCTAAATTGGCCCCCCCCCTCCGTCCCCCCCCCGGACGGTTTCTCGAACCCCTCATATCTTACGAAGGATGTCTTTCATGTTTTGACGCCTGTTCCACCTCTCGTGATTCGAGCGTTTTGACCCTTGATGTTGATGAAAATCTCTCAACCTCTTTTTTCCCCCCCCGAACTTTTGGGTTTTTTGCTTTTCTTCCTCCAAAACCCTTTCTTGTTTTTGGGTTGACCCCCCCCCTTTTCGAATCAAACCGTACACCGACGGCCCCCCCAAACTGCTAGGACTGTCTCCCCCCCCCCGGTTCAATTTTTGAGTCTCCATCTTTGATCGGGGACATCTTCAGCCACCAAATTTTTCTTCTCTCTTTCTCCAAAACTCCTAATTTTTATATTCTCCCACCTTTGGGACATTCAACCGGAAAACGTATTCCCCCCCCCCCCCCAGCACCCCTGGATTTCAACCATCGTCACCCGGACCATTCGTATCCCTTTTCGGTTTTTCCGTAAGTACTTTGAACGTTTTGTCCCCTTTCGTTCGTTGACCTCCCCGCCCTGTGGGCGGATTCCTATCTTTTTCTCCCTAGACACTCCTTTTTTTTCAGCTTCTTCCCCATTTTTGAGTTTAATTTGCCTCCGCCCTTGCCGATCGGATTCTTATTTGCTCCTTTTTATGGCCTCCAAACTTTCCAAAGTCTTTACAGGACTTCACCCCACCCCCCTGGAAGATTTTTTTCTAGTGTTGACCCTGGAGGGCACTAATTGCTTTGCTTATGGTCCTTCGGGTGATTTTTTTAGCAATCTACCTCTTCCATTTTTTTTTTAGAGATTTTGAGGGACGTGCCCTTTCCAGTTCCTGTTTGCCGAACATTTTTTTAGCCCTCTCTTGCAATTTTCATTTTTTGGGGAATTGCCAAACTCCCTAGTGCTTTTACGCTGTACTCTTTGCATACGACTTTTTCGGGTTTGGTCTGGCGGCAAGTGCCGCCGGGTCTCCTCAAGAACGTCAGCTTGAGCGTATAACTCCCTTAAATTTTTTCACACTTTTTTCTGACCTTGTTGTGTCCATTTTGATGTGCGAGTAGTGCCTTTTCTATGAATAGCCAGGTGTTGTGTTTTTATGTCCTTCCATAGTTTTCAAGACGTGAAAACTTTTTCCCCTCTGCGTTCAATCCTCTTTAACCGCTTCAGAGACCCCGAATTTTCCTACAAGTGTTCCCCTACAAAATTGTACGTTTTTTGTCATACCGTGCCCCTGTTTTTTTTTTAATGGCCTTTCGGAAATAGCCTTCCCCCATTTTCTTCGGTATTGGGTGTTTTGAAGTCGCCTCTCTCCCCCGCGTTATGTTTTGTTCTTTTTCAAGTTGGTGGCAGTCTTTCCCTGCCTTAAATCTTTGTGTTTCCTCCGTTGTTGATCCTTTTGCTTCCCCGTTTTGGAGTGCAACCCTCCTTCCAGGTTTCTCGAGATTCCACAACGGATGCCAGTTTTGAGATTTCCTAACTCTAATTTGCAATTGCAGTTCGCTCTCCCCCCCCCCTTTTTTTTACAGTTACGGATATTTTCCTCCACGAAGGTCGACCTTGAGACCCCCCTTCTTACTGCCAAGTTATATTTTGTATCCTTGGGGTTTCCTTTGACACGTATTATATGCCTCTTATTGGCCACCTCCCCTCGGGACTAATAATTTTTCCGAACTCTTCCCCCTTGCCTCTCCGCGACGATAACCAAATTCCGATGATTGAATCCCCCTGGGTACGAAATGCCACCAGACATAGGTGGCCTTTTTTATTTACCTATTCCTAGGTTTGTTGAGTCACTTCGTCCGCGCTCTTATGTCTTGCGACCTCCCTTGTGTCCCCGATTTTTTCAATTCCTAATCCTCTTTGCGACTGCGGGAAATAGCTCCCCCCCTTATTTCATTTTTCCCCCCGGACTCCCCCACCTTCTTGTTGTCTGAGGACCCGTCGGTCGTCCTGTTGTTCGATTGCTGACTGTCCCTGGTCCCTTGGTTTTGGCATCAAAACCCTAACTGCCCCCACCCGGTACGACCCTTTCCCAAAGAGGCCCTGACCCCCACGCTTTTTTCTGTATCCGCCCATTTTGGCTTGCCGGCGGGCGACTTCTTTTCCATATTTTTGTCTTAAGTGCCCGTAGTCTCTGCGATCGGCCCCCCCAATGAGTGCCGGATTGTTTTGTTCCCCACTTTCCCTTTTTTCCTGAGACCCCCCCTGTTTACCTTCAAGTCACTGACAATTTTGAAGGCGGGTTGGAGTTTGCCTCATAAAACAGCGGCTCAACGCTCTTTTGAAATTGTGTGTTTATTGTCAAGAGGGCCGGTTTCTTTGTGTGCCGGCTTTTTGAACTCAGGCACCCTTCTTGAATCGCCCAACGTCGGGAAGGAGAAGTGGGGCGACAGGCCGCAGGAAGTTTTTGCCTTGTCGAAGCCAGTTGTGTGTTTCCCAATACATAAGGACCCCCCGTAGCCGTGCGCGAGGCGCTGGTTGATCGTCAATGAGACTTTCTCCCTGGCCCCTCCTCTGTCGTCAGTCCTTCCCGGTAAATTTGGATTTGGCCCCCCAGGAGTTTTGGATTACATTTGGC
>Ga0179593_1496156_pt1 | contig 15684 bp, 10 predicted proteins | sample CZODoug2_1_08_16_FD_185931 | JGI IMG/M metagenome (GOLD analysis project Ga0179593, IMG submission 185931) | Vadose zone soil fungal communities from Angelo Coast Range Reserve, California, USA - CZODoug2_1_08_16fungal (PacBio error correction) | ecosystem: Environmental > Terrestrial > Soil >... | reverse complement strand
CCGCGTTTGATCCGACGCCTTTTCGATTGGTGGATTTTTCCTTTTCAGCGCAGGGAGTCTTCATGATTCCTTTTTTCTCCTCCCCGATCGAGTCAACGTCCAATGCAGGGTGATGTTAAGTAGCTGATTCTCTTCACTCAAACATTTTCCCCCCACCTTGTCTGACTCCCGACCGGCATATGGCTTGCTGTCCCTTTCCCCTCAGTTCCGCCCTCCCTTTTCTAGTTCTCCTTTATCCTGTACTTTCCGCCCGATGATGCGTTGTTCTTTAATTCACCTCCCTGACAGGACCCTGGAGCAGATTTTTGCCCCTTCCCCTTTTCCTTGTTCCACTAATAAACTCTGATTGCCTTAAACCTCTTTCGGTTGTGGGTTAGTTCGTTGCCATGTACTTCCGGTCTCCTCCCCTTTCTCCGACTGTTCTCCCAACTTTCGACAACTGCGTCCGTTCGCACTGACCCCCCCCGGCACCCCAGACCTTTGGGGTCGGGGGTTATTATTCCCAACCATTTTTAACGCGCCTTTTTTGATTGGGATGTCCCCTGTGTTTTTTTGCGCACTGTGCTTTTTTTCCTTTAATCACACATCCCTGTGGTGTTTCGGTCGTGATTTTCGGTACATATGTTCTACACCTCTTTGTCGACCATTCTACTTTTCTTGCCATTAGTTCGTCTTCCGTTTCCAGGCCGTGCAAGCCCCCCCCCCCTACTATGCTAGTACAAATTGTGTTCTAAATGACAGGCCCCCCGACTTGGGCTCCCTTCTGTTTTTTGAAGTCGATGATCGCGGCCATGGTTTTGTCACGGAGGTGATTTTCTTGACTGATACTTTTTCCTACGCTTTGACGAAAGATGGTAGTCCTGTTTCCGTTGTGAGTGTGTTAAGCGTATTCCCTTCTCGAGTTTTTCCCACTGTTCCTCGGAACCTTTTAGGTATCTCTTGTATGTTGTCTAGAATCCCCCTGTAAAGGGAGCGCCTCCCCTCCACCGAAGTACGGAAGTGGTCGTTCGTATATAGAGGAGTTTTGCTTTTCTTGTCCGACCCTGCCCACTGTTTCCCTCTGTTTCATGGACTTTTTTGTTTTTTGATAATGTTCTCACGTATCCACACTTTCGTTGCTCAAGGGCGAAACTGCCGATTTCTCTAATTGTTGAGAAAGTTGGCCTTAGCTTTTCCCCGCTCATTATTCAGGAGGTATGATAACAAGCCTTGTCTCCTTTTCATTTCCTCGTCGATGAAGAGCCCCACAAGACTCTGCGGTTACATCCATCCCCCCTCCCCCCATTTCGCTGGGCCTCGATTATACTTATCCCCCCCCTGAGCTCATTGCCTTCTCTATTCGCCTCGTATGCTTATCTCGCGTTCCTACATCCGGTTTCTGAACTGAACCTGTAGTGGTCTCGCTGTTGCCGTTCCTCCTGTTCTTTGTAGCTCCTTTTTCCTGCGGAGTGCTCATATTTTTTGACTTTCCTGCCAGCGAGCTCAGAGAGTTTTGTGGACCGCTTCTTTTTTCTTATGTTCCTTAATCAACCAATTTCCATGTAGTCTTCTCCTGACTAATTGTTAATTCCTCTTTTCAAACGTGTCGCTTCGCGGCTCCCGTTTCAAAGCTTTTTTTTTAGTGAGCTCCCTGCGCTTCGGCTAGATTTATCTCGTCGTCCTTCTCATTTTTGTGTGCCTTTTTTTTTGTGATGCTGTCGCCCTTCTCTTTTTTTTAAGCTGGCTTCCCCCCCCGGGTAAATCTCCTCCCAACCGCCCCAGATGATGGTAATAGAGCCGTTGTGCTATCGTCCCAACCCCCCCACACTCGCCTTTCCTCGCTCCTACGCAAAATTCCAGAGCCCCCGATATTTTTTTTTAGACTCGTGCATACGTCTACTTCTTTTTCTGATTTGTGGTGAACACTAGTTCCTAATTTCCCTCCTCCTCCAAAAATGCTCGGCCTTTGGACGCTGTCTCCCCCGATGATGCCTTACCTTGCTTTTTCCCCCGTTCCGCGCGCTTCAGTTTGTACCAGCACCCTGTCAGTATGTCTAAAAGTACCCCCCCGCCCTCCCTCCTCCCAGGGTCGAAAGGCTCTCTTATTTCTCCCTCCAGATGAGGTTCCGATTCTTACCGACGAGTAAGCGAGGCCTTCCTCTTGCCCTCCTTGACTAAGGCCGCTTTTGAGGCTTCCTCCACCCTCTACCAGACAGCTCTCTCCTCCTCTGGCGACACTTTCCGCCTGGGCGTACTTGAGTCCTTTCCGAATAGCAACGATGCCCTCCCTCAGGTTTTCTTCTCTATTCCGTGATGACTTTTCCCTCTATCTTCCCCACTCTTTTAGTTCCCCCAGGAAAACACAAATTTTTCCCCTTGTCGCTTCGGTGACAGGTTGATCTGATTCCACTCTCTTTCTTTCCTCAATCCTCCCTTTTTGGAGTCGATTGTCCCGAGCCACACACTTTCCAGAAGAAAAGGGGAGTTGGGTTTTGGCTTTTTTCATCCGTGAGAGGGCTTGTAGGCGCTCCCCCCTCGATAGCACTTCAGAAGGAGATAAAGAGGTGCGGGACTCTTCCCCTTTGATCGGTCCTTCTCTATCACTCCCACGATTGATTTTTCTTTTTTTATCGTCGGACTTGGATCATGATACGTCAGCGACGATCTTCGTTCTTCTTGTCGCCCAAACAACCCCCCCCCCCCCCCCCCCCCCCCACTCCATTAACTCGTTTGCCGCGTTCTTTTCTTCTGTTTATTATCTCGGGCCCCCATCCCGGCGAAGACTCCCCCACGATTTTCCTCGAGAAAATGGAGTACTTTGATTTCTTATTCTGTTGGAGAAAGCATGCATTTGCTTTTTCAATGAGTCAGTCTTCTCCATTCCTCCTCGCGTATTTTTCACCTGCCCCCCTTTTTTTTTCCAGCTCTAAATGCCGATCCCTCATTGATTGAGGATTAGGGAATTCTCCCTGGTGATCAGACCCATCTCTACCCATGCTTTGAATCTCTTCCCCTTGTCGTAACTCTTCTCTTGCTCTTGAATTCGCGCGGTGCTGTCACGTGCGATTTTTTTTCATCTGACCGAGTTGGGGGACTCCTTGTGAGGTTTCGAGGAATGGGTGGCTCTCAGAGAATGACAGCCATCCCCCTCCTCGGATTAGTCCCGAAGAACCTTTGAGCCCCGAGTTTGCATAGGCATCGAGTCGCTTTGGTTCTCTAGACTCGGTTAACGATCCCTACTTGTGTTGGCTTTAGCTCCCTCCCCTTCTTACCCACTCTTTAAAAATTCCCCACTCCGGTGAGAGAGGATCATTTCTTTTCTTGTTTGTTCATCCGCACCTCTAGCGTCCCGTACATCCCCCCCCTGAGATCTTGATCGCTTTTCAGGACAGGTCTCGGCAGGCTCCCCTAGGCAATTTTGCTGAGCAGCTTTGAAGCTCGTACTCCGCAATTTGTTCTTCTTTCTCTCGATCCCTCTTCTTGATTCCCTTCAGGTGGGGCGAATTTTTTATGGCCTGACCAGTTTTCTTAGGTCCTACCGAGTATACGACAGTACCTTCTGCGTCTTGGTAGCTTCCTTTCAGTCCCTCCTCCCCTAGCATGCCCCTTTTTTTCTTCCTCCACTATACTTCCCCCCCCCCCTTCTTCGCGGGGTAATATCCTGCTCGCACAATTATTCGCGTCTTCCCGTTGCGCCCTTTGAGGCCCCCTTTTTTTGCCCCAGTCGCCTCCCCCCCAAGCTTTTCCAGGGACCTCTCTGTCAAAGAAAATTTAAAGCCTTTGCCTTCTCTGATCGCCAACTTGTTTTTTTCTCTCCCCCTTGATTTGCCCTCGGAGGGCGCGAGCCTATCTTTCTCCGACACTACCCCCTAGATTGACGAATGATTCCAACGATTGTTTGAAAAATATTCTCTGAAGATACCAAGCTCTCCCCCTCCCCCAGTTCCTTTTTCAGACCATGTAAGCGTCTCAAATGTATCCCTCCCCCTTCATCCCGCGGGTTTAAAAGGGATTTCATCTCTCCCCCCTTAAACCCCCTCGTCTGCAAAGGCTTGCCTCCTTTCTTCCCAAAATTGGGGAAGCTTTAGCCGTTTTTTTGCCTTGAACCGGGCTTCCTCCGTCGGTTTCCACCTCCTCCTTCTTTCCCCCCTGTCCGCCTCTCTGGACCCCTCCCTCAAAAGAAAAAGCTATTGCTCTAGCATCCGCCAGTGCGGACCACTCCCCCCCTGTGCGAAGGTTACACCAGCCACAGCGACCAACGTCCCTCTTTTAATGTTTTCCTCTTCACCTTGCCCTACCCCCTTGGGGGCGGGGCTATTCTCCTAGTCCGCCCAGTAGAGTTCAATGGGATACCTCTGATTATGCGCCGACCATGCTTTTCAAGAAGCCCCAACCCCGCTTTTACCTCCTAAATTTTTCTTCTTTACCCCTTCGGTTTTCTTCCGTCGTTCTTTAGTAATGCCCTCTTTCCTCTTTTTCCCTTGTGGATACAAGTCTATCAAGCGTTCTTTGTCATTCCTCCAATTTCCCGACTCGTTGCGGTACTCTCGTGCTGGCGTGAAACGGAGAAGGCAGATCCTCTTCTCAGCCTTGCCGGGCGTCATCACCTTTTTCCACTTTTTCTAGTGTCCCCGCCTCCTCGCTCTTCATAAACACCTGCGTTTATCGGTTATCGCCTTTATGCGAAGTTCCTCTTGAAGCCATTAAAGACCCTCTCCCGATGTTTCCCTTTCAGTGGATCTCCTGGTCTGGCTGGAGCAGAGCAGCCTCTTTCCCTTTGGCTTGTTACATAGAATGATGTTGGTCGCCCGTATATTCTGCACTCTCATCACTTTTTCCTCTTAGCAGTTCGCCAGTTCTGCCCTGGTGAAAAAGATTAATGATTCGCGCTGCTTTTGCGATAACAAGGGCTTTCCCGTGCGGCACTGTCCTACAATTCTTATTTTATAATTTCCTACACTTACGCTCATGTTTTGATTCAGGTCGATCTTTTCTTGGCCTTTTGGTCTTTTCCAGAGGAAGGCAGAATTCAACTCATGCTGGACCCCTTCTTTCTCTTTTGCGCAGGGTGGGGCGTTGGTACTTACCACCTCCGTATTTTTCCTTCAGAGAGTGAGCCAGCGTGCCATTTTTTCTTTTTTGACTCTTTTGCCTTCTTTTTTTGCTTACTTTTTCTTATAAATCTCCTTCTCTGAACGCAAAAAGGTAGAAAATCTTTTCTTATTTTGGAGCATTATCGTACGGTTTTCGTAAGTTTTTCCTCCCCCTCTTACATTCTCTCTTATATCTCGGTTCTTTTCTTTCATGTGGTGTCCTTTCTTTTCTCTTAAGGTGAGGTCGAGCGTTAGCGTCTCTTTTCAGTTCCTTTTTGCGGGCATCTTCACTGGCTCATTTTACTTTTATCTCCCCATCCCCCCCCTTGCGTGTTTTTCCGGTGAGGTTTCTTTTCCTTCCTGCAAGGGAGAAAAGGAAAGCGTTTCTTTTAGTTTTCGGGAATTTGGTTGTCGCCCTTACCTCTGGAAGATCTGCCATTTTTCTTTTTTCGGCAGTCTGTCCTCTTCCCTTTGCTCTGTTTTTTTTTTTTGGCTCTTTCTCCCTGGTGCTACATACCTGTGTTTGGTCCCCCCAGTTGGGTGGGCTTTTTTCCGGGCGGCCACAGATTTGGCGAACCCCTCCCTACTTCGTGAAACCATCCCGACCTCTGGCTAGTTCAAAGTTTTTTTTAAAGGGTTTTCTAGTTTAGTTCTTTTTTCCCCTTATAAAATATACTATTTTTTTCCTGCCTCTCGACTACGGCGTCAACTTTGTGCGGATTTTCATGTATGACATTGACCCTTTTAGTATCACCTTGTCGGTAATGAGTTCCCTTTTAACCACAATTTCTTGCGTTGTACTTCCGGGTTTTTGTGGATCCCACAGTGCTTCCTTTCCTGTGTCTATTCCCAACAAGCTCCCGGGGGGGAGGGATGCGGGTGCTGCACCAGTGTTTCTCTTCCCCCCTTCCCCTCTTTTTGGTTCTGTATTTTGCCATCTCGGGACTAGTAGACTCTTTTTTTCTCGTTCGTAAGTCGTTTCTATCCCCGGCAGTATAGTAAGCCTAATTCCGCCCTCTTGGTTCCTTGCCGAAAGACTCGCCTTTTCCCCTCACGCAGTTGCTCCCTTCCCCCCCTCCGAGATTTGAAAAGGGAAGTTTTTAAATGCGTCTACCCCCCCCCCCATTTTCTTCCGGACAGCAAGCCAGCAGTGATCCCTTCTTTCTGAATTTGTTTGTGATTTGACGGATGGCGTTGAGTCTTACATCCTGGTTGACGTCAGGGCCCTCGCCGAAACTGTTCCCCTGCCTTTTTCCCCCGTTTTTCTTTGCACTTAGGAGGGACAAACTTCTGTTCCTTGCCCCCGGTGGAAAATTCTTCCCGCCGGTTCTGCTGCTTGCCGGGTCCCTTCTGTTGCTTCCTTCTTCTTTCTCTTAGCGTATCCTCAATGACCTCTTCTTGCCCCTCCCCCCATTTCCCCGCCCGACTCTGGTGTGGAATGTTGACCCGTTTGCACGGCAAAAGAAGCCCCGCGTTCTCGTAGCCAGACGCGCCGCTTTTCGTCCCCTTTTGGTGCCTAACCCTTTGTTCCCGACTCCCCTGGGGGTAAGGTTGACTGTTTACAGGAAGGCTTTTTGTCCCGTTCCTCACTTGGTTATAAGCTTGATTCCCACCCTCTCCGTTGTAGAGGCGCCCTTCACCCTGTCTATATTTTGGTACTCGGATTCACAACTAAGAAAACCTTTAACCCCTCAGTCTTTTACCAAGCTTTTTTTTTTATTCTTGTGTTCTCATCTTTGTTCAACCCCCCTAAGGGCCAATTTTATCCCCCTCCAAGAACCCGGTCCCACCCCCCACGATATGGACTTCCTAAACCCCCAACCCCCCCCCCCAGCCCCCTCCCCCACAAGAGGAGATCCGGCCCCCTTCCCTTGTTAATATGACTAACCTACATGTTCCTGATTGGGGTACTCTTTGGATTCAGGGAAGAAAGACCCCGCAAATTTTAATCAACACTTTTTGATTTTTTCCCCTTTATCAAAGTCCCCCGTAACTTTCTTTCCCCCCTTCCAGTCAGCTCAACTTTGGCTAACCCTGAGACCTTCGCCGTTGAGTGAAGCTGTCCGTTCACCACCCATTTCTCCGGCCTGAGTGCAAAAGGTCTCCCCCTCCTCTCTCCGAAACGAGATTCATTAATCTTCCTCCTGAAAGAAACTAGATGGCTCTGCGCCTTGAGGGATGAAGACGTCGTTTTTTGCACGCCGGCGTCGAAATCCGGGACCACTGATCGTCCCGGGTATGTTCGTTCTCTGAAAGTGGACCCATATTCTAATTCAGCAAGGATTGCCCCCAGAAGAGCGCCAGCCAGATTCCCCCACTGCAAGATTTTTCCCCCTGTCCCGATAGCGTTGGCAGGCCCCCACCTCGGTTTCTTTTCCGTCGTCTCCCAACGCAAGAAAAATTGATTTCCTATTCTGTCCATGGGCGGCGTTTTTTCCTCTGGGCCCGCACTTTTTTTCGCATCCTGCGGAAATGCCGAAATATCTGTACCGGTCTCACAAGCGCATTTTGTATGTTCTGATTCCGCTGTTAAGGCCTCTGGGCGAGGGACGACTCCCTTGGATTTTTTGAAATACAGACCCCTCTTCCCCCTTTTCTAGTTGTTCATTTCCTCCCTCGTTCCGCGACATTGCTTTTTTCCGTGATGATCTTTTGTCTCCGACAGTGCCAATGCGCTTCGATCCCCACGGCTGGTGAAGAAGCTACCCTCCTGTGCGTGTCCAGCCGCTCTTTCCTCCTATGGAGTGTGTCAAATCCCGGGTTTTCCCAGTTTTCTTCCCTTCCGTAGTAGTTTTCTACAGCACCGATTGAACTCCAGGTATTTCTTCCGTTTCTCTTCGACTTCCCTCATCACCGGAAAAAGGACTCCTCCCCCTATTGAGAGCTTCTCTTGCAGCCTAACCTGCAGGCCTCTCCCTCTCCCCCCGCGCCTAACCTTTTTTCGTTCCCTCGTTCTTGATGCGTTATTTTTTTTCTCAACCCTTTCCTCCTCCCCCGGAGTGAAAGTTTTACCCGCCTTCTCCTATTAACGGTATGTGTACCCCCCCGGGCCTGCTTCATCTGGTTGTCCTTCTTTCCCCCCCCGCCGGATTGCGGCGCATTTGATCCCCCCTTCCTCTTGAAACATCAGAATGGAGTACTAGGAAACAAACCTTTTCCCAGCCTTGTTTGTCTTTCTATTTTACTTAACTTGCCGCCTTTTTTTTCTGTGGGCTGGGTCCCTTCTCCCCTTGTTTTGTGGTCGTTGGTCCTTTTGAAGGAGGATGACTTTCCCCTCAATGTTGCCGGGTTCGGTCTCCTTTCGTGTCCCTAGCCCGAACACTCTTGTTCTCGCTTTACTTGTATGTGGCATTTTCCGCGTCGTCTTACCTTAGTTCTTTTGCATAGCCCAGCAGTCCCCCTATATGGTCACCATTCGTGTGGACTGAATGACAGGCACTGCATCCGGGGTCTCAGTCTTGGGTTGATGTAGATGATTGACATGTTCAACGGCGGGATGTTTCATTCTACGGATACCTTTTTCGATTCCGAAGTTTTTCGGCTGATTTCCTTTATCCCTCTCGTGAAGAGTCTTACATGATTCGTTCTTTTTTTCCATTCCTTGGAAGAGTCATTCTTCCTCTCTTTTCTTTCGTGCTCGATACGCGAGAGCAATAAGCGTCCTCCTCTCGCTCCAGTGGCGAGATAGACCTGCTTCTTGTTTCCGTTTCGGTGAGGGGCTGCGAGGCCGATTCTTTGTGGCTACTTTGCATTGGGACCACAACCGCCGCTTTTTCCCCTCCTGGTGCCCAAAAGTCAAAAGTGTCTCCAGAGCCTTCAGGTTTTTCTCAGTGTTCAGGCGCTTAAACTTCGACAGTGCTTTCTCCCTTTTTCTTTCATGACTGGTCGCCATTGTGCTATGACGTTCCCTTCCCCCGCAGACACCCAGCCTGAGGTCAGGCTGAAAGCGTCCCTCACGCCCCAAGCTGCGTCAGGCATGAGCGCATCCCTGATCTCATAACGGCTCTCCTTGTCACCCTCTAGACGCGTTTCTTTCTTTTATTAGAGTCGGTGCCTTCGCGCTTCCGCGGAGTCCTTCTTTCTGACCTCCTCCCACCTTGCGCTCTACGGTTTTGTTCCTTCGCTCGGGGTTCTTTCTACCAAGGAACTTTTCCTCTCCCCTGTTGACGGGTGAATTGCGTTCCGTTTTCTGTCCAGCTTCTCCCTTTCTCCTGCCCCCCACCCGCCAGATGGTCTTTTCTCTTCCTCCCTTTTTCTTAGCGTCGATGACGAGATCTCGTGCGTGACGGCCCCCGGTGTGCTGCTGTCACGCTTCTGGATCTGCAGCTTTGCTTGGCTCCCCTGTTCAAGTGCTCCCCCTCCCCGAACTTGCTGCCTTTTTTTCCTTGGTTAACATCACATCTGAATTTCGTCCGCCACCTCCAGGCGCCTCCGAGTTCAGACGCCCGGCAGACGTTACGGTTTTCCGGTCGAGTGGACCCCTTCGCATTAACGGGAATAACTCTCCTGCTGAATTCCGCTGGTATCTTGTGAGAGTAGCCAAATAGCGTCTCTCCCCCCCTCCCTTGCGCGAGGGTTCAGAAAGCAGGAGGTCCAAGCCCCCTTTTGCCTATGTCCGAAAGGTCCTCTGTCCCGCGTCCTATGCTGCTTTCAGGTCTGAACTAGATTCCTCTGAGAACGAAGAACGCGTTCTGCATCTTTCCCAATCTTTTCTGCGCGGTTTCCCATTCCGGCCCCGGAAAGATGGCCGCACTATCCTCTCGTTTGCCTTACTTTAATTACTTTTTTCCTCCCCCTCTTACGATCCACGTTCTTCTTAAGTGCTGCTAGAGGTGAGGACTTTTCCCCCCCAAGATGAACCGTCGGCGTCACCCCGTAGACCCCTTTGATCCCAGTGTTTCTCGTTATTCCAATATATATTTTTTTCCCCCCCTCATCCTTTTTTTTTTTTAGAATGGGAATCGTACTCCCCCACTTCCACCTCCTCTTGTCGAGCGGGTTTTGGTGGGGGAATGAGAACTTGGTGATAGAGCATCTCGCAGCCTTACGCCCCATAGCCTCCCGTGAGGATTTCTGACTGGTGGCTTGTCCTTCTCTAAGTCCCCCTCCCACCGGAAGATAGTTTTTCCATTTTTACTATTGAGTTTTTTTTTAGGCCGTGGCAGCGGCCTGCTTTACTTGGCATGTACACTCTTGGCCGGCGTTTCCCGGCGTCGGCTCATTCACGCGTTTCGGAGCCTGCTTCGCGACGCAGATCCGTGCGTCCCTGTCATCGATCTTCGCCTGGATCCCTCCCTTGACATTTTACCCGAAGAGGAGGATCCCCCTTCTCGCTTTCAAACCGTCCCAGGACCCCCTCAGTCGCAAGGCTCGCCCAGTGGAGATGAGGCGCAATGCGCCCTCTATTTCCACAAGCGTTTGTTTGTTTTGTTGTTACCCCTTGAGGATCACCCCCTGACGTGACCATCGATGTCTGGAACTTCCCCCCGGATTTTGCGTGAAAGTGCTGATTTCTATAGAGACCGCTTTTTCTTCTGCTGTCTTTTCTGCACTTGCCCTTGTGGTGCGCGCCAGCGCACGCATCATTCTTTCTCCCTACCCGCATCACCACCTGGCCGTCACCCCGCTCCTATGCTACGGCATTCCCTGCTCTCTGATTCCTCTTCCCTCCCCCGCACCCCTGGTCTTTTTTTTGGGACCTGTACCGACCCCTGGCGGAAACTCGACCGTTCAAGTCAGGTGCCGAGGCTCAGTTTGGAATCATCCGCAGTTCATCCCCATCCTAGCTAGCTTTTTCAAGAGATAGGCAGCCTTCTGACCTCGATCCTGGCACATCGCGCCCCGGTTCTCTCTGGTTCGTATGCCGCTTCCTTTTGCGAACTTCCCTCCCATGCCTTCCTTCGTTTTTAGGTAAGTACCGCGTCTCCTTTATCCGAGGAACCATCGTTTGAGTCCGGCCCGTATTTGTTAGAGGCGTACTGGTCCCGTACACCCATAGCCAATTGGTACGACAAAAGGCGTTGCGACGCCCCCCAATTCTAGGCCATGCTTCTCTTGTTTTTTTTTTTCTTTTCCGCGACCTTCCCCGCGCCCCCCCATTTCGCCGGCCTTTCCATCCATGAGGACTCGTTTCCCCCTGCACGCTGCCACCAAGCTAGGAGCTTTCCATGACCGCTCCCCTTCCGAAGGACCCCCACGTAAAACAAGCGGACTACGCCCTCCAACTTTCTGCGTCCTAGTTACGTTCTGGCGCTAGCCATTACTGGTTCGCCCCCACCTCTCACCGCACCGATCTCAAACTTCCTTCGCCAACGCTTGTTCAAAATCCGCTCTCATGTCTCGTTTAACAATATGCGCTCCCACGGTATCCCTGTCACAGCTTCGTTCGTCTTCACAGGTATTCCCCTTCGTGACCAAAAACCCCCAGCAGTCTTTGACAGAGACGACAATGAACTCCACCAGCGAGACTTCTGATTGATTTCTGTACATTCGTAAACCCATTGGGTCACGAATCCTGCGGCTTACTCTGCTTCAACTTGTAGTCGAGACCATAACTCCACGGACGGATGGAACGCTGGTCACCATGATGGAAACGAACGCAACCAACCGGTGTCGGGGGAGGGGAAAGGTCAGCCCTCTTCACAACAACCCCTCCCCGAGAATTTTTTGGACCCAGCACCCATTCCCCGTTTTTAAAGGTTTCCAAGCGCCCCCCCAAGTTGCCGGGGTCAGTCATGCGAGCTCCAGTTCGATTTTGCGTACGCTCTTCGATGATGCGCCGCACGGCTTTCTTCAACGCGTCCAACACTCTTTCCTCATCCGATTTGCGTTCGTAAAACCTTTTGACGTTCCTATATCTTCGTTTTTACTGTGCTTTTTTGTGCAATCTATTCCCCTCCGTCATTCCCGATCACCGGCCATTTCGATGGGCGCAGTTACTTGAGGCGTGCTTCTTCATTGGCATGATCGCAGATGGCGGCTTCATTTGCCCTTGTTTCCTTTCCCCTAGGAGCTCCTCCCTAATTCGGTTCCCGGCTGATTCCAAGCGAAACAACGTACTGTCCTCCGTACCCTAATGATGTCCCAACGAGATCCCCCTTGAAGCTCGGCGACTCTGTGAATGGTTCCCTTCGAACTTGTCGCCGTCCCCCCTGTTGACTAATCCCGTCCGCAGCAGGTAGCCCTGTAGCGCAGCTTGACCGCCCTTGAGGCTCCTGTTCTTTGATTTTGATGATCCCATGCAGGTAGTCCGTGAGCGGCGAATCTGTTTTCTCCCTTCCCTTACGAGCATGCGCGGGATACGGTCTAGCTCAGGTTACGCAGGTTTCCCGTATCGGCCTCGCGCCCAGTTGAACAACGTAGGGGGGTTTCTGAGAAGTTATTGGCTCCCGACGGGTCACTCACGATGTTTGCCTGCAGGAATTTTCGACAGCGTGGCACCGTCGTTCTTGGATTCGATGGATCTGCCTGTGACCCAGAGAAGGCTCTGCTGGCAACGTTCCCCTTTCGATAACGGTCCGCACGGGATTGTTAGACCCTGGCGTCTCACCCCCACAGATTTTTCTTATCTCACTCCCTTGTCCTGCTGCTGCTGCCGGTTTGTCAGTTTAGGTCGAGCGTCTTATGAATGTGACACGGCCTCGACCTTGTTGATTCTTTTTTTTCCTGCTAAGGGTCTTCCCCTCCCATGACGTTCTGCTTGCCCCGTTCTTGTCCGTGCCTTGCAGGAAAATTCTCCCAGCCATCGGGCGCTTTTTACGTCGACGTTGCCATTTGCCCGGTGTATACCACCGTTGGTCCCCTCTTCGCAGGTCGTCCGGTCCCGCTGAAATTGCTCCTTCGGCTTTTTTGCGGGTGAACGAAGGCTCCTCAAGGTTTTTTCACTTTTTCTGGTTTTCTTGAGTTCCCCCCTTTTCCGCCCTTGGAGAAACCGCCGCCAAAGCCGTGCACTAGGCTATTTGACTAAGGGTTTTCTGTTTCTTTTGTATTTATACCCCATTCTTTCCGGTAATGAAGCACCCGGCGCTCCATTTTCGTGAGCAAAGTCTCAGGGATGTTGGTGCCACCCTAAGACCGTCTCCCCCCTTGGATACCTTAAAACCCTTTAAAACAATTTCGTAAGTTTTTTGTCGTGCCACAAGGTTGACTCACTACGCCTGAGTTCTCCCTACCCGCCCTCTGGGTTTTTTTGGCACCCGCTCCAACTTCCCGAGCTTGAAGGTTCTTTAAGGTCTTCGCTCTTGGGTTCATCACAGTTCTTGAGCCCGCACACTAGGCAGAACCCTCGAAGCGTGTTCCTGCAAGGCGCGGACTTTGTATTTATCCTGACGACCCGGTACACGGCGATTGTTCACTCCTCTTTTTCAGGTACCCAGGAGTAATTTTCCGCCCCTAAATCCCTCTACCTCTTAACATCCTATTGTGAGCTGGAGATCTAGTGGAGTGCGTAATGGAAATTCCTTGGTGAGCGACCCCCTTGCCGAAAAGAAGGGAAAAATTATTGAGGTAGTTATTCGGCCGTGAGTCACCCGGGATAATTGCAACAGGTTCACTTATGATGATTCTTCCAGGAGGGGATTTCAGTTTTTTCCCTGAATGATAAACCTAGTCGCTACATCCCGATTCTTTTTTTTTCAAGGACCCCAGCACGTAGAGGCTGGGTTGTACCTCTGGCCCAGCTCACCACCTCCTCCGTTTTTGGTAGAAACCGCGCGTTGATCCACGTTTTTAGAGACGAACCCACCCATTCCCCGCCCCCCTCCCCAAGGTTTTGTTAACGGTTCGCCGACTATCACTGTTTATCGGTTGTCCCCGTCCTTCCCTGTCTGAAGTGTACCTTTTGAGGGATTCTTTTCCTTACCAACTATATTGGGTATTCGTTACCGAATCCCCTCCCTTGTTCAAACAAGCGCATTTCGCATGCTTTTCTTGTCTTAGTGTCCGTCCCCCCCCCCCAAATATCTTTGGCCCTTTCCGAGCCCACCAATCCAACTTTAGTCGCGCCCCCCAATGGGACACAGACTCCCCCCCCCCTCTAAATTCCGAAATTTTTTCATCCCTGACCCTCCCGAATGTGCTCGAAGCCTGGCGCCACTGTGAAAATCTCCCCCCCTAACGTAACTGCCCTCCTTCTCCTTCTACCCCCCGGGCTGGTTGGAGACCCCTTTTCCTTTTCTAACTCACGAGTTCCCGCAGCGCACGGCTGGACTTGCTTACTCCACCCTTCTCTTTTTGGGCATCGCGACAATCTACTCCCGGTTCCCCTGCTCGCTTCGCCGACCCAGCCCCCCATTCCCGTTCCATGCCTGCCCCTCCCTATCCCGGCCAGACCATGCGATCATTCTCGACGTGGTCAGTGTTCTGACCGCCGGTCTTCACTGCTTTACGTTCGGAATGATTCCCCTTGATCGACTCTTGTAACTTTGCCAGTCCTCTACGGCGCTCTTCCAGCCCCCTCGTTTCTTTCAGATCTCGGAAGTTCAAAGTACGCCCTTGCCATTCGAACGCTTTTTTCTCGTTTCTTCCCCCGGAGTGTATTTCCCAACCCTCCCCTCACATTGTCCGCCCCAGAGGTCCTGTCCTGTTTCCTGAGTAAGGGGAATATTTGTACGCCATCTTCTCTTCCCACTGCATTTCCCAATTTTTTCAATTTCACCGGCGCATTTCTGCGGCTGCTTTTTGCCTCCAGATTTTTTTTCTGGAACTTCCAAGACGTTGGACGCCCTGCCTTTTTCCTCAAATAAAAGATTCCCTCTCTTTCCGACGTTTACTCTTTAAATGCTGCGCTTTTGCCACTGATTCCGCTCAACCCTTTATTGATATTTGCTCGCCCGTCGACCCCTGTTGCTTCGATGTACTTCCCTGTTGTGTGTGAAAGCCTCCTAGCGCGTTTATCCCTCCAGAAGATTTTTCCTCTTTCGGTCAGGGACCAGTTAGAGGAGGCCGGGTTTACTCCGTTTTTCGCACCCCCGGACTGCGATGACCCGCATTTTTGAGATTTTTCTCTCCTCCCTGCTGCATTTCAGTAATGAACTTCATTAGCTTCTTGTGCATTCCGCAGTTTCCGAATGCGCCGCCCCACCGTTCCTCCATCTTCTCGACTCGTCTTGTGATTCCCTTTTCTTCTACTGCTCGATTCACGCTTCCCCGGGGTTAAAACGCTTTTGAGGAGGCAGATTTTTCCCTCCGGTTTCAGGTTTTAAAATCATCACCTTGATAGAAATGCGTTGACCCGTTTTTTTTCCCCAGGCTTTGTCACTCCTTAATTGCGGATCCATCTTCGAGCATGTCTTCAAATTGAAATCGAATGTCTGTCTCGTTCGCATGACACACTTAGACTTGTTTTCTTGCCTTGATGCCCGTCACGCTCCTTTTTTTTCTGGCTTTTCCATCTCCCCGGAGTGTGGCGCAATGTTTTAATTTGATGCTGAATTTACAATAAAGTTCGGGGCGGTCGCTTTCGTGTATAGTTCATTTGGTTCGACCTTCTTTTCGAGAGCCTCCCGTACTCAGTTTCGCTCTCTGACAGCCTACTTTTTCAAATTGTGGTTACAGGTCAGGCCGTTTTTTTTTTTGTCGCGACTGGCTAGATTTACTGAGCTGTAATCTTTTT
>Ga0179593_1347263_pt1 | contig 15684 bp, 19 predicted proteins | sample CZODoug2_1_08_16_FD_185931 | JGI IMG/M metagenome (GOLD analysis project Ga0179593, IMG submission 185931) | Vadose zone soil fungal communities from Angelo Coast Range Reserve, California, USA - CZODoug2_1_08_16fungal (PacBio error correction) | ecosystem: Environmental > Terrestrial > Soil >... | reverse complement strand
AGATAGAAACTTCTCTTTGGCTGAAAGGAGATAGAGCGCCCCTTAGAGGGGTATATTTTCTTAAGCTTTGAGCTACTTCCCCCTTTTAAAAATGCCCTTTTTTTTTAAGTTTGGTCCGTTCTGCAACGATTTTCCCGTATCCCCGGGTATGTATTGTTAATTTGATACCTTCCCCTTTTTCCTGTCCTTTCTTCCTGACTCGCCTCCTTCTGACTGGACTCCCCTCCTGGGGATGTCGCGATCCCGACCCAGCTCACATGCAAACCCCTGCCCCCCTTCCTTTTGATCCTGACTCTATATCCAATGACTGACTTTCCCAAAATAACCTTGATGAATCCTCCTTCGGCTTCCAGACCTTTATACTTACTACTTCTCGCCTCTTGGGAGTCCCCTTTCTTTTTTACCCGATACCCATCCTAGGCCGTCAGTTTTACTGTTTTGAATTATTCGTCACGCGTTTTTGGCTCTCTTCTTCTTTTCTCCACCCCCCCCCCCGAGACTAACCCCCCCCAATTTTTTTTATTATGGAGAGTTGCCCATCTCCAAAACACTCTCCCGTTTTTGTCAAGACTTTCTTCTTCTATTTAAACGTTCCCCCCTCATAGGTTTGCCCTTGCAGGAACTGAGCCTTCGCAGAGCCCCCGAAGTCCATCGTGGACCCGTTTTAATTCCTTTTCGCCCGGCCCCCCGCGGCCCCCCATGTTAGGCATAATCGCTCGAAACACGATTTTTTTCCTACCGGGCCCCCCTTCATGATCGTTTTTCCCCTTTTCTCTCCCGGAGCTTTTACGGCACGACCCTCTCCGAAACATTGTCATGACCTTGTGAGTCAAGAGCAACTCGTTTGAGAATTTGGCTGCCCAATTCGCCTTTCGGACATTCAGTCAGGTTTTCTTCCCCCGAGATTTTTCTGCCCGCCTGGCAGAGGTGCCCCTTCTGAAGTTTCCTTTTCTGACGACTTTTTTTCTGTTTTTGATAGATTCCTAGAGGTTCCTTCTTTCACGTCTCTCCCCTCAGCCCGTAGTAATCAGAACAATCCGAATAATCGGAAACTACCCCCATCTCCTTCACCCCCTACCCAGAGGCACAGGCTTCCAGGAGATCTCCCTCTAGTCCCTTCTCTCCTGATTAATTGTCGTACCTTACTTTTCTCTACCCCTCCTCCCGCAAACTAGACATAGTTGATTCTTCCGTCTCTCCGTTGCCTCCAATTCTTCTAGATCATCTTTGCATATTACGCGCCAAGAGGTGTCCTTCATTTTCCCCGACCTGGCCAATACCTTTTCCACTTTCGCAGCTCTGTCCTGAACGCCGACCCTCCCTTTTTTTTTTCCCTTATTCAATGTTAGCCATACCCTGACGCGCAAGAGTCGGTCGTTCTTCGTTATGTCTTTCCGCATCTTCTAGTTTTCCATTCTTTAGCTCTAGAACAGCCGTACCCACTTTGCCTTTCCCCTCGTCGTAATCGCACGGTTTTTTTTTTTTAGACCCATTGTACGATGCCCCTTCTTGCGTTGGATGACCCTTCCTTTTTTGACTCGTCCCAGGACCCACCCCCCCCCTCATCCAGTGCCTCACCTTGCCATTTCCTGAACCTCTTCTCACCCTTTTTTCCCTTTGCGGACTTGTCTTTCTGTCAGCTTCTCTTTTCTTTTTTCATACCATCCGATTAATAAAGCCCGCTTTTTCCGATCGTCCGCTCCCCTCGAAATTCTAGCTCCTTTGTTGTCCCAAACCGTACACTTCTTTTTCTGGGTACTTCTTTTTCTGCTTGCCCCTCTCTCGCGCAAGATTCGACACCGCGTTCTCCCGCGTGTATTATGATCCATTGGTCCCTTTCCCTATTCCTTTTGTCCATCCAGTTTTTCTTGAGCCCGATACGCTTTCTCAGCAGGCATTTCCCCGAAGTCATCCGGCCGCTCTCTTTCGTTCATCGTGGAACCCATGACCAGATTGCCTTCCTGCCGTTTTTCCTTAACCCAGTTCTTTTCTGTCCAGTCCCTTCTCCTTATTGTGTTCCAAGGAGTAGAAGCGTAAAGTGCCGGGCATCCCGTTTATCTTCCCCCTCTAGTCCTCCCACCCCTCTCAATAGAGGACCCCGGTTTTGACCGCAGCCCCTTTTCTCAGTCGCCGTATTTCTCCTATCCTAACTATTTGAAATATCCGTAAGAACCCTTTTTGTCCCGTGCTCCTGCCCAGCTGGTTTTTGGCACTGAGTCTTCTTTGATTTTTTCAACCCTTTTTGAGTGGGTTTATTCTTGTTCGCGAATCGCTTAATCGCATGAAGTCCCCCGGATCCTTCCGTGCTTTGTTGTTGATTTCCCTTGATGCCTTTTTCCACTCCCGGGAAGTTCTCCCATATGAGTTTTTAACGGCGTGATTGTTCTTTTACTCATTGGCTGCCCAAACCCCCCCGCCCTCCATTCCCAACCCCCCCTTTTGTGCTTTACAGGTGTTTTCGCCTCTTTATCCCCAAGGCTCTTCCCTTTCGTCCCAAATATGCTCCCCTTTTCGAATAATGAGGGGCCGGCCGCGCCTCCTTCCTCCCTCCAGGGTCGTCGTCTTTTTTTGCCCCTTTCCAGTCTTCCCGTGTGAATATATCTAGAATTTTTGCGTTGCGGTTTGGCACACGCTTCCCTGCCTCTGAGCCAGACAAATTTGACAACTTTCATCTGCTTCTTGAAGATCCCCGTCCTTTTGAAGCGAGGTTTGTCGAGCCTCACCTGCCTTTACCCCCCCGTAAGATAGAATCGGGGCCGGGTATTCTGTCAAGCTACATAGATTCCCCCCCATTTTAGATCCCCCCGACTCCAAGCCCTCACTCCTTGATCTTCTGAACGAGCCTGGAAAATTAAATCCCCCTTGGACAAATCTCCGTTTGATTTTTTACGGACTACCCATCCCCTCCAGGCATGATCTTTTTCCCCATGTTGAGAGTTTTTTTTAAGATCGCAAAGTTTACTCCCTGTTAACCCGATGTTGTTCCGCCAGCTGTCCAGTGATTGCTGCTGCGAAAGGTCTTGAGCTTCTTTTCTTGGACGACCTCCCCCCTTTCTCACTTTTCCCTTCCTCCCGTGGGCGCTGCGGTAGTTTAGCTGGAAGCTCCCACAGAGATTACTTCCCTCCCCATCCGCTGATTTCTGGACCTCTCTCCCTTCCCTCCTCCTCCGTTTTTTTTCCTAGTTGGTGCTTCTCAGAGATCATCGGAGTGTTGACACAAGATGCTTCATCCCGTTGAGGATTTGGGCTGGCATCCTAATTTTCATTGTCCCGTCCCGACTAGCCTTCAGTACGGAGCTTTTTAATCCCCCCCATCAATTAGGTCCAGATTAGAGCCTTTCCTCTTTGTTCCCCCAATGCGGCCTTGGCTTTGACTTCGCTTCCACCCATGTCTTGTCTCAATTTTTTTTTTTACCTCCTGACACTTCTTTTTGATGCTGCCCCCCTCAACCGAGTTTACAGGGTCCGTGAGGTCCCCCCCAGCTCCTCACTAATCTCTCGATCCTTTCTTTGTCTGTCGTTCTCAGACATTGGGTGGGTCCCTCTTTTATAGAGCTTCCTTCACCCTCCCGTACTCTGGGGACTGTCCTTTTTTCTTCCCCGGCGCCGTGCGGATTTTTTTTTCCAAGAAGCCTCGACATTTTTTGGCGTTTCTTTCGTTTTGTGTTTTTAAGCCTACCCTCCATCTTTATCCTCGCGATAGCTCGCGCACCAAGGTTTCACACGGACTACCTCAACGCAATCTGGCCAGTTTCCTTTTCCCCCCCCCATATGATTTTCAAAGACCCTTTTTTTTTAGCCCCTTTTGGCGTTATTTCCTCTTGCTTGGGATACAGTCTAGTGGACATTTGCTCTTAATTCCTGGGCGGTTCTTGGTCCTTTTGGGCTTCAGCCCCCCCATTTACAGAATATACCGCCCCTTTTCATACCCCCTTTCTGGCCTTCCTTTGGAGCGTGCCTCCGTGCCACGCCCCCCAGCTACGGCTCCTTTTAGATGCCGGTTTTTTAGCGCTTGTCGCAGAGGCGGACCCTCGTTTTCTCCCTGGCCTTGAGTGTTTTTTGATCGAGGTCCTACTTTCTGGTCCCCCCGAAGGTCTTGCCATGACTTCGCCCCCCTTTCGTTTTTCTTGGTCAAAATCTGTTGGTCGCTACCCGCTTTGCCTAGACCCTCTGTATTTCTTCCCCAAACCGGTCAGTGACCGGGGGTCGTCCTCGTCCTTTCATCAGTTTCTTTTGCCGGCCCTGCCGCCTTCTGGCTACATCCTTTTCACCCCCTTGCCTTCCTTTTTCCCGCCTCAGTGAATTGAGGACCTGTCTTTTCCCCCGCCCCTCTGGCCTTTGTTTGTCCGGCGGTTCCCCCGGGCTCTCTCTTGGGACTTTTTCGGATTTTATTCGCGTGAATCCTGAGTTCTTTTCTATCTTTCTCGCCCCGGCGGCCTTCCTGATTCCAGAATTTTTATCCCTGACTGCGGTGATCGTCAGTACTTGTTGCCTGTCCCAATGCACTATTATATCCCCCCACGCGCTTCCCGGAATGGGTTCTTTTTCCGGCTTGTTCTTTTTTGAATTATTTTCTCGTCCGAATCGAATTTTTTCAATCGGGGGGTGGTGTTTGAAAACAGGGCCGAGTGTACCAGTCCATTGACACCTTTCCCTAACCTTTCCTTATATTGAGTTGATGAGTTACTCAGGAAATCCCCGACCGCCGGTGCTTCCCCATTTTTCATGTTTGGTGATTTCCCTCTGCATTCCCGTGTACTTTTATACCTTTACCGTCTTTTAGGGAATGCTCTTCTCCCTTTTTATTAAGATCACAGAAGAGTGTTTCTAGTGCCCCCCCTCAGCCGGATGTCACTCAACGTTGTTCCCTTGCATTTCCTGTCGTATCCTCGAAGCAGCCGTCGAAATATGGCGGACAGCCCCCCCTTTCCCCATGACGTATCACTCACGTACTTTTTCCTTGAGTGAGTCAAGGTTTGATGGCTCATTGACTCCCGATTTTCTTCCTTTTTTCTTGAGCTGCAGGAGCAGCTCTGCGAGAAGTTTGCCCCTCTTCTTGCCCCATTTCCCCCGGCGCCTTAACGCTTTTTTCGCTGGTCTGCCGTTCCCATGGGCTCTCGAGACTTTTGTGCGTGTCCGTTTTGCCGCTTGCGGTCTGTCCTCCCATTTTCTAGTTTTCTCACTGCGCGGGGCGCGTTTTCCGCGTTCCTTGTCCCGTGAATCAGGTGACTCTTTTTATACTGCTTTTGGCTTTTTTTTTTCTGTGCGGATGGATCTTGTTGATTTCTTGGCCGATCGATTTTCTTGTTTTCTTTGACGGCTGAATTTTTTACTTCCTTGAACCCCCCTGGCCCTCCCCCCCCTCGATTGCCTTTGAATCTCCCTCCTTTTTTCCCCCGACCCTTCCTTTTCCTTCTGAGTTTTGAGCTCTTCTTCTCAGGCAGTTCCCCTGAAAAATCTTGGTTCCAGTTTTTCAGCCGCGTAGACCATTCTCACACTGGCCATATAATTTTTTGTCAGCCCGGCTGGCACAAGCTATCAGGTGACCTTTCCCTTAATCCGCCTTTTCGAGTCAGCCGGCGTATACGTCCCCGAGTAAGTGACTTTGCCCAATCTCATTTATGGTTCGTCTGCTCCCCACTCGTGTCGTCAACCTCAGACTTTCTGTCTTGTTGTTCTCGTGAGGCCGGTGGCTCCGAGATTCCACACTGTTCGATTTTGCAGAGTTGAGGCGGCCGGTCGAGTTCCCCCCGCGCTGTTCTTCACCTTCAGAAACCTCCCCCTACTGGTTTTCATTGGTTCACTCTCTGGACCCTTTTCCCCCCCATCGGTCTGTTTTGAAGTTGGACCCTCCCCCTCCAATAATCTAAACTTTTTGTTTGTTCTACCTTCCATTAACTTCTAAGCCCCGCGTCCGGCCCTTCGTCCAAATGGTTTGGCGTATGCCTTCTCGTGTGTTCTTTTCCTTCTCGCGCACGTAGACTTTTTCAAAAAATCTCGTCGTTTCCATTTCGGTTATATGACTTGCTTTCACTTTGGGTTCCCTATCTTTTTCAACTCGATGGGAGCGCTCTGTGCACCACTTTTTGCTTTTGCCTTCCGTTTTTTTCGATTGTACCGCCGCCCCTTCTTGCGTTTCTCCTCCCCCTTCACTGCGGTTTGCGATCCCTTCAAATGCTTGCTGCGGCTTTTGCTGGGAGGTTTTTTTATATAACCAGAAATTCCCCCTTTGTGCGGTCGGTGCTCACTCCCACCTTCTTTACCACCACGCGAGATTTGAATTTGTAATTGTATCCAGAGTGTTGCTCCTGCCCCCCATCTGAAGAAGCTAATTCCCCGCGTTTCGCGGGCGCGGTGTAAGCTAATCGGATCCCGATCGGCCCTTCCTTCTTTTTTTCCTTCATCGTGTTTTTTTGGTTTTCTTTTGATCGGCCACTCCGTGACAGACGCCTCCCCCTCCACGGGTAATGAGATTCGTAAGATTTGTGCTTGAGCCAGCTCCCTTTCCCCCATTTCCTGGTGGGTGTTTCCCTCAGTTCCTATTCCGATGGTTTCCGACCCTGTCAAATTGCCTTTTATAATGTCCACGCTATCCTTGTCCGTGTCTTTGGGCCCTCCCTCAAGTATTGTTTCTAGGTCTAAACACGTCTCTTCCCCTCCCTCCAGCGCATGTCTGCAACCGCTCCCGACTTTTGTCTCCTTTCTCGCCCCTATCCTCAATTGGTTTTAGATTCCCCCCCCACGCAACTTCCTCCTTCCGCCTTTTTTTCGTCATGAAAGTACCCTGTCAGCCTTAGATTCCGTCCGTAACCCCTCCCCTTCTGATACCTTTCGTAGAAACCCCCCCGATAAGTCATACCTCTTACAGTCCCCCTTTTACTGATGCTTCTTACGCCGTTTGATTTTCTCGTAGATGGGATGCCTATACCCCCAAATCTCAGTAATCTTCGATCCTGGCGGTTTCCTTCCTTTCCCTCCACCCTCGCCCCGGCTTGTATTCTTAGCATCTAGACCAAGTGCACCATTCCAGCGGGTTCCTGGAATTCCCAGCGCGGCTTGACCTTCCGCTGCTCCCCCGGACCCCCTTTTTCCCGTGGTTCTCGTTCCCGGCTCTCAACGGCCCACCCCCTGAGCGCATTATAGAGTCGATCTTTCAATACGACCCCTCCGCTCGATTTTTGCCCAGGCTTCGCTTGGCTGGTATTTTCCGCCCCCCCCCTCCCTGTACTCAGATTAATAGGTCCGGGTGGAAGTTTTTGCCCTGCATCTGCCCCCCCCCCCATTCACTTATCGTGTGACTGTTCTAGCGGTCTGGCCCCGCCTGAACCACCCCCGAGATTTTCCTCATGCATTGTTGCGAGGTACAGATGCCGTAATGTTTGCCGAGGTCTGAGATATACTTTCGCGCGGTGGAAGGATCACGCGCTTCCCCCATTCAGCCTTAGGCTGACGGCACCAATCTGTCAAATTTATGGCCCTACCTCTCCGCCATAAACTAGTAAAACATTATCCCCTCCAGGAGCGCTTTTGCTTCCTTTTTCCCTCCGTCAGTCCTTATTTCTTCACGGATTTCCTCGGGATTGCACCTCTGCCCCTCACTAGACCTAGATTTTTTCCCTTTCCCCCAAGCGTTTTTTTTATGCTGACATTACTAAGTTTGTGACCTTTCTCCATGAGAACCTCCGACCGGACATTCTCCTCCCTGTAACTTTCCCATTCTATTGCAACTTTCGTTCTCAGCAGTGACCTTGCAGATCGCAACCCTCCTGGCCCTTCGTCAATTGAGCCCTCTCCTTGACCCGCGCCGTACCGGTGCTCTGTTTTCGGCCCTTGGTCCTGCAGATAATCGGCTTCTTCTGCGATCTCAGCCTTTTTCCAAACACCCTTTCCCAAACGTAAGTCCATAATCCTTTTTGTTTCGCCAGACAGAGATCTGTTCTGGAAACAGTGACGCCGAGAAATCCTTTGAACTCAGTCCTTATGCTCTTCCCTCTTCGCGGACCCTTCCCATGAATACTCCCAAGTGATGACAAGATATCATTATGTGAGGACCATCTCTCAATTTACGTAAGCCTTTATTGTCCACACTTGGCCTTCATTTCTCCTCCTGTTACACCCCCCGCTACATGCCATAGATCGAATTTTGCTTTCACCTGAAATTCTACGAATGCTACCAAACCCGTACCCCTTCCGTGCGCGCGTTCGGTCCCCCTTTTCGATTGTCCGATTGTGCTTCTCTCGCCTCCACATCTTTGCATCACGTTTTATGGAAATGTTCCCCTTTCTTTTCCCCTTTCCCTCCCCTTTTGTTTTTCTAGCGCCCCCCCGATACTGCTTATTACCTGATTTCCCGCCCCCCCCTCCCCCCTTACCATGCCATCTCTTACCTTTCCCTCCGGTCCCTCGGAAACCTCCCCCTCTTGACTTCCCTGTTCAGTCCATTTCCTGCTGGACCTTTTTTCCTTCTCCTTTATTTCCATTCGTTTTCTCCTCTTTGATCCGGGTTTGCACGACCCTCCTCATCCTCAGTCGACAGAGACGATCTGTCCCCCTTGTTTTGCCCCACTTCTCCCTGAAGTCGGACCACCCCCCCTCTTTTCGACCTCCCCCCCAAAAGCCCCCCCTTTTTTGTCCCCGAGCGTCCCCTCCTTTTCCGCTAGAACCTGTTTTTCGTCTCCTCCGGTTCTTCATGCGAGAAAACCGGGCCGTGCTTTTCAGATTGTTTTGAGCCCCCTGCTAGCATACCCGCAGCTATCCCCCTTCTTAGCTTTTGATTTGGGTTCCCGCGGAGAACTTTCCTTTCCTTTCTCCCAAGTCTTCGCAGTTTTTTCCTGTTCTTTATGTTCTAGCTTCAGGAGGGGGCCCCCCACGAAAACCCTCACGAACCCTCAACCCTTTCTGCGCCCTCCCTTTCGCTTCTAAGTACCCCAGGCAATCCGGCCTTTCGTACAAGAGTGCGCAACCTCTTCAATCCCCTGGGGAGTGGGACCGAGCATAATGCAGTGCCAGCTTGATTCTCCTTCTTGTGCACCCGGTCTGCTCCTCCCCGCGTCAATCTGATATTCATTAAGTTTCCCTCACCACGCGCAACCTCCCCCTTTCTTGATCCACGACCAACGTCCAATTTCACGTTGCCAAGATCACAGAGTCCCCTTCATCCGAAGACCGCCTAGTGCTCCCCAGCTCGGCTCGTCTTTGGATGAAGCTTTAACCTCCATTCCCCCACCATGTAGACAAAAGATGGCCCCGAAGAGTCTAGAGAGATTTCAGGCTTTTTTTTCCATAAAGCATGGACCTGAGGTGGCTGTCCCTCCCATCGCCCCCTTATGGATTATTACAACTGATTGTTCTACTCCTCGAGCAGCCCCTCCGTCCCCCTGCAAATTTGCCCCCCCTCTTTGAAGTTCGGAAAAGCCTCTAAAGAATGATTGAGTTCCAGCTTGGGTGCTCTTCCTCCCTCTTTTTCGTTGGCACCATTCCTGGATGATTCGCAGGTAGAGCTTGGACAAGTCTTGTCCCCATCCCCTCTGATCCTTTTTTTGCCATCTCTTTTTCATCTTTTTTTTTTTGTGTTAGTCGAGCTTTCCCTTTGAGTGAGGATGGTAGACATACACCTCTCTACCTTTCTCATCAATTGGTCGGATGCCTCTTCTAAAGCGTTCCCCCTCAGTTTTGCGGACCGTTTTGACTCTGAGCCTCCCCCCCTTGGACCACCTGCCGGACCATCGTGTTCCCCCGGATTCCCTTCCCCTTTCTGCCGGACAGTTATGGCGCAACAGTTTGACCGAAGAATTCCGCCGTCGTTTTTTTTTGCTTGCCGACACACCCAACTTTTCTCGGGGTATTTCCGGATCCCCCAAAGCTCCCTCAAGAAGCTCGATTCCTGCTGATTTTCCTCTTCGTGTTTCTCTACACTGGTTGTTTGGAAGCTCAAAACCAGACCTATTATCTCGTCCTGACCTCTGACGGTTCTTTCTGACGCGATGCTTCCTCTTTTTTTGTTGATATAAAGAGAATTTCCCCCTTTCGCGTTTTTTTCTTAAATCCGTGTCCGGGGTCCTCAATTTAAGATATGATGATTCGCTTTTCGCGCCTCCCCTCGATCTATGAGCTTTTTCCCTCAATTTCACCCGCCTCCCCACTCCCCTTCCAATCTTCCCCCCCCCCGGCTGCCCCTTTGCTGCGCTTCCGCCCCATTCCTTTCGCCCATTTGTCCCCCCTGCCTGCTGGGATTCCCTTCGAAGGCGCGATTGCTGCCCCCTTTGTTCCTGCCCCGGTTTTTCCCCCCGGTGTTCCTTTTTGTCATTTCCATCTTTTAGTTATACATCTCCCGTAATTTACCTACTTTTTTCGACCTTCCCTAGTGGCTAAGCGTTTTTGCACTCACAGCTACGCCGAATCTTGCCGTTTCCCCCTGGTCTAGCCTTGTCGCAGCCTTCCCTCCCCCCCCCTCTTCTCCCTTCACGTCAGTTTTTTGACGCTTCCTTCCGCGCTGGCTCGACGTTCTTGCAGTCGGACGGAACCCAGTTTGACGCTCTTGGTCAAAAGCTTTGCGGGTCGTATCCTCCCTTTTTCTTCCTTTTCCGGGCCTTTCGGAAAAAACCGGTCTCGACAATTCGTTGGTGGATTATCCTTCTGGAATTTTCCCTGCCTGTGCCTTCCTTGAATTTCCTTTTTGTCCCCCTCCCTAATCCCTCTGTACTGGTACCATGATTCAGCGACACGGGCCTTCCTCTGCATGTTTCTGGGCCGGACCCTAGCGTCTTACCGTGTCTCTTTTGCTTTCGTGATCCGCGGGCGATCTGTCCTCTCTCCCAAACCTTTCCCTTTGGACCCTTAAGGAGGTGACAGCCTGAGACTTCGTATGCCCCCCTCTCGGTGGATCGCCGAGATCTTTTGCCTCGTCCCCCGCATAAGTGATCACCCCTCTCCCGGAGGGGGTTTAAGGTTTTTTGACAGGTTTTTCTTTTAGTACCCCTTTTCTTTTCTTTTTCGCTCTTTTATGAGATGATGTGTAGTTTTCCACAAAACGGACTTCTTGTTTCAGTTCAATTCCCTTTCCCGATGGACAACCGTCCCTCGAAGTCTGATCGAGTTCCGCAGGAATTCAGAATCCCCTTGCGCCCCTGTCCCTGTTCTTTTTTCCCCCTTTCCTCGTCCTTTTTTTGAATTGTTACTCTTCCTCGGACCTTCCGCTGTTCCAGCGTCGTACGTGTAGCCCGTCTTCTGGATGGATCGCCACTCGCTGCTGTCAAATGTCCTTTGGTAAATGGTTGAAATTCCTGGTCGATCAAGACTAAGAAGCAAGTCCTTGATGAGGCCTCACGTACAACTCTTGATCCCGTTCATTACTTGGTCGCGTGGTAAATGCTGAGGTTTCATTTTTAATCCCCCTGAAGGGGAAAGGCTTTTTGTCTGAGTTCAGGAGCAAAACGAGGCTGCTTCAGGCGGGACCCCTGATTTCCAGGTCGGGAACTCCCTTCCCCCCTCGAGTGGATTTCTCGTTCACTGGTCTCTCGGAGGATTTTTGGGCACTCAGGTCGCTCGATGATTGATGCGATCCATCCCTCTGAGATTTCCGACTTCGCTTTTTTCGGCCCCATTCGGTTATTGCTGATTGAATCCCGTGTCCCTCCCCTAAGTCCCCTACTTTATCCTTCCGAGTCTCTCAGTTCAGTTTGGACCCTGTTTTTTTGGGTTTGGATCTGTTAGTGCCGATCTCCGATTCGTATTGTGTCCGGCTCTTTTCTTTCTGAATTGACCGTTTTATGCCTCCACGTCTCTTGCACTTCTTTATCTTTAGTACGAAAGACTATGTTCCCGTCTCTCAGTCCTTACAGGCTTGAAGCAACCAACCTCGGTTAAGGCCTTGACCCCTGCTGTCCGTCGCTAGAATACCCTGATAAGTCGAATTGGTGCAGTACCCGGTCAAACGGTTGCTGTTCCCCCCGCCGGTACCCCTCCCTTTCCCATTTCTAGAGATGCGGTTCTCCCGAGCGCGCAGTGCCTGAACCAAATACCTCCGATGGTCTCTTCGCCAACTCGTTTTTTTTCTGAAAACCCTCTTCGGTTTGGTTGGCGGCGGCCTTTTCGATTCGACGTCCCCCCCCCTTTTCCACTCGCTTCCCGGAGTGAGGGGGATCCGTTTTCGAAGGCCGAGCTGTCCTAAATCCCTCCCCAACTACAGTGCGGCCCGGGTACATAGCCTTTTTGCCACTTCCCACCCGTTTTCGCCCCGTTTTTTCGTCAGGGACCCTTTTTTGTACCTAACCGCAAATTCCTGCTCTGGTTTTATAGGAATCCTAAGCTTACCCCTGTCCCTCATCTCATGTAACCTGCTTTCTCTTGGTTATTATTCCTTATCCTTTTTTTGGAGACTCTTAGAGAGAAATTTTTGGGGGGACCCCATCTCTGCAGTCGACCTTCTGGCTTTCCGTGAGAAGTTCTTGTGGTTCGTTTCGTCCCCCATTCGATTTCTTCGACAACTTCGTGTTCTCTGTTGCATGGTCTCTTTGCGTCGGGATTACGTGTTACACCTCCTTCGTCTTTCCCCCACGCTGTTTCCTAGGTTCCCTCATCCCCTATGCAGCGCTCGGGAGTTTTTAGCACTTAACGAAATGACCCCCCCATTGTACGTCTATTGCCATCGGTTTTGTCATACTCCCCTTGACCAGCTTTGGACCATGGGGCCCGGGTAATTTTGCTCCTTCTCCCCCCTTTTCGATCATGACACCGCCTTGTTGTTCTGAGCGGATTATCTCTCTACTTTGTTGCTCGATTTTCGACCCTTTCTCTCTTGTAAGAAAAGACCTCGGTTGTTGTGGAGCGATGTCCCGAGCGGACCCCCTTTCCATTCTTTCCATCGATTCGCGAACATCCGTGGTAAAGCGTCGTAAGTTGCGAGAGCCGCTCTTCCTCTGCACCTTTTCCATCGCTTTGTGGCCCCGGAAGGTGGGATTCTGCACCCCCAGAGGGAAGAGCCGTAAAACTCCGTCCTTTTTAACACGCCCGACCTGCGTCCTCTCTTCGTTTCTGGAACTAGAAGAACTTGATGGTATCTCCCCGGGTTTTTCACACTTCCCCCTATTCCCGAGCGAATTACCCCTATCATTTTTGCCTCCTGCTCTCCTCTTCTCCCATTTTCCCCTCTCTGAACAAAAGACATGGACGATCCGTAGTCCTCCCGACCGTCCACAGTTCCCTTTTCCCGCTTTTAACGACGTAATTTGCCGATACATCGTCTGCCACTCCAAGTTCCCTCCGGCCTTTTGCCAGTGGTACTGATGCGAGCGTTTCGTCTAGTCGTATTTGGAGGACATCCCCCAAGTCCTTTCCTTTTCCTCTTTTCTGGCTGGTCTGGTACCCCTTCAACCCCCCCGCCCTATTGGTAACCGCATGGGCGTTCCGACCAGATGTAAAAGTGACCCACTTCGAGGTTGCTCCTTTAGGACCCTCTGTTCGCCTTCCATCCACTCCTTAGGCAATCGTGTTACCACCGGTTTGGACAGTATCAATGCCCGGCCCTCTCCGGGCAAACCCCGGAGCGAATCATCCCGAGTTCGACCCCAATGTGGAGACCCCATCCGTACCCCTCCTTTTTCCCCCCTATGCCCCACTTGCAATCGCGGGCGGGTCTGAGGACCAATTCTCTCGAAAAGGACGACTGCGCGTTCACCTTCGACCTTTCCGCCTTCCCCCAATCGATTCTAGTTTCTGCTCCGTCGGATCTTTTCCAAAGCTAAGAGACCTTCACTTTCTTTGCCTTCTGTTGCTCGTTTCTCCCTTTTTAAGTGTTTCTTTCGCCGGTTAGTAACTGCCACTGCCGAGATTTTCCGGCGGCTCCGAGATAAGGCAGTCATTCTCAGTGCACAATCTCCAATCCTTCGGCCTAATCTCGCTCCCACTCCGATGAACAGATCCAATTCAGTCTCCTCTCAGTCTAATTAAGGTATTCCTAACCTAACTGCCACTTCGCCTCGCCCACGAGCCCCTTTTTCTACCATAGAATACTGTCAGTAGGATGGTCCTCCCTAGTGAATCTTCGTCGATATCCGAAGTTTGATACTCATCTCCCCTCGCGGTGGCGTTTTTTTTTCCTCTGATGGACACCCTCTTTTCCCTCGTTAAGCCCCTGTCCTGCCAGTAGAACACCCGCCCCCTGCGAAAACTTCGGATTCCATGAGTTCCCTCTTGACACTCTCCATTACTCGGGTCGTAGTGGCCCCTTGCCCTCCTTCCTCTTGCTTTTGATGCCATCAGAAAGTCAAATGCCCGTTCCCCCACAAGTTTCCTGTTCCATACTCGGCTTTTTAAGAAGAGCCACGATTGCTTATTTTGGGCCCAGTTCGCCCGTTTGCACTTTCAGTACGTATGAACGTCAACTCAGCGCGGAGGCCCCCCTTCCTCATGCCGTGACGCACGTTCGGAAGAGGGTTCGTCTCCACTTTTTTGCAGGTCGGAGGAAAATCGGACTGAAGATTTTCTGGTTGTTCCCCTCCCTTTTCTATTTCCTCACAGCCATTTACGCTCGACCTGGCGCTCAATAGACCATCTCCTGTCCCTCGTAAAAACCCTCAACCGTCTCGAGTTGACCCCTCCTCCTTTATTTTCGATTTGCTTGTGCCTTGGAACGGACATGCTATCACGCCGTATTTTACAGCCGTAGTAGGCTTCTGTTTTTTGCCTTCCTCCATTCCTTTCCGGTCAAATACCCTTTTTTTGTAGCGCGTCACCGCTATCCCTTTCCATGATTAAATTTGCGCAGCCACTCAAGAGCACTCCCAGTCAGGCCCCGCTCTTTTCACTTTCCTTACGAAGGGAAGACCCCACATGCCGATTTTCCTCATTCCGTTGCCATGAAATCCGGTACCCCTTTCCGGGCATTACTTTTCCTTCTGAGACCTCGGTTCCAGTGCATGTCAGTCCGGTCATCCGCCGTCTTCTCCCCCCCTCAGAAGATATGCTCCTTGTTTATTTCCGAATGTTCCCGTCTCATGTCAAAAGTAGATCGTGTGTAGACCCCTGTCAAACTCCTTTTACAATCTCTTCCCACCAACTTTGGGTAATCCCATGTAAGAAATCTGTTACTGCCGCGCTGATCCCTCAGTAAGAGCTAACCCCCCCATTCCCGTCTGCCGTGAAGATCTTGGGTTTCTCGCAGAGAAATTAGCTACTTCCACGGCCCTCTTCATGCTTTTTTGCGAGTTCCCTGCCCGTGAGAAAACAGTTTCAAAGTATGAGGTACCTCTCTTGCCTTGTTTCTCTCCGTGGACATGGCTACCACCCATTCCCCCGACCCCCCCGCGGTCCAAATGGGTCGCTGCCACGCTCCTTTCGCCTCTTTCCAAAGGACAATTCCTTTTGTCCCCACTTTCTGACCTTGTTCTTCCTCTTACTGGGGCTTCCGCTTCAGCATGTTCTATGACAGTTTCTAGTATGCCCTTTTGTTTCCCTTGCGCGTTTCCTCGATGCCGAAAATAGAGCATCATCCTGCTTCTTCCCCGGAAACAGCCTGATTGATCCAAGCGAATTCCCTCTTTTCTTTCGATCCCCAGACGCAGGAGCTCTAGACTCGGGCCGCCAGTGATTTACTAGTGGGTCGGCTCTCTCGAATTCCCAAACATTCTATCCCCTCTCAGCACCTCAGCATCTCTGTATTTGTCAAGGTTTGTGCACTCCTTCACC